>ERZ791614.1794-NODE-1794-length-10366-cov-2.770633_pt1 | contig 10366 bp, 8 predicted proteins | sample MGYA00510274_ERZ791614 | MGnify/ENA primary metagenome ERZ791614 (study PRJEB30046, sample SAMN00715221) | human gut metagenome | study: EMG produced TPA metagenomics assembly of the A metagenome-wide association study of gut microbiota in type 2...
AACGACACTAATCCGATATTCTGGAAATATAAAAATGAATATCCTGCATTTTTACAAAAGATTGTGTTCTATCTAACTTTATAGATTCAAGATTTTCCCTCTCTATAATCGGTACCGGAAATGAAGTATATGTCTCTCCGTTTCTTTCTGCCAGCTTTTTTAGTTCCTGACGAGTTAAAATAAGTGCATATGGCAAAAATGGATTTTGGCTTACAATTTCTTTATTTTTCTTCTCTGTAAATCCATTCTTTTTCAGCCACTCCATTCCATATACAACCGGAACATCTAATTTTTCAAATTCTTCTTTCAAGTTGTCTGGAAGTTCCATTACCCGACCACTGACTAAGAGTTTATACTCTTTTTGTAATGCATCTTCTTTCTTTTCCAGCGTTCTTCTCCTGCTACTAAGCTCCTGCATTTTTATTTTGGCCTTATGGAGAATTTCTTCTCTGGCAAAAAGCTTTTCTTCCGGCAATTCAAGATATTTAAGAATGTCTTTTCTTTCCTCAAGCTCCTGTTCATATCCCTTTTTCTCTTTTTCTGCCTGCTTTATATCACTATCTTTCTGAAAATACTTTTCTCTTTTTTCTTCAATGGCTCTTTCCGTTCTGTGAATCTCCTCAGTCGTATTTTCGAATTTTTCTTTCTGTTCCTTGTTTTCCTGAATGCTCTTTTTCTGCTCTTTATCATACATTTCCTGTTTTATATCAAGCATTCCTGCTTCATATACTCCCAATATATTTCTGGAAAGATTCTCTCTATAATTGGAATTATATTTTATTTCTATATTATCGTAACCCCTGACCAGACTCCGGAAACTTCCTTTACTCTCTGTTATTTTCTTTGTTTTTTCCCGATATTCATTTAAAATGTCTTTCTGCTGTGAAATGTCTTTTCTTATCTGAAGCTTTTGTTTTTTTATCGCCTCCTGTTTTTCTTTATTATCACTTAATCGATATTCATAATATCCACTTAACTGTCCGCCGATTCTATTTCTCTCCGGCTCTAAATTTTCCTCTTTTGTACGGGAGATTGCAGCTTTTTCCTTTCGAATTTCCCATTCCTGTTTATCCTCATTGACCATCTCCTGCTGTTTTGCACAGAGAAATACATGAACTTTCTTCTGTATTTTTTCTTGTTTTCTAAGAAGCGATTCTTTCTCTAAATCTATCATCTCACGATTGCTGGCATGATTTCTTTTTTCTCTGTTTTTTTCATGAAATTCACAGGATAATTGTTCGTATTTTAAGAATTCTAATTCTTCCTGCAATTTTTTTCTGCCCTCTTCTTGCCGTTCCCGCTCTATTTCCGCTTCTTCATACAACACATTTAATCGTGCTATAAAAGCAGCGATTACTTTTTCCTGCTCTATCTTTTCTCCCTCTTTTACAAGAAAATCTTCCGCATTTATCTGTATTTCTTCACCGGTGGCGAACCTCTGGTCAGAAAGGATGACATCATCCGTTTGTGCGAGAAACACGATGACTGTGGCTTCCATGCATTTACCAACGGCACGCTGATCGATGAGAAATTCTGCCAGGAGATGAAGCGGGTAGGCAACTTCTCCGTAGCTATCAGTCTGGAAGGCTTCGATGAAGTGAACGACTTACGCTGCGGCAAGGGCGTGTTTGATAAAGTAATGCATGCCATGGATCTGATGAAGCAGTACGGTCTGATCTTCGGAACTTCCATCTGCTATACCAGCAAGAACTATAAAGTAGTCACCAGTGATGAATTCCTGGATATGATCATTGAAAAAGGTGCCAGATTCAGCTGGTATTTCCATTATATGCCCGTAGGCAATGATGCATCTACCGAATTGCTCTTAGATCCGGACCAGAGAGAATATATGTATCACCGTATTCGTGAAATCCGTGCCATGAAGGGCGGAAAACCTATCTTTGCCTTCGATTTCCAGAACGATGGAGAATATGTGGGCGGATGTATCGCAGGCGGCAGAAACTACTGCCATATCAATCCAAACGGCGATGTGGAGCCCTGTGTATTCATCCATTATTCCGGTGCCAATATCAAGGAAGTAGATCTGCTGACTGCGTTGAAGCAGCCACTGTTTATGGCATACCGTGCGAACCAGCCTTTCAACTGCAATCACTTAAAGCCCTGCCCGATGCTGGAAAATCCGGAAATCTTACAGCGTATGGTGCATGAGACCGGAGCACATTCCACTGATTTACAGTCACCGGAGTCTGTGGAGCATCTGTGCGGAAAGTGCGCAGAATACGCAAAAAACTGGGATGAACGGGCCCAGGAACTGTGGAATAAATAATAGTTCTTTTACAAAAGTTTATACTTAGTTAATTGCTTTTTGCCTTTCGGCATACCATAATGTAGGTAACATTCAGAGGAGACTTCGCGAAGGAGACTCTGAAAGATTTGGATAATGTGTCCCCTGTATGGTGGCGGACGAAAGGTGGTACTTCATGAAAGAGAAGTTACAGCGTTTCATGTGGGGGCGTTATGGCAACGACCGCTTCAATCAGTTTTTGATGATTGTGGCTCTGGTCTGCCTGGCGCTCTCTTTTTTTGGTCTGAGAATATTTTATGTGCTGGCTCTGGCCCTGTTAGTCTATGCGTATTACCGGATGTTTTCTAAAGATCTGAGTAAGAGGAGTGCCGAGAACCAGTGGTATCTGAAGAAAGAAATGAAGGTTCGCGGATGGTGGCAGCGAAAGAAAAAGGCTATTGCCGGTCGTAAGGAGTACAAGATCTATAAATGCCCGAAATGCGGACAGAAGATTCGGGTACCCAGACATAAGGGGAAGATCGCAATCCGGTGCAGAAAATGCGGTGAAGAATTTATCCGCAAGACCTGACGGGAAAATCCTGTGGCAGGATCACGGGAAATGAAAATTGGAATACAGAAATATAGGAAAGGGTGGTGAGCCAGATGTTCGGATATATTGTGATCAATCAGTCGGAAATGAAATTTAAGGAGTATGATGTTTATCGATCCTATTATTGCGGATTGTGTCAGAGCCTGAAGGAACGTTACGGTGTCCTGGGGCAGCTTTCTCTGAATTACGATATGACTTTTATCCTGATGCTGCTCACCGGCTTATATGAACCGGAGGAGCAGGAGGCCCAGTGCAGATGTGTGGCCCATCCTTTGGAAAAACATCCCACAAGAAGAAATCTGTTTACGGATTATGTGGCAGATATGACGGTACTTTTTTCCTGCTATAAAGCGGAGGACGACTGGGAGGACGAGCATAGTCTGAAGGGACTGGTGTACAGTTATCTGTTGGGAAGAAAATTCCGTAAAAAACCGTTATTATATCAGGAAAAAGTAAGAACTATCTCACTGGCCATGCAGGATTTTGCGGATGCGGAAAAGCAGGGCAATGCGGATATTGATACCATGGCGGGATTGTTTGGCAGAGTCATGGCACAGATTGTATCCTGTCGTGAGGATGAGTGGAAGGACAATCTGGAGAGACTTGGATTTTTCCTGGGAAAATTCATTTATCTGTTGGATGCCTATGAGGATATCGAGCAGGACCTCAAAAAAGGAACCTATAATCCGTTAAAGAAACGGTATGAGGAACCGGGCTTTGAGGAGGAATGCCGGCAGATCCTGACCATGATGATGTCGGAGTGCTGTAAGGAGTTCGAACAGCTTCCTATTTTACAGAATGTGGATATTCTGCGGAATATTCTGTATTCCGGTGTATGGTGCCGTTATGAGATCGTGCGGAAGAAACGGATGAAAGACAGTGCAAAAGAGGTAACGGGAAATGACTTATGATCCATACAGTGTTCTGGGAGTGAGCAGAGATGCCTCCGAGGAGGAAATAAAAAAAGCATATAAGGCACTGAGCCGGAAATACCATCCCGATGCCAATATCAACAATCCCAATAGGGATCAGGCGGAAGAAAAGTTCAAGGAGATCCAGGCAGCCTACCAGCAGATCATGAAGGAGCGGACCGAAGGCTACAGTTACGGTGGCGGATATGGCAGGCAGAGCTATGGTGGTAGCGGAAGCGGCTACGGTGGAAGCCAGGGATATGGCGGCTACGGTCAGGGATTTGGAGACTTCTGGCAGCAGGCAGGCTGGCAACAGCAGACTTCTGGCTATGAAGAAGAGCCCAGACTGCGGGCAGCCGGTAATTATCTCAGAAACGGCTATTACAGAGAGGCCAGAAATACGTTGGACGGCATGGGAGAACATGAGAAGACGGCCAGATGGTATTACTACAGTGCCATGGCACACATGGGCCTTGGAAATAATGTAGCAGCGCTGGAACATGCAAACAAGGCGGTGGCGCTGGATCCCCAGAATATGGAATACCAGATGCTCCTGCAGAGACTACAGAGCGGGGGACAGTGGTATGAGAGCAGACAGGCAGCCTATGGCTATCCCCATGTGGGTGGCAACGACCTGTGCCTGAAAATTTGTCTGGCCAATCTGTTCTGCAACCTTTGCTGTGGCGGTGGCGGTTTATGCTTCGGCGGTTATGGTGGAAGAGGAATGTTTTAAAAAAGATACTTGCTTTTTCCATGTATCCTCACTATAATATTAGATACAAGATGTAGATACGAAATTGCTTGAAAAACACAAAATCTAGTGAGACACTATGATTTGCAGAAAAAGTCGTGTCGGGAACTTGCTTCCGATGCGGCTTTTCTTTCGGCTTATGCAGAAATTCGTATCTTATGGGAATGATATAAAGTGAGGGAAACAGCAATGAAGATTCAGAAGAGAGACGGCAGAGTAGTGCCTTATGAAGAGGAGAAGATCCGGGAAGCAATCCATAAGGCCAACAATGAAGTGGAGGAGCGGTATCGTGCCAGTGAGGGACTGATCGAGGAGATTCTGGAGGATGTACAGCAGGAGGGCAGACAGACCCAGACCGTGGAGCATATCCAGGATATGATCGAAGAGCATCTGGTAGAGCACAATAAATATACTCTGGCAAAGAAGTATATTGTATACCGTTACCAGAGAAGTCTGCTCAGAAAGTCCAATACTACGGATGAATCTATTTTAAAACTGATCCGGAATGAGAATAAGGAGCTGGCGGAGGAAAATTCCAACAAGAATACCCGTCTGGCTTCCACTCAGAGAGACTATATTGCGGGCGAAGTGTCCCGTGACGTTACCAGACGTCTGCTTTTGCCGGAGCATATTGCCATGGCGCACGACAACGGTGTGCTGCATTTCCATGATGCGGATTATTTCATCCAGCCGATCTTCAACTGTTGTCTGATCAATATCAAGGACATGCTGGACAACGGCACTTCCATCAACGGCAAGATGATCGAGTCTCCCAAGAGCTTTCAGGTGGCATGTACCGTGACCACCCAGATCATTGCGGCAGTGGCCAGCAACCAGTACGGCGGCCAGAGCGTCAATATCAAGCATCTGGGGAAATATCTGCGTAAGAGTAAGGAAAAATTTGCAAAACAGCTGGAGGAAGAATTCGGGGATACCCTGGATCAGGCAGCCAAGGACAAGATCGTGCAGATGCGCCTGCATGACGAACTGAAATCCGGTGTGCAGACCATCCAGTATCAGATCAATACTCTGATGACCACCAACGGACAGTCTCCTTTTGTCACACTTTTCCTGCATATCGATGAGAATGACGAATATGTGGAAGAGACCGTGCAGATCATCATGGAGATCCTGCGTCAGCGGATCGAGGGGACCAAGAATGAGAAGGGCGTCTATGTGACTCCTGCTTTCCCGAAGCTGGTCTATGTATTGGATGAAAACAACTGCTTAAAGGGCGGAAAATATGACTATGTGACCAAACTGGCCGCACAGTGCTCTGCCAAGAGAATGTATCCCGACTATATCTCCGCGAAGAAGATGCGCGAGAATTACGAGGGAAATGTATTTTCCTGCATGGGCTGTCGTTCTTTTCTGTCTCCCTGGAAGGATGAAAACGGAGAGTACAAGTGGGAAGGACGCTTCAATCAGGGCGTTGTCAGCATCAATCTTCCGCAGATCGGTATTCTGGCAAAAGGAAATGAAGAGAAATTCTGGAAACTGCTGGACGAGCGTCTGGAACTGTGTTATGAAGCATTGATGTGCCGTCACAAGGCACTGGAAGGTGTGGTATCCGATGTGAGCCCCATCCACTGGCAATACGGAGCCATCGCCCGTCTGAAGAAGGGCGAGACCATCGACAAATACTTGCACAATGGTTATTCCACCATGTCTCTGGGATATATCGGACTGTATGAGACTACGTATCTGATGAAAGGATGCAGCCAGACCGTGGAACCCGGCAAGGAATTCGCCCTGCGTGTCATGGATTATATGAAGGAACGCTGCGCAAAATGGAAAGAGGAGACCGGTATTGCATTCAGCCTCTACGGAACTCCTGCTGAGACACTGTGTTATCGTTTCGCAAGGATCGACCGGGAAAAATACGGTGATATTTCCAATGTCACCGATAAGGGATATTACACAAATTCCTATCATGTGGATGTCCGGGAGAAGATCGACGCTTTCACCAAGTTCAAGATCGAGAGTGAGTTCCAGAATAAGTCGTTGGGCGGAGCTATCTCTTACGTGGAAGTACCGAACCTGACCAATAATGTGGAAGCCATCGAGGAAGTCATCCGTTTTATTTACGATAATATCCAGTACGGTGAGTTCAACACCAAATCCGATTATTGCCACGTCTGTGGCTATGATGGTGAGATCATGATCAATGATAATATGGAATGGGAGTGCCCTCAGTGTCACAACAAGGATCATGCGAAAATGAATGTCACCAGAAGAACCTGCGGTTATCTGGGAGAGAACTTCTGGAATGCCGGCAAGACCAAGGAGATCAAGGCAAGAGTTCTTCATCTGTAATATGCAGATAGTAAAAGGGAAGGAAATGTCCTATGAATTATGCGACGATCAAGAAAACGGACGTGGCAAACGGTCCCGGCGTGAGAGTATCGCTGTTTGTCAGCGGTTGTACCCATCATTGCAAGGGATGCTTTAACAGTGTGGCCTGGGATTTTCAGTACGGACAGGCTTACACGCTGGAAACAGAACAGGAGATTTTACAGGCACTGGCCCCGGACTATATCCGGGGCTTAAGCTTGCTGGGCGGCGAACCTATGGAACCGCAGAACCGTGCAACGGTGCTTTCTCTGGTAAAGAAAGTAAGGGAAATTTATCCCCGGAAGACGATCTGGTGCTATACCGGCTATGATTTTGATAAGGATCTTCTGGCCTGGATGGAAGCGGGAGATCCGGTGATCACGAAACTTTTACCGCTTCTGGATGTTATCGTGGACGGAGAATACAAGGAAGAGTGCCGTAATTTACGTCTACCTTTTCGCGGATCAGAGAATCAGAGGATTTTGGACGTACCATTGTCTTTAAAGGAAAAATGTGGTATAATTTTACATACATAAGAGGATTCGGGTCGAAAAAGGGATATCGGTTCGAAAATAAAAACAAAAGTGTGAGGGAGTAATACAAGTATGGAGAGCTTTCTGGATATGACATTAGATAGAAATCTCTACATCGGTGTTCCGGTGGGAGCCTTTTTGTGCTCCCTTTTTCTGTTATTCTGCTTTTTCAATACCATGAAGAGCCGGACAGTCCGTAGTCTGAGGGCAGTGCTGACTTCCTGCCTGGTGTGGACCGGTGGGGCGATTCTCATGCGGCTACAGGTATTTCCGGGAATTCGTTTCTGGCATAATTTTGCACTGTTTGGTCTGCTGGTGATTCCAGTGTTTATGTATGCATTTCTATTTGCTTTTCTGGAAATTACGGAGCATGATGCGCTGATCTATATCTATGGAGTCCTGACGACAGCTCTGGTTCTGGGCAATGCCTGGAGTGGTGCGATCCTGCCGGCACCGGAAGTGATGAACCGTGCCGATGGAACTTATGTCTATATGTATCATGCAACATCCGGAATCTGGGTGTTGACGGTATGGGAGGTCTCGGTATTGGTCTATGCCACTTATCTGGCTCATTGCAAGATCGGTGGAGACCTACAGCTGCGTAAAAAACTACAGCCGCTGTTGCTGGGAACCCTGTTTGTTTTGATGGGAAATCTGCTCTGCCTGATTCCGGGAAGCGTCTTTCCGTATGATATGCTGGGCGGCGTTGGTATGGCGGTGTGCATGGTCTATATCATGTACAAGCAGTATCTGTTTGATTTTTCCTATCGTGTAACGGTAGGTGCAGTATATTTTCTGGCAGTTGTGGTGGCATCCCTGCCGTTGGTCATCCTGTCTCATAATCTGGAAAATGTGCTGGGAAGTCTGGAGCGGGCGGTAACGCAGAAACTGCTGATCTATATCATTCTGCAATGTGCCTGGACGGTGCTGGTGGTAGCTTTTGCCAGAAAGCGTCTGGAGGATATCCTGAACCAGAAGCTGAAGCATATGCTGGAGGGACTGCGGAAATTCCAGGACAGAGCGGCATCCATTTTAAACCGTAAGGAATTGTTTGCCAATATGCATGACATTCTGGATGATGCAATTCCGGGCTGGGAATCCAGAATCTTTGAGAAGAATATAAATGATGACGGTTACCATGAGGTGGTACAGAGCGGACATATCCCGCTGGGCGAAGATGAGGTGGAGAGAGTCTGTGGCATCGTAGAGCAGGAAGAGACAAAAGAGACACCGGAGATCGCCCTGTTAAAATATGATAATATGGTCTGTGGATTTGTATATATGGAGCGTCTGCGGGAGAGTAAGCTCAATTACCGCGAGGCGGACTGCATCCGGCAGATGGCAAATATTGCTTCCGGCAGTCTGAAAAACATTGATGCTTATGAAAAGGTATATCAGGTATCCATTCATGACGAACTGACCGGCCTGTATAACCGCAGCTATTGTGGAGTGTATCTGCGCCGCGATGGTGCCTTGGGAGAAGAACGGGGCTTTTTATACATGGACATGGATAATTTTAAGTTATACAATGACCTGTACGGAGAACAGACCGGCGACCGGATTCTGCAATGGTGCGCGAAGAGATTTTTGGATCATGTGGAGAACGGAGAGGTATTCCGGGTAGGATCCAATGAGTTTCTGGTCTCGGTGCCGGAGACCGGAAAGGACGCACTGGTGGAGCTGGCGGAGAAGCTGACCCGGGCAGTACAGGAGAATGCTACAAATAAACCACAGGTCATGCAGCCCATTACATTCAGCGTTGGTGTGGCATGGTATCCCGGTCTGGCAGCGGATGCGCTGGAATTGTTCCAGCAGTCCAAGCGGGCGGCCTTTTATGCGAAGCGTAATGGTAAGGACCGGATCCAGGTATATGAAGGCGGTATCAATGAGGAGAGCCAGGATAAGGAGACCGGTTACGAGCAGGTGGCGCCTACGGTGTATGCACTGGTGGCGGCTATTGATGCGAAGGATTCCTTTACTTTCCAGCACTCCACCAATGTATCCCAGTATGCGGTATTGCTGGCCCAGAAGCTGGGCTTGTCCAGAAACGATATCCAGACCGTAAAGGTGGCAGGCCTTTTGCATGATATCGGTAAGATCGGTATCCCGGAGAGCATCCTGAAAAAGGCTGGAAAGCTTACGAATGAAGAATATGAGATCATGAAGAGCCATGTGGAGAAATCCATCGAAATGATCCACTATCTGCCGAATATGAACTATGTGATCCCCGCAGTCGTTTCCCATCACGAGAGATATGACGGCAAGGGTTATCCCAGAGGAATCAAGGGAGAAGAGATTCCGTTTCTTGGCAGGATCCTGGCGGTGTGCGACAGCTTTGATGCCATGATCTCCAAGAGAGCATATAAGGAGCCCCTGAGTGTGGAATACGCTATGGGGGAACTGGAGAAAAATAAAGGAACCCAGTTTGATCCGGAGGTGGCAGATGCTTTTATTGAACTGATCAAAGAAGGAAAAGTTCCCCTGTAGGAACTGATAGCAAAAAAAGAGGCACCCACGGGTGCCTCTTTTCAAAAGGGGAGGATTAAGTATTATCGTATCTTTCGTAAGATCAAAGGAGGGGATCCGATGATAGTAGTAGTCTGTCCCGGATTTGTGGGTTTATACATCCCCGATTGATATTTTTTTGTTGTTTTTGAGGACGAGTTGTTATATACTATGATTAATAATTCTGCCAATAGGTGAACTGCCTGACTGCTTGCAGGCAAGGCAGTTCACCTATTGAGTGGATATACAGACATGAGCATGGAGGACGCCAGTCCGAAATGCGAATGGATGTGACGATTTCGAGAGCCCGAAGGGCGGAGAAATCGTATTATTAAATATTTAATTATTATGTAAGGATGGTATTACAATTATGAATTTAATGGAACAGTGGAGATCAGTAGCATATAATGAGGCAACCGGCAAAGAGAAGCTGCAGCAACTCTGGGCAGCTTATTTTCAGGAGGAGAAGGAAATCTA
>ERZ791614.1798-NODE-1798-length-10343-cov-2.867418_pt1 | contig 10343 bp, 7 predicted proteins | sample MGYA00510274_ERZ791614 | MGnify/ENA primary metagenome ERZ791614 (study PRJEB30046, sample SAMN00715221) | human gut metagenome | study: EMG produced TPA metagenomics assembly of the A metagenome-wide association study of gut microbiota in type 2...
CCCTACATTTGTACAATTTGTAGGAAAAGCATATTTGAATATATTCACCCGCGAACGAATTTTAAGCAACAGATATGAGTCCAATTATCTTATCTATTACTATCATAGCATACTTTATGATCCTTTTCGCTATCTCCTATATAGCAGGACATAAAGCGGATAACGAAGGCTTCTTCGTCGGCAACCGCAAATCGGCATGGTATATTGTCGCCTTTGCCATGATTGGTTCCACTATCTCCGGAGTTACGTTTGTATCCGTACCGGGTATGGTACAAGCCAGCGGCTTCTCCTACCTGCAGATGGTACTGGGATTTATCGTCGGACAGTTCATTATCGCATTCATACTCGTTCCGCTTTTCTACCGGATGAATCTGGTTTCTATCTATGAATATCTTGAAAATCGCTTCGGAGCTTCTTCCTATAAGACAGGAGCCTGGTTTTTCTTTATTTCCAAAATGCTCGGAGCTGCCGTGCGGCTCTTTTTAGTATGTCTGACCTTGCAATTACTTATCTTCGACCCTTTCCATATTCCCTTTATAATCAATGTCATACTGACAGTACTCATTGTCTGGCTCTATACTTTCCGGGGAGGAGTGAAATCATTGATATGGACGGATGTACTGAAAACATTCTGCCTGGTAGTCTCCGTTGTACTTTGTATCTATTATATAGCTTCCAGCCTGCATCTGAATTTCAGCGGGTTAGTCTCAACGATTTCAGACAGCGATCTCTCCAGGATGTTCTTTTTTGACGATGTCAATGACAAGCGGTATTTCTTCAAGCAATTCCTGGCAGGAGTCTTTACCGTTATCGCCATGAACGGGCTGGATCAGGACATGATGCAACGGAATCTCAGTTGCAAGAACTTCCGTGACTCACAGAAGAATATGATTACAAGCGGGATTTCACAGTTCTTCGTGATCCTGCTCTTCCTGATGCTGGGTGTCTTGCTCTATACTTTCACCGCCCGACAGGGAATCGAGAATCCCGGCAAGAGCGATGAATTGTTCCCAATGATCGCCACAGGCAATTACTTCCCGGGCATAGTCGGTATCCTGTTCATTATCGGATTGATAGCTTCGGCGTACTCCGCTGCCGGATCGGCCTTGACAGCCCTGACGACTTCTTTCACCGTAGATATTCTGAATGCGCACAAGAAAGACGAAGCGGCACTCAGCAAAATACGGAAACACGTACACATCGGGATGGCATTCGTGATGGGAATCGTCATCTTCGTATTCAATTTACTGAATAATACGAGTGTGATTGATGCGATTTATACGCTGGCCAGCTATACGTATGGTCCAATTCTCGGACTATTCGCTTTCGGCATTTTTACTAAGAAACAAGTTTATGACCCATATATTCCGTTAGTAGCCATTCTTTCTCCTGCACTTTGCTACGTATTGCAAAGAAATTCGGAAGCCTGGTTCGATGGATATCAAATTAGCTACGAGTTACTGATATTGAATGCCGCGTTTACTTTTCTGGGGCTTTGCCTGCTCATCAAAAGGAAATCGTCAGCAGCCCCTATCAACAGCTCTTTAATAAAAAAACATTAAAATGAAAAAGAAAATCAATTGCTTCATACCTTTTGGCAATCCGAAAGATACGATACAAACTGTAAAAGAATTGCAAGGTTCAGAATTAGTGAACAAAATCTACCTGCTAAGCGCTGATACCAACAAAGAGTGCTTACCGGGGTGTGAATGTCTCCTCATTAACGGTCTCTACTCTACAAGTACGATTAAAACAATTGCTGACAACGCAGATGATGCCAGCTATCTTTTGCTTTACACGAAACAGACCCCGCTAAAACTAGGATTGTACGCACTGGAACGCATGACACAGATTATACAGAACTCCTCAGAAAATGCAATGGTATACGCAGATCATTACCAACTGGTTGACGGAGTTCTCAAACAAGCTCCCGTTATTGATTATCAACAAGGAAGCCTCCGGGATGATTTTGATTTCGGTTCGGTGCTTTTATTCAATTCCGAAATTTTCACCCTTGCTTCAAGTATTCTGGAGGAAACAGTTTTCCAATATGCTGCATTTTATGAAATGCGTCTGATGCTAGGTAATCTATTTCAAATCATCCATATCAATGAGTTCCTTTACACAGAAATAGAAACAGATACCCGGAAAAGCGGAGAAAAACAATTCGATTACGTAAATCCTAAAAATCGGGAAGTACAGATCGAAATGGAGAAAGTTTGTATCAAGCATCTGAAAGAAATCAATGCCTATGTAAGACCTTCTTCCCGAACAGTAAACCTGGACAGAGAAGCTTTTGAGTTTGAAGCATCTGTCATCATACCTGTCCGTAATCGTATCCGGACCATTCGTGACGCCGTAAATTCTGCTTTGAGCCAGCAAACGACTTTTCCCTTTAATGTGATTGTGATCGACAATCACTCAACGGACGGTACCACCGAAGCCCTCCAGGAATTTAGTGCGGACAATAGACTAATACATATCATTCCCCAGGAGAATGATCTCGGTATAGGAGGTTGCTGGAATGTAGGAGTACACCATGAGAAATGCGGTAAATTTGCCGTGCAACTGGATAGCGATGACCTGTATAAGGATGAGCATACCTTACAGAAAATCGTCGATACCTTCTATCAGCAGAACTGTGCAATGGTGATAGGGACTTACCTAATGACGGATTTTCAGATGAACGAGATAGCTCCCGGTGTCATTGACCATAAAGAGTGGACAGTAGAGGACGGTCCCAACAATGCTTTACGTATCAATGGGTTGGGTGCCCCACGGGCCTTCTACACTCCCATCCTTCGCAAGATCAAATTCCCCAATACCAGTTATGGAGAAGATTATGCCATAGGTCTGAGTATTTCTCGTGAATATACGATCGGTCGTATTTATGATGTAATCTATCTTTGCCGCCGTTGGGAAGGCAACTCTGACGCAGCATTAGATATCGAAAAAATTAACCGGAACAATTTCTACAAAGACAGTATCCGAACCTGGGAGTTACAGGCAAGAATCCGGATGCACAGCATTGATGAAAGTTTTCAGCGTCTCGTCAACGAGATGATAGAAAAACAGAAAAAAGACTGGAAGCTGGCAAAAAAGAATTATAAGGAATTAGAACAGAATCTTAAAAAAGAAAAGACGCTGGAACTCAAACTAGGAGGGGACACCAAGAGAGTCAGATTCTTCCCAAATCCACAACGGGCAATCTCTACAATGGCCCAAACCGACTCTCAGTCCATACAAGAAAGACCTTGTTTTCTGTGCAATGACAATCGCCCGGCAGAACAAACGTCTTTGTCACTCGGACATTATGAGGTATGCCTCAATCCTTATCCGATTTTCCGCCGGCATCTGACCATAATTGAAGAGGAACATACCCCGCAAACCATCAAAAACCGTTTTGAGGATATGCTTTTCCTTGCCGAAAACATGAACGAGTTCCTCATCTTATATAACGGACCGGAATGCGGAGCTTCCGCCCCTGACCATATGCACTTTCAGGCAGCAGGAAAAGAGGAAAAGATTGCCAATCCTTTTGGGATGACTTTCATATCGGACATGCTTAGTTCTGAAGATAGCGTACATAGTCATCTAGAAAACGGGTTCACCACGAGCATTGGCATTTCATCTCCAAACAGAAGAGGGATCATTGAAATGTTTGAGTATCTTTACGATAAGATAGTTTCTATTTATCATGACAAAGAACCTTTAATCAATGTGATTGCCTGGTATGGACTCGAAACAGTAAACCGCACTGGAGGCGATGAAATAAAACAGTGGAACTGTATTATTTTCCTGCGTTCTAAACATCGGCCGGAATGTTATTATGCCCAAGGGAAAAAAGGCTTGTTGATAAGCCCGGCTATTGCGGAGATGTGTGGCGTATTCCCCATTGTAAGAGAAGAAGATTTGGATAAGATAACAGCTAAAAAAATCACTCAGATTTACAAGGAGGTCAGTTTGTCACAGGAACAGTTAAAAGCACTCACCGATCAAACATCCTAGTAAAGAAGAAATGGAAGAACCTCAGATTACAGTCGGTATCCTTTCGGGAAAAGAAATTGAATTTTCTTTTCCCGAAAGCTTCACTACTCCTGACGGCACAAAGGTTTCAGGGGCACAAAAGGCTGTTTATCAAAAAGAAAAGATATACTGGTCAGGGAAAGAATACGATGAATTGATATTCTACCCTCAGCCAAATGCCGGGATCTTCTTTGAGCTAAAGGATGTCACCATCGGCATCAATTTTCATTGGGAACGCAAAGAAGTACAACGCTTCCAGGGAGCTTTGAAAATCATTGTCGAAGGAGAGACACTGACCGCCATCAATGTAATCTCTATAGAAGATTACCTGACAAGTGTCATCTCATCAGAAATGAGTGCCACCGCCTCTTTGGAACTACTGAAAGCACATGCAGTCATTTCCAGAAGCTGGCTGATCAATAAATTGAGAGTGGAGAATGAAAAATGGAAAGCTACTATACAGCCGGACAGCGCAGCCAACTCTCCACTTTCCACTCTCAACTCTCAACTTATCAAATGGTATGATCATGAAGCGCATACGCACTTTGATGTTTGTGCGGATGATCATTGCCAGCGCTATCAGGGAACTACCCGTGCTTCTACTTCACAAGCTATCGAAGCTGTTTCAGCTACCCGTGGAGAGGTGCTGATGTATGAAGGAAAGATTTGCGATGCGCGATTCTCCAAATGTTGTGGCGGTGCAATGGAAGAGTTTCAGAATTGTTGGGAGAATGTGAGGCATCCTTATCTGACCGGTAAACGAGATTACATACCGGAATCCCATGCTTCTGATTCGGAGAAACAAATAACAGGTCCGGCAATACAGCTTCCCGATCTGACGCAGGAAGAAGAAGCGGACCGATGGATACGAACTTCTCCGGATGCTTTCTGTAATACGCAGGATAAAAAGATTCTGAGTCAGGTTCTTAATAACTACGATCAGGAAACGACTGATTTCTACCGTTGGAAAATCAGTTATAGCCAACAGGAACTAGCTGAGTTAATCCATCAACGTTCGGGAATTGATTTCGGGGAAATCATAGACTTAATCCCTGTAGAGCGAGGAACTTCCGGACGCCTGATACGATTAAAGATAGTAGGTACTTTACGGACACTGACCATCGGAAAAGAATTAGAGATCCGACGTACATTGTCGCCTTCCCATCTTTATAGTTCAGCATTCCTTGTGGATAAGGAAAAAGGAGAAGAGGGAAATGTTCCAACCCACTTTACACTGACGGGAGCCGGTTGGGGACACGGAGTAGGACTTTGTCAGATCGGTGCGGCAGTAATGGGAGAGCGAGGTTATTATTACAAAGATATTTTAGCTCACTATTATCCCGGAAGCAGACTTGAAAAACAATATGAATAACATCTGAGACTAATGCCATGATATCAACAAGAAATGCCAAGAACATAATACCAAGAAACAATCGAAATCCGTGGAGCTGGATTCCGACTCTTTATTTTGCGGAAGGACTGCCTTATGTGGCTGTGATGACGATTGCCGTTATCATGTACAAGCGCCTGGGATTGTCGAATACAGAAATAGCGCTCTATACTTCCTGGTTATATCTGCCTTGGACGATCAAACCATTATGGAGTCCTTTCGTAGATCTGGTCAAGACAAAGCGTTCCTGGATTATTGCCATGCAGGGTTTGATTGCTGCCGGTTTCGCCGGTATTGCCTTTTTTATCCCGACTCCACACTATGTGCAACTCACTCTTGCATTCTTTTGGCTGATGGCATTCAGTTCTGCCACGCATGACATTGCGGCTGACGGCTTTTATATGCTTGGCCTCAACAACAAAGAACAATCCTTCTTCGTAGGCATCAGAAACACTTGCTATCGTTTCGCCAATATCTTCGGGCAGGGAATCCTGGTTATGTTGGCAGGCTGGTTGGAAACATCGCATGGCAATGTTCCAATGGCCTGGAGCATCACTTTCTATCTGATGGCAGGATTATTCCTCGGACTGACACTATACCATCGCTTTATTCTCCCTCACCCTGCTTCAGATGTCAAAAGACCGGGGTTAACACCGGGTAAGTTACTGGAAGATTTCTTTAAGACATTCGTCACTTTCTTTGAGAAGAAAAACCTGGGACTTATGTTTTTCTTCCTGCTCACCTATCGGTTGGGAGAATCCCAACTTGCTAAAATAGCCTCTCCATTCTTATTGGATGGTGCCGAACAAGGCGGATTGGGATTATCAACCGCATCCGTCGGAGTCATTTATGGCACCATCGGCGTCGCCGCCCTACTGATAGGCGGCATCATCAGCGGTTTCCTCGTTTCCCGTGACGGTTTTAAGAAATGGATCATTCCCATGGCGCTGGCCATCAACCTCCCCGACCTTTTATATGTCTGGATGGCAGCAGCTACTCCGGACAACCTCCTGTTAATCTCCATTTGTGTAGCCATCGAACAGTTGGGATACGGCTTCGGCTTCACTGCTTATATGCTTTATCTGATTTATATTGCAGATGGTGAACACAAAACAGCTCATTATGCCATTGGAACAGGTTTTATGGCACTTGGCATGATGCTTCCGGGAATGCCGGCAGGATGGATACAGGAACATCTCGGATACACCAACTTCTTTATCTGGGTATGCGTATGCACCATTCCCGGCATCCTTGCTTCATGGATGATCCGCAATCGACTGGACAGTTCCTTCGGAAAAAAGAGATAAAATTGAATTACTTATAACTTAACACATTAAAAAGTAACAGTCATGAATGTAACAACAAGTAACAAACGCCTATTGGCACTCGATGTGATGCGGGGCATCACCATCGCGGGTATGATCTTAGTAAATACGCCCGGTTCCTGGCAACATGCGTATGCTCCCCTCAAACATGCCGAGTGGATTGGATTAACTCCTACCGATCTGGTATTCCCATTCTTTATGTTCATTATGGGAATCTCCACGTACATCTCTTTGAGAAAGTACAATTTCACCTTCAGTGTTCCCGCGGGTTTAAAAATTCTCAAACGGACCGTGATCATTTTCCTGATTGGAATTGGCATCAGCTGGCTTTCCATTCTCTGCTTCCAGCACGATCCCTTCCCTATCGACCAGATTCGCATTCTCGGAGTCATGCAACGGCTTGCTTTGGGATATGGAGTTACTGCCATAGTCGCTTTACTCATGAAGCATAAATATATACCTTATTTAATTGCTGTACTTCTCATCAGCTATTTTGCAATCCTTGCCCTCGGCAATGGATATGTCTACGACGAAACAAATATTCTTTCCATCGTCGACCGTGCAGTATTAGGACAAGCCCATATCTATGGCGGTCAGATACTTGATCCGGAAGGACTGCTTAGCACTATTTCAGCCATCGCCCACGTCCTAATCGGCTTCTGTGCCGGAAAGCTATTGATGGAAGTGAAAGATATTCATGAGAAGCTGGAACGTTTGTTCCTGATAGGTACTATCCTTACTTTCGCAGGTTTCTTACTGAGTTATGGTTCCCCTATCTGCAAGAAAGTATGGTCTCCTTCCTTCGTACTCGTAACCTGCGGTCTGGGTTCCAGTTTTCTGGCATTACTCGTATGGATCATTGACATTAAAGGTTATAAAAACTGGAGCCGTTTCTTCGAATCGTTTGGAGTAAATCCGCTATTTATTTATGTATTGGCAGATATTCTGGCGATTACGCTGGCAGTCATTCCTATGACCTACCAAGGTGAAGCGACTTCTTTACATGGCTATATTTACAGTGCACTCCTACAACCTGTCTTCGGAGATAAAGGAGGCTCACTGGTATTTGCCCTGCTTTTTGTCCTTCTCAACTGGGCAATAGGCTACATTCTATATAAAAAGAAAATATACATTAAGATATGATACTCATTGCAGATAGTGGTTCTACCAAAACAGACTGGTGTGTCGTACTGAACGGCACAGTTATCAAGCGACTTGGAACGAAAGGGATCAACCCTTTCTTCCAGTCGGAAGAAGAAATCCAACAGAAGCTGACAGCTTCCCTTCTGCCTCAACTGCCGGAAGGGAAATTCAATGCAGTTTACTTCTACGGAGCAGGTTGTACACCCGAGAAAGCTCCCGTCCTCCGACGGGCTATTGCAGACAGTCTGCCCGTTATCGGGAATATTAAAGCTAATTCGGATATGCTGGCTGCCGCCCACGGGCTATGTGGCCAGAAGGCTGGTATCGCCTGTATTTTGGGGACGGGGTCCAATTCTTGTTTTTACAATGGAAAAGAGATCGTCAGCAACATCTCTCCTCTCGGATTTATTTTGGGAGATGAAGGTAGCGGTGCCGTACTTGGGAAACTGCTGGTAGGAGATATTCTGAAAAATCAACTTCCTGCCACCTTGAAAGAAGAGTTTCTGAAGCAGTTCGATCTGACGCCTCCCGAAATCATCGACCGGGTTTATCGCCAGCCCTTTCCCAATCGTTTTTTGGCCAGTCTCTCTCCTTTTATCGCACAGCATTTGGAAGAACCGGCTATCCGCCAATTAGTTCTGAACAGCTTTATAGCTTTCTTTCGCAGGAATGTGATGCAGTATGATTACAAGCAATATCCGGTACACTTCATCGGATCGATAGCCTACTGTTACAAAGAGATTCTACAGGATGCTGCCCGACAAACAGGTATTCAGATAGGTAAGATTCTCCAAAGTCCGATGGAAGGATTGATTCAATATCATAGCCAATTATCATTCCATCCTTAATAATAGAAGAACATTCTAAAGACTAAAAGCACAAATTATACTTCAATCTTTTAATGCCACGCAGTTATGTAAAGAATGATAACCATTTATTGACCCGTGTTTAGGGCCAGTCCGTAAAACACTGATTCTCAACAGATAAAAAACATCTAGAATTTCTTTAAAAGAAAAGAGCTGTTGGTTTTAAAGGAACGGTGTCTTGGTTTTAAAGGAACGACCCGTTGGTTTAAAACCAACGGGATCATTCTTTCTTCATATTCTCAATACAATGGGCTAAGCGGTTGATTCTGTAAAATAAATTATCTACATTTCTACCAAGATACGGAATACCTTTCCCGGATCAGCTGCCCATTCTTTCATTGCCTCCAAAGCATCTTCCGGTTTTGCAATCTTTGAGATCAGTTCTTCTACCGGGCACTTCCCTTCTTTCATATAGTTGATTACCGCACGGAAATCAGCAGGCAAAGCATTTCTGGAACCACGAATATCCAGTTCTTTCTGGACGAAATATTTGGTCTGAAAAGCGACTTCGCTTTTGGCGTAGCCAATACAAACCACACGACCGGTAAAGCCAACTTCATCCACAGCCATTACATAAGTCACAGGACTGCCGACAGCTTCAATCACGACATCAGCTCCAAACCCTTCAGTGATTTCCTGTATCCGCTCATGTACATTCTCTGTTTTAGAGTTTACTGCGTAAGACGCTCCCACTCTTTTAGCCAGTACCAGTTTTTCATCATCCAGGTCGACCGCAATCACCGTCGCTCCTCTCAAGGCAGCACGTACAATGGCACCAATCCCAATCATACCACAGCCAATCACCATCACATACTCATTATCAATGACCTGAGCACGGGAAACAGCATGAAACCCTACACTCATCGGCTCAATCAGAGCACAGTCACGGGATGAGATATTACCTGCCGGGATAATCTTCGTCCAAGGAAGCACGGCGTATTCGCACATCACTCCATTCCGTTGTACGCCTAATGTCTCATTATGCTCGCAGGCATTGACACGCCCGTTACGGCACGAAGCACATTTACCACAATTGGTATATGGGTTCAATGTTACATTCATCCCCTTTTCGAAGCCAGCCGGAACATCCGGACCAATTTCTTCGATCACTGCCCCTACTTCATGTCCCGGTATTACAGGGAGTTTCACCATCGGGTTACGCCCCAGGAAAGTGTTTAAATCGGAGCCACAGAAGCCGACATACTTGATTCTTACCAATACTTCACCGGCACCGACGGTCGGTTTTTCCAGTTCAACCACCTTCATTTCGGAGGGGTTGACAATTTGAACTGCTTTCATTTTATTTGTTTGAGATAAATTTATTAATCAATTACTTTATAGCCCTTCCAACCGTAATAGGCACAAAACGCAAAACAAATCATCGGTATGCCATAAGCGACATAATAAATATGTTCATTAACGTGCATGAAGTACGCTGTCAACTGAGGAAGACAGGCATTACCGACAATTGCCATTACCAGAAAGGCCGAACCGCTCTTTGTCTGATTTCCGAGTCCTTTCAGTGCCAAAGAGAACTGTGTAGGATACATGATAGACATAAAGAAAGAGATGGCGAGCATCGCATACAGTCCG
>ERZ791614.1802-NODE-1802-length-10330-cov-3.362628_pt1 | contig 10330 bp, 7 predicted proteins | sample MGYA00510274_ERZ791614 | MGnify/ENA primary metagenome ERZ791614 (study PRJEB30046, sample SAMN00715221) | human gut metagenome | study: EMG produced TPA metagenomics assembly of the A metagenome-wide association study of gut microbiota in type 2...
ATAAAACGAGCCGTTCCTTTGCCACAGTGCTCAAGCTGATGGAAGAATATCCCGACTATCGCTTTATGTCCTCCCAGGCGCAGCTTTATGAGTTTATCCGGCAGGAGCACCCGGCGATCTTTGCACGCATTCGGGAGAGCGTGCGCCAGGGGCGCTGGGAGCCGGAGGGCGGCATGTGGGTGGAAGCGGATACCAACCTTTCCTCCGGGGAATCGCTGGTGCGTCAATTTCTGGTGGGGAAGCGTTTTTTCCGCAATGCGTTCGGCGCGGACTGTAAAATCCTCTGGCTACCGGATGTGTTCGGCTACAGCGCCGCCCTGCCGCAGATTATGAAGCAATGCGGGATCAATTATTTTATGACCACCAAGATTTCCTGGAATGAGTATGATAAGCTGCCTTACGACACCTTCCTTTGGCGCGGCATCGACGGCAGCGAGGTGCTCACGCATTTTATTTCCACCATGGATACGGTCAAGGAGGAGAAGGATTGGATCACCACCTATAATGGGGATCTGAATCCATCTCAGGTGATCGGCTGCTGGCAGCGCTATCAGCAGAAGGATCTCAACCGCGATGTGCTTTTTGCCTTTGGCCACGGAGATGGCGGCGGAGGCCCGACGCATGGCATGCTAGAGCGAGGCAGGCGGATGCATATGGGCATTGAAGGCTGCCCAAAGGTGGAGTTCCAATTCGCCCGCGATTATTTTGACCGGCTTCAAAAGGACATAGCGGGGAGGAAACGGCTGCCTCGATGGGTGGGGGAGCTCTATTTTGAACATCACCGCGGCACGTTGACCGCACAGGCCTCTGCCAAGCGGTGGAACCGAAGAAGCGAATTCCTCTATCACGATCTGGAAACGCTCGAAAGCCTTGTGAACCTCGACCATCTTTCCAGCTACCCATCTGCTGCATTGTTAGAGGGCTGGAAGGTGATTTTGCTCAACCAGTTTCACGATATCCTGCCTGGCTCATCGATCCGGGAGGTATATGAGGATTCCCAAAAGCAGTATGAGGACCTGCACCGCACAGGCGGACGGATGCTGGAAAAGGCATTGCAGCAGGCTTCGCGCCGAGTGGGCCTTGCGCGGGATTCACTGCTTCTTTTTAATACGCTCGGCTTTTCACGCAGGGAAGTGGCTGAGATGCAGCGCCCGCAGCACACGGGCTTCCTCCTGCGGGATCCTCAAAGTGGCGCGGTGCTCCCCTGGCAGAAAACTTTTGACGGAAAGATCATTTTTACCTCGCCGGAGGTGCCGGCAAAAGGGTATTGCGCCATATCGGTTGAGGCGGGCGAACAGCGGCAGACAACGCCTTTGACTGCTACGCTTCGGGAGATGCATACGCCGTTTTTTGATCTCACCTTTGATGAAGCAATGCAGATTGCCTCTTTGATTGACCGGCGCACCGGGCGCAGCGTAGCGCCGCAGGGCGAGCCGCTCAATCGGCTGATCGTTTATGAAGACCGTCCCTTTGAGCACAGGGCTTGGAATGTGCAGGCCTATTATACGGAAAAATTCTGGGTTTTGAGCGATGTATCCCATGCAGAAGTGCTTGAGTGTGGGCCGGTACGGGCCGTGGTGCTCGTAGAGCGAAAGTTCCTGCATTCTGTGATCCGCCAGTATATTACGGCTTACGCAGAGCTGGATCGGATCGATATCCGCAATGAAATCGACTGGGACGACAGCTATCTGCTGCTCAAAGCGGATTTCCCGGTGGATGTCAATGCCGTGAAGGCGACGTTTGATATCCAGTTCGGCAATATTGAGCGAGTAACACATGAAAATACGCTTTGGGATTTTGCACAGTTTGAATCCTGCGCGCATAAATGGGCGGATTTAAGCGATAACAGCTTTGGCCTTGCTGTGCTCAATGATTGCAAATATGGCTATTCGGCAAAGGATGGGCATATTGCCCTCACCTTGCTGCGCAGCGCAAACGATCCGCAGCCGAAACAGGATTGCACCCATCACACCTTTACCTACTCGCTTTATCCGCACGCAGGCCCGGCTGCCATTTCCCGTGTGGTGCAAGAGGGCTATTCGCTCAACTGCCCACTCTACACAATGTTTAGCAATGCTCAAAAGGGTGCATGGCCGGAGCGCTTTTCTCTCGCCTGCGTGGATGCGGATAACATTATCCTGGAAACGGTGAAGCGCGCGGAGGATAGCGATGCGCTGATTCTGCGGCTTTATGAAACGTGGAACCGTGCGACAGATTGCAGCATTCGTTTCGGGCGTTTAATGGAAATGGCGGCGCAGTGCGATATGATGGAGGAAAATGAGGCCTTGCTCCAAGTGGAAGGCAACCGGCTCCGGCTGCATTTCAGGCCGTTTGAAATTAAAACCTTAAAGGTGCGGCTGGAGCAGGCGTAAGGCGCCCCGCGTGGTCAGAAAATAAAGTGAAGATCCGCGGGCTGTCACAGGATGGCCCGCGGATTTTTTGCCAAATAGGTTTGAACCATGTTTAAAGCATTGAAAAATCATCTTTCGTGTTTTGTGTATCATAAAAATTTTCATTTTTTTACAATGGTTACTTATTTTTATCAATTTGGTTAAAATGCTTGTAATTTATTCTATTGGAAGCAAGATCATCTTCTTCTATGCCATAATCATAGCGATTACAACAGGCTTCTTTTCGCCAATTTTTACACTGTATAGCGCATGCCTTTTCACACAAGCTGAAGGTGAGGAAAATTTCGCAGAAAAATGGCAGAGAGCAGATGAAATGCAATGAAGTGGAAAACGTTTTTAAGGCGGATGCATGCGTCGAGCTTGAAGCGGATGTTCCGGCTGATCCGTGCGATCAGCCGGGAATCGCACAGGCCTCGCTTGTTGATTTTGATCGACATGCTTTGGTGTGTGGTGCGCTATGGGATTGGATATCTGGATTATAAGGTGTTTGGCTTCGCGTTTATCCATGGGGAAGCGCGTAAAACATTCATGACGATGGATGATAACCTGGCGCTCGTGCGTGCGGTAAACGACAAAGCGTATACGTATCTTTTTGACCAAAAATGCGCCTTTAATGAGCGGTTCCATCGCTTCCTCGGGCGGGAATGGCTCGATCTGCGCACGGCGGATGTGGCGGCTTTTGCCGACTTTATAAAGGATCGGGAGGATTTTTTTGCCAAAGAGGTAGATAGCTTTGGCGGTCAGGGCGTTAGCCGCGTTTTTGTGGAAGAGTATCCGGATGCAAGTGCGCTATATCACCAGCTGCGCGGGCGCGGGCAATATCTCGTGGAGGAGACAATCCGGCAGCACCCGGAGATGGAGCGGCTGCATCCGGGCTCGATCAATACGCTGCGGGTTGTTACCTTGCTGACAAATGGGGAACCCTATGTGATGTATGCACTCATCCGCGTGGGTGGGAAAGGGCAGTGCATTGACAATATTTGCAGCGGCGGGATGTATGCGCCGGTGGATGAAAACGGTATGGTGTTTCATGACGCTTTTTGCGAGCTGGAAGAGCGCTTTTATGCTTGCCATGCGGAATCGGGCGTTCCGTTTGTGGGGTTTCAGGTGCCGTGCTTCCATGAGGCGGTAATGTTAGTAAAAAGGGCGGCTTTGGTTGTGCCGCAGGTCGGATATATTGGTTGGGATGTGGCAATTGGGGTGGATGGGCCTTTGCTCATAGAAGGCAATGTGATACCGGGCTATGATATGTGCCAAAATTATTGCCATTTAAAGAAAAGGGGAGAAGGGATTTTGCCCCGGTTTGAAAAAGTGATGGGAATGGCTTTTTTTCATCATTGAATCAAGAATAGCCGGTAACCGTTTCTGATCCATAAGCTGAATGCTTCTCTTTGCTCTGTAAGCTTGCGGCAGGCTGCATCACAAACGGGCTTGCAGTTGATGTGAGAGCCATCGTCGTTTTTATTGATTCCGCGGCCTGCGGGCAAACATCGTTCGCCTGCCTGCATAAACAGCGCGAAGCTCTTTTGCCGTGTATCTATGGCGGATTTTGTGCGACTACTTATCTCTTTCATCATCGAAAAAACCGGCCCTGCGATATGATTTGAAGTGATCCCAAAAAGTTAGACAAAAAAATTAATTAAGCAGCAGAAAGGGCTTGTAGTCTGTGAATAGCAGGCGGCAAGCCCTTTAGCTTTGCCTTAATGCGGCGGGATATCCGCCTGGCCGATATAGCCTGTTACATAGCCTGCAATTGGTGTTTTGCCCACCCAATCTGCGCGTGGGGTAATCCGGTAGCGCCCGCTGAAAGCTTTGCCATCATATAGATAATACGTTCCGCTAAGCTTTCGCGCTGCGGTTTTTGCAGTGGAGGATGCATAAAGCGAGGCATTGGAAATCGCAATTTTCCGCCCTGCCCGATACCGGTTTACCGGCTGAACAGGGGCCGCCTCGCCATTTTGCTCAATAGCCGCCGCATCAACCCAGCCATACACGCCCTTGCCGTCCTCGCTGATACAGTGGAAGGGATGCTTTGCGCCCGGTGCGGTTGCCGTTACTTTGCATTTGCTCGCGCCGCGCGTGCTGGCTGCCGCCGTCGCTGTGGAGGAGGCATACACCTTCCCGCCCGCGAACTGGACGATATCGCCCACGCCGATGGCTTCGGGCTTGGTAGAGGGTGCATCACCCGCCGTGCTCCTTTTTCGCAGTCCAAGATAGCTGACCGCCGCCTTCGCATACGCCTCACCGACTGCCCTGAGCTTCGCATCTGAGTTGATCTTCGCCTGATCCTTTGCGTTGTCTACAAACGCATATTCGCCGAGGATGGAGGGGATACCCGTTGTGGCCGCCTGGCGGCACATGCCGAAGTTGTAGCTTGTGCCCGCCTTGCTCTCCTTGATCCCCCGGCTCTTTTGGCCGAGCTTCACCATTTCAGCAAGCACTTTTTGCGCTAGTGACTTCGAGGGCGCGTGCGTGTGCCAGTAGTAGACCTCGCAGCCCTCCCCGCCGCCGGCGTTATAGTGGATTTCGAGCACGAGGGAGGGCCGTTTCTTCTCGACTTCCTCCATTTTGTAAGCAACTGTGCAGCTTTTGTCCGTTGTGCGGGCCATGACGGTCTCGCATTCGTAATTTCTCAGGTAATTCTGGCAAGCCAGCGCGGTTTTGAGGGTCAGCGCTTTTTCGATGTATTTACCGCTTACCGCGCCCGGATCGTTCCCGCCATGCCCGGCGGCGATGTAGATTGTGGGTTTCGACATGTTGATCGCTCCTTAAATTTAAGATAATAGATAAGGCCACGCCGAAGATCGACGTGACCAATATCGAAATAGTGATGCTCGCCGCAAGGTATAGATGCGCCGCTGCGGCTGCAGCCTGGCTGTAGATCATATCAGCTTATGCAGCCGCACATCCCAGTTGTCCGCCGAGGATGCGGCACTGTCTCGCGATAGGCAAATGAATATTTTTGCTGTCGCGGCCGTGCGTTGAATCTCCGACGCCATCCCCCCAAAGCCGACTACAAACTTCCCGTCTGCAACACCGGACGTACCGGCCATGCTGGAGGACGTCCCGATTTTGATACGGTATACCACTTGCTTTGTCGTGTTGTTGTAGCCGCAGGACAGCAGCAGGATCGCGCTGTAGACAGATCGGTAATATGCCGCTCCGCCGGGGTTGTAGTTACCGCTGGCGAGCAGCAGGTAGACGCCGGTAGTTAGGCCATCAGCCGTGTAATAGATTGTGCTCGTGCTGTCGCCTGTCGCCCCTGCGGAGTAATATGGAAACAGCGGATGATAGGCGTGATCCAGTGCGCTTGCAGTGCTGTCTGCAACCTGGTGTGCCTGCATGATCCCTTCCTCGATCTTATTCATATTCACCGCGCTAACCGGCGTACCGTCCTGCACCTCGGGTATATGATCTTGCCATTTGGTTGGCGTGTAAGCCATTTGATCATCTCCTTATCTGTAATATGCGGTATTGTCGCCGCAGGAAAATGCCCCGCAGCGGCGTATTTTAAGCGTTTCGGCCGTCTGGCTCTCGTAGTGCTGCATCAACTCAAACGGCGCCTCCCAGCGGTTAAGGTCGCGGTAATCAACGACATCCCCTGCCGCCCAGGTTCTGCCGCTGTAATCCAGTCCAAACGCCCGAGCGAGTTCCCCGCAGCGGCCCTCAATCAATTGCAGGTTGGCGGCAGAGTAAATACTCTCAACGGTAAACGGCGTGAAGCCATAGCTCCACGCCGTACCGAATATTTTGTTGTATGTGTCCGCGATGGTCTTGCAGTTTGCGAGGATCCGGTTGAAGGCCAGAGCATCGTTATTGCCTGCCTGGCCACCCTGCACCAGGTCAAACGTCTCGCCGTCGTCCGTTACATACAGGTCAAGATAGTCTCGGGGCGTCCAGCCCGTCTTAATATGCATCAGCCCTCACCTCCCAGATTGATCATCCAATCCGGCTGGCGGACCGTAGTGCGCATCGTGAGCGCCCCATCGTAATCGATCTCCTGCTTGATGATCACGCCGTTCAGAGGGCCGTATTTGCCCTCTACCGTGACCGGGTCACCCACTTGCAGGGACGCATCCCCACGCCAGTTACAGGTGATGTCCGCCTTGCCGTAGGTCCGCCGGAGATACATACCCCAGGTGAGCCGATCGAGTATGCCGACCGGGATTGGGTTGTCGACGGACATGCGGTTCTGCTCCTTGTTGACCACGCTGTCCTTTTCAGACGTGCCAGAGCCTGTCTGATCCTCAATCTTTTTGCCGTACAGCCTGACCGTGACATTGTACTCATCCGGATCCGTAAACACAGCGTCCGTCCTGACAGTAATCCGGATTGCATAGGAGGTCGCTGAGACCAGTGTCACAACAAAGTCGCTTGCGTAAGGATGCTCCACTTCGCAGCGGGTGTATGCGACCGGCTCCTCCGTAATCGCCGTGTAAGTGGCAGGCACGCCTTTGGCGGTCTGTATGGCGGCGGTTAGCCGCAAGGATTTCTTCGCCCGCGCCTTCATACCGGTGCCAGGTGTAATCAATGCCGCCGAGCTCCTCGCGGGCCCCAATAGACGGATGCTCGTAGGACTGATCCAACGGGATTACGGCAACCGGCGTACGGGACATGGCGGTCAGTCGGGCATTGCCGTCCGCGTCGACATACAGCAGCTTGTGCAGGTATTGTGATACATGTCGCAGGCACTCCAGGCGGTTTGTGCCTTTATCAAAGGCAGTCGGGGCCGATCCTGTAAAATCCGTCGCCGGGATCCACGGGCTGGCCCCAAGGCCGAACACGAAATCCGCGAGTCTCTGATTATGGAGGTGGTCAAGGGAGCGGGCGTTGGGCTTTGCTGCGTCCTGCAATTTGCCGAGGATATCCACGGCATGCAGCTCGCCTGTACCGCCCTTGCTGGTGGCTTTGGGGCAGTAGTAGGTGCCGACTTTGGCATAGACAGGCTTGTGCTGCCCGTCGGATACGCCAATCCAGACGGTCATGATCTGATCCGACCGGACAGCAGATGCCACGCCCGCGGGGTTCGCCGGGTCGAACATGCCCTGCGGATCGGGGTAGGTCAGGGTGCATTCGCCGGTGGGGATGGATTGGTTGGTGGGATCGGATTCGGAGATCAGGTTGCAGCTGTACAAGCTATCCCCGGTGGCCTCGAACAGCACGCCGTTTGCGATCTCGCGGATGCGGGCTCTATGAAACGGATGGCTCCACTTACTGACGGTGACCGTAACAGTATCATAGGCGGCACGGATACCGGTGATGTGCACGATGGGCTGGTCATTGTTGCGGATGTGCCATTCTTGATGATAGGTCTCTGTGGACGACGCGCCGTCGATTGTGACGTCAAAGTCTACGGCGTATTCATTGGCTGCGGGATCAAAGCAGATGGTCAAAACGCTGATCGCACCGCCATTGCGGGTACAGCTGAGCTTGACAGTGTCCGCGGCAAACAGGCCGTCCTGATCGGACAGGGCGCTGGAGAGATAGCCGTAGACCTGCCCGGCCCAGCCGTTGACGAGCGCCCGGCCGTCGAGGGGTGTGCGGTTGTACTCTCCCGTGGCATAAAGACGGTGCGGCGGGGATTTGTCCCACTGGATGGGCATACAAAGGCTGTGCGCGGTGCCGTGGGCGTTGATGCCCGTCGGCCAGCTTAATGGATCGAGCCGGACAATGAGGTCTGTTCGGCGCTCAGGGGCGCGCGAATAATCGTGGAATTCCTGGGGGACGGTGAGCATAGGGGCCTCCTTTCTATCGTTCAATAAACGGCCACGATATATTTTTGTAGTGCGCCGGCTTCCCGCTCGCATCTGTCGGCCCTGGTTCATACGTCATCGTGCCGCTGTAAAATTGTTTTTCACGGACCGTGTCCGTATCTTCGTCATAATATTTTAGACGGACAAAGTTCTTTCCGGTACGCATCCGCTTGATGCGAAGAAATTGGTCGCGCGCAAGGAGTGTCCACTTGCAATTGATCGTCAGTTTCTCCGCCAGAAGTTCTTTCGTCATCTGAGCGCCAGGGCCAACGGTGCGCTGGGCCCCAGTCACAACCTGATCGCTTGATACGGACATGTAAACGTCCGGCTGGACGGGGAAAGCTACGCCGTCCACTGCGTAAACCATCTATCTCATCTCCTTAAATTTTCTGTGGCTTGAGCCTGCCCATACGGACGAACTCATCCCATACCGCCTGTGCGATGATCCGCGCAAACTTGCGCCCATCAATGTTGACATCGCCCTCCAACCGGATCTGGCTGCCAAACTTGCTATCGTTAAGCGCGTTAAGCATGGCGGTGTATATTTCACTGGCAGTCAGGCCGGTACCGCCATCCGCTACGGCCTGCTTGATCATGCCGTAGAGCTCATGCAGGGGAGCGATTGCTTCGGCGCTTTGGCGGTTGTCGCCGACCATTGCGAGGGTGGGCTGTGAGACGATGCCGCCGGATGCAAAGCTGGGGAGCTGCGGCGCCTTAATCGTCGGGATCGTCGGAAGTTTGAAGCTTATGTTATTGCCGCCGATGACCGGCACCCAGTCGGGAACATCAATGTCAAACAAATTCAATTTGCTAATAAGAGAGTTGATACCCTTAATTATGCCATTCGCAAGGGCAACCATGATGTCGATGCCAAGCTGTGCCCAATTGACCGACGTCAAATAGTCAAACAGAGCCTTTACAAGCTCCCAAGCGCCTTGTAGCAAGATTGGGATCGCTTCGACAAGCCCTTTTACCAAGGATTCTATGATTTCAGGGGCATGCTGCGCAATCATTCCGAGCGAGCCTGTAATCCCTTTGATAAGGGCCACAATAAGGTTTATACCGGCTTTGATGATGTGGGGCAGGTTATCGACCAAGGCCTGAACGATCTGCATCACAACAAGCACAATTGCCGGCATTAGCTCCGGAATCATTTCAATGATCCCGTCAATTAAGGCCATCAGGATTTCTATGCCTGACTGTAATATTTGCGGCAGGTTATCCGTAAGTGACTTCACAATCATCCGGATCGCGCCCTGTGCCATTGGGATCAGTTCAGGCATCTTGTCGGCCAGGCCGGTCAGTAGCCCTGTGATCAGAGCAATGCCGGCAGAAACCAGTCGCGGCGCATAGGTCAGGAAAGCCTGAACCAGTAACGTAATGACATTTACCCCAAACGGGATGAGCTCGGGTATTAGCATGTCTAACCCATCCATAAAGGCAGTAATAATGCCTAGGACGGCCGACGAAATCATCGGGAAATTTGCATTGATGCCCCGGATAAAAGAGGTCAGCACAGTGACCGCGCCCCGTACAAACGCCGGTGTAAATTGTGCGATTTTGACCAGCGCTTGTGTCAAAAAGCCGGCAATGATAGGGCCGAGATCGGAAAATTCCTTGACCATGTTCGCACCGGCGTTTGGGCCGACGGCCAGTGTATCTAAGTTGGTTTCACCTGTATCTTCTGATTCTGATTTTTCAATATTATTCAGTTGATCGAATCCCGCAACCGCACCAGCTGCTTTTTTTGCCTCTTTTGATGTGCTTTTCAGTCGTTTTGCAGCCGCGACGGATTGCGCATAGGTTTTCCCAAATACACTCGACGTAAACGCGGCAATCTTTTGTGCGGCAAGGGCGAGTCCAGACATGAGTGCATTGACCGCTGGCATAATTACCTGCAAGATCGGCGTGAACGCAACCTGTAAATTCCCCTTCAAAGCATTCAAGGATGCCGCAAACTGCTCGTTCGATGTCAACGCGCCGCCGACCAAATCTCTGAATGCTCGAAAAGCTGCGTACAATCCAGCCATTAGTACAGCCGATTTAAACGCGCTCTTGATGCTTCGCCCAAGGCCGCTGACTTTATGCCCCACATCCTTAACGGATTTTGAGGCGTTTTGCTTCATGCTGGAAAAGGCTTTTACGAGGCCGTTTTTGACACTCTTT
>ERZ791614.1803-NODE-1803-length-10330-cov-2.989489_pt1 | contig 10330 bp, 9 predicted proteins | sample MGYA00510274_ERZ791614 | MGnify/ENA primary metagenome ERZ791614 (study PRJEB30046, sample SAMN00715221) | human gut metagenome | study: EMG produced TPA metagenomics assembly of the A metagenome-wide association study of gut microbiota in type 2...
GTTATGACATTACAGATATAGTTAAAAGCTGTGAAAAGGAGAAGAGATTTGGTTTTGAAGAAGTAGCATATCTGCTGTTGTTCGGACATCTTCCGGATAAAAAGACTTTGGACGATTTTTCAAGACTTATCGGGAATCTTCGTGTATTGCCGGAAGGTTTTGCGGAAGATATGATTTTGAAAGCTCCGAGTAAGAATATAATGAATAAAATTGCCCGTTCCGTACTTGCGTCTTATTCGTATGACTCAAATCCGGATGATATTTCAACGGGTAATATCTTGCGTCAGTCAATAGAATTGATTGCAAGACTTCCTGTAATGGCGGCATACGGCTATCAGGCAAAGAGCCATTATCATGACGGAAAAAGTCTGTATCTTCACACACCGCAGCCAAGATTGTCAACAGCTGAGAATCTGCTTTATATGATAAGACCCGATAATAAATATACTCGTGAAGAAGCGGAAATGCTTGATGTATTGCTTATGATACACGCTGAACACGGCGGCGGTAATAACTCGGCATTTACGACAAGAGTTGTTTCTTCATCGGATACTGATACATATTCTGCTATTGCGGCGGCTATCGGCTCACTTAAGGGTCCTAAGCACGGTGGTGCGAACGCAAAAGTTATGGGTATGATGGAAGAAATTAAGGCAAACGTTAAGCACTGGGAAGATGATGAGGAGGTTAAGTCATTCCTTGCAAAAATTCTTCGTAAAGAGGCTTTTGACGGTTCGGGACTTATATACGGTATGGGACACGCTATTTATACATACAGCGACCCAAGATGTATTTTGCTTAAAGAAAAAGCCGGTCAGCTTGTTTCAAATCACCCTGAATTTGAAAAGGAATTTAAACTGTATTGCAGTGTTGAACGTCTTACACCGGGTGTATTTGCGGAAGTTAAGAATAATCATAAGGTTATGTGTGCGAACGTTGATATGTATTCGGGCTTTGTTTATAAAATGCTCGGCATACCTACCGAAATGTATACACCGCTTTTCGCTATTTCAAGAATTGTCGGCTGGTGCGCACATAGACTTGAAGAAGTTATCGGCTGCGGCAGAATTATCAGACCGGCATATAAGTCGATGGTACACAGTAAGGAGTATACAAAAATAGATAACAGATAATAGATATTCGTAGTGGCGATCATAGGTCGCAAAAAAACCACCCCATAGACGGCAATGCCGACAGCTCCCCTCATTGGGAGCCGAAAAGCCTCTCCTTGAGGAGAGGTGGCACGAAGTGACGGAGTGATGGTATTTATCACCCATTAACAAAACCGCCTATATTCCATATTATATTAATATACAAAAAGAAAGGAATGATATTTATGGAATATAACAGAGCGAATGCGGTTGCATATGCGAAAAAGTGGGCATACGGAAGAAATCCGAAATACTATGATTTTTCTGATTTGGGCGGTGATTGTACAAACTTTGCGTCACAGTGCATATATGCCGGCAGCGGTGTTATGAACTACACGCCGACATACGGTTGGTACTACATTTCTGTAAACAACAGAGCGCCGGCATGGACAGGAGTTGACGAATTATACAGATTTTTAACCACCAACCGCGGTGCAGGACCGAGAGCAATATTAACCGATTTATCACAAATTCAAAACGGCGACATTATTCAGCTGCAATTTACCGACAAAGAAAGATTTGACCATTCTCCGGTTGTGGTTGACGCAGGAAACAGAACACCGCAGTCAATTCTTGTTGCGGCACATTCGTATGATGCGGATTGCAGACCGCTGTCGTCATACCGATATATAAAGATACGTCCGTTACATATTACGAATGTAGGCGAGTGAAAATATTAATATTAATGCACATTTTTCATTGAATATTTTTAGAAAAAGTGATAAAATAAAAAGGATATTGATTTTTTACAAAAGAGGTGTTATATATTGAAAAAACTATTTCCGTTTCTGAAACCGTACAGGCTTCAGCTTACAGTCGGACCGTTTTTTAAATTGTCCGAGGCGGTGTTGGAGTTGCTAATTCCGACTCTTATGGCTTTGCTGATTGATAACGGAGTCAACATGGGTAACAGAAGTTATATTATTAAAATGGGTATATTAATGCTTGTCATTGCAACATTTGGCGTAATATTTGCGTTTATATGCCAGTACAGTGCGTCTATCGCGTCACAGGGATTCGGTACAGATGTGCGTAATGCGATGTTCAAAAAAATCGGTACACTGTCATTCGCACAGCTTGATAAGTTTGGTACGCCGTCACTTATAAACAGAATTACAGGTGACGTTACTCAACTTCAATCGGCGGTTGCAATGCTTATACGTCTTGTAATCCGTGCACCGTTTCTGTGTGTCGGCGGACTTGTTATGGCGATTATGATTGACTTAAAGCTGTCGATTATATTTATGATTGTCATACCACTGTTTATACTCGTACTTTTCCTTGTAATGTTCAAGGCAGTACCGCTTTATAAATCTGTTCAGAAAAAGCTTGACTCGCTTACTTTGGTACTTCGTGAAAATCTTTCCGGTGTGCGTGTAATTCGTGCGTTTGCCGGCGTAAAACGTGAAAAGGAAAGATTTAACGACAGAAATACAGATTACGCAAATACGGCTATAAGAGTCGGTAAAATTGCCGCACTTACCAATCCGCTTACTACTATTATAATGAATCTTGCGGCTATTGCGGTTATTTATTTCGGCGGTATTCGTGTAAATATAGGTCATCTTTCACAGGGTGAAGTTATTGCGTTTATCAACTACATTACGCAAATTCTAAACGCTATGATAGTCGTTGCAAACCTTGTTGTTTTGTACACAAAGGCATATGCATCGGCTTTGCGTGTGGGGGAAGTTCTTGAAACAGAGCCTCTTATTGAATACGGCGAAAAGAATACTACTCAAAACGGTGAAAATGCGGTTGAATTTAAAAACGTATCATTGACGTATACAGGCAGTAAAGTACCGTCTGTCGATAATATTAATTTGACGATAAAAAAAGGCGAAACAATCGGTATTATCGGCGGTACAGGTTCTGGTAAGAGTACGCTTATAAGCCTTATACCGCGTTTTTATGACGCGACAAAGGGTGAAGTGCTTATTGACGGAGTGGATATAAAGAAATACGATGAAGACACGCTTAGAAAGACTGTTGCGGTTGTACAGCAGAGAGCGGCACTTTTCTCGGGTACAATAGCGGACAATCTTCATATGGCAAAGGCAGACGCAACGTTGGAAGAAATGCGTCGTGCGGCTGATACGGCACAAGCAACCGAATTTATCGACAGATTAGAAAAAGGCTTTGATACATTCGTTTCACAAGGCGGTAATAATCTTTCGGGCGGTCAAAAACAGCGTATTACAATCGCGCGTGCGTTAATCAAAAATTCGCCTATACTTATTTTGGACGACAGCGCCAGCGCACTTGACTATGCGACAGACGCAAATTTAAGACGTGCTATTAAAGAAAATACCGACAGTCAGACGGTTATAATCGTGTCACAACGTGTAAATTCGGTGAAAGATGCGGACAGAATTGCGGTTATGGACGACGGTGAAATTGTCGGAATAGGTACACACAAAGATCTTGTTGATACTTGCGATATTTACAGGGAAATTTGTTACTCACAGGAACAGCTTGACTAAGAAAGGGGTAAAACGATGAAAAACAATAAAACACTTTCAAAGCTTAACTCTTATATTGCGGGTAACAGAAAATATCTTATTTTGGTTATAATATCGGCATTGCTTGCAAACATATTTATGCTTGTTGCACCGTATATTTCGGGTAGAGCTATCGACTTTATCAAAGGCGAAAATAACGTAGATTTTCCTATGGTTGCGAAATTTATAGGAATACTTTTTGCGGTTTATGTGCTTAATGCTTTGTTTACATGGGGAATGACAGTGTTTACAAACGCACTTTCAAACCATTCGATTGAAAAAATGCGTAAAGACGCATTCGGCAAGATTTCAAAATTGCCGCTTAAATTTTTTGACGGTCATTCACACGGTGATATTATCAGCCGTCTTACAAACGACATAGATGCAGTTTCCGAAGGCCTTTTGCAGGGAATTACACAGCTGTTTTCGGGTATCGTAACGGTTGTCGGTTCGCTTGTCTTGATGTTCTTGCTTGACTGGAGAATAACACTTTGCGTTATTGTTATTACGATTATTTGTATATTCGTTTCAAAAGCGATTGCGACTAATTCGGGTAAAATGTTCAGATTACAGGCACAGACTATCGGTGAACTTAACGGTTATGTTTCGGAAACGGTCGGCAATTTAAAGGTTGTCAAGGCATTCGGTTATGAGGACAAGAGCAGTGAAGTATTCGGCGAGATAAACGCACGTCTTTACGACTGCGGTCAAAAGGCTCAATTCTACTCATCGCTTGTCAATCCGACTACAAGATATATCAATAACCTTGCGTATATTTCTGTCGGCGTTCTTGGCGGACTTGCCGCACTTGCAGGACATTTGTCAGTAGGTATAATATCAAGTTTCTTGATTTACGCTACACAGTTTGCACGTCCGATTAATGATATGACAAGTATTTTAACTCAACTTCAATCTGCACAGGCAGCGGCGGCAAGAATTTTCGCACTTGGCGAAATTGAGCCTGAAACACCTGACGAAGGCAGACCTGAACTTGAAGTTAAAAACGGTGAAGTTACGTTTAAAGACGTTGATTTCTCATATAATAAGGATAAAGAACTTATCAAAGACTTGAATATTGTTGCAAAACCGGGTCAAAGAGTAGCAATAGTCGGACCTACGGGTGCAGGTAAAACAACTATCGTAAATCTTTTGATGAACTTCTACGGTGTGGATAAGGGTACTATATTCGTTGACGGACAGGCTATTGATTCTGTTCAGCGTGACAGCTTGCGTAAGAATTTCGGTATGGTACTTCAAGATACTTGGTTGTTTGCGGGTACTGTAAAAGAAAATATCGCATACGGTAAAGAGGGTGCGACAGACGAAGAAATTATAAATGCCGCAAAGGCTGCGTCTGCACACGGCTTTATCAAGCGTTTGCCGAACGGCTATGATACAATGATTACAGAGGACGGCGGAAATTTGTCGAGCGGTCAAAAACAGCTTTTGACTATTGCGCGTGCGATGCTGTCAGATCCTAAAATACTTATTCTTGACGAGGCAACTTCAAATGTCGATACAATGACGGAGCAGAGAATACAAAAGGCATTCCTAAAGATGATGGAAGGCAGAACAAGCTTTATTATCGCTCACCGTCTTTCAACAATTCGTGAGGCTGATTTGATTCTTGTTATGGACAAGGGCAGAATTATTGAACAGGGTACTCACAATGAATTGCTTGCCAAGAATGGATTTTATACAAAACTATATAACAGCTAATTTATTTGGTGTGCGTGAAAATGCACACCAAATTTTGCATTGGGTAGGAGGACAAATATGGAATACGGACTTGTCTTAGCCGGCGGCGGCGTCAGAGGGGCATATCAGATTGGTGTATGGAAAGCACTTAAAGAACTGAAAATTAAAGTTTCGGCTGTGTCGGGTGTTTCAATCGGTGCGGTAAACGGTGCACTTTTCGTGCAAGGCAGTAAAACAAAAGCCGAAAGATTATGGAACAAAATTGCGATTGACGATATTATATTGTTGCCGAAAGAAATGGAGAATGACGAAAATCTTTTTAAAGTCAAAAACTTAATGAAAATCGCAAAAGAAATTTACAGTAACAACGGACTTGATATGTCACCGCTTGAAAATCTGTTAAATGAAATAGTCGACGAGGATAAAATTCGTAATTCCGAAATTGATTTCGGTATAGCGACTTTTTCACTTTCGGAGAAAAGCGAAAATTATTATTTTATCAAAGACATACCTTACGGTAAACTGACCGAATACCTTATGGCGAGTGCGTGCTTTCCGGGATTTAAGGCGAGGACGATTGACGAAAAGAAATTTATAGACGGCGGTGTGTCAAACAATATGCCGATTAATATGCTGCTTGAAAAAGGAATTGACAATATTATTGCGATAGACGTAAAGGGAGTGGGTTTTTACAGAACTTTTAATCTTGCCGGTAAGAATGTGATAAATATTAAATGCTCACGTCCGCAGACGGGGACGTTTGATTTTGACAGGGACGGAATAAGAAAAAGCATACAGGACGGATATTACGACTGTATGAAAGCGTTCGGCAAATTCAGCGGCGTTTTGTACAGTTTTAAAGCAAGAGATTACGCAGCTGCAAGAAGATTATATTCAAAGGAGCTTATTGAGGGTATTGAAATTGCGGCGAATATATTCGGCGTAAATCCGTACAAACTGTATACGATTGATGAACTTGTCGGTGCGGTTATGAATGAATATTTTGAATATGTCCGTCAGCATAACGGCGAAATATCGGGCGGTGTGTTTGAAAAAATAAAAAATGCAGATGAACGGCTGTTTATGACGTGGATTGTTTATGTGCTTGAAAAGGGTAAAAGTGATTTTGTGAAAGAAAAGTTGTCAATACTTGGTGAAAAATATGACGCCGCATCGTCTATTTTATATTTTAAATCACAAAAATGACGTTTGCTATTGTATTTAGTCGAAAAAAATTATATAATATAATTATATTGACAAAAACTACAAAACATTTTTGTGGATTAAGGGGAAAATAACAGATGAAGAAATTCTTTATCACAGTAATCTGTATAGCGATAGCCGCTATGGTCGGATACGGTATTAAATATGCCGTCACACCGATAAACACGCAGAAATTAAGCTATATAACGCAAGAAAATGCTATAAATACAAATGGTTTTATTATACGCGATGAATGGGTTATGTATTCACGCAGTGCAGGAACGGCTTATCATTCCGTTGCGGAGGGTGAGAGAGTCGGCAAAGACAGTACAATCGGTTCTTTGTTTTACGGCGATGTCAGCGATGACAGCATTAAAGAACTTACCGTTGTTGACAATAAGATAAAAAAGACAAAAACAGAAAAGAGTGAAGAATCAATTTCAACGCTCGATTCAAACACTTTGGAGAATAACATATACGAGCGTGAAAATGATATAATTGACGCGGCGCAGGATAACGATATTCTTTCTATTGCAAAATACAAGAAGGATATTAACAGCCTAAGACAAAGCAATCAGCTTGCGGCGGACAACACAGAGCAGGAACTTGAAAATCAGCGAGAGCAGATTTTAAACAGTATCGGCGTAAACAAAGAGGATATTTATGCACAGATTTCGGGTGTGTTTACAACTTATGTAGACGGATACGAAACGGAGCTTGTTCCGAATGACATAGAAAATTATGATGTTTCATATTTTGAAGGTTTGTCGCAGTCACCGAAGATACAGAAGATTGACAATAAAATCAATGCCGGCGGTGCGGTGTGCAAAATTGTTAATAATCACGTTTGGTACGTTATGATGGATATACCGTCAGACACCATAGAAGGCAGAGAAGTCGGCGATAACGTAAAACTTAGGTTTAACAATATGGCGGACGCAGTTGTTAAGGGCAGTATAAATTCCGTTTCAGCCGAAGAAAACGGCAGAGTTATATTGACGGTTAAATGCCCGACATATCTTGAAAGTGCGTTTTCTTACAGACTTGTGGACGTGGACTTGATTTTTGAAAGTTATGAGGGCTACAAAGTGCCGATACAGTCTGTCAGAACGGAAGACGACGGATCTAAGAAGGTCATAGGAATAAAAGAAAACAGAGAGCATGACTGTTATTGCGATGTCTTGTTTACAAATACGGACGCCGGATATGCAATAATCGAATCGACAGACAACGCGGAAAATAAACTTTCACAGATGGAGAGAATTGTTGTCGGTGAAAGATAGGTAAAGGAATGATAAAAGTGAGTATAGCGGAAAATCTTGAAGAAGTTGAAAAGAGAATAAGTGCGGCGGCTAAGAGGAGCGGACGCAAACGTGAAGATATAACGCTTGTTGCCGTTACAAAAACTCACCCTGCCGAAATGATGAACGAGGCTATAAAGCTTGGTGTAACGGACATCGGCGAGAATAAGCCGCAGGAGGTAAGGGACAAGTATGACAGCGTTTTGCCTGTAAAGTGGCATCTTATAGGTCATTTACAGACAAACAAGGTTAAGTATGTCATTGATAAGGTTTGCCTTATTCATTCGGTTGATTCAATCAAACTTATGGATGAAATCGAACGGCAGGCGGAAAAACATAATCTTGATATGGATATTTTGATACAGGTAAATATCTCTGGCGAAGAAACAAAATCGGGAATATCAAAAGAAGAAGTTGAAGATTTGTTAAAATATGCCGGTAAATTAAAGCACGTAAAAGTTAAAGGCTTGATGACAATAGCACCGAAAACTGACAATTCTGTTACAAACAGATTACATTTTGACAACATGCGACAACTTTTTGTTGACATAAAGCAAAAAAAATATGATAATGTTAATATGGTATACCTATCAATGGGTATGAGTGGGGATTTTGAAACTGCCATTGAATGCGGAGCAAATATGGTTCGTGTCGGCAGTGCCATATTCGGTGCAAGAGATTATTCTCAAAATAAGTAATTTATGAAAGGATACAGACAAATGGGTTTTTTAAACACAGTAAAGCACTTTTTGGGCTTTGAAAGTGAAGATGATTATTATGATGACGACTATTATGATGAGGAAGAAACAGAAGATGAAGAAAACGCGCGTGTCAAGAGAAGTTCGCAGCAGTCTGCTCCGAAAAAGACTTTCTCAAAGGTAGTGCCTATCAATCCGACATCATCTTCAAGAATAAAGATAATGAGACCTTCCGATATTAACGATTCGACAAATGTTGCCAATGAAATAAAAGAGGGCAGACTTGTTATTTTTGATGTAGGACAGATTGACAATGAAGAAGCAAGAAGAATTGTTGATTTTATGTCCGGTGCGGCTTACGGCGTAAACGGAAAAGTCAGACGTGTATCAGAGGGTATTTTTGTTGCCGCTCCGAAAAATATTGATATAACAGGCGATACAATGAAAGAACACGTTAAAAACGGTATGGATTGGAACTTTATGTAATCCGATATTCGGATTTGCTTATAATTAAACAAAATACGGCTGGGTGGTATGGGATATTACCACCCTTTTGTATATGAGGTGAATATGAATACAAATCATAAGTTGCTTATTGCAAGGATAAACGATTTGTTTTCGCTTTGCGATAAGCATTGTGAAATGAAATGTTCCGATTTCCTTGACGGCGGTGAACTTGCCGTGATTGAGGACGAATTTCAAATTCCGTACGGATATAATACGTTGTTTTTCGGCGGTTATGAAAATGCGGAAAGAAAGGTGCTTTGCGTATTTCCCGAATGGCAGGAGTCTGAGGAAAGCGAAGTGCCGATTTCCGTTATACGTTTTGATGTGCCGAAGTTTCGTAAACTGACGCACAGGGATTATCTCGGTACGCTTATGTCGCTCGGCATCGACAGGAGCAAAACCGGCGATATTTTGACAGATGATGAGGGCGCATATGTGTTTGTAATGTCGGATATAGCGGAATATGTTGCACGAAACGTGAATAAGATTGCAAATGCGGGTGTTAATACGAAAATCGTTGATATGGCGGACTTTATACCGCCTAAACCGAAAACGACCGAAAAAATGTGCGTATGTGCGTCATTGCGTCTTGACGCGGTAGTTGCGGCGACACTTAATATATCAAGAGGAAATACGGAAAAATTAATAAGTTCGGGATATGTAAAACTGAATCACCGAGAAGTGCTTGACCGTTCAAAGCAAGTCGGAGAGGGTGACTTATTATCCATACGCAATTACGGAAGATTTATTTTAAAGGATATTGGGAATAATACCAGGAAAGGAAGACTTCACATAACTGTGGAGAAGTTCGTGTAAGGAGGGGGAGCATTGTGCTAAGACCTATTGATATTCAAAATAAGGAATTTGAAAAGAAACTCAAGGGCTATAATTGTGATGAGGTTGACGATTTTCTTGACGTTGTAATACAGGATTACGAACTTTTGTGTAAAGAAAATCAGACGCTTAAAGATAAAATCGGACTTTTGACCGAAACTGTGGAGCGTTACAAGCAAATGGAAAACACAATGCAGAAGTCGATTGACATTGCCAAGCAAGCCGCCGAGGACGCAAAGAGAAATGCCGAAACAGAGGCGAATGCAATTATCAGTAAAGCAAAGCTTGACGCGTCTTATCTTGCACGTCAGATTGATGATGAACATATGAAACGCCATCAAGAAATGCTTTCGCTGAAAGGCGAGATTGAACAGTATAAAATGCAGATTAAGTCACTTTGTGCAAATGTTATGAAAATGGTCGATAATATCGACTAA
>ERZ791614.1813-NODE-1813-length-10299-cov-2.981550_pt1 | contig 10299 bp, 8 predicted proteins | sample MGYA00510274_ERZ791614 | MGnify/ENA primary metagenome ERZ791614 (study PRJEB30046, sample SAMN00715221) | human gut metagenome | study: EMG produced TPA metagenomics assembly of the A metagenome-wide association study of gut microbiota in type 2...
CGTGCCCGCGGATCTTTCAGTTCGCTGATATACCGCCGCAGCTGTTCGCTTTTAAGCTTGATATCTAAATCGTCGGCAATGGTATCGTTTGTATAGATGATATCAGAGAGCGTCAAGGGGTTGCCTTCGCTGTCGATATCGATTGGGTCGCTCATGGAAACATCTTGTGCAGATTTTCGTTGGCTTCGGAAATGCATTAAAATTTCATTTTCAATGCACCTTGCCGCATAAGTTGCCAGCCTTGTGCCCTTATCTGCATCAAACGTCCGGATGCCCTTGATTAGCCCGATCGTGCCAATAGAAATCAAATCCTCCTGCTCGGAAAAACTTGCGTAATATTTCTTGATAATGTGCGCCACCAGGCGAAGATTATGTTCGATCAAAACATCCGCGGCGTCTTCTTCACCCCGTTTCATCCGCTCCAGATACTCCCGCTCTTTTGCAGCGCTTAAAGGCGGGGGAAAGGAGCTGGAAGAGCTCAGATGCAGTGCAAAATAGAGGAGATTTGTCAGAAGTTGCCCCCAAAGCGTAGCAAACATAAGTTGTCCTCCAGATCATTCAAGGATAATGCAGTATATGTGAAATGATAAAATTTTGTGCCAGTCCTTTCTAAAAAAACAGGAGGCCGGCATAGCTCGCCGTACCTCCTGCTATCTGGGGCTGATTTATTTGTAGGACATAATTTTATAGAAATTCGGATACTTATTCAAAAATTGCTGCAAGTTGGTCACCGTGTTTGAGCCGGGGTCATTGACCAAAAACTGAGAGGCAGAAAGCGTATTGCCGCCTTGATAGCCGGTGACGACCACCCAATGTTGCCCGCCAGAGGCAGTTTTTGCACCAATAAATCCGGGCTTGCCCTGTTTCAGAAGTGCATACAGCTTTCCGAGATAACCGTTTGCGTTGGTATCCGCCACATAGTTCGAGGGCCAATACAGTGCGCCGCCTGCGCTATAGCTCAGCTTTTTTGCCATTGCGTCTGGATAGATTGTCGTGCCGGTGCGGAAGGATTCCATCATGGCAAGCCCTGTCGTGGTGCAGCCAATCTGGGCGATCGTCTGGCCGGAGCTGCCCAGCTTCACGTTGGCCCAGCGCGGATCGGTCTGCTTAAAGCTGACAACGGAGAGCTTTACAGCCGGATATGTGGTATCCCCAGAGAATTGCTTTAAATATTGGCTGCTGACGAAACCGGTGCGTGTGCCGTGATACAAAATTTTTGACCATCCGCCAGACTGGGAGAGAATTACTACTGTTTTCCCCTTGGGAAGAGAAGTTTGTACAGCGTAGCTCGTGCCTGCACCCTGACGGACATTCAGGTTGCCGGAGCTCGTATTGACCTGCGCGGCAAAGCTGCCGGAGATGCTTTTCATATAATCGCCATGTACATAGCCATATTTACCGTCTGCATATTCGACCTGCCACCAGGAGCCGCTTTTTGAAAGCAGGGTAACATTGCTGCCTCGTGGGAGGCTGGCTACAATTTTACCGGATGTGGAAGCAGAAGAACGAACGTTGAGGGCGCCGGAGGCAGTTGTTACCGTGCCTGCAATGGAAGCGCTGTTTGCCGCCTGCACCGGTTGGCTAAGCCCCGATGAGAGAAAAATGGCAAAAACCGCAGCCATCCAAATTGAAAATAATTTTTTCATAACAAACCTTCATCCTTTCGTAAATTCCATGTGAAAATACCGTTTTTCACGTGAATGATTCAATTTCGTTTTACGGTTTCATCCCGCGCTGAGAATTATAGCATAAAACGGTCGTTGCGCAAGAGGTAAGTTATGGATTAACCCCAAATATGGAGATTATTATAAAATGAAAAATGGCGCGATGCACCTCTATGATCATTGTATTGTTTTGCACGAGTCAATAGCTTCAAACGGGGTCGTTTAAAGCATTGGAAAAATGCCTGTCGGCGCAAAACGCCTCCTGCCGCAGAGCGGCAACGCCATTTTTCGCTGGGGATGGCTGGTGCGTATGATATAATAGCTTCAAACGAGATCGTAAAGTTTCAGGCTTTGAAACTTAGAAGCATTAGAAAAAGGCCGGATCAAGCAAGCAGACTTCTCAGCCTGCCGCTTGATTCGGCTTTCCGATTCCAGCATATCGCCTGCCCTAGTATAGGTGGGCGGGGAAAGGCTTCCGTGCCATTATGATCAGACGAAACATTACGTCGCGAGTATCCATATCGCCTCACTCTTCAGCTCTTTGCTCCCCGCCCTAGCAATCGCTATTATTTTATTTTTTCCTTTTTGTAGCCTGCATCCCTTCCAGCGAAAGATGCCTGGCTGCTTATTTTTTTTCTGCTCTTTTGTGCTGATTTGCTTTCCATTGACAAAAAGGGTAACAGCATCGGTATTGGAATAAACCTTAATTTCTGTTTTCGCCCTTTTCCGCTGTATGCAGCGGCTCTGCGCAATTTGAAGCATGGGTGTTTTACTCCACCGGCTTTGATAAACGTAATAGGCGTCCTTTTTTACCTTTCGGTCAAACGAAACGAGGCCTTTGTCATTCATGCCGGGGCGATTTCCTTCATTGCGTCCATCCGAGCCGAAGTCAAACAAATTCCATACAAAAGTAGCCCAAAGGTAGTCCCGCCGGTCGATTTGCCGAAGAAATGATTCATGGCAGAGGGTTTGGTATTCTTCGGGGTGAAAGCTGCCGTTATGTAAAGGTTTTTTCGGCCGTTCCGCATGCTGCAAATGGTTGCCGCCCGCGCCGTATTCCGAAATGCCCACGGGCCTATCGCAGCGCATTTTATCCAGAAAGGAACCGAGCTGCCTTCGGTTCATGCCATACCAGCCGGGGTAAATATTCCAAGCAATCAGATCGCTTTTCCAATGGTAAGCCGTTTTTTGGTTGGTGGCCTGCGTAGTGTAGCGGGTGGGATCGAGCCGCTTTGCAAGCGCATGTAGCTCGTTTGTGAAGGGGATCATCACATCGTCGAATTGTGCTTTTACCTCGTTTTGCAAGCCCCAGCAGAAGATCGCGGGATGGTTGCGATTCTGCTCGATCAATTCAGTAAGTTGCTGTTTCGTAATTTCAAAAAAGGCCTCCCGGTCGGTATTGGGGCTTTCATAGCTTCCGTTACCGCCCACAAGATCGACAAAGGGAATTTCCGCCCACACTAGGATGCCGTGTCGGTCGCATAGCCGGTAAAAGTATTCCGCCTGCGGATAGTGCGCAAGTCGGACGGCGGTGGCGCCAATGTCGTAAAGAATTTGAAAATCCTCATCATGCTGCGCCTCAGTCAGCGCGTTGCCGAGGGCCTCCCGATCCTGATGGCGGCTTACGCCGCGCAGGGGATAGGGGCGACCGTTGAGAAAGAATCCCTTTTCCCGGTCGATGTGGAAATACCGCAGGCCGGCTTCGTCCCAAAGCGTGTCGATGGTTTCTCCGTTTGCGGATAGCTCCATGGAGGCGGAATAAAGGTACGGATCCTCACGCCCGTTCCATAGGTGCGGGCTGTCGATCCGAAAATCGAATCCGATCGCCAGATTCTGCCCTGACGCGATTTGTATGGTTTTCGTCTGCACGCTATCCCCAAAGCGGGCACGCACCCGGATTGTTTTTTCCTCTGCCTCGCGGTTTTCGAGCGTCGCCTCCACCCGGCAGGAGGCGGATGCATCGCTTACCGAAGAAGGGATCAGCCGCAGCCCGCGAGCGGCAAGCTGCGTCCGGGAGAAGCAGAGCTTTTCCGTTTCGATCAGTTCCACCTCGCGGTAAAGGCCACCATAGAAAGTGAAATCTGCCGTCAATGGAGCGATCCGCTGGGAAAATGCATTGTTTACCTTGACCGCGAGCAGATTACCGCCCTCCCGCAGAACATCTGTGATCTCCAGGCAAAAGGCGGTGTAGCCCCCCTCATGTGAACCGATGAGTTGTTCATTGAGAAATACGTCGCAGCGCATATTCGCGCCCTCAAATCGCAGAAAATGCCGCTTATGCAGCGATTCCGCGGAGAGGGTGAGCGTTGTGCGGTACCAGCCGTCGCCACGGTAATAGTCAGTTTCGTTGATATCCTTGCCGCCTGGGCAGCCATCCTGCCCGTCTGCCGCATTCCAGGTGTGTGGAATTTGAATTTTTTCAAACCGGCACATGTCCGCGCTGAACTGAAATCCATCCTCCAGCGCGCCCCTGTGGAAATACCAATCCGTTAGCTTCATGAATACGATCATCCTTTCTCTGCGAGGAAGTAAAAAAGCGGCGCGCGTCTCATTGGCCCGTGCGGTGAAAGATCTGCTCAATGCCGCGAGGCTCACAGGGCGGATGAGCGGGGAGGGCCGCTTTCTGCCGTCATCCATCCTCTTTTCCAAGCTTTTTCCATTATAAAGGATTTGAGGCGGCCATGCAACGACTGGCCGAAGCTTGGCGCGGCTTTTTATGATGAAAAAATGCCCGCCGGACAGAGCCGCGGCAGGCGATTTGGTGCATAGGAAAATAGAAAAGCAAAAAATGATTTATATCCCGTTGACATAGGCCGCCGCCTGATAGCCCGCCACTGCTCCGTCGGCCGCGGCAGTGATGATCTGGCGAAGCAGCTTCGAGCGGCAGTCCCCGGCGACGAACACGCCTTCGAGCAGGGTTTTGCAATCCTCTCCGGCGACGAAATAGCCGTTATCGTCGAGCGGGAGTTGGCGGGAGAAAATCTCGTTTTCCGGAATCAGGCCAATGGCGACAAAGACGGCGCTGACCGGTAGCTCCTGCTGTGCGCCTGTTTTGGTGTTTTCCAGCAGCACGGAGGAGACGGCGCTTTCCCCGCGGATTTTAGACACGGCGCTGTCATATTGAATTTTGATGTTTTCCTTCTGCCTGACGCGGTCGGCCAACGCCTTTTCACCCCGGAATGCGTCGCGCCGGTGCACCAAATAGACAGTGCGGCAGACGTTGGCAAGATACAGCGCATCCTCCAGCGCCGTGTTGCCGCCGCCGACGATGGCGACGTCTTTTCCCCGGAAAAACGCGCCGTCGCAGGTGGCGCAGTAGCTCACGCCGCGGCCGGTGAACGCTTCCTCACCGGGGCAGCCGAGTTTGCGGCGCTTCACGCCGTTCGCAATAATAACAGCCTTTGCCTCATAGCGCTCGGTATGAGTTGTTACTACCTTGGGGTTGGCGGAAAGCTCTGCCTGTGTGACGGTTTCAAAGTGAATTTGCGCGCCAAGCGATTCTGCCTGCGCGTAAATTTGCTGGGCGAGTTCCGGCCCTGTGATGCTGGGGATGGCGGGATAATTTTCAATTTCATTCGAAATGGCAATTTGGCCACCATAGAAATTTTCCTCCAGCAGGATCGTGCTCAACCCCGCCCGCTGTGCATAGATAGCCGCAGTCAATCCGGCGCAGCCCGCGCCGATGATGATAACATCCGTCATAAGTGACGCCTCCGTTTCCGAAATCTGATCTATCAAAATATATTCTGTCCGTTTAAAATTAGTATAGCACAAATCAGTCAATTTTCAGGAACTTTGTCACATGGCGTTTCTTTTGCGTGCAAATTTGCGCGTAGAATAAATTTTTGGGTAGGATATCCGAACTCTTCGGTCAATTCGCCCGCTTTAAACCCCAATTTTTGATAAAGCGCGCGCGGGGCATTGCCCTTTGGATCCTCTTTCCGAAAGGTGGAAACAGTGATATCCCTTGTGGCGTCTAGCTTTGGAAGCATTTTGCCAATCAGCTTTGAGGCAATTCCCCGCCGCCTGTAGTCGGGGTGGATCGCTATGCAGGAAAGCTCGTTGTGATGGGGCGAAAAAAGCAATATTCCAACAATTTGCTCGTGATCCTTTGCACAGATTGCGCTGCTGCGACCAATATTCTTGCGCAGCGTTTTTTCATATTCCGATAACGCCTCCTCCGTTTCTAACCCGGGAAAGTTCCAACGAAGGAGGCGAACGAGTTTCATCCAGGAAGGGAGATCCGCCTGCGTGGCATATGAAATCGTCAACATTTTATCATCCTTTCTACTGCTTTTATGCAGCCGTTTGATCGTTTTCATGCGCTTTTTTCAGCTTCCAGCGCGCGCGCAGCAGGAGGATGACCCCCAGCAGGGCGATCAGTAGCTCGGTGACCGGGATTGTCAGCCAAACGCCGTCCAGGCCGAAGAAATAGGAAAGCAAGAACAGCACCGGAAGAATGACGGCGACGCCCCGTAGGATGGAGAGCGCAAATGCCTCCTTGAGCTGCGCCATGGCGGAGAGGGTGGTGATCGTGATGATATTGAAGCCCATCAGGGCGAAGGCGAGAAAATATAGATGGAACGCCCGCACAGCGAGCGCGGTAAGCTCCGGCGATTTTTCCTGATTGAATAACCCGGCGATCTGGGTGGGAAAGAGCATGCCAGCGCCATAAAAGAGCAGGCCGATCACGCCGGCACAGGCGGCGGCCAGCAGGAAGGCGCGCCAAACGCGCCCCATCTGCAACGCGCCGTAATTGGTGCTGATGATGGGCTGCACGCCCTGGCCGATGCCATTGAAAAATGCGGTGCAGACAATGGCGATATTCGCTGCGATCCCATAAGCTGCAACGCCCGTGTTACCGGCGAGCCGCAGGATGACCGCGTTAAAGGCGAGGATGACAATGCCTGCGGAAAATTCTGTGATAAAATTTGAAATGCCGCAGCGCATGATCTGGAGCGTTTCGCGCACAGTCGGCCTAATGCGCTGCAAGCGCAGGCTGTTGCCCCTGCGCAGAAAATGCGTCAGCTGGATAAGAAGTCCCAGCACGCTGCCAAGGCCCGTTGCAAGCGCTGCACCGAACATGCCGAGCTTCAGCGGATAGATGCATACATAGTCGAGAACGATATTCGTCAGCGTGGAGATCGTCATGGCAGCCATGGCAAGATGCGGGTTGCCATCGTTGCGCACAAAAGCGGTCATGATATTATTGAGGATGAAAGCCGGGGAGAAAAGCAGAATTACGCGCAGATAGGTTGTGGTGTATAGGGCAGTTTCTTCTGTTGCGCCCAGTAGGAAAGCGATCGGTTCCGCCGCAACTAGCCCCAGCAGAGCGAACAGAAGGGAAAACGCCGTGCCGAGCACAGCGGATATCGTAAAGGGACGATTGGCGCGGCCTAGTTCCCCGCGCCCGTGCAAAATGGAAAAGACCGTTCCGCCGCCAATGCCCAGCAGCGCGCCGATGCCAAAAATCAAATTATAAGCCGGCAGCCCGATATTCAGAGCCGCAAGGCCAAGGCGCCCCACGCCGTTGGCAATAAAGTAGGTATCCGCTAGAATGTAAAGCGACATCCCCACCATGCCGATGACACCCGGTGTGACATAGCGGAAGAAAACGCCGGTGATATTCCCTTTTAAAATTGCTTCGCGCTGCACCATGTAGCCTCCTTTGGGATTCTTCTATTTATGTTACCCTGTTTTTACCGTTTTCAAGGGAACGGAATGAAAAAAGAGACCTCAAAGTATCCAAAGGCCTAGCGATACTTTGCAGTCTCCGTTTGATTCGGCCCAGCCCCGGCGGGCAGACCGGACGGACGATTCAATTTCCGCTTATTGTAGCAGATGCTTTGGCTGGTGTCAACCCGTGCTGGAAAGGCGTACCACGTTTTTCGTCTGCTCCATGCCGCAGGGTTGCTTTTGCGGCATGGCAAGGGCGAAAAGATCCGTTGCGCACGCGTTCAACCGGTAGATCGTTTGCGCGGCGGGGGAGAGGGTTCGCAGGCCGGAGGCACGCATCAGCACCGGCTTCTTCGCCGTATCCCGCATGCGCCGCAGAACCTCCTGCCCCCTGTCGTTAAAGCCGAGCACGTGCAGGTATGGAGGGGAGAGGGCGGTATCCCCCTGTGTGACGCCCAAAAAAGCATGCAGCGTAAGCCTACGGATGCGCGCATGCGTATAGCGCTTGGTTTTCACGCAACTGAGCAGGCTGCCGAGAGAGCAGGCGGAGCGTATGCCTTCATATAGCCTATATTCCAGCCCTTCGCTGATATCCGGCAGAAGTGCCAGATCGGCAGGGGATAGGCGGCGCAGGTGTGATAAAATGGCGGTTTCCATTGCAGAATAGGAAACGGGCGCGCGCCCTGCGGTGATTTCCCGGCGCAGGATTTCAAAAGAGAAGGAGGGGAGGCTTTTTTTCCCTTGGGGGTTATCCTGAAGAATCAGGCTTCGTATCTGGGCGGCGCTGGGAAAGCCCTCGGCACAACCTGTCTCATCGTGCCGTGCGCCTTTGCGCAACACAGCGAGCGGGCGGATTGGAGAATGCAGGCTTTTTAACGCCCGCAGGTATTCAAAGGCAAGCGCGTCGTTCGCCCCTTGCAGGAGGGCGGCGGCCTCTTTCCCAAGGCATTGGGCCGCAGCTTTTTCCCGCGCAGCGGGCAGGCTCATCCCTTCATCCAGACACCCGCGCAGGCAATCGCGCATCTCTGGGGATTCCAGGGCCTGCGCCGTTTCGCAGAGGAGGGCGGTGCTTCCGCATTCCGAGCCGAAGCTCAACAACTCCACACAGCCCATTGCGTGTAAGAGGGAAACGCCCGCGCGTGCGAAATCCTGCGCTCGGGCGCAGATCCACGGCACCGGCAGAGCCCTCGGCAGAGCTGACAGCCCATGGCAGGGGCAGCTCCAGCACGAGGTCCGCGCCGCCGTGCAGCGCCATCTCCGCCCGGGCGTGTTTTTCAAGGAAGGCAGGTTCACCACGCTGCACATAATTCCCGCTCATCACGGCTACGATATGGGAAGCGCCTGCTTTGCGGGTCTGCTCGATCTGGTAGGCGTGGCCGCCGTGAAAAGGGTTGTATTCCGCAATGATTCCCGCAATTTTCATGTTGGCTATCTCCTTTTTGGGGATGATCCGGGACATATTTTCAGGCATTCTCTCATTCCGCGTGAAGATTTTTCCTTTTTTGCGCTATTTTAGGCGCAAAAAGCCGGAAAGCCCTTGAAAAATCAAGCTATCCCGTCTATAATATATCAGCTACCGTTCCAAACGGCAACAGAGAATCTGCAAATTATTTTTGTTTAAGCGGGGGAATTGTTGAATGAAAATCCTGGTCATCAATGCGGGAAGCTCTTCCCTGAAATATCAGCTGATTGATATGGATGGGGAAAATGTGCTGGCGAAGGGAATCTGCGAGCGCATCGGCGCAGGCGGCCATATGCACGGCAACACAGCGGATGGGCGCAAATTCGACTTTGACGTTGAAATGCCGAACCATACCGTGGCGTTCCAACAGGTAAAAGCTGTTTTGACCGAGGGCGACTGCGCTGTGATTGCGAGCCTTGATGAAATCCGGGCGGTCGGCCACCGGGTCGTCCAAGGCGGCGCAACCTTCAATAAGAGCATGCTGGTTGACGATACGGTGATTGCGGGAATTGATCGGCTGCGTGATCTGGCGCCCTTACATAACCCTGCGCACCTACAGGGCATTCGTGCCTGCCAGGAGGTATTCGGCCCGAACGTGCCGCAGGTTGTCGTATTCGACAACGCCTTTCATAGCACGATGCCGCCGGAGGCGTATTTATATGCCATTCCCTATGAATATTACGAAAAGTATAAAATTCGCCGTTATGGCTTCCACGGCACTTCTCACCGCTATGTCAGCGCCCGTTGTGCAGAGCTGATGGGCAAGAATCTCGAAGAGATCAAGATGATCACCTGCCATTTAGGCAACGGCTCCTCCATCACTGCGATCAAGGATGGCAAGGTAATTGATACCAGCATGGGGCTCACGCCTCTCGACGGCTTCATGATGGGCACACGCAGCGGTGGGCTTGATCCGTCCGTGGTGACCTACTTGCAGGCAAAAGAGGGCTGGACGCCCAAGCAGACCGATGAGGTGCTCAATAAAAAATCCGGTATGCTCGGCATCTCCGGCATTTCGAGCGACGATCGTGATCTGGCCAAAGCGGCGGCCGAGGGCAATGAGCGCGCCCTCCTGACGCGTAAAATGCTGTGGTATCAGATCCGCAAATATATCGGCTCCTATGTTGCCGCGCTCGACGGTGTGGACGCAATCGTCTTTACAGGCGGCATTGGCGAAAACGGCCAGTTCATCCGCGCGGATATCTGCGGCAATCTTTCCTATCTTGGCGTTGAGATTGACAATGCGATCAATGCAAAGGCGCTGCACGGCGTTGAGGCCGAAATTTCCACACCCGCATCTAAGGTGCGCATTTTTGTCATCCCCACAGAGGAAGAATTGATGATCGCGCGCGATACGAAGGCGATCGTCGAGGCGATGTAATTCATCCATTTGTTGTGTTTTTAAAGAGGGCTGTTGCAAAATGTTTTTCATTTTGCAACAGTTTTTTTGCTGCCTTTAGGCTTAACAAAACCCCTGGTTGAACCAGGGGTAGATAA
>ERZ791614.1822-NODE-1822-length-10252-cov-5.365990_pt1 | contig 10252 bp, 7 predicted proteins | sample MGYA00510274_ERZ791614 | MGnify/ENA primary metagenome ERZ791614 (study PRJEB30046, sample SAMN00715221) | human gut metagenome | study: EMG produced TPA metagenomics assembly of the A metagenome-wide association study of gut microbiota in type 2...
AGGTGTAGCAGATGCTCCGGAAGGATCTGTATATGCAACAGTTGTTACTAACAACGAAGAAGCTGGTGGAATTGCAGCAGAAAAAATGTACGAAGCTCTGAAAGATCAGCTTGCAAACGCAAAAGATGCTGTAAGAATTGGTGAAGTAAACCAGGATGCTACATCCGGAAACATCACAGGACGTGGTATGGGATTCATCAATAAATTTAAAGAACTTGCTGAAGCTGACGGAAAGAAAGTTGCAGTAGTTGGAAATGAATACTATGTAAACCTTGTTGAGAACAATGCAAAAGAAGCTGATGCTGATATCATCATCGAAGTAGCTGTACCTGCACAGACAACAGTTGAGCTGTGTGCTACAGAGGCATCTAACATCATGAACAAAAAAGATACAATCGCTATGTTCGGTTCTAACCAGGTAACAGCAGAAGGTCTTCTGACAGCAAACCAGAACCTGGATGTACTTGGAGCAGGAGATGGAAAGATCCTTGGTGTAGGATTTGATGCTGGTTCAACACAGAAAGCAGCTGTAAAAGAATCGCCTGCGCCCACTGTGTCGGCAACCGGTACTTTGGGCGTCTCCTGGAAAGAGACAACGCCCGGTGTGAACACATAGCTGCCATTGATGCCGCAAGTGAGAATCAACATCTTCAGGTTGTATTTTGCCAACAGAATCCAGCATTTATCCTGCAAATCAATGCCGGGATAACCAAACATACGGCTGATAGTCACCAGCTCTTCGTCGTTTATCTTCAGGACGTTGCAACGGTGGAACGATTCGCGCAGTACCTCTTTAGAGTAGAAATCCTGGCGGAGATTGATATCAAATATCTTGAGCTGTCCGTCTATATCGGGCATCGTATCCAGAAAGCGATTGATAGTGGCACGGCTCACTTCATTACGTTGAGCCAGCGAACCGAAGCAAACAGCACGTGTGCTCAAGGCCAGACGTTTCAGCTCATCCGTAAAGGGAATGTTGTCCCACGCCACGCCCTCTTTGATTTCGTAACAAGGCACGCCCTCGTCATCGAGCGTCACCTGCACCGTACCGGTAGGATAATCAACCTGTTCAATCTGCATCTTCAACTTCTTCTCGTTGAATACTTTCATAATTTCTTCTCCCAGTTCATCCCTGCCTACGGCACTCACTACACGACTGTCAAAACCAAACTGTGATACATGATAGGCAAAGTTTGCCGGAGCACCACCGATTTTCTTTCCTTCGGGCAACACATCCCAAAGTGCTTCGCCCATTCCTACAATTATATTATTCATGATATACGGGTTTTATTGTTTCCAAAGTTATAAAATTATTTTCTGATACGGAACGTATAATACAAGAGATAAAGCACGCCCACCGTCATTACGGCGATAGCACCATTCTGTCCCATGGAAGTATCCGAAGCTACTCCCATTGCCAACGGAAACACCGTCCCGCCGAAAAGTCCCATAATCATCAAGCCGGAAACTTCGTTTTTCTTACCCGGCAGATAAAGCAATGCCTGCGAGAAGATAACGGAAAACACATTGGAGTTACCGAAACCAATTAAGGCGATGCAGGCATAGATAATTGCCTTTTCATGGAAGATAAACAAACCGATCATGGCAATCAACATCAGCACCACACTAATGCCGAAGAAAGATTTCGGAGACATCTTACGCAAGATGAAAGAACCCAGAAAACAGCCCGCCGTACGGAAAATAAAATAAAGACTGGTTGCAAAAGCAGCATCATCCAATCCCATACCGATGCGCTCCATCAGAATCTTCGGGGCGGTAGTGTTCGTACCTACGTCAATGCCGACATGACACATGATACCAATAAAACAAAGCAGGATAAACGGTTTACCAAGCAGGGCGATGCATTGTCCGAAAGTAGACGGTTTGCCATCTTCTTTCTCCTCTTCAATCTGTGTGACATTGAGCAGAAGAATAGCGATGACGGCCACAATCATATAAATAGGGAACAGGATGCGCCAGCCTAAATCGAAAGTCGGAATGGCCTGTGTCGCTCCCCACATGGCGATATAAGGTGCCAGGAAAGAAGCAATGGCTTTCACAAACTGGCCGAAAGTCAGGCTACTCGCCAAGCGGTCGCCACGCACGATATTGGAAAGTAACGGATTCAGAGAAGTCTGCATCAACGCATTTCCAATGCCCAGGAGGGAGAAGGAAATCAACATCAGCATATAGCTGTCGCCGAAAACGGGTAGCAACAGAGAAGCGAAAGTCACAATCAAACTAAGCAATACGGTTTTCTTCTGACCAATGCGGCTCATCAGCATGCCGGTGGGTACGGAGAAAATCAGGAACCAGAAGAATACCAGTGACGGAAAGATATTCGCCTGTGAGTCCGACAGCCCAAGGTCTGCCTTTACGTAATTGGAGGCAATGCCTACCAGGTCAACGAATCCCATGGCGAAGAAGCAAAGCATCACCGGGATTAGTTTGGAGAGGGAAGAGTTTTTACTATTTTCCATTATTTTATCTTTTATATGATGAATTCTGTTTCCATAGGGCGGAGCACATAATCCTACGGCAATGTATGCATCAGTCCTTTATATAGTTGGTGTATCTCCCGTTCCTTGTTACTTTAAAGCTACGGTATTGTTGGGTTACCACGGCCGTGGTAGCTTCTTCCCACGGCTGTGAAGAGTTCTCACCACGGCCGTGACGAACCAACAGAACCGTGGCTTTGAAGAAAGTGTCTCCGCACTTTAATAGAACTCTTCCACTAGGACAGACGTACTCTTCCATAAGGAAAGAAGTATTAGTCTATAGGGAAAGAAGTTTTTACTCTAAAGAAACAGGGAAAGAGCGCATGGAGTTAGGAGAATGAGCTTATTTCTTCAACTTGTAGATCACAAACGAATCTACTTTATACGCTCCTCCTTTACTGTAAAAGTCGATATGAGTGTAAGGTTCCGACGGGAATACTTGATTAGTCATCACAAAACGTCCGCCATCACCAAAGGCTTCCACACTGGATTTGTCAACAAACAGACGGAGTTTCAATTCGTCTTTTCCACTTTCAATGGCTGTCCAGGTCAACATCGGGAAATTCTCATTGAAGCTGACCTCTCCGCTCTTGCGACGATCCATTGAGAATTTCTTTTCTTTCATGTCATATTGCATATCCACTTCTTCGCCTTTGTCATTGTAGAGACGGAAGCCGATTACATCTGCACGTTGATTTTCGATTGCCAGTTCTATTTCGTATGCACCGTCATTGCCGGGAATCATTTCTTTGATTGTGCGTGTTCCGTTTACTTTGAACGAACGTTTCTTGGAAGCATCGCGCAAAGCCAGCAGTTCGGGAGAGGGAGCTGATTGGAGGTAAGTCTCACCATCTACGGTAAACAGGCTCAAGTCACGGGGAACGGAGTTCGGGCTACGGTATTGGGAGGTAGGAACATCGTTTGCGTATTGCCAGTTGCTCATCCATGCGATAGCGATGCGGCGGTTGTCGGGAGCATCACTCCAAGTCACGGTGGCATAATGATCTTTTCCCCAGTCCATCCATTTGGTTTTGGAGGGTGATTCGTTTACAAACTCTTTTCCGTTGAAGAAGCCTACAAAATATTGAGTAGCCGAGTCACCGAAAGGACCGTCGCCGAGGCTGCAAAGCAGTACCCATTTCTTTTCATTTGTTCCTTCTACCGGGAGTTCGAATAAGTCGGGACATTCCCAAACGTTTCCGTGTGCGCCGTGTCCTTTGCCGAAGCTGCTTTCAAATGTCCAGTCTTTCAGATTGGGGGAAGAGAAGAATTGCATTTCCTGCCCTACTGCCAATACCATGATCCAGCGTTTGGTGCCTTCGTACCAGAATACTTTCGGGTCGCGGAAGTCACGTGCTTCGGATACTAATACAGGATTGTTTTCGTATTTGGTAAAGGTACGTCCGTTGTCGGTGCTGTAAGCAATGCTTTGCACCTGACGGTCGCTGTTTTGTGTATAGATGGCGACGATGGCGCCTGCACCGAAGCCGGCGGTATTATGATGGTCTATCACGGCGGAGCCACTGAAGATAGTGCCAAATGCATCCGGGGCGATTGCTACGGGGCGATGTTCCCAGTTTACGAGGTCTTTGCTGATGGCATGTCCCCAGTTCATATTTCCCCATTTGGAACCATAAGGGTTGTATTGGTAGAAAAGGTGGTATTCGCCGTCTTTGTATACCATTCCGTTTGGGTCGTTCATCCATCCGTAAAGGGGAGAGAAATGATAGGTGGGACGGAACTTTTCACGGTTGCTTGTATCGAACGTATCGGACAATTTCATTTCCTTGCAGCAAGCAGTGTTGTCCGGCGAAAGGTTGACACGAACCGGATCGTTGGAGTTCATTTTAAATTTGAAAGAGATTAGTTTGCCGGAATAGTCGGAAAGGTCTACCGGAACAAAGTAATCGACTTTATGGATGGCCAGACGGACATCGAAGTTCTTTACCTCTTTATTATTAATAATCATGCTGATACGCACATCGGGCGATGCATCTTCTACGGGCAACAACAGATACTTCTGGTTAGTGTTGACACGTACGAGGCAATGTCCTTCTCCTAAATCTTTAATTAATAGAGGAGAGTTATCCGCACGGGCGGATAGAGAGATATTCATCACAATCATACAAAATAAAACCGCGAAGGTTTGAATTTGTTTGGAAGAGAGTCTTAAATTCATGCTTTATGGTATTAAGGTTGTTACAGTGCAAAGATAGGCGCTCCGGGATGAAACGCCTATCACTTTTGTTTCAAACACTGTAAAAGATGTTACTTTTCTATTAATAGGTGCTCACTTGAATATCTGATACAGTGATTTCGCCTTTATAACAGCAGAGTGACCACGGATTCTTCTGCATTTGATAGATGCGGTTCGTGAAAGATAACTGGTCATTGATGTAGGTCACACAAACCGACTGGTCACTGTAAATCGTCACACGGTATTCATTATCCGACGGGATATTGAATTTGTTATCAAACAAGTATTTGGCATTGTCACCGTCTTTCTCGAAGTTGGCTTTACCCTCGTCAGCGTTGACGTGGATGCTATACCATGATTTGGAGTCCGTTCCACGAACGAAAGAGATTCCAAAACGATCTGCATTCGAGGATGCTTTTACGGTAAAGGAAATCTTGTTGTGCACTTTCAACCGGTTGAAGATGACGGAAGCTCCTTCGGCCAACGTATAGGTTTTACCGCTTTCTGTTACGTTTCCGTCTTTAGCCATCACTTTTACCTCTTGTGCAGAAGTGTATTTACGGTCGATTGCATCGGGAACTCCAAGGGTTAACGTACCGTCTTCGTGCTGAATGAGGCGTTGTGCCACCAAGTTGCCAGCCCATTCGGGTTCTACATCCCCTACGTTTCCATTATCATTGCCGGCACGGGTAGGACACCAGCCCCAGATGTAACGGTTGGTTCCATCGGAAGCAGTCTTGCCTGCATAGAATGCACGGCTGTCCAGCATACCTTCCCGATTGTCCGGCCATATTCCGGCATCATTGGCGGTGGTTGCTTTCAGTTCTTCAAGTGTTCTGCCTTTGAAGTATTGTACCTTGCGCATGAAGGAAGCTTGTTCCGAATAGACCAGATACCACCAGTCTCCCATCTTGAATACGTCCGGACATTCATAGAAACGGTCCCACATCATGGTCATAAATGTGCCGGCAGACGCCCACTCTTTCAGGTCAGTAGAGGTGAATTCGGCAATGTGTCCTTTTCCGCTTTTACGGGTGGCAATCAGCATGTGATAAACGCCGTCTTCGGTCTGGAACAGGAACGGATCGCGGAAGTCATTCTTGTCATAGCCGTACGTATCTCCTTTCAGATAGAAAGTGCGGTTCTTGGTCCATGTTTTAAAGTCGGGAGAGGTAGCTACCATGACTACCTGTGCATTCTGGTCGGAAGAAGGTTTGAATTTATTGCCGGTGTAGAAGGTGTAGTAGAGTTTATCAACCGGATTATAGATGGTACCTCCTGTACCGATGGCAGCATCCTGTTCGTCACGACCTCCACACGGAATCAGTTCGCCGAGAGATTCATAAGTAGCACCATCTTTGGTGGCCACCCCGAAAATGGGGTGGTAAGTAGCTTCGGGGTTCGGACGGTAATCTTGCAGGTACATCACTTTAAAGTCTTTGGCAACCGGATCATAGAATGGCATCGGGTCACCGACAAAGCCTACCTGCGGTTTATAGTACATCGAGAAGCCATGCTCGTCGGCCGATTGGAAGTAAGTGGCTGTACCGTCCCAGTCCCTTTGAGTCAATACGGGATCCATCTCATCACTGCAAGCGCTCATTGAGGCCAACAGCGTGGTGATTGCTATATGTAAGATCATATTTTTCATAATTATTGCTTATTCTTTTATTTACATAAGTAGTTGATTGCATTCAGAGTCATTTGCTCTACGTTGTAGTGGTAGTAGTCGGCAGAAGCGTCTACGCCTTTACCGTACCAGTCGTAACAACCGGAGCCGATACAGATCGTGCGTCCGCTGTTGGCGCGCGGCTCGAATTCGGCAATGACTACCGCACCGTCACCTCCACGTGCCAGGTCAATTCCTCCAGTCAGGTTACGCCATTCGTTCAAGTCGGCATAACCTCCCCAGTCTGTTCCGATATGCCATTGCGCTGTACTATTGGTTATCGCATAGCCGGCATCACAAGTATATACTGTCGATTTGTCGCCATCTTTCCATCTTAAATCCTGGAACAACGGATGCGATTCGCTACCGGTAATCGGGAAGCTCCACGGAGAAGACGTAATTTCGGGTGAGTCTTCGTTTCCTCCCCAACTGTTGTTGGGTACACGCTCGTCTTTTGCAATGCTAAGGTCCTTAATATAGAAAGTTGCATAGCGGGTCAGCAATAGGTTACCACCGTTTTGATAGTAGACTTTAAATTTCTCTATGGCAGCTTTCGCATCATCCGGCAAAGGAGGATTATCGCCATTGTCTGCATGGAAATGCCACCAGATTGCAGTATATTTACCTAAATCTACTTTTCCGTCTACTACATCTTTGAATGAGATGTATTCGGACATGGATATATTATCCATCATCCACTGGGCAGCGGCTTTTTCTTCAGGACTTGTCAGTTGGCTCACAGAAGAAGCTGTGCCGATAAAGGCAGTCGGAATTACATTTCCTTGAGTAACTGTTACTACATAAGGAGTCACTGCCGAACGGTAAGTTGCTGTATAAGTGACAGGGTTGGTAAAGTCTTGGATGCTGCCGGATGCCGGAGTCACAGTGACTCCATCTGATCCGGTGAATGTACCTTTCAACTGGGTAATATCCACTGTCAGCGGAACAACTACAGAGATTGTTTTTGATAGCTGGTCTACTTTTCCGACATACGTATCATTCAACTTAAAGGTCAGTATCTTTGCTTCGTCTCTCTTCACGGTAATCGTATAGCTCATCTGTACGTCGCCATTCTTCACGGTCAAAGATACGGGAAGAGAAAAGTCGATTGTTTCACCGACAGCGATGCTCGCCGTAGCACCTTCGGAAAGATTGATTTCACTGACGGCCATCCGGGTAACGTCATAGTCGTAAGGTACTCCCACTACGATTGTCTTATTCTGATAATCGATCGTCCCTGCGTATTCATCCAGTTTGATAGAGTTCACCCATACATCTCCGTCCAGACGAAGATTGGATTTGAAGTCATCGCTACATCCCGCAACTGTCAGACATGCTACAGTCACCAACAGGATGGTATAGAGTTGTTTTATGATTGATTTCATTTTATTCTTTGTTTTAAGATTGATGATTACCAACCGAAATTCTGTGTATAATTTCCGTTACTGGCACTGATCTGTTCGAATGGAATTGGAAGGTATTCGTTCTTATTTTCCGTAAAACCTGCATTCTTGTAAATAGAACAACGGGCTGCTTCGGTCACATAATAAGCATTGATAACGTCTTTGGCTTCTCCCCATCTTACGAGGTCAAAGAAACGTGAGCTTTCCATACCGAACTCTATACGGCGTTCCCATTTCAGCATTTTCATGGCTTCGTCCTGTGTATATGCTTTCAGTTCATAAGGGGTTACTTTGAAGTTTACTCCGTACTCTTCTTTGTAATTGAAGATCAGCATTGTACTTCCGGCTGCACGGCTGCGTACATCGTTGATGAGTGAAATGGCGTCGGCAATACGTCCGTCGTTCAACTGTATCAGGGCTTCGGCACGCATCAGCAATACGTCTGCATAACGAATAACGATATGATTCAGGGAACTTGCCCAATAAGAACCTTTCTTCAGGCAGTCACAGTCCGGGTCTACATTCTCTTTGAGCGAAACATAATATCCGTAAAGTCCCTTACTACGGCTCCAGTCATCATTCTTCTGAATCAGGTAGCCTTCGTTGTATTTATAAGGGAAGCCCGGCATACCTACCGTGTGGAATAAACGGGGGTCTACATTGTCCGTCGTAACCTCGTAGTTCTCATTATCGTAGGTATTGAACAACGGTTTTCCCTGCGAGTCGGTTTTGAAAGCATTCACCAGATTTTGGCTCGGTTTGTGGAAGTCACAGCAGCCTAGTATCTGCGGAGTTGTCAGTCCCATTCCCCAGTTCAGATTACCGTTGTATGTTCCGTCGTTGATAGAATATTGAATCGCCCATACAGACTCTGCGCCATTTTCATATTGAGGCAGGAAGTTCATGCTATAATCATTTTCCAATCCGTAACCAGCTTTGGCCATGATGAGAGGATCGGTATATTTCACTACCTGCTTCAGGTCTTCTTCGTTAATACCAGTAAGGCTGTTGTTCACTCCATCCTGACGGTAGGCTTTAAACAGGTAAGTCTTTGCCAGGTAAGCGGCAGCGGCAGCTTGTGTAGGACGTCCTTTTTCTATCTGCACTTCCGGCAGATTGTCGTAGGCAAACTGGAAGTCGTCTGCTATCTTTTGCCATTGTTCGTTATTGGTATAGGTAGTATTCGAAAGCTCATTGTAAGCATCCGGGTCCATGTTTTCATCGTCTACTATGACGATCTTCTTAAACAGTTCCTTCAGCATGAAGTGGGCGTGTCCGCGCAGGAATCTCATCTCTGCAATGCGCTGGTCCTTCAGCGGATAAGTCTTTTCATCCATCAGGTCGAGTGACTGCAAGGCTGTGTTGGCACGGGTGATGCATTGATACAGTCTTTTCCATATATCGTTGATGTTCCAGTCGGTAGTGTTGATACCTTTAGAAATCTCCAGTGCGTTGAACACACCGCCGTCTTCCGTACCGGAACCGCCCTTATAACAATCGTCGGAACGCACGTCATAATTCCAAAGCGAGAAGGAAGAGTTGATGTCGTCACCTGTTGCCCAAATGGCGTAGGCTGAAATCACGAGGTTGTCCACGTATTCGGGAGAAGCGATCTGATCGCCGGTCACAATACCCTGCGGAACCTGACGATCCAGAAAATCGTTGCAACTGCTTGTCAGCAAGGTAAATCCGATGGTTGCTATGTATAGTATCTTTTTCATGATAGTTCGTTTTATAAATGAAGTGAATTAAAATCCGATGTTAAGTCCGAAGGTGATATTCACAGGGATCGGATAAGAGAAGTTCGGGTTTTCGGGGTCTTCTCCCGTAAAGTCTTTACTCTTGATCGTCAGCAGATTTTGTGCGCTGCAATAGAAACGTAAACGTTCCATTCTCAACTTCTTGGAGATTACTGCCGGAACTGTATAGCCTAATTGGATATTACGCAGTTTCAGGAAGGAACCGTTTTCAACAAAGTAAGTGGAGACACGCTGTTCATTGTTTGTATCGCTGCGGGTCAATGCCGGAATCGTAGAGTTCGGATTAGTAGGCGACCAGGCATTGAGCAGGCGGGTTCCTTTGTTCAGGAAGCCGACGTTGGATGCACTCCAGAAGTCACTTTTCTTCTTCACGTCACTGATGATATCTACTCCCTGAACGCCTTGCCAGAACATAGTCAGGTCGAAGTTCTTATATTCCAGGTAGATATTCAATCCGTAGCTGAAAGCAGGAGTCGGATCGTAAATCCATTCCTGGTCTTTTTCATCAATCACACCGTTATGGTCGATGTCGCGGTAACGGATACGGCCTACGGCTGCACCTTCCTGCGTAGCGTGATTGTCCACTTCTTCTTGTGATTTGAAGATACCGTCGGCAATGTAGCCCACTTGTGAGTTGTATGTATGACCGACTACACTTTTTACTCCATTACCACCAAACTTTCCATTGGCAGCCACTGTCTCCGGCAGGTCAAGAATTTCATTCC
>ERZ791614.1824-NODE-1824-length-10221-cov-4.073087_pt1 | contig 10221 bp, 4 predicted proteins | sample MGYA00510274_ERZ791614 | MGnify/ENA primary metagenome ERZ791614 (study PRJEB30046, sample SAMN00715221) | human gut metagenome | study: EMG produced TPA metagenomics assembly of the A metagenome-wide association study of gut microbiota in type 2...
TTTCAAAATTGCGTTTCGACCAACGATAGAGTCCCCAGTCCTCATCATTGATAAATATCCCTCTGAACTTGACAGACGGTGTTTTAGAAATGAACTTATCAACTTTTACACTAACTTGTTTTTGCTGTTTGATTGGAGCATCCGCCCACCAGTACCAAGGAGATACTCCTATTGCTTTTGATATGGAAAGAAGTCCGTAAGCAGTACCACGCCTGTCACTTCCAGCTACGACAATTGCTTTCTTTATGCCCGGAATAGGATTATTGACCACTTCTATCATATAACGCTCCCAACTTCCGGCAATGGCAGCCGTATCTATTTTGTTTCTTGATGCCAAAACGTCAATCCATCCGCTTTTCCCAATAGTACCGGCAATAATCGCATACCGCGCAGATACTTTCCCGGGCTTGCTTTCATCTATTCTCAACTCTTGTCCCGTCACACGACGAACATCATCCACAAAAAGAGAAGCGCTTTTACGTACTACAGTTGCATCTTTTCCATCAAAACAGATAACTGCATTCGTTGATGAAGAAACAATAGGAAAACTATTCTTTCCGGTTCCTTTGTCGAGTAAAACTTGTGCTTTTGCCGAAATCAGGCTACAACAAAATAAGCCCAGCAATAAAATTTTATTTTTCATATATACATTAGATTGACTATTGATAACGCAAAGTAAGGCAAAAAGCAATAAAACGAATAAAAGAAACCGACCTATAAATAGCAGAATATGTTCAAAAAACAACCACCGCAACTCGAGATTCGAAGTTACGGTGGCTAATTTATTATCTATTATTGAAAGCTTTCCTCATCTATCAGAATCTGTCTTCATCAGCCACAGCCTCTTCCCAAGTTTCCCATATCTGCACATTCGGATCATAACCATCATAACCGTAGTTCTGATACAAAGGAGCCTTTCCGTTAGAAACGATTGCTTTTTCAGGAATAGGCCAATAAATGTTATGTTTACCCATGATATAATTGATATCTGTTTTAGTAGCATTTACGTTAATAGTAACGCCTTTGTTGTACATACCTTTCTTTATGCAACGTTGATACCAATAGCTACCACCTTCAGAATCGGTGCCAGATTGCTTATCGAATGTTTCCACTTTATATGTATTCCCGAACTCGTCCGCTCTGCCGCTGATAGCCAAACAGAGTGACACACGGGTTAACTCTACATTACGCCATTCTTCAAAGAAAAGTTCACGCGCACGTTCATCCATGATATCACCGATAGTAACCTTACCTACATAAAATTCAGTACAATGAGCACGTTCTCTGATGATGTTTATATCATCCTTGATTGTTGGATCATCCGGATTGATATAGAATTTTACTTCTGCACGCAGCAGGTAGGCTTCCGCCAAACGATACAAATACCAATCAGCAATACTGCCATCCGTAGCTCCTTCCAGACCATTATTGGTTTCCTTAGCTTGATTGATGACATCATTCAGGCAGAAAATGTAATGAGGGACGTCATACCAACGACGAATAGTGTCAGAACACATCAAATCTCCCTTACGGGTAACAAGTTCATTTTTCTCATTGTAATAATCATCTTCTGCGTAAAGCTTAATATTTTGCCCAAAAAATTCAGAATCCGGATTATTACATTTCAGTTTCTCCATGTGCATCCAGTTTCCCGTCTCTGCACTATGCCGCAAATCGGTTTGATCCATTTTATCATTAACAGCCCACAAATCGTCTTGATAGAAAGTGGTAGTACGGAATGTAGATATACCACGTCCCAGTCCACGCATATAATCATATTCTTTACGATATTTACCATCTTTACGAGTATAGTTGAATAGAGCTTGCTTTCCATCAGGCATTTTGATTCTATTATCAAAGAAGAAAGGATACATAATACGCATAGTCAACATCGGGATGAATGATTCTTTAGCTGCTCCCCGGTTAGGCATACCCATAATCACTTCTTTGTTGGCAGCAATCAACTTGTTCTCCGGACGATGTAAATCCCAGATAACATTGCGGGTAATGGGCCATGATACAGATTCGCCGCCTTCAAAAAAGGTTCCGAAAGATTCTTTCATCAAAGAATAGCCTGATTTATCAATTAAGATATCCAACTGTTCCTTTGCCTTCCCGAATTCGCCAATAGACATATAGAGTTTAGAAAGCAACATACGGCAAGCGCCTTTATTTACCATACCAACATAATCCATATCTTTCTGTTCAGGAACCCATTGTACAGCAAATTCCATATCTGCTACCATTTTTTTCAGAATAGCGTCACGGTGAGTAGATCGATAGTTCTGCTTAGGAACTTCCGGAAGTTTTGTCAACAAAGGTACATGTCCAAATTGAAAAACTAATGAATAATAGCGATAAGCCCGATGGAAATAGGCACGGCCAATGTATTCGTTTTTCAATGTTTCGTCCATTGGTACATTACCAATAAACGAAAGTATTGTATTAGCATTTCTAACACCTTCAAAATTTTGTCTCCAGAAGAAGTATATACTGTTTGTGCGTCCTAGATTTTTTTCGTTAGTTTGGTCGCTGTTCGGCCTCAACAGATTGTCAACATTATCCAACAACCCGCTTTTATCAGTCGCAGACGGTACCATCAAATCTGAAAAAGTATATTCTGTGGGCAGTGCTATCATCTCTCTGGAATCTTCACTCACATAATTACGTTTAAGCTGACGGTCACAAATAGCCAATACGGATTTGATACCATTTTCCGTAGAAAATACAGTTTCCGGTTCAAACATTGTTTGAGGATCCGGATCCAAAAAACTTTCTGAACATCCGGTCAACATTAATGAAGTGCCTACAAATAAAGCTACACTTTTACAAATATATTTTTGAATATAATTTTTCATATACGTTTCTGTTTAAAAGATTAGAATGTTAAATTAAGTCCAAGCGTCCAAATACGAGATGCAAAATTTCCGGTTTCAGGGTCGCCATATCCTTCCCAATCTTTAGCCCATACAGCTGCGTTACGAACAGAGCCATACACTTTCACACGATCGATTTGTATTTTTTCCGTCCAAGCCCTAGGCAATGTATAGCCGACAGATATATTTTCTAAACGAATGAAAGAACGATTATATAATCTACGTGCACCTTTTGCACCTTCCGGGCCTTGCGCCTCGATACGTGCATATTTATTAGTAGGATTGTCTACAGTCCAATATTCCTTCGCATTCTTGTTCACCAATCTGTAAGTCATGCCGCCACCGTCGTCATCATTGTTCAAATACATACTTTCCAGACTCTTATGCCCCATACGAGAGTAAATATTCACAGAGAGAGTCAAATCTTTCCACAAGGTGAAATCATTACGTAATGCCCATGTAACCGGAGCGGCGGTTTGTCCTTGGAATACTTTATCATCATTATTATAGACAACCTTTACTAAATTACCATCAGCATCGTATTGGTCGTTAGCCGGATTGTTCCATACTTTCGGGTCTCCAGGAACCTGCCCGTATTTTTTAGCTTCTTCAACCTCATCTTTCTGCCAGATTCCCGTCACTTTATAATCCCAAATCGCACTAATAGGTTTATCAATAAACCATCCGGCTGCCACATAATCCGCTTCTCTGGAACCTACCACAGTTCCATTGGCATCTACTATATCTTGACGATCACCAAACAAATGTTTGATTCTGTTTTTATTATATGAGAGACTGAATGATGAGCTCCATTGGAAATTTTTCTTATCAATATTCAAAGTATTCAATGCCACCTCAAAACCACTATTATCCACCTGTCCTAAATTGGTAGTAATATTCTCAAATCCAGTAAAGTTAGACAAAGGTTGTCTCATAATCATATCTTTGGTACTCATTCGATAATATTCCAATGTACCTGTAATACGGTCATTTAAAAATCCAAAGTCCAATGCAAAGTTCCACGATTGTGTTTTTTCCCATTGCAGATTCGGATTCTTCATACGTTGAGCCATCAAATAACGCATTAAATATAAGTCACCTGAAGAAGTGATATAACCTTGCATTTTACCACCCCCCGGATAAAGATTGGCAAGTGCTTCGTAAGGATTTTCCAATGAACGATTACCATTTTTACCGTATGAAACACGCAGTTTACCACTATTCATGATATGAGCATATTTTTGGAAAAAATCCTCATTAGTGAATGACCATGCTATACCTCCGGAAGGAAACCATGCATAAGGATTATTTGCCCCAAAAGCCGAATAGCCGTCACGTCTGATGGTACCAGTAACCATATAACGATCATCGTAAGAATAGAATGCGCGTGCCATCAATGCATCAGCCGTTTGATGATTATCATCAGTTCTGAATGTACTGACAGACTTATCTCCATTCTGGGTGTTATGGAACCCAAGCGCGTCAGATGGCAAAATATTACGGGCTTCAATTCGGTCTGACCAATATTGGCGTTCTTCCGCTTCTTGCACAAATGTCAAAATAACATGGTGCTTGTTAGCAAAAGTCTGATCCCAAGTAATAGTATTGTTCAGAGACCAATTAAAACGTTTGGCCTGTTCCCGATTTGTTCCACGGTCATTAGGATTGGAATTAGGTCTTTCTGCAGACGTAAAATAACGGTCATAGAAAAATTGAAAACGGGGCGCAATATTAAACTGATAAGTGATGTTGAAAGGCAATTTTACTTTAGCATTGAAGATAGTATTCAATGTAGTATACCCTTTTTCCAATTGAATATATTGCTTCTCAAAATACCAGTTTGTTTCATTAGCACGGTCATATTGATACATCAAGGGGTCTTGTGTATAGTTTCCATTTTCGTCTTTCAACATGGCGTATGGACTGTTTTCCATAAAACCACCCTTATCCATGCCGATTTCACCATCCGAACGATCTTGAAAGTTTACATTTGCACCCACTTCAAACCAATTGGTTACTTTTGCATTTAGTTTCAAGTTTGCACGGATAGCTCGATAAGTATCGTCGACAAACGCTCCTTCATTGCGCAGATAACCTAAAGACATGTAATAATCCACCTTATCGCCGGCACCGCTAATGCTTACATTATAGTCTTGATTGAAACCTAATCGAAACGCTTCATCTTGCCAATCAACGGTCTTTCCCGACAAAAGATTGTCAAGTAAAGCCGTATCATATCTAAATCCTAAACGCCTTGCCCAAATACTAAGATCAGATTCTCCTTCCCGATTGGTTGAATAATTACGCCACTGTTCCAAAGACACTGCATCCGACAAATTATTAGGATTTCGGAAATACTCTGGCTTTGAAGTATATTCATTACCAGGTCTTGAATAAGCTGCATATTCTCCTGTTTCAGCATTCACACCATAAGTGTTTTTTTCTTTCCAGTCTACATAGTGTTGCAGATATTCGTCCGTAGTTTGCCATCTATCACGATAGGCAGCCTTTTGAGTTAAACCTACACTAGCTGTGAAATTAACCACAGGCTTACCTTTTTTACCTTTTTTCGTTGTGATGATGATTACACCGTTTGCAGCTTGTGCTCCATAAACAGCAGCTGCCGACGCGTCTTTCAAAACATCTATTTGCCCAATATCATCCGGATTAATTTCCGAGAGTTCTCCTTGAAAGAACATACCGTCGAGGATAATCAATGGATTATTATGACCACCATCTGTATAAACGGAACGTTGTCCACGGATCTTCATCTCACCGCCGCCTTTTGCGCCTGCATCACCTTCACCATAACCTACCACTAATCCCGGTGTTCCACGTAAAATGTCTTGAACTGTTTTAGGATTTTCATTGGCAATCTTATCAGGACGAACTTGAACGACCGAACCTGTTAAATCCTTTTTACGCATCGTACCATAACCCACTACAACTACTTCATCTAGCGTCTCTGAATCATCTTTCATTGTGACGTCAATCAGTTTTTTACCTGCTACCGAGATTTCTTGATTCTTATAACCAATATAACTGAAATTCAACACAGCATTTGAAGCCTTTACCACAATGCTATAGAACCCATTTAGATCGGTTACTGTTCCATTAGTGGTCCCTTTTTCCATCACATTTACTCCAATCAGCGGTTCACCCGATTGATCTTTCACATATCCCGTAATTTTAGAACTTTGAGCCTGTACTGTACCAAGACAAAAAGTCACCAATAGTAAGAACAATCCTACCCGAAACGTGAAACCTTCTTTTTTGTTTTTCATACTAAATAAATTTGAGTTAATATTATAAAGCTTATATTGAATCTATCTACTTTTATCCACGTTATATTTCAATAGTTACATCAATTTTATAATACAAAGTTACAAATGCAAATTTATCTCAAATAGTATTTTTGTCTCAAAAAACAAAAAAATCAGGTCATAACTAACTTTAGAGCATTTGTCTGTAGTTAACAATTAATTATGCTCCTATCTATACCCTAGCAATTGATTAGATAGTATCATTGGATATATATGGCCAATATAGTATGGTGGATATATATGACCAGCACGGTGAGTATATATATTCAGCACGGTGGATATATATATACACGACATTGTGCATATATACCCATCAAAGCTCTACGCTGTTCGCCGTCAGCAGCAAACAAAGCGGTAGACAATATTTCTCCTATCGCTCCATCGGGTGTAACCACAGCTATCTGTTGAACGCCTTCCACCAATTTCCCGTTTCGAGGAGAAACAATATGCCGACGTTCAGGAGAGTCATTACCGGAGGTTGTAAGACACTCATTATGAAGAAGTATATTATTGACTTTCCATCCCGATCCTACCGGATGATTACCTAAAGCAAGGACGGAACTGTTTCCTATATTTATCAATGCATTCTCTATCAAAAACTCATTCAGTATGCTTTTAATTGTATCCAAAGCATACCCTTTAAGAAAGCCGGATAAGTTGACAGTAACTCCCGGTTGTGAGAAATAGATGCTATGATCTTCGACTGATAAATGAACCGATTGTATCGTGTTCTGATTGTAATTTTCCGAATGGACTGTAATATCAAAACACCCCAGAGTCTTCCCGTTATATTTCAGGCATAAATCAATCATTGAATAGAGTTCTTCGCTAAGAACAACTGGTGAAGTCGGAGCAGTTCGGTTGACAAAAGACAATTCGCTGGCCGGATCATAAAAGTTCGCCATCTTTTCCAACCGGCACAATGCGTCATAAATACGATTAACCACAAGCAACAATTCTCTTTCCGTTTTCTGGCTATACAGGATAATATCCACCCGTGTATGCATGGAAAGAAACCAGGCATAAAGCAGTCCATTACCTTCATGAGGTGGTTTATACAAATGTTGAATAGCGGTCTGCATTGTATAGTAGGACAAATATTAATCAAGGAATAAATAAACAGGAAAAATGTGTCAAAAATAAAACGAAACATTCACAATCATACAATTCAAGCACGGACTACACGGATTTCACGGTTTTTAGAAATATCGTTGCATAAAGTAACAACGTAATCCGTGTAATTCCGTGTAATCCGTGCCTGAATAAAAATCATAAAGGAGTTTTGACACACCCCACGTAATGACTAGAATACACCTTATTTCAGTTCTTTAATCTTCACGTTCTTGAACCACACTTCGTCTCCGTGGTCCTGAAGAAGTATATTTCCTTCCTCCGGATTTCCGAAATTAGGCCAGTTTTTATATTTACTGTATGCTACCAATGCATTCCACATATCATTGTTACGATCATATTCAATCAATTTAACACCGTTCAACCAATGTTCCACATGATTGCCTTTTACGATAATGGTAGCAGTATTAAACTCTTTCTTATTGAAAGGTTTATTCTTAGGAGCCGGAATCAAATCATACAACGACCCTAGCTTTCTATTACCTTTCACACCCAGTTTTGCATCAGGATGTTTGTCATCATCAAGAATCTGGAATTCACAACCGATAGCAGAGCCTGCACCTTTATTCATATCCGGGTTTACGAAATATTTAATTCCGCTATTGGCACCTTCAGTAATCTTAAAATCTACTTTCAGAATAAAGTTCTTGTATTTACGGGTAGTCACAATATCACCGCCATTAGCAGATTCAGCGCCACCACTCTTCATTACTTTCAGAATACCATTTTCTATCTTCCAACCTTTCGCGGGGAAAGTAGAAAGTTTAGCTCCTCTCCATCCATCAGTAGTCTTGCCATCCCATAATAGAGTCCATCCTTCTTTTGCTTCGTTCGGAGAAATCGTATTGGCAATCAGGTTCACTTCCGGTGCAGCTTGCGCTTCCGGTGTCTGATAGCGTTCTACGTCTGTCGTACAAATGCGGATATCTTTCCAACTAACAGTTTTACCTTCATCTGCCGCATTTCCAATGGCATGCACTTGCAAAGCAATGAAGCCCACAGGAGTCATATCATCCCAGATATTAGCACAAGGTACTCCGTTTATCCAAGTACGGATTGAGTTACCCACAGCCTCAATACGAGCTTTATTCCATGCATTATTCTTAAAAGCGGTTTTTGCCGACGGATTCAGCGTCAAAGGATAAAGCCAGTTTCTACGTGCCTCATCATAGATACCACCCGACCAAGCACGTTTGGAAGGATCGATCTCAAACTGATAACCGTGTACACGACCTTTCTTATAATCTTTCTTGCTTTCACTACGAAGCTGTACTCCGGAATTTAAACCGTCATCTACCTTGAAGTCAAACTCAAGGATAAAGTCACCATAATTCTTTGTCGTTGCCAAAAAAGTATTGGGTGTTCCCATTTTAGATACACCGACAATGGCACCATCTACAATTTTATACTCGGCTTTGCCATTCAATTTCTTCCATCCTTTCAGGTTTTTCCCATTGAAAAGAGGTTCCCAATTCTGCGCACCTAAAGAAGCGGCACAGAATAAAAGTAAAGTTAATACGATATTCTTCTTCATAATCATTGATTAGTCTTTCCCACTCCCTTATATTCGAAGAAGGAATGGAAAAGGCTATTTTCTATTTATAATTTATAAAATTCATCCCAACCTTTACGCGGTGGAAGTCCCGCCAGCATTGCATTAGCAAATTCATTATTTGTAATCTGCTTCGTACGAGGATCAAAGAACAACTGTGTATTAAGTCGTTGAGCCATCACCCCCAGTGAGAATACCTGACTCAAGACACCGTTAATCTCGAACGGTGAACGCGTCTTTTCAATGCCATTACATGCCAGCAAGAAATTCTCGAAGTGATTGGACGGACTTTTAGGCACTTTCGGCAACTTATCTGCCATTTCCTTTGCCTTTTCTTCTGGAATGATAGACAAAGTACTTCCGTGACTACCACCCTTGAAAGTCAGTTCCTTTGAATAAATAATCTTTCCCGGATTCAGTTTGGCAGGAGGAACATCGCCCTGATTAGTCTTGGGAATGTTCGGATCCAGTCCGGAAACACCGTAACCTGCAGGAATAGGAGGAAGATTATCCAGACCGTCATACCAAGTGACATCTACCGGTGGCATTCCTTTGCGCTGCGGGAAACGGAAAAGAATCGTAGAAGAATATGGGAAAAAGTAATCATTGTGTCCTTCCTGATGTGTCAAAGTCACTTCGTAAGGCAAGCCTAGTTCAAGAAACTCGTGAACAGTATCCAATATATGTGCTCCCCAGTCGCCCAAAGCTCCCATACCGAAGTCATACCAGCAACGCCATTCACCCTGATCATACTTATTGCAATATTCATGATAAGGAACAGCTCCCAGCCAGGTATTCCAATCCAAATCCTTCGGGAGTTGCTGGCCTGAAGGTAGTTTATAAATGTTCGTATCCCACTTATGCCAGCGACGCGGATTATTCATGTGAGCAGTAACAGCTGTCACATCCTTGATGATCCCTGCATCCATCCAAGCTTTAAATTGGAAGTAATTTGCTTCCGAGTGTCCCTGATTTCCCACCTGAGTAGCCAGGTTCGGACGTTTAAGGGCAGCCTGCATCAACAGTTCCGCCTCATAGAAAGTACGGGCCAGCGGTTTTTCCACATACACGTGTTTGCCGGAAGCCAGAGCCAGCATACTGATAGGGAAGTGAGAGTGATCAGGAGTAGCAATTGCTACAGCATCAAACTCGTTACCAGCCTTGTCAAACATCTGGCGGAAGTCTCTGAACTGTTTCGCTTTAGGATACATGCCCATCACCTTTCGTGTATGTTTAGCTCCCATGTCTACATCACACAGAGCCACAACCTCTACCATACCCGTACGTGCAAAATCCTGTATAATTTGCTCTCCACGGTTTCCAATGCCAATATAGGCTA
>ERZ791614.1827-NODE-1827-length-10188-cov-2.446758_pt1 | contig 10188 bp, 9 predicted proteins | sample MGYA00510274_ERZ791614 | MGnify/ENA primary metagenome ERZ791614 (study PRJEB30046, sample SAMN00715221) | human gut metagenome | study: EMG produced TPA metagenomics assembly of the A metagenome-wide association study of gut microbiota in type 2...
CAACTATCCAATTGACTTTGAACATAATCCAAAGCCTCTCCAAATCGCTGGAAATGGACAATTTCTCGTTCTCTTAGAAAGGTTAAAGGCTGAATGATATCAGGATCATTTGTTGCACGTAATAGATTATCATACGTGACTCTGGCTTTCTGTTCCGCAGCCATACTTTCGTGCAGATCTGTGATGATGTCTCCTTTTACCTGAAATTCACAGGCATTGAAGGGCACACCGCCTGCTGCCTGAGGCCAGACACCAATGGTGTGATCCACATAATAATTGGCAAATCCGCTTTTCTCGATCTCTTCCATGGAGAGGTCACGGGTCAGCTGGTGAACGATGGTGGCAACCATTTCCAAATGTCCAAGCTCTTCAGTTCCGATATCCGTCAACAGTCCTGCCACTTCCTTAAAGGGCATGGAATAACGCTGGGACAGATAACGCATGCTGGCACCCATTTCCCCGTCGGGGCCACCGTACTGGGAGATGATGACCTGGGCCAGTTTGGCATTGGGTTCCTTGATATTTACAGGGAACTGTAATCTTTTCTCATAACTCCACATCAGTTACATCCTCCTTCCCAGGGTAAGGGAGCGTTGCCCCAGCGCCACTCCTTGTTACTTTCTGCCAGATCTTTCCGCAGGGGGTAATATTCTCTGGAGAATTCCCGCTCCATCTGTGTCTTGATTCTGGCATAATGGTTGAAATACTCCATGGCATTCCGGTCTGTGGGGTGAGTGTCCAGATACAGCATCAGATCCGTCAGAACGAAGTCGGCAATGCCGATGTCGTGCAGCATTTTTTCTTCACTGTTCATTTTACGCATCTCCTTCCGGTAAAAGGTTTGTCAAGCTCCGGAAAAATGGTACCCGCCTGGTAGCCTTTTTCCAGATTCTCATACATTTTGGTGAAATGCTGCCAGGGAACATAGGCCATGGCCAGTGGATATTTTTCAAAATGTTCTTCAAAAGAATAGTCTTTCATAGCAATCCTTTCCAATAATTCATTTAATATATGGTATGATCGGACGAAAAAATAGTGCCGAATAAATAGATGATACAAATTGGATACAAAGATGAGATATGCTATAATAAACTCACCCATAGAAAGTCCACATGACTGCTTGCAGGCAAGGTGTACTTTCTATGAGGGGAGTAAACAGACATGAACAAGTAGGACGGTAGTCCGGATTGTGAATGTCTGTTACGATTTCGAGAGTGCGATAGCACGGAGAAATCGTATTATAAAACAAGCGGCTGCGAAGCAGGATGCAGAGTGCGATAGCACGAATTCGTGAGCTTATGAAATGTGGTCGAGGGACAGGGAAATGCTTAGAATATTAATTGCAGAAGATGAGGAGCCCATTGCCAATCTGATCCGGATCAATCTGACGAGAGCCGGGTACCAGTGCACCTGGGCACCGGACGGACAGACCGCAGCGGATCTTATGGAGCGGGAGAAATTCGATCTGGCACTTTTGGATATCATGCTGCCGGGAATCAATGGTTATGAACTGATGGATTATGCGAAAGCCTGTGAGCTTCCGGTGATCTTTCTGACAGCCTTGGGTTCTACGGAACATAAAGTAAAAGGGCTTCGCATGGGCGCAGATGATTATCTGCCGAAGCCTTTCGAGATCGTGGAGCTTCTGGCCAGAGTAGAGGCAGTGCTGCGCAGATATCATAAGACGGAGACGATGATACAGGTCAACAATGTAACTATAGATACGGCATCCCACAGAGTGACACTGGATGGAGAAGAAATCTATCTGACACCGAAGGAATTTGATCTTCTGTTATTGTTTGCAAGAAATAAAAACAGGGCTTTGTACCGGGAGACTATATACGAGACCGTATGGGGCGGTGAATATATGGGACAGAGCCGCACGGTGGACCTGCATGTACAGCGGCTGAAGAAAAAGCTACATTGGGAAAATATTATTATAGCGGTATATAAGGTGGGGTATCGTTTGAATGAAGTTCACGTATAAATTATTTTTTTCCATCACAGCACTCCTTACGGCAGCCTTCATGCTGTTTGGAAGCTTTATGCTGTTTTCCTATTTTAACCGCATGTTAGAACGGGAGACGGAGCAGGGAAAACGTGAGAACCTTCTCTTTCAGACCATTTATGATATGGTGTATCAGAACATGGAAAAATACGGAGCGGAATTTGCTGGGATACAGGCAGGAAATTCCGCAACAGAACGGATGACGGATCAGAACGGTATGGAATGTATGATACTTGAAACGGATGGCACGATCACCTTGAAGGGCAGCCTGAAGCTGCCGCAGGATGAGATCAGGACTCTTGCGGAAGAAATGATCCGGACTATGGATCCCGGTGCAGATCAGGTCTACGGTGTCCGCAAGGTAGGAACGTGTTATTATCTGCTCAGCATCATCACAGATCAGGCGACGGATTCGGCAGATACGGTATATCTAGGGATCCTGAAGGATCTGAGCGGCATTTATGAAGAACGGAGTAGTATGATGCGGCAATATGGTATTGCGCTGGCAGGTCTGTTGGTGATCGGTGGTCTGGCAGCTTTTTTGCTGTCCAGATATCTGACCCGCCCCATAGAGCAGTTAAACCGCACTGCGGGAAGGATTGCAGGAGGGGATTTTGAGAAGAGAGCTGTCTATCAGGGCACAGATGAGATCGGAGAGTTATCCCGCAGCTTTAACCGGATGACGGACCGCCTGATGCACCAGATGGAAGAAAAAGAGCTGGAAGCGAAACAGAAGGAGGACTTTACAGCGGCATTTGCCCATGAACTGAAGACACCGCTGACCTCCATCATCGGCTATGCAGATATGTTGAATTCTTATGAACTGACGGAACAGGAACGGGGGGAGGCCACGTATTATATTTTCAGTCAGGGGAAACGTCTGGAGAGTCTGTCCCATAAATTACTGGAGCTGGTAGGAATGGACAGACAGGAGATGGAATTTAAAAGAATACTTACCAGGGATCTGGAAGAAAATATCCGGGATACTATGCGGATTCCTTTTGAGCGGAAAGGAATTCGTGGGAAGATCAATCTGGAAAAAGGAGTGATCTGGGGAGACCGGGATCTGTTACTGTCACTGTTATATAATCTGTTGGACAATGCCGTGAAGGCAGTGGAAGAGGGCGGATTTATTCTTATGAAGGGAAGAAAACTTCCACAAGGGTATGAAATAAAAGTTGTGGACAACGGAAGAGGAATTCCGCAGGAAGAGATCGCACGGATCACGGAAGCTTTCTATATGGTAGATAAGTCCAGGTCCCGCAAAGAAGGCGGCGCCGGAATCGGAATGGCTCTCTGCCAGAAAATCATTACCCTGCATCAGGGGGAACTTAAAATCGACAGCAAGCTTGGAGAAGGCACGGTAATACGGTTATATTTTCCCGGGAAAATGCAGGCTGTAAAAAATAAAAGCAACAGGGGAGCAAAAGGCGGAATATGAAAAAACAGGAGAATAAGAACCGGCGCAATTTCCTACTATGTATGGGTGGACTGTTTGTGCTGATCGTATTTGCATTTGCAGGACCGGAAGGGCTGTTACGATTGCAGGATAAAAGCAGGCTGACTGGGTCAGTCAGTATATCAAATACAGGAACGGATTATACCGTCTGGAAGGAAGAGTATGAGACAGACACCGTGCGCAGACTTCAAAATCTGGCAGACGGTATCGCTTTGGGAAAACAGTACTATATCTCTGAACAGGATTATGAAGCTGCAACGGATGGTGAAATATATAGTCTGATCGATGAATATATTTTAAATACGGAATGGAATTACACTTTTCAGGATATGGGTGTGATCCCGGAGGATTATTTTTTCAAAAATATGGATACAGATCATATTTCCATCAAACGATATATTTTGTATGATGAAAAGCTGTCGGACGGAGTCGCGATCATGGCCTATGACATCTGTATGCGCATGAAGGAAGAGGAGGTTACGGGAGTCAGTATAGAGTGTGTCGTGGATTCCGAGACCGGAACACTCTATGCTATGAAGGTTGTGCTAGAAGATGAGACAGAACCTGTCACCTGGGATGATATCGGTGCGGATGCCCCTTATTATTTTATCACCGATTATATGCAGTCTTATCTGCATGATTATAATTCCGGGACCTATATTGAAATCGAGGGAGAGGCGCCTTATGATACCAATGCACAGATCATGTGGGATAAAGAAGCTGAAATAAAGGCTGGAATAGAAGCGGAGGACCGGACGACCATGGAAAACGACAACGGTGAGTATTCGTGTGATCTTGCATATGGAGAGCATAAGCTGCATCTGACCGCAACCCTGCTCAATGCTTCCGAAGGACAACTGGAGAAAGGTATCGGATATCTGTTCGGGATCCGTGAGATCGCAGAAAAAATCCCGGGGTTTCTGCCGGATAGCCAGTAAATACATTCCGGAAATGCAGGAATCCGGAAAAGCAGCCGGACAGTGATATCAATGTATAAAATAGAAAAATAAAGAATATAGTTTAGAAAAATATGTCAGGGAGACAGACTTTTTATGATCACAGAGGTAACAGGCTTTTTACAGCAGACAGACCGGATCGTATGGGGACCCTGGCTTATTTTTTTGTTGCTGGGAACCGGCTGTTATCTGATGCTTAGCTTACGATTCCTTCCCTTGAAGAATCTGCCTGCTGCACTCAGGCGTGTGTTTTTGCCGGAAAGCCGGAAGGGAACAGAGGGCAGGGGAGTATCTTCGTTTTCTTCCCTGACCACGGAACTGGCGGCCACCATTGGAACGGGAAATATTGTAGGGGTAGCCACTGCCATGGTACTGGGAGGGCCGGGTGCTCTGTTCTGGATGTTACTGTCCGGGATCATCGGGCTGTCGACCAAACTGGTAGAAAGCACACTGTGTGTCAGGTATCGTGTCAAAAACCAAAAGGGGGAACCGGCAGGCGGTCCGATGTATGTACTGCAAAATGCATTCCCACAGAAAACAGCAGGCAGGATCCTCGCCATGCTGTTTGCAACATTTGCTGTGCTGGCTTCCTTCGGCATGGGAAATATGACACAGGGAAATTCTATTGCGGAGGCACTTTCGGTGACGTTTCAGGTAAAACAGACAGTCACGGGAATTGTGTTAAGTCTGCTTACGATTCTGGTGATTCTGGGAGGGATAGGAACCATTGCGAAGGTGACGGAATATCTGGTGCCCTGTATGGCAGTGTTTTATCTGTTTGGAACGGGAATGGTGATCTTTACCCATTTTAAGAATCTTCCCGCCGGTGTGGTGCAGATCCTGTGGGGAGCTTTCTGCCCGGAGGCTATGACAGGAGGGGCGGCAGGGACGATGCTTGCAGTGGAAAACGGAATCGCCCATTCCGGAAGAATGGCGATGCGCTATGGGGTCTCCAGAGGTGTTTTCTCAAATGAAGCGGGACTGGGGGCGGCGGGAATCAGTGCTGCTGCCGCAGATACGTCAGATGCGGTGCATCAGGGATATATCAGCATGACGGGTGTCTTTATTGATACCATTGTGATCTGCTCTCTGACGGGGCTTGCCATTGCGGCCAGTGGAATGCTGGGGCAGAGGGACCCCCGGGGAGAAGTCCTGAACGGTACAGCCCTCATGATCGCTGTTTTTTCAGATACTTTCGGCAGAACAGGGGAATGGATGCTCACAATCTCCATTGTACTGTTTGCATTTGCCACGATTATCGCCTGGGAATATCAGGGGGAGAAAGCTTTTGAGTATCTGACGGGCGGCTGTGACCGAACCCAGTGGTATCGCCTGGGCTATGGACTGGTCACTTTTTTGGGAGCGGTCTGCTCGCTGGAAGCGGTGTGGGATTTTTCGGATATTTGTAACGGACTGATGGCAGTACCGAATCTGCTGGCGGTACTGATGCTGTCAAGAGGGATCTGTCGGGAAATACGGAAATATAATTTCCGAGAAATATAAAATTTGAAATTAATGATTGAAGGGTTGCCGACACCATGATATGATAAATAAGATACAGCTGTCCGCGTTTATAAGAGCGTAAGAGAGGACAGTTGTATTTGTGTATACGATGAGCCAGGTACAGGCTTGTGCTTGCACAAGGATCTGTATTTGGCGAATGTACATCATCGAGCTTTTAAGCGAGCTGGTGTATAAGTTAAGGAGTGAGATTATGGACAAGACCATTGAAAATTTTTTACGATATGTAAAGATCGATACCCAGTCCAGTGAAGAAAGCACCACCATCCCCAGTACCATGAAACAACATGATCTGGCCAGACAGCTGGTGAGCGAACTGGAGGCCATGGGGGCCGCAGAGATCACTTATGACAAGGAGCACTGTTATGTCTATGCCACAATTCCGGCATCCGCAGGCTGCGAGAAAGCTCCGGTACTTGGCTTCATTTCCCATATGGATACCTCTCCGGCGGTGACGGATACCAACGTAAATCCCCGGATCGTAGAGAATTACGATGGAAAAGATATTGTGTTGAATGCAGCAGGGAATATTGTCATGAAGGTGGAGGATTTTCCGGAACTGTTACATTATATGGGACAAGATCTGATCGTGACGGACGGAACGACTTTGCTTGGTGCGGACGACAAGGCCGGTGTGGCTGAGATCATGACCATGGCGGAGACTTTATTAATGCATCCGGAGAAAAAGCATGGTAAGATCCGGATCGGCTTTACCCCGGATGAGGAAGTGGGTGCCGGAGCCGATCATTTTGATGTGAAGCTGTTCGGTGCGGATTATGCCTACACCGTGGATGGCGGAGCACTGGGGGAATTGGAATATGAGAATTTTAATGCCGCCGGGGCAAAGCTTCATGTATATGGCAGAAGTGTGCATCCCGGTTCCGCCAAAGGCAAAATGAAAAATGCCATTCTCATCGCGCAGGAGTTTCAGAAGCTGCTGCCGGGAGAGCAGAATCCAATGTATACCGAAGGCTATGAGGGCTTCTTCCATCTGGATGCTATAAGCGGCAATGTGGAGGAAGTTACTGCGGACTATATTATCCGTGATCATAACAGACAGCTGTTTGAACAGAAAAAAGAGTTGTTCTTGTCCTGTGCGGATTTCCTGAACCGGAAGTATGGGGAAGGTACCGCTATAGTGGATATGAAAGATTCTTATTATAACATGCGGGAGATCATGGAGCAGCATATGCATCTGATCGACAACGCGAAAGCTGCCATGGAAGAGCTGGGAATCGAGCCCAAGGTATCTCCAATCCGCGGCGGTACAGATGGAGCCAGACTGTCCTTTATGGGGCTGCCCTGTCCGAACCTGTGCACAGGTGGAGAGAATTACCACGGCAGATACGAGTACGCCTGCGTACAGTCCATGGAGAAGACTACGGAACTGCTGATCGCCATTGCAGCAAAATATGCGAATCGATAAGATGAGAACAAAAACTGATTTGGAAAGGCAACATTTTTTTATATGACGAATGTAACACAAATGAACGAAACGGAGAGACAGTATTATTTTATGGAGAAAGCCTCCGGTCATGTGGCAAAGCTTGGAGAAAAGCTGGGCAGAAAGCCGACCTGCTGCGTGACGACTTTCGGGTGTCAGATGAATGCCAGGGATTCCGAGAAACTGGTGGGAATTCTGGAGAAAGTGGGCTATGAGATCATTGAGGACGAAAATGCGGATTTCGTGATCTACAATACCTGTACGGTCAGAGACAATGCAAATCAGCGCGTTTACGGAAGACTGGGGGTACTGAACGGTTACAAGAAGAAAAATCCCCATATGAAAATCGCCCTGTGCGGCTGCATGATGCAGGAACCTTCCGTGATCGAAAAGATCAAGACCAGTTATCGTTTTGTTGATTTGATCTTCGGAACGCATAATATTTTCAAATTTGCCGAATTGTTGTGTTCTCTGTTTGAAAATGAAGGAATAGTCATCGATATCTGGAAGGATACGGACAAGATCGTGGAGGATCTTCCGGTGGAGAGAAAATATCCCTTCAAATCCGGTATCAATATCATGTTTGGCTGCAACAATTTCTGCAGTTATTGTATCGTGCCTTATGTCCGCGGCAGAGAACGCAGCCGTAATCCGAAGGATATCATTCGGGAGATCGAAGGCCTGGTGGCGGACGGTGTGGTGGAGATCATGCTGCTCGGACAGAATGTGAATTCCTACGGCAAGAATCTAGAGGAACCCATTACCTTTGCGCAACTTCTACAGGAAGTGGAGAAGATCGAAGGCCTGGAGCGGATCCGATTCATGACTTCCCATCCCAAGGATCTGTCGGAGGAACTCATTGAGGTGATGAAGCATTCGAAAAAGATCTGCAGACATCTGCATCTGCCCTTACAGTCCGGTTCCACGAAGATTTTAAAAGCCATGAACCGTCGTTATACCAAGGAACAGTATCTGGAGTTGGCGGAGAAGATCCGCAGGGAGATCCCGGATATGGCTATTACCACGGATATTATCGTAGGCTTTCCGGGAGAGACGAAGGAAGACGTGGATGAGACCATTGATGTGATCCGCCGTGTGAAATATGACAATGCGTTTACCTTTATTTATTCCAAACGTACCGGTACTCCGGCGGCAGCCATGGAACAGGTGCCAGAGGAGCAGGTGAAGGAACAGTTTGACCGGGTACTTAAGACCGTGCAGGAGACTGCCAGAGAACAGGTTAGCAGATATCAGGGACAGATTGCAGATGTGCTGGTGGAAGAGATCAACGAAAACGACCGCTCCATGGTCACCGGAAGAATGTCCAACAATACATTGGTACATTTTCAGGGGGATGCATCACTTGTGGGGAAGATAGTGAATGTATCGCTGGATGAATGCCATGGATTTTATTACACAGGTCATCAGGTGTAAAAGGAAAATAAAATGAAACAAGAGAAGAAAAAAGAACTTTGGGGAAATTGTGATATAGAGAAGGATATGTCCTGGAATATGTATCAGATTCTTGTGAACACGGCCGTAAGCGCAAACCTGATTGGGACGATTTGCAATTTCTGTATTCATGGGACGGAACTACCCACCATACTCTGCGGAGTATGCCTGTTGATGATCCTGATCATCGGATGTGCCGGATGGATTACCCAAAAGGTGCAATTATCTGCGGTTGTGATCATTTTAATACTTTCCTGGTTTGAGTTCCCTTATCTGTATTATTGCTATGGGAACACAGCCATTGTATATCTGATTCTTGGAATTGTGGGACTGGCAGTATTTTTCCCCAGAAGCATGGTGATTGCTTCTTATGCATTCACCCTGCTGGAATATCTTGTAATCATGATGATCAGTTTTGAACGTCCTTCCAGATGGAGCAATATGGATGAAATCGGTATAATAGGAACAACGCTGGGATCTTTTATCATCGTAGCACTTTCCGTATTTACCATGATATTTGTACTGCTCAAAAGGTATGAAGAACAACGGAAACAATTGCTGACGCTCAGTGAAAATCTGGAATTTGCAGCAAATCATGATCCACTGACCAGGCTGTATAATCGACGCTATCTGGTAAAACAGGTGGATGAGTGGATGCGGATACCAGGCAAGAATTTTTGGATCATACTGATGGATGTGGACGATTTTAAAGTAGTAAATGATACCTATGGACATGGATATGGTGATGATGTGCTAAGGGAAGCCGGCAGACTGATGCTGGAGGAAATGCTGGGAAAGGGAATTGCCTCCCGATTCGGCGGCGAGGAATTTATGCTGGTATTCGAAGAAGACAACCGTGAGCAGGTGCTGCAGGCGTTTCAAAATATTCAGGAGGGGTTAAGGAAATACTCTCAGGCAACCAAACAAACGGATATTACGATCAGCGGTGGAATGGAACGTTATGAGGCAGATAAACAGATGGATCTGTTGTTTACTTCTGCAGATCGTAAGCTATACACCGCAAAAAATAATGGAAAAAATCGTATTGTAGAATAATTTGGCCAAAAAATCTTGCCAAGAAAACGAAATAGCGATATGATAAGGCTCGTGTGACTTTATAAAAATTTTATAATTTCACACGAGTTTTGTATTATTAAGGAGATTGTTATGGAAAAACTAAAACCCAAGCTTTTCTCTGTGATGAAAAGCTACACAAAGGAACAGTTTGTGAAAGATGTGATTGCGGGTATCATCGTGGCGATCATTGCACTGCCCTTATCCATTGCACTGGCACTGGCGTCCGGTGTGACTCCGGAGAAGGGTATTTATACTGCCATTACGGCAGGGG
>ERZ791614.1828-NODE-1828-length-10186-cov-2.573389_pt1 | contig 10186 bp, 11 predicted proteins | sample MGYA00510274_ERZ791614 | MGnify/ENA primary metagenome ERZ791614 (study PRJEB30046, sample SAMN00715221) | human gut metagenome | study: EMG produced TPA metagenomics assembly of the A metagenome-wide association study of gut microbiota in type 2...
TTTGCTTTGTATATAGCAGCCGCAACATTCTTCGGACTGTTTTGTATAGCATATTCATTGCCACCCATAACGGCTTTTACATACGGAGCGTTCTCAATTCTCATTATCATCACCTGCTTTTAGAAGGTCGTTTACATCTTGTCTGAAACTGCCTGGCTTTTTGTATTGAGTCTGCATATGCGTTATTAAGATAACCTGTATCGATTCCATGCTGTTTACAGCCTCGTTTTATCCCATCGAGATATGCTTGCGTTGGTGGAGATATAGCGAAATCAGGCTTATTCATTATGTAGACCAATGAGGCTCGCTCTACGCCGCCGACCTTTACATTAACAAGCTCTTTTCGGTAGTATGACGGATATCCCTCATATCTGTCGAGGTTTCTCCAATCCTGAGGAGCGATCTCCCACAAAACAACGGGGACCTTTGTGCCTTTGTCCTTAACTATAGTTGCGTGCTGATTAAATTGGAGCCTGTAGTCCTCAATGTAGCTTGTTGATATTACCTTTGAATTTGGACATCTGTATCTCATCTGTTCGAGATCCATGTTACTTCCATAGGCACAATAAAGGTTGCCGATCTGTTCTCTTAACTCAATTTCTTTCAGTGCCTGCTCAAAGCGGTCAGCCGTTTTGTATTCCTTGACCATATCCATTATTTCAAACGCTTCAAGGTCATTATCGTTGAAATATTGCTGATACATAGCGCCCATTCTGAAAGCATTTACTGCTATATCATCATTGTTGCTTATGCTGTCAAGGTATTCACGATTAAACAGTGAGATACTGCTGTTGTCACGTTCTATACGCTCACAGACCATTTCCTCTGCTTTTTCATATGCCTGTTCGAGATATTCCAATGGTAAGCCATTTTCTATATATCCGTTTTCTATTCGCTGATAATATTCCTCTGTTGGCGTGTTGTAGTCCTTTGAATTGACCATGACATATGCCATGCCAGAAACGATTTTGTCCTGGCATTTCACATCAACAGCTATTTTCTTGTATTTGTGAGGATAGCCCTCAAACTTATCAAGTGATCTTTCATCCGAAGAATAAAGCTTCCAGAGCAGGGCAGGGGCTTCTTCACCTTTCTTTTTTTGGAGCGTTGCCACCTTATTGAATGACAGCTCATAGTCCTGCACCATGCCTGTTGCATATATCTCAGCGTCGGGACAGCGAAACATCATCTGTTCAGTATTGATATTGCTTCCGTATGCTACATATATCTTATACTCCTCGTTCTTTTTCGGCTGTTCTTTTGGTGTATTATCAGGGGAAAAGAAAAGATTCATCAGCTCGTCATATTCTTCATCAGTAATCATATTATCCCTCCTTGACCCTACCACGTGTGGTAGGACATTTTATCTGCTTCTGTTTGGAGTGTTTCTTCGTCTTGCAGGCTGTGAAACAGTGTTTTCTGCTTCTCTTGCTTGTTGTGTCTGCCGTGTGGAAAGCAGATCTTCAATAGAGTTTTCCTGTCCATTGTGACTGATACCAAGGACAGAGAATATGTTATTTCGCTCGTCTGGAGTAACACTTTCATCATCACGGACGTTTTCAAGCAGCATAACTATCCTTTCTCTTAGGGTAAAAGAATTATCATTTCTGACCTCACGATCTGGAGAATGGATGATACTGCTTATTGTTATTGTCTCAGGCTCAGGCGAGGCGGCTCTCATATCGTTTAGACGTTGGGCGATTTGCTGTGCCTGCTGTTCTCTTATCCGCCGTCGCTCCATAGCTGCCGCCTTATCTTTCCAATCTTTTGCGCCCTCAAGGTTTTCAAGAAGATATTTTCTCGGCACTTTAAACTCGTCCCCATTAAGCCCTATGCGTATGAGCCATGTGCGGAAAGTGTAGCATTCGTTACTTGATTGTGTTTTATGTACAGCGGCACTGCGTTGATTAAGAGCCTGGGCGGTGACAGCCTGCGCAAACCTCACATATGTGCGGACTTTGCCTGCATTGGTAGTTGAGTTGAAACAGCGAAACTCAACTGTTCCTTTTGTGAAATATGCGTGAAGATTGAGCGCTCTGTAACGAGAGCGGTTATAGTGGGCATTACGGCGTTCATATCCGTCGGTATTTCGGTACCAGATATCTGCTAGTGCTTCTTTTGTTTTCGGTTTGGCGGCATTAAGCCGACGTATATAGTCCTCATCAGATTTGCGGCACCATTGCATTGCACGGCTTGCTGGGACCTTTAGAGCGTGGTAAAGGATATCTTCTTTCTGATACATGATGTTAGACAGACGAGTGAGTGACTTGGCGTCCTGCCTTTCTGCCCCTATATGCACGTGCAAGCCACAGCTTTCGTTTACTCTCATTCCCGCTTTTCTTAGGTCACGAACTATCTGCTGAAGATCGTCCATATCCTTATCAGACTTCAGTATAGGTGTAACAAGCTCACAACGGTATTCATCCATGTTATATGTTTCAGATCTGTTCTTCCTAACTGGGTCTATTGAGGCGTCACGCATTACTTTCCATTCACGACCTGTGTCATCAGATATCTTTCGTGTGTAATAGCAAGAGTAATCTGGGTCGGACGAGTAGGTGTCAAAATGTTCAGCGACAACCTGTGCAGCTCTTTCTCGTGTTATACCTGTAAACTCGATCTCTACACCAAAGGTTTGATCCTTTAAATCAATAGCCATGCTCTCACTCCTTTATTATTTCTGAGATATGAAAACTATAATGAAAATCAAAATACTCTGTTGTTCCAGTATCGGTATTTGTCCAAGTGCCTGTGAAAGTCACGGTGCTGTTCGGCGTTGCGTTACCATATCCTATGGACACTGCACCGCTTACATCTGTTCCGCTTGTGGCTTCAAAACTGTCTTTGCTGCATACCGAAGTAACATCCATATCATCGATCGTAACGGATAATATATCGTATTGGGCATTACAATTACAGTTTTCTACTGTATATGACATTGATAAGCCGTTGCCGTCATTGCTTTCTAGTTTGAAATAAATAGGAATAGGCGGCAGAGTAGTATTGGCTGAGGGAATGTGGTATACCTTTGGCTTTTTAGTAGTTTCATTTGTTTCCGCTTGCGGTGCTGTGATCTGAGGCGGTTCTGTAGTTGTCGCTGGTGCGGCAGTTGTGACATCTTCAATACTGTTTGTATCTTCTGGTGACGATCCACTATCATCAGAAGCAACCGAAGAAGAAATGTCATTTGCAAATTTGCCGACATAACTATCTTTCGGACTTTCTGAAGAAGATGAGTCTGAGCTGCCACAGCCTGACAATAGCAGGGCAGTTACCGCTGCAAGTATCACTGTTCTTTTCATGATCTTTCCTCCCTGAGCTGATCCAAAAGCTTATAGTAATCTCTTATAGGCTTTGGCACATACTTAACAAAGGCTTTGCTGGCTGCCTTTTCAGCCCCCTGCTGGATAAGCTGTTCGAGGCTTTCTTCTGTTTCGGCTTTCGTCATATACAGTTTTATCGCCTTTGCCATTTCATCATTGATCTCAACTGTTACTCTCATGATTTTCCTCCTTTGTATTTTCAAGAATATTTAAGAGCCGTTCCAAAAGCTCCTTATTCTTTCCTGCGTCTGTCATATCCATGATGTTGAGTGCATATCTTACGCCTTCAACAAAGCCCAGATCGTGAGCGTCATCAATTACATTCGCTTGCAGTTCATATTCTTCTTCTTGAAGCTGAATCAATCTCTCTCTCCGCTCTTTGTAGGTTTTCACCCAATGTGTCTGAGCATTGTCTGTTTCATAATCATTTTGAAAGTTTATCATTATCTCTTCCAAAATATCGAATTTGCTTTTCTTTGGAGTTTCAGTATTCATGGTGTTTCTCCTTTCGGGTATAAAAAAAGACACTCAACATTACTGATGAGTGTCCGATATGCTTTGTTATGTTATAATTTAAGTGACGAATGTTTATACTCAGGTGAGTTTTTGATCTTTTCTACTATATAATATGGTATATTAGGTATCTCTAAATAAGTCGTTTTATCTGATATATCAAAGTAAATAAGCTCTGATTTGCGTTTAGGAGCTTGTTCCTTTGCTGGAAAACGGTAAACATTTTCTACTTGTTTGTAATTTTTATTGTTCTTGGCTATTTCCAATTTGCATGGCACGCCTAATATATTGCGAAGTTTGAATTTAGATAATTCAGTCGCTGTAAAAGGTCTGCCTCGCCAAGACTCTAGGTGCAGACGTAGTTCTGCCTTCTCGTAATAAGAATAGGTATAATCTCTTGAAAAAGTTTTTATTTTTTCGTTTTCAGTTATCTCCCACAATATAGTTACTTTTGGTAGTGGTCTATTAAAAGATTGATGTTTGCCAGTAAAAATAACACCTATACATACAGCGTTATGTATTCCTTGTGATAAACTGCTCATAGTAAGTATTCCCCTTATATTTAGTATATTGACTAAATTATACAATACTTACTGCATTGTTGTCAAGCTCTTTAAAAAGCGGTATCACCCTCATATAGATCATTCTCAGAGCTGTCATCAACGATAACATTTCCGTCAATGTCAAACTCAACGCATTCGTCATGATTGTTGTCCCAAATTAAAACAATGGCGTCTTTAAATTCGGAAAGCGTTACTTCACTAATATACATATCATGAATTATATTTTTAAGTGCTTGCTCCTGCGTCATACCAAAACGTTTTGCAATGCACTCAAGCTTCTCTTTGTATGATAAGCCGTCATTTATAATTTCAATTTCTTTTTGCATTTTAAAACCTCCACGTCAACTAAAATGGCACATCTTGACTAGGATCGCACTCGCTAAATCTGCAATCACAATTATGTATTAAATCTAAGGCGTCTTTTAAGCTAAAGCCCAAAGAACTTGCCTCACTGTTGTATACTTCTTCAACTATCGTTTTAAGTGCTTGCTCCTGCGTCATACCAAAACGTTTTGCAATGCACTCAAGCTCCTCATTGTATGACAAACCGTCTTTAATTATTTCAATATCTTTTTGCATTTTCTCACTCCTGTTCTTTTAACCTTATATCCACATATTTTCTAACATAAACCGAATTTCTGTTAGGATAGTCATCACTCTCCATCAAAAAGTGATAGCCGTCCTTTTTCAGCTGTTCTGTGAACTTTTCAACTTCTGCAGGTAAACCCTGTATTCTTAGTTTTATCATTCTTATCAGCTCCTCATTCATGTGTTCTGTGGCTTTTTGTTCTTTTATCACTTTTATTTCCTTTTTATCACTTTTTCTTAGTTTAAACAAGCCGACAAAATTGTACAATTCAAATACAACGAATAAGATATCGAGTATCTTCATGATTTCACCTTGAAACGCTTTCCTTTTTTCTTAATAATTTCGATTGGTTTTCGCCAAATATATAGAGGATCACCAGTGTATATTGACCACAACAAAGACCAAGATCCTATTACAAGTACATAGCATATAATCAAAAAAAGTGTGCTCACATTATCCTACCTCCCCAGCCCCTGCCCTGTTGCAGGGGCTTTCTTCATGTATAGATAAATTGATCCCCTTTAGCTATCTTTTTCAGACAGCATCAATTATCTTTCTTTTTTCTGCTGAACATAAAAAATGCAGTGCCTGCGAGAATTATCGCAATGCTGCCAAGTGCTGTTCTGCCGTCAATGTCATTGTCGGAAGAACCAGTGTTTGGCGTGTCAGGAACTTTTTCATTGAACATATCTGCGTCCACTGTCTGAGCGTAAGTAACAGTTACCTGTTTGGAGTCAGCCACAAGATAGCCGTATGGCACTGTTGAGCCGTCCTCTGTTATTGTGTATGTACCTATCGGTACATTTTCAAACTTCGCTATGCCGTCCTTATCGGTTATCGCAGGAATGTTTATCTCTCTGCCTGTGTCAGATGTTCCCGAAAGAATAAAACGAATGCCCTCGATGTTCGTCATGCCGTCTGTTTTCTTGTGTACTTGAACTGTTCCTGTCTGCTCGTTATTGAGAATATTTTCATCAATAGTCTGAGCATACTCGACCTTGACTTCCTTTTCATCAGCTACGAGATAGCCGTATGGAACTGTTTCCTTATCCTCGATAATTTTGTATGTACCCACTGGTACGTTCTCAAAAACTGCTACGCCGTCCTTATTGGTAGTTGCAGGAATGTTTATTTCACGTCCTGTGTCTGATGTACCTTTGAGGTAGAAAGTGATACCCTCAACATTCTTCTGACCCTCTGTTCTTTTCTGAACCTTGATTGAACCGGTCTTTTCCTCATTAGTGACCTTGACTTCTGCGGTTGTGTTGTACTCAACCGTGACCTCCTGGTCATCAGCCACAAGGTAAGCCGCAGGAACTGTTGAGCCGTCCTCTGTGATGACATACTTGCCGATAACAAGCTTATCAAACATTGCTACGCCATTTTCATTTGTTGTCGCTTCAAACTTCAAGTCCTTGTTAGTATCAGAAATTCCTGTTGCAAAGAACTTAATGCCCTCGATATTGAGATTGCCTGTTGTTGTCTTTGTGACCTTTATAGAACCACTTTTCTTCTTGTTTGTCATTTCAGCCTTGACGATATCATCGTTTTCTGTTATTTTAAACGGATAAGGAGTATCGTCAATTTCATAGATATCAGGTGCTGAAATCTCACGATAGAAATATTTGCCTATGGCGAGCTGAAAATGTGCAATGCCGTTCTCGTCTGTTGTGCCTGTAATGACCTGTTCGTTATTTTCATTAAGAATTTCAAAGGTGCAATCAGGGATAAGCTCGCCTGTTGAAATGTCAGTCTTTGTTATCTCAAAAGGAATAGTGTTTTGCTCGTTTTCAAAATCTACAACGAACTCAGCCTGCTGTTCAACAAGCTTGATAGTCTGTGTTGGCTCATCAGAAATCGAATAGCCCTTTGGTGCTTCAATCTCTGTCACTGTGTAGCTGTAGCCCTTGTAGATAGCCTTTGTTGTTTCAGCTATGCCGTCTGTGCCTGTGGTTATGGTATCAATAACTGTTCCATTTGGATAAATACAATAGCCATTGCCAACGAATATATTCTCGGCTGCTGCCACTTCAAACTTTGCACCCTCGAGGTCAGCTCTTGTTTCAGCGTCACGCTTGTGAATTGTTATCTTGCCCTTGTCAGGAGCAGAAGCCTTGTTGATGAACTCCGTTTTAGCCGTCTTGTCAGCGGTAACAGTGATAGCTTTCTTTGATGAAATCATATACCCGTCTGCCGTGGATATTTCTCTCCACTCATAATCGCCCTCTGGCAGACCTGTTACATCAATATCACCCTTGGTGTTTGGCGTAAGGTCTGTAGCCTGTGAAACGAGGTCAGTGAAGCTGTAGCTTCCGTCCTTTCCAGTTGCCTTTACAAACTTGTAGCTGTCACCGACCTTGCAGGCAAGCTGAAACTTAACGGCTTTGTACATATCCGCTGTGCCTGTCTGCTTGTTATCAAAGTAATCTGTGAAGCTCTTGTCAAGGTGAGCTGAACCTATTGGTGTTGTTATTTTCAGATAAGCCTTAACTGGGTCTTTATCCTCATAGCAGGAAACCACCATTTCCTGAACGTCAGAGCCGCCCGAAAGGATAAGAGGTGAGCATTCGTCTATGTGTTCAACATACTTGCCCTTTGTCTTTGTGAGCGTGAAAACAACGTTTTTCAGGTCTTTCTCATTGTCTGCTGTGATAGTCATATTTGAGCCTGAGCGTGTAACAGTCACTGAGTTCGGCTTTGAAACGCTGAACTGTGAAAGGCTGTCAAGCTTGAGCTTTGCTGTCCACTTGCCTGTCTTGACATCATATTTTGCAGGATATGAAGCTTTGTCGAGCGGCTTGCCGTAAGAAACCTTTGATGTTCCGCTTGGTACATCATAATGTGAAAGCATTTCAGACTTCATCTTTTTGTAGCAATCGACAAGGTCACTGTGATGAGCACTTGCATTACTTCCGTTATAGCTGTAGGCGTTTAGCAACTTTGTTTCGTTGCTTGAAAGTTCGGTTGTAGACTCATCATAATATCTTGCCGAAACAGCCTGAGCCATTATGCTTGAAGCACATATCTCTGTGTCTTTTGAGTAGCCGTACTGAGTTTTGCCCTTGTAGCTGTAAATGGTAAACTCTTTTATTTGCCTTCTCATTGCGTCAGGCACATATGCTTTTTTCACATAGTCCTCAAGTTTTTCCTGCTTAGATGTTGTTCCGCTTGTATGCTGCTTGTCAAAGTTGATACAATAAGCATAGCTGCCGTCTGATGTTGAGAAATACGGCACTGAGCTTGCCCAATAGCCTGTGAAGTGGGTGTCATTTGACTTGCCTGTTTCAATGTCATAGCCGTTAGGCAGACCCGAACCTCTGAAGTCATAGCTCCATTCGTTAAGCCACTGCTGACTTGCCTTGTTGGTATCGGAGAACGCTGAGGCTGTTATGCCCTGCGTTAATGCCGACAAGCTGAGCAGGAGAGCCATTGCAGCACTGCTCAGACGTTTGAAAAGACTTTTCTTTTTCATTTGTTTTCCTCCTAAAAATTTTTTATCTATCTAAAAAGCCCATAGGACTTGGATTTCCGCAATAAAAAAAAGCAATCCGAAAGAAAATCGAATTGCTTTTAAACTCTATTCAGTTTTATTTATATCAGTAAAGGAGGTATATTTCCCATGCAGGCTTTCCACCTGAGTTTATTGCTGAGCCATCGCCGTGCCATTGCTGATACACAACTATGTGAGCTTGGTCATTACCTATTCGCCCATACAAATCTTTAATACCGCCTTTTACAACACCATATAGTTCGTCACATGATGAATATGTGTCAGGCAATACTGTGTAAGGAGTACCCCACGATGAATTGTCAAGATTTCTTGTGGCTATGTTATCCCACATTTCCTGCTCGGTATAGAAGATAGCGTCAAAGTCACAGGTTTCATTGCTGTATTGCTGTAATTCCTTTACCACTCTGTCAATATCGCTTTGTGTCAGCTTAAACTTTGGCTTTGCCGTTGTAGTTGGCTTTGGCTTTGGTGCTTGCGTTTTCTTTGCCGTTGTTGTCTGTCTTGTAGTCGTTGTCTGACGTTCTGTCTGTCTTTCTGTCTGACGTTCCGTCTGCTGAGGCTGATAGCTGTTGCCGTTGTTATCACTGTTGCTATTGTAACTGTTGCCTGAGCCGTTGTTTGCGGTGCTGTGGCTGTAGCTCTGATTATTATTAACTGTTCCACCATTACTAGCCTTAGAGCTGTTCGCCTTTGCGGTCGAGCCGCCCTTGGTAGTTGTCGAAGATTTACCACTGCTTGTGCTTGCGGACGTTGTTGATGATGTTGTGGTAGCCGAAAGGGAAGTTGTTTCCTCACTCTGAGAGGTCAGTGTGGCTTCCGTTGTGGTAGTTGCCGAAGCTTCTGTGCTTGAAGCCGTTGTTGTGGCTTTCGGTGCGGCTGATGATGTGTTGTCTGTGTTGCCGCAGGCGGTTATGCTTATCATTGTCGCACTGATGAGCAGGGCGGCTATGGCTTTCATTGTGTTCTTCATATGGTTTTCCTCCTTTTTTAGACTTGACATATATCTTAAAGTGATGTATACTTATATATAGAAAAGGTAAACCGCATAGACGGCTATCCTCAGTTTTTGATTATGTAAAAAATAACCGCAACTTTTGGTCGAGGGCGGTTATTTTTTTATGCTTTTTATCAGCTCGTTGAGAGCGACAATCAGCACGATAGTCAAGACAAAGAAAGCTAAGTCCATTCTATCACCTCCCGAATATCCTATTTTGCCTGAGCCTTTCGGCTGACAATATTCAGACCATTCCGTGTGGGAGGACACCGCCTACCGTTTAAGTTTACCTTTTCCAAACTAGATTATATCACAATTGATTTGTGATGTCAAATATTGCTGTTTAATTCTGAGCGTTTATCACGTTTGCGATATCATTGCTCATGGCTGCTATTCTCCGCTAAGTATTTTATGATACACAAAAAGCGTTGCATAGCAATCACCCAAGCTGTTATGTGCTTCTTCATGCGCAGACCAATCATAGCCGTAATAGTCTGCGGCTGCAGTGAGTTTCTGCCATTTATAGCTTCCTCTTTGGTCATTCCACTCGCCATAAATCGGTGCAAACATTTTCATTGCGTCAGCATATTCTGCGTTTGAAAATTCTGCTCCGTTGTGTTTTAGAAAATCTGCGTCAAACCTGACATTGTACCCAACGATTTTATCATATCTTTTTAAGATATCATTTATCTC
>ERZ791614.1829-NODE-1829-length-10185-cov-3.012636_pt1 | contig 10185 bp, 9 predicted proteins | sample MGYA00510274_ERZ791614 | MGnify/ENA primary metagenome ERZ791614 (study PRJEB30046, sample SAMN00715221) | human gut metagenome | study: EMG produced TPA metagenomics assembly of the A metagenome-wide association study of gut microbiota in type 2...
TCTTACTTATATGAAAATTACCGGCGGTACTTTAAAGGTAAAAACACTTTTAAAGGGTAACAAGAAAAATGAGTGGTCGGAAAAAGTAAATCAAATCAGAATTTATTCCGGTGCAAAATTCCAAACGGTTGACGAGGCATTCCCCGGTACAGTTTGTGCGGTAACCGGTCTTACGCAGACATATTCGGGCGAAGGTATAGGTTGTGAGCCTGATTCAAAAAACGCCGTTCTTGAGCCTGTTTTGACGTACCGTATGGAGCTTACGGACGGTATTGACGTGCATACTGCGCTTACTGAATTACGTCATTTGGAGGACGAAGACCCACAGCTTCATATAATATGGAACGAACAGTTGCAGGAAATTCACGTTCAAGTTATGGGCGAAGTTCAGCTTGAAGTTTTAAAACGAATTATAAAAGAGAGATTCGGTATTGATATTGAATTCAGTCACGGCGGTATTGCGTATCGTGAAACGATAGTTGCACCTGTTGAGGGTGTCGGACATTATGAGCCGTTAAGGCATTATGCCGAAGTGCATTTACTTATGGAGCCAACCGAAAAAGGCAGCGGTATGCAGTTTGCGGTAAATTGCAGTGAGGACAGTCTTGACCGCAACTGGCAACGACTTATTCTCACCCATCTAAAAGAAAAAGCACATATCGGTGTTCTGACAGGCTCACCGATTACCGATATGAAGATAACGCTTATCGCAGGACGCGCACACCAAAAACATACTGAGGGCGGTGACTTCCGTCAGGCAACTTATCGTGCGGTACGTCAAGGCTTGAAAATGGCTGAAAGTGTTTTGCTTGAGCCGTGGTACGAATTTCATCTTGAAATACCTACCGAAAACGTAGGACGTGCAATGACCGACATTCAGCAAATGGGCGGTACATTCAGTCAACCCGAAACAATCGGTGATATGACGCGAATTTCAGGCTCTGCACCCGTTGCGACAATGCGTGACTATCAAATGGACGTAACAGGCTACACGCACGGTAAGGGCAGATTAAACTGTATTTTAAGCGGTTATGAGCCTTGCCACAACACCGAAGAAGTGATTGCCGAAATCGGTTACGACAGCGAAACCGATATTGAAAATCCCGCCGATTCGGTTTTCTGTTCGCACGGTGCAGGCTTTGTTGTAAAGTGGGATAAGGTTTACGACCATATGCACATTGACGGCATAAAGCTTGACCAAGACGATGATGAAGAAGAAAACGTCTATCAGCGTGCAAACGACTACATCAATATGGTTGCCGATGATAATGAGCTTATGCAGATTTTTGAACGTACATACGGTCCTGTACGCCGTAAAGTAGCGTCATACACTGTAAAGAAATCCGCCCCCGAACAGAAAAAACATCAAAAATCAAAGTCTGTTAAATTAGGTGACGAATATTTGCTTGTAGACGGTTACAATATAATTTTTGCGTGGGACGAACTGAAAGAACTCGCCAAAGATAACCTTAATATGGCGCGTGACCGACTGATTGATATTCTTTGCAATTATCAAGGCTTTAAGCAATGCAATTTAATACTTGTTTTTGATGCGTATAAAGTTAAAGGAAATGTCGGCAGTGCCGAAAAAATTCACAATATAAACGTTGTGTACACAAAAGAGGCTGAAACCGCCGATATGTATATTGAAAAAATTACACATGAAATCGGTAAAAAACATCGTGTGCGTGTTGCCACTTCGGATAACCTTGAACAAATTATCATTCTAGGCAACGGTGCGACACGACTTTCCGCAAATGAACTGTTGCAGGAAGTAAAACTCGCCGAAAAAACTATTATGGATATTATAAATTCAAACTAAAAAAGGAAGTTTTCAAAACTTCCTTTTTTAATATTTCGCATTTTAGTAATTGTATGATCCGAGAAATTTATAGAAAAATGTATTCTGTCTTACTTTATCAAGTGCAAAGTAAATTGACGCATCATCAATATTGCCGTCAATATCAATGAAGAACACATACTTACCGAGTTCCTTTTTCATAGGACGTGACTCAATTTTAGTCATATTAATTCCGGACTTCGCCAAAAGCTCAATCGCACTGTACAAGCTTCCCGGTTTATTATCAATCGCAAATACGATTGATGACTTATCGTGACCTGTAACTGTCTTATTTGGTGTTTTTTCAATAATAACAAATCGAGTTGAATTATTTGCGTCGTCACCGCAGTCGTGACACAAAATATCAAGGTCATAAATTTTTGCACTGTTCGGTGAGCCGATACACGCCACAGAGCCGTCCGATTCTTTTACACGCTTTGCCGCAGACGCAGTTGAATCGGCAAATTCAATTTTCACATCCGCAAATTCGTGCGACAATAATTTTGAACACTGTCCTATCGGTTGAGGGTGGGAAGTGATAATTTTTATATCCTCTTTCTTTACACCTTTTTTAACCATAAGATTTTCGCTTATATGAAGAATGTATTCACCTGTTATATATAAATCCACATCAAAAGCAAGAGTATCCAAAGTTGTGTTGATACTTCCGTCAATAGAATTTTCAATCGGCACGATTGCCCTGTCAATTTCGCCTTTTTCAACCGCTAAAATTACAGAATAAATCGTTGAAAACTCCTTTATTTCTTCTTTACCCTCAGACCATTCCATAGCCGCCTGATGTGAAAATGTTCCGTTCGGACCAAGATAACCTAACATATTAAGTCAATAACTCCCTTCAATAAAACAAAAGGCTGAAATAAAATTGTTCACACAATGTGGGCAACTTCATCCAGCCTATAAATTTCTTATAATAGAATCTTATTTACTGCCTTCGCGATTGGATCAAGCTCCTTCATAAGCTTGTCAAACTTTTCAGGCGTAAGCGATTGAGCGCCGTCTGACGCAGCCTTTTCAGGGCAGTTATGTACTTCAATCATAAGACCGTCAGCACCTGCCGCAATAGCACCTTTTGCAATAGCCGGAACATACTTATATGTACCTGTTGCATGGCTCGGATCGGCAATAATAGGAAGATGAGAAAGTTCCTTTGAAACAGGAATTGCCGAAAGGTCAAATGTATTTCTTGTAGCAGTTTCGTATGTTCTGATACCTCTTTCACAAAGGATTACCTTTTCATTACCCTCAGACATAATATATTCGGCAGCCATTAGCCACTCTTCCATAGTACAAGCAAGACCTCTCTTTAGAAGTATAGGCTTGTCGCACTTACCGACTTCGCGAAGAAGTTTGAAGTTCTGCATATTTCTTGCACCGATTTGCATAATATCAGCATACTTTGCAACAAGTTCAACATCTCTTGTATCAAGTACTTCAGTACAGATAGGCATATTAAGTTCCTGACCGCTGTTGTACATAATCTTCAGGCCATCACCCTCAAGACCTTGGAATGAATATGGTGATGAACGTGGCTTGAACGCACCGCCGCGAAGAATGTTTGCACCCGAGGCCTTAACAGCCTTTGATACAGTTGTGAACTGTTCCTGGCTTTCGATTGCGCAAGGACCTGCAAATACTGCAAGCTGCTTGCCACCGACTGTTATTCCGTGACCGATTTCGATAACTGACGGTTCTTTGTGAAGCTCCTTAGATGCAAGTTTATATGGTTTCATAATCGGAACAACGTTTTCAACACCGTCCATAGTAAGAATTTGATTCATACTCAAAAGACGCTTGTCACCGATTGCGCCGATAACTGTTTTCTTTTCACCTTGAATAGGGTGCGTTTGGAATCCGAACTCGGCAAGTAGTTTTTCAACACTCTCGATTTCCTTTGCCGATGCGGATTCTTTCATAATAATAATCATTTATGTTCACATTCCTTCTTTAATAATTACAACATATACAGTATAGCAAAAAAGGACAATTTTTGCAAGTTAGTTTTAAATAATTTCAGAAATATCTGCAAAAACAGCTACCGTTCTGTATGTTCCGTTGTAACATTTGCACTGTTTATTAAAGTACAGACGCTTTCCGTCACGCGAAAACGACGGATTTGGATGTACCTGAAGTTTCCATGTGGTGTATTCGTCCTGCGATATTTTAAAAGTCGCAATCGGATTTTTGTCACCGCGCTTGTACAAATAAACATTCGGTGCAAAGTCGGGATAACATCTGTCACCGGCAAAATATTTTCTGTCAAAACTTCCGTCCATATGATTTGAAATTCCGCCAAGCACTTCTAATTCCTCTCCGTCCTTTGAAAAACGTGCAATGTAGCTTGTTTCCATTTCAATGTGTCTGCCTTGATTAAACTGACGTGTAGCCATATATGTGTCATCGTCAAACCAAAGCTGATGTACAGGCTTGTCCGCTATCATATGCGTTTTTTTAGTGTCTAAATCTATACACCCCAACGCACCGAATACAGGGCAGTCCTTTACGCCCAAGCGCATCATAACTGCCGTTGCGGACGGATTTAGCTGAACGTGGCTGACAGATGCGGTATGCTCGTTCGGAGTAAGACCATGTTCCCTTACCATATTTAAAATATCTTCCTCTGTTGCAACAAGCGTTATTTTTCCACTTTCAACATCAAGTATGTAAATTCCGCATGAATTAATTTCGGGATAATCGGGATTTTTGTCAAGATATTCTGTTGATATTGAAAACGGATACTTGCCGTTTTCCGCACAATGACTTTCTTTGCCGCGAATTTTATACTTAACCTCACCCGTATCAACATCGAGTATACGGAATACACATATAGACGGCTCTTTGCCGGCTATGCCCTCAAATTCCACATCACGAAAAACTATAAGGCTGTTTGTTATAAAGGTTGCTGACGGGCCGTTGTGATTGCCGCAGTGTACATCATATACCTTGCGATGATTTTCAAAATCCCTGTCGCATATCCATATTTCCGTTTCAGACTTTGTCAAATCTGCTTTGCGTGCATATATAATTCTTTTTGAATCGGGACTCTCAACCATTCCGCCGTTCATTCCAAGCAATGTCGAACCCGAATAATCACATATTTCCTTTACTTTCATCTCTCTCACCTCATTATATGAATTATACCATAATATTGAGTTGTTTTCAATATTGGTTATTTTTTTCTTTTTCGGTGTCGGTAAATCGTCATATATCGCCTTAAATAATTCGGTTAAATATTCTTTATTGTCAACTTCTTCTATTAAAATCATTTCTTTCGCACCCTCATAAGGTACTTCGTATCGAATGTCAGAAACATAGTCAATAGCCGATTTAACAGGTTTTATAAGCAGTCGGTCATCATATATTCCGCCGGCAATTCTGCCTTTGTAGTAAATAATGTACTCCCCCATCATCGCCCTGTACGTTATTTCCTCTAACTCCGATAATTGTTCTAATATGTACTCTAAGAATTCTTTACTTGATGCCATCTGTTTCTCCTTTGTTGTATAACTGTTTAGATTTCTTCAATAGTTTTAATTTCAGGCAATGTTATACATATAAATCCTCTTTTATAATGTTCAGGTTTTAAAGCTATCCGTCCTCCTAATGTTGCGAAAATTTGCGTTTGAGGGGGCGGCGGTCTTCTTCTTTCTCCTTTTGTAAGTAACATGGGTCCTATGTCAAGGACAATTTTAACACCCTTCATAATTTATTAGATAACAAATACACCTATGCAGTGTTTAACAAATAATTTCTATATTGTATAGGTGTCATTTTATTTAAGTTCCATTGATAACGATCATTATTGTAATAATCAATGTAATCTGATATAAGCGTATGTAATTCATCAAATGTATTGCAGTGCTTTATATCTACTTCATCCTTTAAATGACCAAAGAAAGACTCCTGTGGTGCATTATCCCAACAATTGCCCCTACGTGACATTGATTGCTGCAATCCCATTTCTGCGGCTCTGATACGAAATTGAGGATTTGTATAATGCCATCCTTGGTCTGAATGTATCATTCCATCATCAAAATGTACAAATTGATTATCCTTTAATTCATTCAACGTACTTATAACTAAATCCAATTTCATATTTTCTCTCACCTTGAATGATAATATCTCATTTGTACTTGCATCTAGAATTGTTGACAGATATGCTGTTTTTGCGTTACCATACTGTAAATAAGATATATCTGTCAACATCACCTTTCCAGGTACATTTTGTTTAAATTCTCTTTGAAGATAATTTTTACAGACTTTATGTTCCTTTGTAACTTTATATTTATACTTTTTTCTGCGAATTGGACATACAATATTATATTTACGCATTATCCGCATAATTCTCTTTCGATTGTAACAAATCCCAAACTTATCCTCTAACAGCATTTTTATACTCCGTGAACCCTTTTTGTATCCTCTAAAGCTTATTGCCATCAGTATATCATCACGCACTTTTATATCTATTTCCTCACGCCTTTCACGTTTACTTTCATTTGATAAATAATTATAGTAACCACTTCTTGATACGCCTGCACTCGCACATAAATAAGACACAACATTTTTTAGATTATTATCACTTATTGTAATCCTTATCAACTCAAAAATATCACTACTTTTCAGTCTTTGACTTCCTATCAGCCCCCTTTCTTTCAAGTCGATTTTTTTTAATAGTTCTACCTCTAGTTCCAAAAGCTTGATTTTTGCTTCTTGCCTTCTTATCAACTCTTTATCTGTAATATTTTTTGCTTTTAATACCGGATGACGATTAGGCAATGTTGCAGAAACATCTAATGTACCATTCTCATAAGCCTTCATCCATCTGCTTGTTGCTTTTTCTATACGCTTAGCACCCAATATTCGCTTATATAATCCAACACTTTCAAAAATCAAAGTAGGACCTTTCCCGTTCATATATTCTCACACAAAAAATTGCTTAAACTCAATTGTGTATGTTATCTGTTTTTCATTAACAGATTCAACATATATATTTGATGACAAATATTCTATCTCTTCCTCTGTAAAATACTTAATTCCCATCATGATACCTCCATAACAAATTGCACTGTAATATTATTATAATACCCCCCTGTGTTATTTGTCCATTTCTTAGGTACCACTATAGATTTTGACCGCCCCTACCGCATACATTACTGTTTTCTTAGTAGGTGTATGTAGGTGTACTGTCTTCCGTTCCTGTTTTTTTATCGTGACACGGCTTACACAACGCTTGCCAGTTGCTGTGACTCCAGAATAGTTTCTGATTACCTCTGTGCGGAACGATGTGGTCAACCACCGTTGCCTCTACAAATCTGCCGTTAGCTTTGCACATTACACACAGAGGATTGTCCCGAAGGTAACGCTTGCTTTCCCATTGCCACTTGCTCGTGTAGCCACGAGAGGCGGCAGACCGTTTTGTTTCCGGATGTAGCGGCTTGTGTTCATCACAATATTTCTGCCCGTATGCGACAAGCTTACCACATCCGGGATGCTTACACGGTATGTTTGGTCTGTACGGCATTTGTTTCACTCCCAAAAGCAAAAGAGCCGGAAATGAACCGACCCCCAAAAGTTAGACCAAAAATCTAACTATTGGGAGGTCGGTTTTTTCATGGCAAAATATAGTTTTGAATTTAAAATGGAGGTTGTGCAGGCATATCTAAATGCTGAAGGTGGGTATAGATATTTAGCAAGTAAATATAACATTCCTGCAAAGAGGAGAATTGAAGAATGGGTACACGCATACAGAGAATTTGGTGAAGAAGGGTTAATGCGTTCGAGACAAAATAAGAAATATACTTTTCAATTTAAGCTTTCTATGGTAGAATTGTATCTATCAAGTGAGGTCTCATATCAGGAATTAGCACTATCACAAGGAATTAGTAATCCATCATTGATTGTAAAATGGGTCAATGATTTCAGAATTGCCGGACCTGATGCTTTGAGACCTAAAAAGAAAGGTCGTAAGAAAACATTGGATATAAGAGAATGTAAAAACCCTTCTAAATATGACGGAGAAAAAACCGTGGATACAAGTGCCGAGCATGTCAAAGAACTTGAAGACGAACTACTTAAACTTAGAATAGAAAATGCATATTTAAAAGAATTGAGGAGACTGCGTTTAGAGGAGGAAACTCTTCTGAAAAAACAGCGAGAATCGTCCACAGTCTCCGAGGACAGTTCAAATTAAAAGACATTCTCGCAGTAGTCGGTTTTCCAAAGGCAACATATATGTATTGGCAAAAACGATTTGACAGAGAAAATCCTGATAAACAGTTGGAGGATGAAATCACTAAAATCCATATAGAAAACAAGGATTACGGTTACAGACGGGTATATAGAGAATTACGAAACAGAAAGATTTTTGTGAATAAAAAGAAAGTTCAAAGAATCATGCAAAAATTATGTTTCCAGGTCACATCATTTACTTGAAAAAGTCGCAGATATAATTCGTACAAAGGCAATGTTGGTAAAATAGCACCAAACAGAATTAACAGGCGATTTAATACATCTGTACCGCATCAAAAGATAACTACTGACACGACCGAATTTAAGTATTATGAGATTGACAACAAAGGCAGAATGGTAATCAAGAAATTGTATTTAGACCCATTTCTTGATATGTTTAATGGTGAAGTGTTAAGCTATGGTATAAGCAAAACTCCATCAGCGGCAAGTGTTTTATCGGCACAGAAACAAGCAATAGAAATAACATCTGATTGCCCATACAGAAGAACATTCCATTCAGACAGAGGTTGGGCATATCAAATGGGTGCATATTCCTCTGTTCTTAAAGAAAACAAAATATTTCAAAGTATGTCTCGGAAAGGAAATTGTTATGATAACTCTGTGATGGAAAATTTCTTTGGAATATTAAAGCAGGAAATGTATTATGGAACTACATATTACAGCTTTGAAGAGCTTAAAGATGCTATTGAAAGATATATAAAATATTACAACGAGAAAAGAATAAAAGAAAAACTTGGGTGGATGAGTCCGGTTGAGTATCGGCTCAACACCTTGGCTGCATAAAAATAGCGTAGCAGTCGTTAAAACTACTACGCTATAAAAAGTCTAACTTTTGGGGGTCACATCAAAAACCGACTCTTTTGAATATTATTCTCATACTACCATTATACCACAGTTGACATTACAATCAAGTGAAATTGTGTGCAAACTTTCTGTTTTGCTCAACTTTTTTAAAGCACGGTTATGCAGGTAATGTATACTTCTCAAAGAGCAATTCATATCTGCCGCAATATCCTCCCAAGGCATTAAACGAAGATAGCGCATTTCCAACAGCAAGCGACAGCTCCTATCATTCACAGTGTTAATAGTGTCAGTGACTTCCTTCTTTATCCGAACCATCTTGTCAATGTCGGATTTGAGTTCATTCTCCATATCAAGCATTTTTGCGATGATATTTTCCTTGTTGTGTACATCCCTTGAACCGCTCGGCATATCCGTCAGTACAGCGGTAGCCTTAGTGGATAGATCCTTCAATGACCGCACCTGCTCAATTTTTGACTCTATCATTTGGTCAATTCGGTAAGTCTGATTTAAGTATTCCTTTGCCGTCATTTTATAACAACCTCCTTCACTTCCGCTCTTAATTTCTGTATCAGCATTTCGCCGGAAACATTGGTCAAAATTGAAAACCAGACCGAACGAAAGAATTTCTCGATTTCACGCTTGCGTCCTCGTTCGTCATGCTTTAACGCTTTTCTGTAATCCTTAACCGCTTGCAGTATAATTGCATTTGCTAATTCTTTATATCCGTCCATTGCAACCTCCAATCTCGGCTTTGACCGCATCTATCAGTGAATTCTGTGAAAGTTCTTTTTTTTAAGTGCCGTCATAATTCGCTCGTCTATTGTGTCTTTTGATATAAGATGCTGCACAATAACCGTCTGTGCCGTTTGACCTTGCCGCCAAAGTCGTGCCACAGTTTGCTGATACAGTTCCAAGCTCCATGTAAGACCAAACCATACGAGTGTCGAGCCGCCGCTTTGTAAATTAAGACCGTGTCCGGCAGAGGCAGGGTGAATAAGTGCGACAGGCAACTCTCCACAATTCCATCGCTTTATATTCTCGGCGGTATCAAGTCTTGAAAACGGGATATGCAATTTATTCAGCCTTTCGCATATCCTGTCAAGGTCATGCTTGAACCAATATGCTACAAGGAGAGGTTTCCCGTTCGCCGCCTCGATAATATCCTCTAACGCATCAAGCTTTTTTTCGTGTACAGAGTAGATGTTGCCGTCATCATCATAAATTGCGCCATTCGCCATCTGTGATAGTTTTCCTGAAAGTGATGCTGCGTTTGC
>ERZ791614.1835-NODE-1835-length-10150-cov-2.904606_pt1 | contig 10150 bp, 9 predicted proteins | sample MGYA00510274_ERZ791614 | MGnify/ENA primary metagenome ERZ791614 (study PRJEB30046, sample SAMN00715221) | human gut metagenome | study: EMG produced TPA metagenomics assembly of the A metagenome-wide association study of gut microbiota in type 2...
CCCGCTTATTCTCGGTCAGCACCCGGGCCAGCGCCAGCTTCTGCCGTTCTCCGCCGGACAGATTGCCCTTCGTGTTCTGGAATACCTGGTCCAGATCATGGGATGCAAGAAAGGCATCCATTCCCAAGGAATGCATCACAGAAACGGCACGTTCCTGCAATGCAGGGCGATAAAGCGTGACATTCTGGAGAAACGTATCGTCAAAGATAAACGCGTCCTGAAGCACGACGCCGATCTGGTCATAAAGAGCGGGCCACAGCTGGCGGATATCCGTTCCGTTCACCGAGATACACCCCTCATACTCTGTTTCCAGCCCGGTCAGCAGCTTGAACAGCGTGCTCTTTCCGCTTCCGTTTTCGCCTAAAATCAGGTATTTCTTCCCCGCCTCGAACCGATAATTCGCATGGGAAAGAATAACTTTTTCATCATGCCGGAAGGACACATTGTCAAGCTCCATGTAGTCAATCGTGGGAGCTGCCGACGAAGCCGCAGCGCTGTCAGGAACAGACAGCAGCTGCTGGATCTTCTGGCGAATACCGGTGACGCTCCGCATTTCCGATATCTGATAGGAAATGCTGTTGGTGGGGATCACCAGCATTTCCGATAATTGCAGCGCACCCACCAAAGCGCCCACGGACAGCCGCCCCTTGGAGATCTCGTAAATGCTGAAGCCCACCATCACGGCCTCGCCGATATAGGACAGCAGGCCGATGATCATATTCACCCGAATTTTTGTTTTCGCCTTGGCAAACTCTGCGTGGGCGGCTTTCTCGTTATCCTGTTCCAGCGTTTGCAGGTATTCCCGCTCTATGTGGTTTACCTTGATGGTGGGGTACCCGTGGATCAGATTGCCGATCATGACATTGAGCTTTTCCAGGGCCATCGTATAGAAATTGGTCCGTTTTTCCAGTGCCTTCCCCTGCACGGCGGAGGCCACAATGGGACACACGGTGGAAACGATGATGATCATCGCCAGATAGCCGTTGATGTACAGCAATGCGATCACACAGGTGATCAATACCAGAATGCTGTAGGCCAATTCCAAGCGGGTGACATAGTAGCTGTCCACCAGCATCTCGATCTCATTGTTCAGTGTGGTGACATAGTTCTGTCCCTGCTGTTCCTGGAATTTCCGGGGCGGCATATAAACAATATGCGCCATGAGCTTCCGCTTGAGACTGAACAGCCTGCTGTTCCGATATTTCCCCGTGCTGAGCTGCCGGGCCGTCTCAAACAAAAGGATTCCCAGGATGCTGGCAGCATAGCACAGAAACATGGTAAGTGCGCCGCCTGCGCCCGCATCCACCGCATCGATGGCATTTTGAAGATAGATCGGTTTCAGCGAGGTGCAAACGGCCAAAAGTACCGATGAAATCACGACAATAAAAACCACGGTTTCGCCTCCTATTCTGACGGGCTGCCGCTATGGGTCCCGGATATTCTGGTATATCCGGCAGATCGGGGCCCATCGTTTGCGAAGGCCCCCAGCCTTCGCCATTTTTATCATATCATGATATGGAAAAAAAACAAGAGGATTGTTTTGCAATAGTTGAGTTAGTTTTTTTAAAACGAAAGCCCTTCACGCAGCGGCGGCTGAAGTCACGGAAATGGACGCAGCTCCATTTGATTTGAGAAACGCGCTCTGTCCGTGACCGCTTTTCGTGAATGGCCGGGGCCTGGACGCCATGAACAGAGCTTTCCTTTATGCGCTCCCCGGGAAAACAGCTCTGTATTCTATCAAGGCCCAAAAAAATTTAAAAATTTTGAAAAAATATGGTTGCAAAATCCCCGCTGCGGTGTCTACTAAACGGAGGGGACATGAGACCCCCAAAAAATAGTGGGATATCCTGTGCGGGGACTGACCCTCTCCTGTGCAGCGTCCATAGAAAGCACCGCCGAAGGCAAGCCTTCGACGGTGCTTTTCTTGCGTATGAATGAAAATGGATAACCCATGCCTATGCATATACAAATATACAAGCTGTATTTTTTACGCCGGATTATCACAAATTGTATTGGAGAATCAGAACTCCGGGGCCCCGGGCTGCATCTGCTGCTTTACCCGGCGGCCGGGGGGCGTAGCGGCCAGGCCGCCCAGGGCGGTTTCCCGGAACTCCACAGGCATGCGGCGGCCCACCTCGCCCATGGCGTCGATGACCTCATCCACAGGAATGCGGCTCTCGATCCCGGCCAGGGCCATATCCGCCGCGCTGATGGCATTTACCGCGCCGATGACATTGCGCTTGACACACGGTACCTCGACCAGGCCCGCGACCGGGTCACACACCAGACCGAGCAGATTGCCGAGCGCGATGGCGTACGCATCCGCGCACTGCTGCGCCGTGCCACCGAGGATGTGCGTCAGCGCGGCCGCCGCCATGGCGCTGGCCGTGCCGATCTCCGCCTGGCAGCCGCCCTCCGCGCCGGCCACGCTCGCGCGCAACGCCGTGACCTGGCCGAACCCGGCCGCGATATACAGCGCCTGCAGGATCGTCTCCTCCGCAACATCGCGCACCTCCGCAAGCGGGATCAGCACCGCCGGCAGCACGCCGCAGCTGCCCGCCGTGGGCGCGGCGACGATGCGCTTCATGCACGCATTGCACTCGGCCACCTTGAGCGCCTCTTCCGTCACGCGCTGAAAATACGTCCCGCCGAGGAGGCGGCCGGCCTCCGCCGCCGCGCGGAATCTGGCCGCGTCGCCGCCGATGAGCCCGCTGTTGGAGCGGTCGGATGCGCAGTACTGCCGGCTCGACTGCTGCATCGCCGTCCAGAGCGCCGCGATCTGGCGGTAGGACGCCGCAGCGTCATAGCCGTTTTCCTGACAGTCCGCATCACGGATGACGGCATAGAGCGGCTGCCCGCTCTCCTGTGCAGCCGAAAGCATGGATGCAATGCTCGAAAAGCTCATACCGGTTCCTCCTGATTAAAGATCGTGATCTTCTGAATGCCCTCGATGTGCGACAGCCACTGCTCGATGTCCTTCGGGATCGTCTGGTCACACTCGAGGATCATGACCGCGTAGCCGCCCTGCTCGCTGCGGTAGAGCTGCATGGTGGCGATGTTGACGTGCCGCTGCATGAGCGCCGCCGTCACGGCAGCGACATGGCCGGGCGTGTCCTGATTGTGGACAATGAGCGTGTTGTGCTCACCGGAAAAGTTCGTCTCGATACCGTCGATGGAGCGGATGCGGATGCCCGCCGCCGATGCTCTCGGCCACGATGTCCAGCGTGCGGCCCTTGGCGCCCGTGAGCTGCAGGCGCGCGGTGTTCGGGTGCGCGTTGCGCAGCTGCACGTTCCGGAACGAGAACGTCAGCCCCTGCTCCGCCGCGACGGCAAAGCTGCCCGGAATGCGCAGATCGTCCGGCTGCATACCGAGCAGGCCCGCGATCAGCGCGCAGTCCGTACCGTGGCCGTGACCGGTCAGGGCGAAGCTGCCGTGCAGCGAAATGTCCGCGTGCACCGGCCGGTCGCCGAGCAGTTTGCGGGCCGTCAGGCCGATGCGCACGGCCCCGGCCGTGTGGCTGCTGGACGGGCCGACCATGACCGGCCCGAGAATATCAAATAAACGCATGGCGCGCCTCCTTGGGTATACGAATCTTTTACAAAATGAAATATGCGGTATTATACGCGCTCGGCGCGCAAAATGCAATGCCGATCCTCCGCCGGTGCGAAAATTCGGCGCAAAAATGCCGGCCGCCAACTGGCAGCCGGCAATATTCGGCGGATCAGTGCTCCTGGATCATCATGCGGATGATCGTGCGGTCGGTCTCGCGCATGCCCTCGCTCGCAAGTGTGCCGATGTTGCGGATCGTGTTCTCCACTCCCTTGACGACAATGCCGTCGCCGCCGTAGAACTGGCTCTCGTGCATCTGCATCTGCATACCCAGCAGCCCCGCCTCGACCGCCGAAGCGATCTTGGCCGCGCAGCTCGCCTTCGCACCGTCGCAGATCATGCCGGAATCAATGGCGATCACGTTGACGATGGTGTGCGCGATCTCACGGAACTGCCCGCCATACAGATACGTCACGCCCGCAGCCGCACCGCAGCCGGCCGCCGTAGCGCCGCAGTAGGCGGACAGGCTGCCGATGCCGGTTTTCAGATGGATGGTGACGAGGTTCGACACCACGAGCGCGCGGTAGAGCATCTGCTGCGTGACGCCCAGCTCCTTGGCATAGACAATGACCGGCAGTGACGCTGTCAGCCCCTGGTTGCCGCTGCCGGAGTTGATGACCACCGGCAGGTCGCAGCCGTTCATGCGCGCGTCCGACCCGGCCGCGGCATAGGCCTTGGCGCGGTTGTGGATGCTCATGCCGTAAGACTGCAGCAGAATACGGCCGATGTTCGCGCCGTAATCTCCGCGCAGGCCCTCCTCGGCGATGGCCCAGTTATAGTCGATCTGCCGCTGGAGCGTCTCCTGCACGTCGGCAATGTCCACCTCGTTTGCGAAGGCAATGATCTGCTCGACCGTCAGCAGACTGCGGTCGGTGGCATGCTGGCTGCCGGACTCCTGATAGTCCTTGTGAAACTGCACGACGCCGTTTTTCTCGATACGGATCACGTTCGTGTGGTAGCCCGCGATCTCGACGGACGCGCTGTCCGCCCCCGCCGTGACGCGCACCTGAATGTCGAACACGTAGTCCTTGTCCGCGCGCCGGACGGTAAAGGCAGCCTGCTGCAGATAGGCGCCCACCGCATCCACCTGCTCCGGCGTGAGGCTCGCAAGCACCTGCAGCTGCGCGTCGGCATTGCCGGAAACGATACCCGCCGCTGCGGCCGCCGCAATGCCGCGCTGGCCGTTCGTATTCGGCACGATGACGCTCTTGACGTTTTTGATGATGTTTGCGCTCGCGAGCACCTCGACCGTTTCCGGCAGCGCGCCGAGCGTCCTGCGGGCCAGCGCCGCGCAGTACGCCACGGCGATCGGCTCTGTACAGCCCATGGCGGGCTGCAGTTCCTCTTTCAGGATCGCGACGTATTCGCGGTAGAGCTTCTCGTCCATGTTCTCTCCTCCGATTTTGTTTTTTCTCCGTTTTTGACCGTAAAATTCCGCTTTTTGTAATAGTATAACGAAACAGCGGCACATTTTCAACAAAAAAGATACCGGCAAAAGCACCGGTATCTCAAGGCAGGTCAATCTTCACGTTTTTTCCGGCAAGCGTGCACGATCGCCCAGAGCACATAGCCCAGCACGCCGCCGGTCGTGTTTGTAATCACGTCCGTGATATCTGAACTGCGAAACGCATGCAGCAGCGGCTGCACGACCTCAATGCCGACACTGAGCGCCAGCGTCAGCAGCAGGCAGCGCCAGAAGCTGCACCGCTTGCCGCAGCAGCTGCGGCACAGCGGCAGCAGCACACCGAACGGGACAAACAGGGCGATATTCAGCACGATCTGCCGGACATAATCGCCGTGGCGGAGAATGACATCCTCAAACGGCGCCATGTGCATGGGGACATACGGATGGTCAAGGCAGAACGGCAGCGCCGTGAGCACCGGCATGAGCGTAAAGCGTACGATCCCGGCGAGACAGCCATACATGAGCGTGTAGACCGCGAGCGTTCTGCGCCCCAGCGGCCGCCACTTCGGCAGCAGCCAGATACCGTAAACAGCCGCGAGCACGGCCAAATCGATGAGAATCTTTGCGTTTCGGCTCATGTACGGCCTCCTTCCTCTCTGCCGGTCAAAACGCGCGTATTATCCGCGCAGCCACTGCTCCAGTTTCGGTTTTGCGCCCTCGACCGCGCTGCCGCGCAGGGACAGACCGGGCGCGACCCGCGCGCCCTTCGCTGCGCGCCGGATGTCCTGCTCCGTGTTCGACAGGCCGCTGCCCTCGTTCGTGCAGAACGGATGGATGGTTTTCCCCTGCCAGTCATAGTGCTCGAGGAAGGTGTAGACCGCCATCGGCATGGTGCCGCAGTAGTTCGGATAGCCGAGATAGATTTCTTCATAGTCGTCCAGACGCTCCGGCAGCGCCGTCAGTTCCGGACGGGCGTTCGCGCGCAGATCGCGCCGCGCCTCAGCGACGCAGGTGTCATAGTCGTCCGAATACGGCACCTTCTGCTCGATGTGGAACAGTTCCGCACCGGTGAGTTCGGCAAGCAGTCGTGCCGCCTTCTCCGTGTTGCCGACGGCGATGGTGCGGCGCGCCCCGGAAAAATAGTTCTCTCCCGCGCGGGAGTAATAGGCAATGAGTTTTTTCATGATCCGTTCGCCTGAAAAACAGGCGCTCCTTTCTGGGAACAATGCCAAAAGCATACCGCAGTTTTCCGCATCCGTCAACCGGCCGGTGCGGATGGGAAGCTGCTGCAGCGGCTGCTAAGATGCCGCTAGCATTTCCGCCGGCCGATTGATGCACTGTAAAAAATACGATACGCTTTGTGCAGGAAATGACATTTTTACGAGATAGGGATGCACATGAACATTCGCAAAACCGCAGCGCCTGCGCTCATACTGGCGCTGCTGGTCGGTCATGGTTTCGCGTTCGCCGCTGCACCGGACACCGCGCCCGGCAATGCACAGTGTGCAAAATACGGCCACACCAAGGGCACGCGCATCGGCGAACAGCGCACACCCGAGCCGAACGCCTCTGATGCCACATACTGCTACTGCGACGCGATTTATCCGGAGTATGCGTGCGGGCGCTGCGGCGAGGTCTGGGTCACCAGTGCCGGGATCGTCGAGCGGCAGACGCGCGAAAAGCTCTATTACCACTTTGAAAACGGCATGTGCAAAGGCTGGTACTGCAAAAGCTGCCACACCTACAGCTGGAAATAAGCGCACGAAAAAGCTCCCCCGCCGGGGGAGCTTTTTTGCTGCCTTAGCGCACGCGCAGGCGCTCCACGAGCGCCTCATTGCTCTCGGCCATGCAGGTCTGGTAGTCCGTGTAGAGCACCATGCCCGGCAGCGCGCCGGACGGCTTGCGCACGAAGCGCGCCATGGTGTAATCCACCGGTGTCTTCCCGCCGCCGCGCGCCTGCGAATAGTATACGGCGAGACTCGCTGCCTCGGCGATCGTCTGGTCGTCGGGCGTCGTGTCGTGCGCACGGATGATGACGTGCGAGCCATGCACCTTCTGCACATGCAGCCAGATGTCCGTGCGGCGGGCGGTGCGGTGCGTCAGCTCGTCATTTTGCGTGTTGGAGCGGCCGACGAGGATCTCATACCCGGTGCTCGAAACGAAGGCGAGCGGCGCGCGCTGCGCCGTCTTTTCCTTTTTGGCATTGCGCGGCTGGCGCAGATACCCGGTCGCGCGCAGCTCGGCGCGAATATCCGCAAGGTCGCGCTCGCTCTCGGCGCGCGCGAGCTCATCGAGCACACTGTTGAGGTAGTCGAGGTTCCGGCTCGCCTCCGCGATCAGGCCGGTCAGGTGCTGTTCGGCCGTTTTGGCCTTGCGGTAGGACTTATAGAGCGCAGCGGCGTTCTCCTGCGGGCTCTTGCGCGGGTCCAGCTCGATCGTCACGTCCGGGCAGCCCTCGGCATAGTAGTCCTGCACCGTCACGGTGCGGTCACCTTTCTGGATACGGTAGAGGTTGGCCTTGATGAGGTCGGCCTTCTGCCGCAGGGCCTCGCGGTCGGCGCAGCGCAGCAGGTCCGACTGCTGGATGGCCAGCTTTTTGGCCGTGCGGTCGCGCAGGGTGCGCACCTGATGCGTCAGCTCCTGCGAGCGGCGGCGCATGGCCTCCGCCTTGTCGCGGCGGAGATAAAATTCGTCCAGCAGCTCGGAAAACGAGCCGCAGCCGCGGCATTCCAGCGCGCCCTGATACTGCAGGATCGGCACGGCGGAAAAATCCTTCGGCCGGTCGCCGTCGAGCAGCATGGTGGGCGCGAGATTGTTCGTCTCGACCGAGAACACCAGCGCATCCAGCTCGTGCTCCAGGCGCGCGCGCTGCGCATCGTCCAGCCGCTCGAGCCGGGGGCTGGCATCGCCGAGCGCGCGGAAGCACACCTCCCGGCACAGCAGAGGCGACACGCCGGAAAACAGACCCAGCAGCCACTTATCAAGCGTCGCCGCAGTGACCGGGCCGGAGAGCAGCTGCGCGCGCTGCTCCGGCGTCGTGTCAAACAGGACCGGCTTGTCCTGCCGCAGCGGCAGACGGTAAAACAGGCCCGGCTGCACCTGGCGCGTCTCGCTCATGGAGGAATCTACGCGGCGCATGCAGTCGATGATGTGCCCGTCGGCGCTGACGAGGATGACGTTCGACTGGCGGCCAAGCATTTCAACAATGAGCTGCTTTTTGACCGGCGTGCCGAGCTCATCACGCCCGTCGAGATCGAGCACGAGCATGCGCTCGAAGTCCGGCTGGGAAATACCCGTGATGCGCGCGCCGACCAGATGCTTGCGCAGAAGCATGCAGAACATCGGCGGCTCGGCCGGATTTTCAAACGTGCCGGCCGTGAAATGCACCCGCGCGCTGCCCACGCCGCCGTGCACGAGCAGCTTCGCGTTGCCGCTCTGCGTGCGCACGGACAGCAGCAGCAGGTCGCGCTCCGGCTGCTGCACCTTGTCGATGCGCGCGCCGATCAGGCTCTGCGTCAGTTCCTGCGTCAAGCCGTGCAGAAAAACTGCGTCCATTGGCATGTTACAGCACCTCCGTGATCTTGCTGAAGAGCTCGCGCAGCCGCTGCGTGCGGCCGAGCAGATACAGCCAGCCAAAGAGCGTCTCGAGCCCCGTGGCCGCGTGATACTGCGCGACGTCCGCATGCTGCGGCACCGAGTTCACCTTCGCGTTGCGGCCGCGCTTGTAGACCGCGCGCTCCTCGTCCGTGAGCGCGGGCTGAATGGCCTCCGCCGCGCGCGCCTGCGCGGGCGCGTTGACGCGGCGCACCGTCTCGCGGTGCAGGTCGGTCACGGCCGTGAGCCCGGCGGCACACAGGGCCGTGCGCATCATGAGCTCATATACCCCGTCGCCGATGTGCGCGAGGGCGAGCGTGCTGTAAGCGCCGACCTGCGCCGGCGTCATTTCCGGGGCAAAGTCCGCCCCATCCGGAAAGGCAATCGTGCCGACGGGGCGGCGCTCCGGCCGCCCCGTGTGGAGATCATGATTCATCGTCTTCAGGTTCCTCTTCGTTGTCATCGGCAAAGTCCGTCTGCGCCTGCAGCACCTCGCTCGGCGCGGTGCCCTGCACATACTGCATCTCCTGCCACTGCTGCTTCGTGATGAGAATCTTGCGCGGCTTCGAGCCCTCGAATGGGCCGACGATGCCCATCTCCTCCATCTGATCGACCATGCGCGCGGCGCGCGAATAGCCGAGCTTCAGCCGGCGCTGCAGCATGGACACCGACGCCTGCTTCGTCTCGAGAATGACGTCCACGGCCTGCGGCAGCAGCTCGTCATAGTCGCTCTTGGCGGGCTTGTCCGCCTCGGGCGCGGGGCCGGACTTCTTGTCGGCCTCGGCGGCGGATTTTTCGATCTGCGCGATGATATCGTCGCTGTACTGCGCCTCGGAGTTCTGCTTGATGAAGCGCACGACCTCCTCGCGCTCCTCGTCCGACACAAACGAGCCCTGCACACGCAGGGGCTTGCCGGTGCCGATGGGCGCATAGAGCATATCGCCCATGCCGATGAGCTTTTCCGCGCCGGAGGTGTCGAGGATGATGCGGCTCTCGAGCGAGGACGAGACCGCAAAGGCAATGCGGCTCGGGATGTTCGCCTTCATGAGGCCGGTGATGACGTCCGCGGACGGGCGCTGCGTTGCGATGATGAGGTGCATGCCCGCGGCGCGGCCCATCTGCGCCACGCGGCAGATGCTCTCCTCCACCTCTTTGGCGGCGCAGAGCATGAGGTCGGCCAGCTCGTCGATGACCACCACAATCTGGGGCATGGTGTCCCGCCCTTCTTTTCGGGCGTGGTTGTTGTAGGAGGCTAGATCCTTGGCCCCCACCTCAGAAAACGCTCGGTAGCGCTTCATCATCTCGGTCACCGCCCACTGCAGGGCGCCCGCCGCCTTCTTGGGGTCGGTGACCACGGGAATGAGCAGATGCGGGATGCCGTTGTAGATGCCCAGCTCCACCATCTTGGGGTCCACCATGATGAGCCGGACCTCGTCCGGCGTGGCCTTATAGAGCAGGGATACGATCAAGGAATTGGTGCATACCGACTTGCCCGAGCCGGTGGTGCCAGCGATGAGCATGTGGGGCAGCTTTGCAATGTT
>ERZ791614.1836-NODE-1836-length-10149-cov-4.851397_pt1 | contig 10149 bp, 8 predicted proteins | sample MGYA00510274_ERZ791614 | MGnify/ENA primary metagenome ERZ791614 (study PRJEB30046, sample SAMN00715221) | human gut metagenome | study: EMG produced TPA metagenomics assembly of the A metagenome-wide association study of gut microbiota in type 2...
CCTATGCCCCGGCCGCCCCGGCGGAGGAGACGGCCGCGCTCCGCTCGCCGACGGCGTCGGCCTTCGCCGCGCCGCGCGTGACCCCGCCGCCGGTGTTTTCCGCGCCCGCGCGCCCCATGCCGGCCACACCGGCCGCACCCGAGCCGGCTATGCCGGCCGCGCAGATCGTGCAGACCGCCATCGAGCCGGAGGCGGAAACGCCCTCCCCGCTCGAGAGCGCCGCGCCCCCGGCCGAGCCGCCCGCCCGCCTGATCGGCGAGGCGATGCACACGTACATCCTCGTCGAAAAGGGCGAGACGCTCATCCTCATCGACAAGCACGCGGCGCACGAGCGCATCAACTTTGACCGCCTGCGGCAGAGCCCTGCCGACATCCCGTCGCAGACGCTGCTCGAGCCGCTGCCCTTCACGCCGGACGCAAGCGATGCCGACGTGCTGCAGCAGTACGGCGACGTGCTCGCGGAGCTCGGCTTCACGCTCGAGCCGTTCGGCCGCAATGATTACATTCTGCGCGGCGTGCCCGCGCAGCTCGACGCGGCGGACGCGCTGCCCGCGCTCGAGGAGATCTGCGCGCAGCTGCGCCACGGCACGCACATGGACGCGCAATCCGTGCGCGACGAGGTGCTCAAGACCGTGGCGTGCAAGGCCGCCATCAAGGCCGGCTGGCAGACCGAACCCGAGGAGCTGCTGCGTCTGGCGGACGCGGTGTGCGCGGGCGAGGTGAAATACTGCCCGCACGGCCGCCCCGTCGCCGTGACGCTCACGCACCGGGAGCTGGACAAGCTCTTCAAGCGCATTGTTTAAAAAGAACACAGGGAGCGCCGGAACGCGCTCCCTGTCAGCCTGTACAGCTTCGTTTACTTGTGATAGTACAAAATGCCCATGCAGCCGGGGCCGCAGTGGTTCGACACCGTGCAGCCGGCCCGTGTGTGGATGACCTCCTCGAACGGCTGGCACGCGCGCACGACGCGCTCGAGCTCCCGCCACGTGGCCTCGTCACAGCCGGAGTCCGTGATGAAGATGCGATGGCAATCGATGTCGTCGCGGCCCTTGAGCCGCTCCTCGATGTACTGCACGTAGCACTTTTCGAGCTTGCCGCGGTACTTGTGGCCGACGCCCATCTTGCCGTCCTTGACCTCGATGCACGGCTTGAGGTGCAGGAGGTTGGCGCTCATGGCCACGAGCGCCGAGCAGCGGCCGCCGCGCTTGAGATACTCCAGCGTGTCGATCACGAAGCTGACATCGAGCTTCTCGCGCTTTTTCTCCAGCGCCGATGCGATGTCGGCCGCGTCCATGCCCTGCTCGGCCATCTCGGCCGCGTCGAGCACCAGGTGGCCGATGCCGGTCGAGAGGTTGCGCGAGTCCACGGGGTAGACGTTCGTAAACTCCTGCGCCGCGATGCAGGCGTTCTGGTAGCAGGCGGACATGTCGCTCGAGATCGTGAAGTGGATCACGGCGTCATATTCCTCCCGGCACGCGGCGAAGTACGCCAGATAGTCCGACACGTTCACCGCCGCGGTCTTGCAGAGCTTGCCCGTGGCATTTGCGTACTCGTAGAGCTCCTCGGGACGCACGTCGATGCCGTCGCGCAGGGTCTCCTCGCCGCGGATGATGTACAGCGGCGTGATGCCGATGTGGTAGCGCTCGATCAGCTCCGGCGAAAGATCGCACGTGCTGTCGGCAGAAATTTTGATCTTCATGGGTTCACCTTCTTGAAAACTGGGAAATGTGCTTTCATTCTAACACATTTCTAATACTTTTCAACATAATCTTTCTGAATTCTCCCTCACGGAAAGGAGACTGCCACGATGCAGCCAAAAATTGTCGTCATCACCGGCCCGACCGCCTCGGGCAAGACCGCGCTCGGCGTGGCGCTCGCGCAGCGCCTGGGCGGCGAGGTCGTCTCGGCCGACTCGATGCAGATCTACCGCGGCATGGACATCGGCACGGCCAAGCCCACGCCGGAAGAGATGCAGGGCGTGCCGCACCATATGATCGACATCGCCGACCCCGCGGAAAACTACTCCGTCTCGCGCTATGCGGCGCAGGCGGCCGCCTGCGTGGACGATATTCTCGCGCGGGGAAAACTGCCGATCGTCGTCGGCGGTACGGGGCTGTACATCGACTCACTCATCGCCGGGCGCACGTTCGCCGACGGCACAGCCGACACCGCGCTGCGGCAGGAGCTGAGCGAGCGCTATGACGAGATCGGCGGCGAGGGCCTGCTCGGCGAGCTGCGCAAGGTCGACCCCGAGCGGGCGGCCAGGCTCCACCCCGCGGACAAGAAACGCATCGTGCGCGCCATGGAGGTCTACATCCTCACGGGCAAGACCATCACGCAGCACGACGCCGAAACCCGCGCCGTGCCGCCGCGGTACGACGCGGCGAAGATCGCGCTCGATTTTGCCGACCGGCAGGATCTCTACGACCGCATCGACCGGCGCGTGGACGCCATGGTGCGCCAGGGCCTGTTCGACGAGGTGCGCGCGCTGCTGGCCGCCGGTGTCCCGGCCGACTGCACGGCCATGCAGGCCATCGGCTACAAGGAAGCCGTCGCCGCCGTGCGGGGCGAGGCATCGCCGCAGGACGCCGTCGCCGCCATCCAACTCGCCTCCCGGCGCTATGCCAAGCGCCAGCTCACATGGCTGCGGCGCGATCCGGACCTGTTCTGGATCCGGCACGAAAAAACGCCGGACATGGACCGGGCGTGCCGCCTTTCGACGCAATTCTTATCCGGCCGCGGTATAGAATAGTGGCCTGTACAAATCCGGAGGAAACTGCCATTTCGACCGGATTTGTATAAATTCACTATTTCACGGAGCGGCAGATTGTGCTATGATAAACAAATGTGTATCCGCTCCGGCCAAAGGAGCGGCGATCATGCAAAAGACACAGAACCTTCAGGACGCATTCCTCAACTACATCCGGCGGGAAAAGATCCCCGTGACCCTGTTTCTCATGAACGGGTTTCAGCTGCGCGGCGTTGTGCGCAGCTTTGACAGCTTCGTCGTGCTCATCGACGCCGACGGCCGGCAGCAGATGATCTACAAGCACGCGATCTCGACGGTCGCCCCGGCGCGGCCGGTCTCGCTCGAACTGCAGGGCTGATCTCCCCGCCGCCCCCCGCCGAAAGGAGGGCCGGATTTGAAGAAAACGAATACCTTCACGAACATCGCCATGTTCGTGCTCTTCGCGGCCATGCTCGTATATCTGGGCGTGTACCTGTTTCGCTCGACGCAGCAATCCTACGCCACCGCCCCGGCGGTGCTCGTGACCGTCAGCGAGAGCGGGCAGGCCAGCGGCATCGTCGTGCGCGAGGAGCAGGTCATCGCCTCGGACAAGGAATTTCTGTCCCTGTCCGTGGACGACGGCAAGGAGGTCGCAAGCGGCGGCGAGATCGCCATCGGCGTGGACTCCAAGGCCGCGCTCGACAGCGCCAGCCGCGCCCGCGAGCTAAAAAAAGAGATCGCCTACGTCTCGAGCCTGCTCTCGCGCGCGGGCAGCGCCTCCGGCGCGTCCGACCGCGACAGCGACGTGCGCAGCGCCATCCTGCAGCTCAACGCCGCCGTCTCCGCCGGCAGCACCTCGGAGCTGGACGACCTCTGCATGGATCTCAGCTCCCTGCTCTTCGGCTCTGCGACCGGCACCGTCTCGCAGGGCGACCTCGATGCGCTCAATGCCGAGCTGCACCAGCTCGAAAACGCCGGCGCAGGCCGCGGCAGCATCACGGCCCCGGCCGCGGGCCTGTTCACGTCCACGACCGACGGATACGAATCGCTCACGCCGGACATGCTCGAAAACCTCACGCCCGGCGGCGTGGACGCGCTCGAGCGCACGACCCCTGCCACGCCCGCCAACGCGATCGGCAAGCTCGTCACGGCGAAAAAGTGGTACTTCGCCTCCGTCATGAACAAGGCCGACGCCGACCGCCTGAACCTGAACGGCAGCGCCACGCTCGACTTTCCGCAGCATTACACCGGCACCGTCTCGGCGACCGTGATGAGCAAGAGCGAGCCGGACGACAGCGGCAAGGTCGCCGTCGTGTTCGCGTGCAACGCGGCGCTTTCCGACACGCTGGCCATGCGCAAGACGACGGCCGACGTCGTCTACAGCGAGCACACCGGCCTGCGCGTCCCGCTCAAGGCCGTGCATATGGACGATGACGGGCAGGCGTTCGTCTACGTCGTCACGGCGGCGCAGCTGGAGAAAAAACCGATCGAGATCATCTATCAGACCGACGACTACTGTCTCGTCGCCCAGCGCACGGAGAGCAACGCCCTGCGCGCCGGCAACGAGATCGTCGTCACCGGCAAGGGCCTGTCCAACGGGCAGGTCGTGAAATAAGGAGGCACCACCCACTATGAGCACCATTGCCGAAAACATTGCCGCCATCCGCGCGCGCATCGACGCCGCCGCCCGCACTACGGGCCGCACGGGCGCCGACATCACGCTCGTGGCCGCAACGAAGATGAACGACGCCGCGCGCGTGCGCGAGGCCGTCGCCGCCGGGATCGACGCCTGCGGCGAGAACCGCGTGCAGGAAATGACCGAAAAGCTCGCCCAGGGCGCCTACACCGGTGCGCCGCTGCACTTCATCGGCCACCTGCAAACGAACAAGGTCCGGCAGGTCGTGGGCAAGGTAGATCTCATCCAGTCGGTGGATTCGCCGGAGCTTCTGGCCATGATCGAAAAGCGCGCGGCCGGGCAGGGCATCGTGCAGGACATCCTGCTGGAAGTGAACATCGGCGGCGAGGCCGCCAAGAGCGGCGTGGCCCCCGCCGCCCTGCCGGAATTGCTGGAAACGGCCGCCGGCTGCGCGCATATTCGCGTCCGCGGCCTGATGGCGATCCCGCCCGTGGCAGAAACTTCCGACGGAAATCATGCATATTTTGCGAAAATGCATGAGCTTTTTGTTGACATCGGCAGAAAAAAATACGATAATGTTTTTATGGACTTTCTGTCCATGGGTATGAGCGGAGACTTTGAAGACGCCATTTCCGCCGGCGCGAACATGGTGCGCGTCGGCTCGTCGATTTTTGGCGCGCGGGATTATTCCCGGCACTGAGCGCCGTCTCGGCACACTCCGCAGAGATCAGTGCAGCGGCACGGCAGCCGCCGGCACGTAAAGGGGGGTCCCGAATGGGATTTTTGGATGAACTGAAAAAAATGACCCGTCCGTATGATGACGACGACGAGTTTTTCGATGATGAGGATGAAGCAATTCCGGTCGCGGAAGAGCCCGCGCCGGCACGCCCGGCACAGGCCCGTCCGGCGCAGGCGCGTCCGGCTGCGGCCCGCCGCCCGGCGCCCGCACCGAAAAGGAGCGCCTTCGTGCACGACAAGCCGTCGGAATCGGAGCGCCCCGCGCCGAGCTATGCGCCGAGAGGCGACAGCCGCGCGGCCGACAAGGTCGTCAATCTCAACAACGGCGGCGGCCAGCTCAAGGTCGTGGTCGCTGCGCCGAAGCAGTTTGAGGCCGCGTCCGAGATCGCGGAGCATCTGCGCGATCGCCGCGCCGTGCTCCTCAACCTGGAAAAGACCGATCCGGCGGTCGCCCGCCGGCTGATCGACTTTCTGTCCGGTGTCGCCTACGCGCAGGACGGCAAGATCCGCCGCGTGGCCAGCGCGACGTATATCATCACGCCATTCAATGTCGACCTCATGGGCGACCAGCTCGACGATATGGAGTCGGGCGAGTTTCACCTGTAAATCCGGGCATACTGTCTCTGACAGCGCCCATCGTGTAGTACACCTATAGAAAGAATGGAGGACTATCCAACATGACTCCTCAGGATATTCGGGAAAAAACGTTTGAAAAAGCGATGTTCGGCGGATACGACATGGCCGCCGTGCAGAACTATCAGGAAGAAGTGGCCACCGAACTTGCCAACGCGCAGAAGGAAGTTGCCGTGCTCAAGGGCAAGATGAAGGTGCTGGTCGATAAGATAGAAGAGTACCGCGCCAGCGAAGACGCCATGCGTCTGGCCATACTGTCGGCCCAGAAGGTCGGCAAGCAGATAGAGGACGATGCCCAGGCCCGCGCCGACAAGATACTCGGCGAGGCCAAGAACACGTCCGACCGAATACTTGGCGGCCTCCAGCACGAAACCGCCAACGAGGAAGCCAAACTCCTCAACGCCAAAACGTCCTGCGCAAAATTTCTGGAAGATGTGCGTAATCTGTGCATGAATCAGCTCGAGTACCTGGATAAGCTCTCCGGGTCGAAAACCGCGGCCGCGCAGCCTGCTGCGCAGCCGGCGAGCGTGAGCGCAGCCCCGGCCGAGCCGGTGTCCGCGCCGGTCGAGCACCCCGCGCAGCCGGAAGCCCCGGCCGTCGAGCAGCCTGCGCAAGCAGCCCACGTGTCCGCCGCCCCTGTGGAGGCGCAGCCGGTGGAGACCGACGACACCGCGGCCGACAGTGCAGCAGATGACGCCACGCAGCTTTATCACTTTCTGCATAACAGCTGAGTGAACATGCAATCAACCAGGGCGGGACGGCCGGTGCCGTACCGCCCTGCGCAATTTTTGATGGAAATACAACTCTGAGAGGAGAAAGATAGAACCATGTCCAAGAACGATTTCAACGCCACGATCAATCTGCCGAAAACAGACTTCCCCATGCGTGCCGGCCTTGCCAAGCGGGAGCCCGAGATGCTCCAGCACTGGTACGACATGGACCTGTACCACGAAATGCTCAAAAAGAACGACGGCAAGCCGCGCTTCAGCCTGCACGACGGCCCTCCGTTCTCCAACGGTGACATCCACATGGGCCACGCGCTCAACAAGGCGCTCAAGGACTTCATCATCCGCTCCTACGCCATGCGCGGCTACTACACGCCCTACATCCCCGGCTGGGACAACCACGGCATGCCCATCGAGAGCGCCATCATCAAGGAGCAGAAGCTCAACCACAAGGCCATGAGCATCGCCGATTTCCGCAGCGCGTGCCACGACTATGCGCAGAAATACATCGACCGCCAGATGGCCGGCTTCAAGCGCATGGGCGTCATGGGCGACTGGGAGCACCCCTACAAGACCATGAACAAGGGCTTTGAGTCCGACGAGGTGCGCGTGTTCGGCAAGATGTATCAAAACGGCCACATCTACAAGGGCCTCAAGCCCGTGTACTGGTGCGCCCACGACGAGACCGCCCTCGCCGAGGCGGAGATCGAGTATCGGGACGATCCGTGCACGACCGTGTTCGTGAAGTTCCCGATGCACGACGATCTCGGCAAGCTGCCGAACGTTGACCACAGCAAGCTCTTCTTCGTCATCTGGACGACGACGATCTGGACGCTGCCCGGCAACCTCGCCATCGCGCTCAACCCGCGCGAGCTGTATAACCTCGTGCAGGCCCCGAACGGCGAGGTGTATATCATGGCCGACGCCCTCACCGAGAAGGTCATGCACATCGGCGGCTTCGACAGCTATGAGGTGCTCGAGCAGCATCCGGGCGACTTCTTCGAGAATATGCTCGCCGACCATCCGTTCCTGCCCAAGACCTCGCGCCTGGTGCTGGCGGATTACGTCACCATGGATTCCGGCACGGGCTGCGTGCACACCGCGCCCGGCTTCGGCGCGGACGACTACCTGACCTGCAAGCGCTACGGCATGGACATGGTCGTGCCCGTGGACGATCAGGGCCGCCACACCGACTACGCCGGCAAGTACGCCGGCATGACCACGGAGGAATCCAATCCCGTCATCCTCGCGGACATGAAGGAAGCCGGCTCTCTGTTCGCATCCGAGGACATCGTGCACAGCTATCCGCACTGCTGGCGCTGCAAGCAGCCGATCATCTTCCGCGCCACGCCGCAGTGGTTCTGCTCTGTCGATTCGTTCAAGGAGGAGGCCGTCGCCGCGTGCGAGAACGTGCGCTGGCTTCCCGCCTGGGGCAAAGAGCGCATGGCCGCCATGATCCGCGAGCGCGCCGACTGGTGCATCTCCCGCCAGCGCCGCTGGGGTCTGCCGATCCCGGTGTTCTACTGCGACGACTGCCACAAGCCCGTGTGCAATGAAGAGAGCATCGACGCCGTGGCCAAGCTCTTTGAAAAGGAAGGCAGCAACGCCTGGTTCGACCGCCCGGCGGCCGACATCCTGCCTGAAGGCTTCACCTGCCCGCACTGCGGCGGCAAGCACTTCACGCAGGAGACCGACACGCTCGACGGCTGGTTCGACTCCGGCTCTACCCACGTTGCCGCCATGCAGCGCGACCAGGGCTTCTGGCCGGCGGATATGTATATCGAGGGCGGCGACCAGTACCGCGGCTGGTTCCAGTCGTCTCTGCTCGTGGCCGTCGGCGCGCTCGGCAAGGGCGCTCCGTACCGCGAGTGCCTGACCCACGGCTGGACGGTCGACGGCGAGGGCAAGGCCATGCACAAGTCCCTCGGCAACGGCATGGATCCGGCCGAGATCATCAACGAGTTCGGCGCCGACATGCTGCGACTGTGGGCGGGCAGCGCCGACTACCACGCCGATATGCGCTGCTCCAAGGAGATCTTCAAGCAGCTGACGCAAAACTACCTCAAGTTCCGCAACACCGCGCGCTACTGCCTCGGCAACCTCGACGGGTTTGACGCCGAGCATCTCGTCGCGCCGGAGGATATGCTTCCGCTCGACCGCTGGGCCATCACGAAGCTCAACGACCTCATCCGCCGCGTGGCCAAGGCGTATGACAACTATGAATTCCACGTGGTCTCGCACGCGATCAACGACTTCTGCGTCGTGGAGCTCTCGAGCTTCTACCTCGACATCATCAAGGACCGCCTCTACTGCGAGGAGCGCAACGGCCTCAAGCGCCGCAGCGCGCAGACGGCGCTGTTCCTCATCCTCGACAGCATGACAAAGATGTTCGCGCCGATCCTCGCCTTCACCTGCGACGAGATCTGGCTGGCCATGCCGCACCGCGCCGAGGACGACGCGCGCAACGTGCTGCTCAACGTCATGAATCAGCCGTTCGACGCCTATGCGCTCAGCGACGACGAGCTCGCCAAGTGGGATCAGCTGATCCGCGTCCGCACGGACGTTAACGGCGTGCTCGAGGCCGCCCGCGCCGAAAAGCGCATCGGCAAGCCGCTCGAGGCTGCCGTGACGCTGCGCGCCGACGACGATGCCGCCAAGGCCGCGCTCGACGACGTGCAGAGCATGAACCTGCCCGAGCTGCTCATCGTGTCGCAGTGCCTCGTCGGCGGCGACGTGCCGGCCGACGCCGTCACCGGCACCGGCACGAACTTCCCCGGCCTGCACATCTCCGTGCACAATGCGCCCGGCACCAAATGCCCGCGCTGCTGGATGCACTCCGAGCAGGCCGACCCCGAGACCGGTCTGTGCCCGCGCTGCGCCGCCGTCGTCGCCGCGCAGAAGGCGGAGTAAAATCCCGATCCCAAAATCCTGATCCGAAAGCGAGGAACCGCTATGTGGTATGCCATCGTAGCCATCCTGATCCTCATCGCTGACCAAGGCCTGAAGTACTGGGTCACGCTCAATATCCCGCTCGACACTGGGCACGTCACGCTCATCCCCGGCGTGCTGGAGCTGACGAATATCCACAACAACGGCGCTGCCTTCAGCATCCTGCAGCACGCGCCGCACTGGATCTTCGTCATCTTCACGGTCGTGTTCGCCGCCATCGCGGTGTTCTGCCTGCGGCGCAATGTCGTGCACGGCAAGGTCGGCCGCTGGTCGGTCGTGCTCGTGCTCGCCGGCGCGGTCGGCAACTGCATCGACCGCATCCTCAGCGGCTACGTGGTAGACATGTTCAACTTCCTGTTCATGCGCTTCGCCGTGTTCAACCTGGCGGATATCTTCATCGTCGTCGCCGGCATCACGCTGTGCCTGCACGTCATCTTCTACCGGGGCGACGGCAGCGAGGAGAGCGAGCCCGCGCCGAAGAAGGCGCGCAAGTCCCGTCAGCACCCGGGTGCCCCTGCGCGTGCGCACAAGCTGCATCTGCCCGCACGGAAACAGCAGCCCGCTGCGCCGAAAAAGCCCGCCGCGCAGCCCGTGTCCCCCGCCCCGGCGAAGGACGACCCGTTCGCGGCGTGGGATCGCGCGCCCGTGCAAGCGCAGCCGGTGACACCGGCAGCGCCGTCCGCGCCGAAAAAGACACCGGCAGCGCCTGCCGCCCCCAAACCGGTGCAGGAAACGCCCAA
>ERZ791614.1850-NODE-1850-length-10074-cov-3.251622_pt1 | contig 10074 bp, 10 predicted proteins | sample MGYA00510274_ERZ791614 | MGnify/ENA primary metagenome ERZ791614 (study PRJEB30046, sample SAMN00715221) | human gut metagenome | study: EMG produced TPA metagenomics assembly of the A metagenome-wide association study of gut microbiota in type 2...
TTCCCAGCCGGAGCCGTCATATCCGATATATCCCAGATAGACGCCGATACGTTAGCTTATAGGAAGTTTATGAAAGAAGGTCAGGAGAAGGCTAATGCCGAGGGTAGTTGCTCACCTGTATTCTATAATACTATGATCGGTGATTGGTTCGAGAAGATATGTCCATTCGGATATAAGTCCGGTAAAGTATATTACTCTATCAAAGCCAACAGGTTTAGGTCATGGATATCGGTTGAGGATGCCAACGCCAAGGCTCGTGAGGTCTTGATGGTAGAGGGACAGGAACATGCTGACCTTAATCTTGAGTGCGAGAAATGGATTGAGAATATCGATCAAGAAGATCAGTGTTATTGGTGATAATACCTTTTTTTGTTTTTCCATAATTTATAGATTAGTGCTTGGAGGGGATCGTGTATCTCCTCCATTTTTTTTGTATATATATCAATGGTATTAAGTTTATATACTGTGATTCACTTGTTTGTATGTTGAATATATTTTATATTTGCATACCTATCTATTCATCTCGAACCGATAGGTATTATGTTTAATTTAAAATATTGTTCAAAGTTATGAAAAGTAGGGTTGAAATCAAGTCTTCCGACAGGAAATTGATGGGCGTTGTCATACCGGCGCTTAGTGATAATGGTTTTGTTAATATCACTTTAGCCATGAAGGTTTTGTCTGATGATAGGCTTAAAAAGGGGCTGTCTCCCAAGAAGCTTAATGATATCATTAAGTATGATGGGTTTCAGGAAAAATGCAGGGAGATAATTAGTAGGCTGGAAAACAGGGATTTATGTAAGCGGATAAATATCAGCCTACAAAATAAGGCTCTAAATCTTAGCGATTTAAATAAAATGGGATTAGCATGTCGAAAAGGTAAGGGGGATGGTCAAATGTGGTATATGAATCCATATCTTTTTCTCGTGGTAGCCATGGAGATGAGTCCTGAGGTTTGCGCTGATGTTGTAATGTGGTTTGTTGATAATGTTGTAGGGACAAGAAATGCCGCTGGTGATGCTTATATAGAGATGTGCAGTAGTGTATCTTCACTTATAAGTGATAAAAGTAATTTAAAGGAGTTGTTATCAAGGATAGCCAAGGGTATAAATTTCGTCGTGTTTGGCGTGCATGAGGAAGGGATAAGGAATAGAGCTTCTTTTGAAGAATTGGATATGATAGTATCAATAGAAAGGAATATATCTTATGCTATTAAGGCTGGATATATAAAAGATTACAATGGTGTTATAAATGATTTGGGAAGGCAATGGAAAGAAAGATGGGGTAATCCTGTTCTTAAATTGAAGTCTTGATTTTATTTCGTTGTTATAATTCGCAGATATAGGGGATACGAATGTCGTATTCCCTATATTGTTTAATGGAGTGTGTTATCTTGTTATTAAATCAAATCTGTATCTTTGTTGAAAACAATAACATTATTAATATGTGTAGTACAAATGGTTGTTGCCATGATCATTCAAGGGAACGTCCCGAAGAGTGTTGTCATGGCGTTAAGATAGACAGGTTTCTTAACAAATGCCCTAACGATCCTTGTGATCCTTGCGATCGGGATTGTCAGGACGAACCTTGTGTTGGTTATGGATGTCCTATAACCTTGTATGATAAATGCGTCTTGTACTCAGGCGATGAGTTGGTGGTGGATGGTATAGAGAAAGGTACTGATATCTCTGTCGTTATAGACTCATTGAGGCGTATTATAGCGTCTAGGGATAAGCAGATAGATTTATACCATCGTGAGGTTCTGGATTTGAAGAGGATTATAAACGAGCTTGTCAACGCCGGTGGTAGCGGCGGGGATAGCGGAACTGAAGAGGAGGTTTGGTGATATGAATGGCTGCAACAAAAAACAATACAGACCTACTGTAGATGACACGAAAGTACCGTGCTCTACGTACATGAGTACCGATTGTATTTACCCCGGTGATAAGGTACGTGTGGAATCATTGGGATTATCCCCTAATTGCGATATGTCCGATACCCTTAACGCTATGATAAAGGCTATACGGGATAGGGATGCCGAGATACTTGAATTAAGAAGAATGATCAATAAATTGATTTGATATGAGAAATAATTGTAATCCATGTAAGCCGGAATATAGACCGGGGGACGAGTGCAGTATCTACAGTTCCCAGATCATATATGACGGTCAGTCGTTCCCTGAGGCGGATATCAGGAACGGTGATAGCATGAATAGCGTAATCGAGTCTCTGGTAAGGAAGCTGGTTGCCGTATCTGGCGCCACGGCGTCCATCCAGCGTGACTCGTTCAAGGGCGTTCAAGCTGTCAGATTAAGATACGAGCCGTTGAACGTGCTCAGCGTTACCTATTGTGGTACTATCGTCCCTAATGACGGATATGTCGTTTCTGGCAGGTCCGTTAAGTTTAAGAAGAAATATTGCATGGGTGATGAGTTCACTGATGTTAATATCGTATATACTACATTGAATAGTAATATTTTAAATACCTCATGTTATGGCTAAAAGAGTGTACGATACGGTCTTGGCTTCCGAGTGTGACGGCTGGGTATGTGGTGAGACCCTCAAGAAGGGATCTCTTCCCGTAGACAGGTTAGAGCTTGACTCTTTTTCAGAGGCTGTCAGGGAGCTTATAGAACGGTTTTTCGAGGAGGGATGGTTGCCGGACATGATCTGCGATCTTGGTTGTGGTGGCGCCAGCGTATTTGAGATTAAGCCTACTAACTTCGAGTATCCTCCTGAGGGTGGAGAGAAGATCCTTGAGATTATTGTCGGCAAGAGTGATAAATGGACTATAACGCAAGCGGATTGATATGGCTAGTAATTTAAAAGATATTCTTGCCAAGATCGAGCAAGGCTCCTCATGGGTGTCCTACGACAAGATTTCCGGTACCGGTCCCGACAAGGTGGCTATTAAGGTAGAGCCGGGATGGATGGGTAGGTTGCCTAGGGAGACTTACGTAGCGGTCGAGAAAGGCAAGGTTACGAAGCTCGCTACCATAACCCAGAAGGGCATGGAGCGGGTAAGCGTGGATCCGACCAATATCATGTTCGATATGGAGGGCGGGACGGCGGTCATCAACGCCAAGCTTAACTCCGCCTCGGTCAAGGCTTCCTGCCTTACCCTTGGTGGCTCGGTGAGCAAGTCCTATATAGTATCCATGAACGTGAACGGCTTATCCATGAAAGTCCCGGAAGAGGATAGCAGATATATAGTGTATGCCGATCCTGAGGATCCCGGAGCCACTGATTTGTATGAGGCTAGCTTTGTCATAGCTATGCCTAAGAATATGGATAACGAACAGCATCATGAGATGTTTGTCTTGAACGGTAAGGTTGTTAATATCAATCAACAGCCTAATGATATACCTTATATCATACTTGATCATGACTTCGATAACGTGACTAGCGAGAACGGTCAGGTTGTCATCGATATCAAGTCCAATACCGAGTATGATATCGAGCTGGTATGTTGCACTTGCGGTGATGGTAGTGAGCCGGAACCGGAACCACCCTTCAACGTGGATCCGCAAAGGTTGACGCTTAATAAGGATGGTGATACCCAAATCGTGAGGGTAGAGGCCGGAGATGATGTTTCATGGAGAATAACTGAAGGATAATATGGCAAGGGAAATAGATAAGAATTGTGTCGAGGGTAATTGCTTTGCCATTAACGACAAGAGCCATGGGGTAGGCGATAATAAGCTTAATATCGTATACAAGGCTAATTATACCGGTCAGATCTGTACGGCTAAGTTCCGTATAACGTCAAAGGACGGTAATATTGTCAAGGAGTATATGATAGCTCAGGACGCCAAGCCCGTTTATTATAATATCAAGATGGTTCAGCCGTTCACCAAGGACGACTGTCTGGCCAACCAGCATGGATCGGTGGTGTTGTATACGGTCGAGGAAAGGACTTACAAGTCGTTTATCTCGCAGGAGGACGCAGACGCCAAGGCTATGGAGGATATAGCCCTGAACGGTCAGAAATACGCCAACGAGCATGGTGAGTGTATAACCGATATCTGGTATAACGAGGAGCAGAGAAAGACGTTTATACGTAATAATTGCGATAAGTTCAGTGACGGTCAGGAATATGTTTATATCATTCCTGAGGGCAAGTACGTATCTTCCATCTCTCAGGAGGACGCCGATAGGAAGGCTCTTGAGGATATTGAGAAGAACGGTCAACAACAAGCCAATTTGGAGGGTGAGTGTAAGCCTAAGGAGAATATCTATTATGGTAAGTTTAGTAAGACCTTTACCCGTAACAATTGTGACTCCACCCAATACGGTACTGATGTGGTTGTCGATGAGACGATGGTTACAGGGGACTTCAGATCCATCGTGTCTCAGGAAGACGCTAATAGCCTAGCAAGGGCTGCTGTCGAGGCTCAAGGTCAGGATATAGCGAATATCAAGGGTAACTGTGAGAAGATACCGGTATTTACCGGATCGTACTCCAAGGTATTCCAGAGAACCAACTGCCCTGAGGGTTCTACTCCTGTTGACTTCACTGTGGACGAGAAGATGTGTTCTGGATATCCGTTCACTTCTACGGTATCGCAGGATGCCGCCAACAAGCTGGCGCAGGACGCTGTCGAGGCGCAAGGTCAGGCTATCACCAACGAGCGTGGCGACTGTCAGACTAACGTATACTATAACGTAAGGATGGAGAAGACAGTCACTAGAAACAATTGCGATGAGTTCCATATCGGTCAACCTTATACTTATGTTGTAGCCGCTGGTAAGTACTTCTCTATTATCTCTCAGGAGGATGCTGACAATAAGGCTAAGGCCGATCTTGAGGCTAACGCCCAGCAACAAGCCAACCTAGAAGGTGAGTGTAAGGAGAAGACGATCTACTACGGTAGGTATAATAAGGAGTTCACTCGTAATAACTGTGATGAGACCCAATACGGCACCAAGGTTGTCGTGGATGAGACTATGGTGACAGGAGATTTCAGGTCTACCGTATCTCAGGAAGACGCCAACAATAAGGCTAAGGCCGCCGTCGAGGCTCAAGGTCAGGATGTGGCTAACGTGAAAGGTAAGTGCGAGAAGGTGCCTGTATATACCGGTACTTATACACGTACGTTTACCCGTAACAATTGTGGTGCTGGCACTGGTGGTCCTTATACGGTAAATGATAGGATGGTTGACGGTTATCCGTTCACGTCTACCGTATCACAGGAGGATGCCAACAACAAGGCCAAGGCCGCCGTTGACGCCCAAGGACAGGCTCTTGCCAATATCCACGCCCTTTGTACGTACACCGGCCGTGCTTCCTTGGAGTTCACGAGAAACAACTGTGGTGAGTGTAAGATCGGATCTAAGGTGACGATTACCCAAGATATGGTAGAAGGACACCCATTCCAGTCTAACGACTCCCAGACCGCCGCTGACGCTATGGCCATGACCGCCGTACAGGCTCAAGGGCAGGCTTTGGCTAACACCAAGGGTACTTGCTCTAACGCTACTATGTATACCGGTAAGGCTAGCTTCGAGTTCACGAAGAGCAATTGTGGCGCTAATCAGGTAGGAGATCCGTTCACCGTGACACAAGATATGGTGGAAGGTCATCCGTTCCAGTCTTGTGTATCACAGGATGAGGCTAACTTAGTCGCTATGGCCGCTGTCATGAATCAAGGTCAGAAGATCGCCGATGAGCGTGGTACTTGCCATGAGGCTCCTAAGTACACCGGTCATTATAGCGAGGCGTTCGAGAAGAATAATTGTCCGTCTGGTCTTATCCCGTCTTCGGTTACCGTGACCGAGGCTGACGTGACCGGAGGTCCGTTCTACTCATACGAGAGCCAGTTCGCCGCCGATGAGCTTGCCAAGGCCGCTGTCAAGGCGCAAGGTCAGGCTATAGCCAACGATCGTGGTACTTGCGACGAACTGAAGATATATGTAGGTAATTATAGCAAGGAGTTCACTCCTAAGTGTCCTACTTGTCAGTATGCAGATCCTATCACCGTAACCCCGGATCTTATGGGTCAGTTCTTTACCTCAACCCGTTCTCAGGAAGAGGCAGACGCTTTGGCTAAGGCCTATATCGACAGAATGGGTCAGGCGTTCGTCAACAAGAACTATGATGATACGTGCCATACGAAGACCGAGCAACCGGTATGGGAGACTATAGAGACCGTATGTAAGGACTGTATCTCTCAATTACATCAACGTAACACCAATACCTGTTATACTGATCCTGATAATCAAGAGCGGTATATAGCTGGTGGTAATAATACATGTTTCTGGTTTGGTACGGCATCCAAGGCCTTTACCCGTCAATGTGCGGATGGTGGAGTTGGAAGCTCTGTTACCGTAACTCAGAATGATGTTACGGATCCAAGTCCTAGCTCTGATGGTAAGTTTAAGTCATGTGTATCCCAAGCTGACGCTAACGCCAAGGCATTGGCCGCCGTGAACTCTCATGGTCAGGCCGTGGCTAACTCGAAGGGTACTTGTACTTGGACAGGAAGCTATACCGGACAGGTTAGGAAGAACAATTGCGCTGACGGCGGCGTGGGCGACATGGTATCCGTAAGTAGCAGCAAGCTTCCGGGACACCCGTACACCTCCACCGTTTCCTTGGCTGACGCCAACAAGAAGGCTGAGAACGCGGTTCGTGGATCTGATGGTCAGGCTTACGCCAATAAGAATGGAGGATGTACATGGACTTACGTGGCAAGCCGTGACTTCTATAGGAACAATTGCGCCGGAAGCGGGGTTGGTCAGAGAATAACAGTGACCTCTACGCAGGTTAACGGCGGTACGCCTATCACCAGCAAGGTTTCTTTGGCTGATGCCAGAAGCAAGGCCGAGCAGATCTTAGACCAGAAGGGACAGGATTACGCTAACCAACATGGAACTTGTGTATGGACCGGTACTGGAAGCGCTACATTTTATAAGGATAATTGTGGTACATGTAAACATGGTGTCGCTCTATCCGTTCCTTATAGCGCCTTAGGGTTGTCAGCGTTGACATCTACCGTATCTCAGGCGGATGCCGACAGCAAGGTTCAAAACGCTTTCAAGAATGATACGGCGACTAAGACCGCCGCTCAAGCTTACGCTAATAAGAATGGTGATTGCGCCGATGACGATGATACCCCATCTTATGATGATTGGAATTACTATTGTAGTGGATGCGATTATCGTAGGAGTAGGAATCAGACCAATCCTTGCTCTTCAGCCCCAAATCAAGATGAGTTGGTTGAGTCCGATTCGAGATCTTGTGGATGCGGGTGTGATAATACATATCATATGGATAATAGCAGGTGTAATAATGGTAATAGCGAGGAGCATTATTCTAGCGAGTGCGATCCTACAGGATATTGGCAGAATGGTGGTAAACATTGCTGTAATCCACATGACTACACTGTCTATACCAATGAGGTATGTAAGGGATGTTCGGGCGAATGCGGTGATGTATGTGTTCCTGATAGCCCTATTAAGGTGGTTAGCGCTGGTGAATTTTGTGCTTCTTCATCGAATCTGGCTAGTGAACAAGCTTATAACAAGTATAAAGAGTACAAGGATGCATTACAAAATTTAGTTGATGCTAGGATATGTCCTTCTAAGGTTGGCAATGATGACCGATGGGGAAATGTCAAGGCTACGAACTGTCCTAGCAACTGTACTCCTAAGACTATCAGTTATAAGCAAATCGCTGGTAAATATGAGGCTTGTACCAAGGACGAGGCAAATAGGATAGCCGACAATAACCTACAATCCGATGGTATCTCTTACGCTAATGGCTTGGCGCAGGCCGATAGATGCGATTGCGTGGAGCCAACAAAGACATGGTCATGGTCGGTATCTATGAATAATGATTGCATGAGCCATGAACAACTTGTCACATCAAGAGGATTTACGATTACGTATAATAATCAATGTGGTAGATCTATATCTGGTTCTGTGAGCGGTATAGGATATACACAAAACGGAGAAGAGCAGGTCAATAGCGCTAGCTTTACAATTCCCGCAGGATCCGGGACCAAGAGTGGAAGTGTATATTTTAGCCGAGAAGTGGTATGTGGAGATGTAACAATCTCTGGTCATGATTCAGGTAATTGTTGACAATCACTGCTGTTATGGTTTTTAATAAAAAGGAGAGACTTATTAGCCTCTCCTTTTCCATTACATATCAGGATCTTAACAGTTCCCAGATCCTCCCCCAGAAACACTTATAGACCCACATTGTACTCCTGAATCAAAACCTATGACACCGGTTTTTTTACCAGACCCAGTAGGTATACTTACGGAAGTACTTCCAGCCGTAACAGTTTGCCCATTATCATTCCTGCCAGTAACAGTTACGGTTATTGATTTAGATGATCCACATTGATTATTGTAAGACACTTCATAGGAGCACCTTAATGCAGATGTAGAACTAGGCAGACCATTACAAGGATCACCGCTCAGCATAGCGTTGGCGCTCCACGTCTTTGTTGGCTCCACGCAATCGCACTCCATCGCATTGGCTTTTTCCTGCGCTAGTCTTTGTGTGTCAGCCTGTGCCGCGGCGGTAAGTTGGTAGTTTCATCAACCTTGTTTATTCTATTTTCGATAGAAATGACTAATATTGTATCACTAACATTAAAAAAAGTAAGATTATGGCATGTGCTAATAAAAAGAAGATGGCAGAAGGAGGCAAAGTCTCCGAGAAAAAGAAACCTCAAATGAAATGCGGAGGTAAGGTTAAGAAGAAAAAGTAATAACAGGAGGGGTATATCCCCTCCTCAGTATTTAGCATATGAAAAATTCAGAATTTGTATCTAGGATCATGAATGACATGAACTCCATCAATAAGGACGCTCATGTCAGTAGAAGATGGATATTGTCCATAGGCAGGCAAAAAGCAAGGTCTTATATAGCCCAGAAGTATGCTGATGGAACCTTGTTCGGCGAGGAATCGCTGTATACTCATATTAATTGCATGGAAATGGAGAGGGTTCGTAAGGTAGATTGTTGCTTTGATGAGTTTAAGTTATGCAGGATACTTATGAGATCCAAGAAAAGATTGCCCGATATGATATATACCCGTATAGGTCCGGCTATCATCAAAGTATCAAACATCATGGATGATATTATATTTACCTCCATATCGTTAAGAAAATACGCTAACAACAAGGAACGTAAATACGGGAATATAGATCAATACTATTATTATGTCAATGATGGATATATCTATATACCAGATATTAACATAGAGGCTATAAATGTTGATCTTATAACTCTCGACAGAAAAGCGGCGTTAGAGCTAGGGGGATGTGGAGCTGAAAAAGATAAGCCATGTACATCTCAATGGGATTATGATTTCATATGCCCAGACAAACTTCTTGAATATGTGGTTTCCGAAACATTAAGGGAAACTGTAACCAAATTGCAGATCCCTACGGATGAGAACCCGGATATGGATATTAATAAGAAAACACAAAAAATTCAATAACATGAATCTAATAAGATCAATAATCAATTTCTTTGGTTTCAATGACGCCATAGTTGACGGTATAGGTGAAAGAGGGATGAGAGACAGCTCTATTATAAGATATAATGAGGTGCACGATATGTATGACAAGATTATAAAAGATCTGGGAGATATGTCGGCTTACGTATCCAAGGGTTATATCTATGATAAGATAAAGGAAAGAACGGGATTAAGTACCAGACATATTAGTAGGATATTAAATCATACTAAGAGAAAAGATCTTAGGTTTATATAAAAAGGAGAGGATAATCAACCTCTCCTTTTTGTTTTTAACAGCCTCCACCTTGACTTGGATTAGATACATACATGCTTGTAGCATTGCTAACACAATCACTTCCGCCTGATATCGTTCCCGATCCGGATGGTATGGTGACTGTTTTAGTGGTAGAGAAATATTCTACATCTCCAGATGGTTCAGATCTAGTATAATACACATCAAATGATGCTGTTTTAGATTTACCACATGGATTATCATAGCTTACGGATATACTTAAGCATTGTCCATTAAAACTTCCGCTAGCGTAAGCGCTCCATGTTTCGAGGCAATCGCATCTATCGGCCTGCGCCAAGCCATTAGC
>ERZ791614.1851-NODE-1851-length-10072-cov-2.175601_pt1 | contig 10072 bp, 18 predicted proteins | sample MGYA00510274_ERZ791614 | MGnify/ENA primary metagenome ERZ791614 (study PRJEB30046, sample SAMN00715221) | human gut metagenome | study: EMG produced TPA metagenomics assembly of the A metagenome-wide association study of gut microbiota in type 2...
CCTCGCCCCCAGATTTGCACGTGTGGATGAGAGCATCTGCTTATGTACATGTGCACTTATGACAGTGCACTGCACGTCTGCTGCCATTGCTTTGCAGCCCTCGTGTGGTGGAGCACCACAGAGTCCTTTGCTTACTCCCCCCTTCCCGGTGGGATGGGGGAGAGAATTATGGGGGAAAAAAAAAGAAGGTGGAACTCATGTGTTGAGAGAAATCTCTTTCCAAAGGTAGAGAAAAGGACAGAAGTAATGGATGCACGCACACACACACACACACATATATATATGAATGTATGTAAGAAGTGATGTAGAAGCAGTGGCTCAGCACCTCCCAAGCAATGGGCAAGCAGAGGAAGAGAGTGAGATGAACTCCCACCCCCTTCAAAACTCCTTCTGCATGATGTCATATGGTATGGAATATCCCTTTGGCCCGTTGACATCAGCTGTCCTCATTTGGTTTCCTCCCAGCTCCTTCTTGAGAGCTTTGCTGAGAACGGCCTTGGCTCTGTCCAGGTCTGCTTCTCAGAAACTATAAACACGAGAGTGTTCTCACTGTCATAGCATCATAGCAGACACTGAAGAAAAATGGATCCCACCTGAGACTAAGACAGCCCCCCAGTGTCCGTGCAGCGAGCCATGTGGGGCTGCAGGTCGTGCATTTCCCTGGCAGCATTGGCCAGGGGTGCTGGGGAGGTTTGCGTGCTCAGCTTGGGCATCGCGCTGCTGTGCCTGTCAACACAGCATGCTTCGTGCTCTCCGAGCAGCAGAACAGCGTTTCATCACCAAGGTGCCGTAATATTTACTGGAACCAGATGCATTTGTGTCTCTGAGGCTGGGTTTACCCTACGAGCTCTTCTTGACGAAGCTGTTTTGATTCCCTTTGTCCGTGTGCGAGATGCGCTTATCCCCCCTTGTGTTCTGTCCCACGGTATTACTCTTGGTGGGCAGAAGGAGCTGGTGGATTCAGCAGCAGTAGATTCTGTTGGTTTCCTCTGTGCTGCTTCATCCCTGGAGCTCGCTGCTGCACGGAAGAGTACAGGCGTGTTTATCCCAGGGCTGCTGTAAAGGGGAGCCCGGTTGGCGTAGCAGTGATCAGCAGCTAACGGGCTGTGCAGAGGAGGGCTTTGCAGAAGGAGCAGGAGTGCCTGCGTCCATCTGTATCCTCGGATACGTTCTGGCAGTGAGGCAGCAGCTGTGGCCACAGTGACTGAATGCAGACTTGGCAAGACCCCCAAGGCTTGGGGCTGCCACGTGGCGTTTCCTAGCCCTACCCTCCTTTATATGCCTGGCAAAGCACAGCCACCCTGCACCCAGGGCAAGCGTTTGTCTTAGTGTCATGTTTCATGCTGTCTTGTGAAGCTCAGGCACTGGGGGCAGCTTCCCCCCAAAGAAAAGGAGGAGGAAATGAGGTCGTCATGGAAGCCAAAAGGCAAAAATGCACTCGGGAAAGAAACTGTCGAAGCAGTCTAGTAGTAGTACTATGTATTTCTCTTCCTTTATTTCCATCCAGGTGCAAGAGATGGCTGCTCTAAGCCGCCCGTGGATGCAAAGAAGGACCCTAGTGTGGATTTGCCATAGGCCCAGCAAGAGGCTCAACAGCACCAAGCGCCGTGTCCTGCACTTTGGTCCCGACAACCCCATGCCAGCTTCTCCAGGATTTGGCTGGGATGGAATTCCAACCACGCACTGATTTCTCGAACGCTGGGGTGCCCTGTTGGAATCCTGTGGTCTTGTGACGTGGTCTTGCCTCCCCACCTTGTCCGTCCATGGTGGAGCAGCCGGGTGGCCCTTAGTGATGTCATAAGCGGCTAGAATGAGGGGAGGAGCAGCGCGTGCTGCTTCCCTTCATTGGAGCGCTTGAGCTCGGCGTGAGTACGTGGCTTGTTGCACTTGTGCACTGATTGAGTCCCTTTGTCTTCATCCCGTCTTGCGCAGCGCCTTGTAGGTAAGCTGAGACGGTGCGGGATAGACGGGTGGGCAGCGAGGGCTTGAGAAGTGCTGGCTGGCAGAGCTCCTAGGATCATATTGCTTCGTCTGGACCGTCAGACGCCATTTTCCCGCAGGCCATCCATCCATCAAGGTGGCATTTGTCCCACGGTTTTTCCCTCGCCTTCCTTGCTAAATTGTGGAGGCTCACTGACCTGCTCTTTCTCTGTCCCCTCCCCACCCTCCGCCTGCTCCCTTGGTGCAGCTTTTGCTCGCGGAAGATCAGAGCAAAGTGACAAGGAACGGCTGCGGGTTCGAGGATCTTCTTCTCCCTTGTTCTGATCTCTTGCCAGGTACGTGCCATGTTTTGTATTGCCACATGGTTCAGCAGCCCGTGTTTAGTCACACCGTGTGTAGTAACACAGCCTCGTCCAGCTGAAATGCAGCTCTGGTCACGTGTGGGATTTTTCCACTTCCTCTCCAGCTCAACCCTCAGCAGGATGCTGCCTGTAGTGCTGGGAGCAGCTAGTGTGAAGGAAAGCAATCCCTTAGGCAAAGAGCCCTAGCCCCACTCTGTGCAGAGCTGCACAACATGAGCCAGGGGCACAAGCGTGCATGCTTTGGCTGTGTGAGTGTGCCCGACAGCTGTAGGGAGCACAGCGGGCATGCAGGCAGAGGAAATGCGTGGGCAAGGCTGCGGCCGGCGCTGGTGGTGAGGCTGCTGCTGGGAGCCGGGGGCTGGGGAGCAGCTCCAGCCCCAGCAGTGACACCTCTCCCTGGCCTGCTACTGCGCTCTCAGCGTGCTGCGGGCAAATGCATCTGCTGCTTTGTGCCAGAGTCCCCATCTGCTAGCAGAGGGACAGCGACTTGGTCCAGTGCTGCGTATTGCAACGGCTGTCCCGTTTGAATAGACTGCACACAGTTGTTCTTTCTAGAAGTAGTTCTGAAGAAGTCTCTTGATCCAGTGCTGTGTGAGCACAGGAAATGTGTTTCTTTTCTGTTGCAGCTTGTCGCGCCTGCTGTGATGGGCATCGCGAGCAGCGAGATCAGCCGTGGGCCTGACCGGGCGTTGACGGAGGTACAGTGTGAAGCTCTGCTTGGTCTCTGTTCCCTGCCTTGAGCCAGCAGAATGAGCCACCGGTGTGCTCTCCTGCTTTTCAAGAGAGAGAGCATCCTTCCGGCTCTCTCGGTGTCCCTGAAGAGCTGCCTTAAAAGCTTCATTTCCTTGCTAGTGGCATCGAGATGGCACCCTGAAATCCTCCTTGTTTGTCCTCAGCTCCTCACCATGGCCTGTGCTCTCTGTTTCAGCCTGAGAACCAGGGGAAGCCCTTGCTGGTCCGTGAGGAGTTATCTCTTAATATTCCAGCTATTGCTGCTGGCCATGTTATTAAGAGATACGTTGCCCAGGCAGCGGATGAGCTCTCCTTGGAGGTAAGCAGATAAAGAAGGCGTTCCTTGTTGTCACGGCCAGAAGAGTATACCGTGTGAATGCATCAGGAATATTCTCAGACACCTTCAGAATGCCTTGTGAGGCGAAGCCCAGAAGATGCAGGTCCAGATAGGACTTGCACTGGGTTGGATGCAGGGAGGAGTTCAGCCATGTCTAAAAGACGTTTTGATTTGGCATGCTTGCACTGTATTCTGTCTGGTGTGTAAGGCAGTGACTCTTGTACCTCCACGTTCAGCTTTCCGACGGGAAATGCCTGAAGAGCTGCCCCGGTGCAATTGCTCTCAAGCTGTGCGCTCTTTGGCAGTGCAGAAGAAGGGTGCCATTTCAGCTGTGCTTTCCTCCCAGCTGTGCTGACGCTGGGATTGATGTTGCAATGTCTTGCAGGTGGGAGACCTGGTGTGCGTTCTTGCTATGCCAGCAAAGGAGCAGAGCCCCTGGTGGAGAGGCAAGCGTGGCTTTCAGGTAGGCACAAGCTTCAGACTCATGGGCGCAATTGCAGTCAAGTGAGGAACGTCAGCTTCGAGCTGCTCTGCCTGCACAGGGTGGCTTCTGGACGTCAACAGTTTCCCTGTGTCGCTGTCAGAGGACTTTCCCTTTGGCTCTGGGCTTGGGTAGGAAACTGTCTCCTCATGTGACTTAGAAGCAAGAGCCTCTCGTGCTCAATAGACAGTCAGGAGTTGACCACCTCTGTCCATTGTACAAGCACGGGGGACAGCCATCTTATGCTCCGTCAATTGCTTTTGTAGGTCTTCTGGCTGCAAATGTTGAATGAGGGTTACTTTTCTGCAGGCCATTCTTTCTTGGTTGAACAGTTGAGGCCTGAGAAATGCTGCATTCAGTATTCCATCCCTCTTTTTGTTCTTGTTCCAGGTTGGATTTTTCCCTGGTGAGTGCGTGGAGCTCATCAACGGAAAAATTCCTGAGGCCCTCATCAATTCAGCGCCAAAGCCAGGTACGGATGTTACATGTGATGGCGCGGGGAAGTCAAATGGAGTCTTTTTCTGGGTGTGTTCTGTGTTGAATACCTCCTTTATCCATCCCACGTTCTCCTCTGTGTTGATGATCCTTCCTGCATCCCACGGGGCGTAGGGCTGCTGTTTTGTAGGCAGTGAGAATGAGGGCTTGGGCAAATGCTCGAATCCTTGTAGAATGCAGTGTTGGCAATGTTCTTGCCGCTTTGACGTGCTCTGTAGCATGTGTTTCCGCTCAGCCTGGTCCCACTGAGCCCAACCTGAAATGAACTGGTTTCTTCCTTTTGTTGTGCAGTGCCAAAGAAGCGTGGCAAGCTCCTCAGCTTCCTTCGTTCCTTCGTGAAGGCCCGCCCAGAGGAACCGAAGCAGCGGGAGATGGAGCTGGAGAAGGAGAAGGGAGGGGTGTTTGGCTGTGACCTGGGAGAGCATCTTCTCCACTCTGGCCGTGATGGTAAGGAACAGCCCATTCCTGAGAGCTTCCTCTCTCTGTTGGGCATGTAAAGATGAAAGAAAGGGAGATCATGTCTAGCAAGGGGCAGGTTGATAGCGGTGGAGAAGCGTGAGGTGGGAGTTATGGCTGAAAGGGAAGCTGAGGCTAATGCTCATAGGAGGCCGGCACACTTGTATTTGCTTAAAGCCAAAGGTGTAAGCCAATCCCACGCTAGCCTGAAAACCAAGGAAGCCTTTTGGCCCAAGAGAGTGTAGTGCGTCAGTTTCCTAGCTCTTCTGGACATGAGGTTTCACGCCTCCATTCCGGTGGGAGCTGTGATGGGACTTGTGGCAGTGTCTCTGGCTTCCCCAGAATTACTTTCTGCAGGCTGCTTGGCAGGTCCTGGCATTTCTTGAAAGCCAAGAACACGTCCGTGTCCAGTTTCCTCCCCGGCTCCTGCCTGTCAGAGACGTCTGTGCCGGCTTTCTTTCTCCTCTAAGGAGGAGGCATGCAGTAGCGCGGCTGGGCTTAGTGGATGGGATGTGACAGGGGCAGCGGCTGAAGCAGGACTTGAATCAGGAGCTCAGCTAAGCGCTGGCCCTTGTTCTGTAGTCCCCCAGGTCGTGCAGAGCTGCGCTGAGTTCATTGAGCAGCACGGCGTGGTGCAGGGGATCTACCGCCTGTCCGGCGTGGCGTCCAAGATCCAGAAGCTGCGGTAAGAGTGCTTCTGGACTGTATGTTGTCTTGCTTTGGAGTTGTTTTCCTCTTTCTCCAAGCCCTCTGTTTTTGTGTCCTTCTCTCCAGCCATGACTTTGAGTCGGAGCAGATTCCGGAGCTCACCGTCCGGGACATTCACAGCGTGAGCTCCCTGTGCAAGATGTACTTCAGGGAGCTCCCGAGCCCTCTGCTGAGCGAGCAGCTGCATGGCAAGTTCTCGGTAAGCACAAGGCAATGGCCTTCATGTCCCTCTTCGTGGCCTGTCCCATCCACACACACGCCTGCGCACCTTTTTTTGGTCTTTTTTCTGTTGAAGTTGGGGTTTTGATGGACATCCAGTGGGTGTCTCTGTACAACAAGCAGCTCATGCTTCCTGCACACCGGGTGCACCGTAACACCTGGTGTGTGCATCCTGCCATTGGAAATGTGGGAGATGGGAGCAGCAGTGCCCTCTGCAGCTCTGAGGCCCTTTTTCTGTTAGCCCCATGCGCTTGACTCGCATGATGTGTGTCTCATTCCCTTTCTGCTTTCTTCCAGGACGCTGTTTGTGCCGGTACAGATGAGGAGCGGTTGGTCAGAATGCAGGAGGTCATCCAGCAGCTGCCCGCGCCTCACTACAGGTCAGAAAACTGCTGCCCTCAGTCTGGGGAGCTCAGCCCTGCTGCACTTCAGAGGGCGATGATGCGATGGCAGGCTTTGTCTCACGCTGGCAACGTGATGCCTGTGTGTGTTGAAGTGGTGGATGGCTGCGTGGGGTGAATGGATTGGGTCAGCTCCTGGGCACGGGGGCACGGCTGGTGCAGCTGATGGCTGCGTCTGTGCTGTGCTGGGGCTTGGTGCTGCAGCGTGGCACTTGGGAAAGCTTGATCTACTTGCTATTCCGAAGCAAGAACAAGCAGTGGCATGAAGTGAGGTTTGTTTGGTGAATGTGAGCACGGCGTGCTCAGTGGTGCTGAAGGTTTGGCTCTTGCTTTCCAGGACGCTGGAGTACCTGATGAGACACTTGGCTTGTCTCGCTGGGAGCTGCTCCGTCACAAACATGCCCGCTAAGAACTTAGCGATTGTGTGGGCTCCCAACCTCTTCAGGTAAACTTCTTTTTCCGTCTCAGCACAAGGCTTAGATCTGTTCTCCCCACGGGCACACTTTGGAGAGGAGGACAATTTGTGCTCTCTTGGTTTTGTCAGATGGGGCTGGTGTGTCCTTGATCACCCGGGAGAATGTCTTCAGTGGCATCAGTGCTTGCCCACTGCGGAAGTCTCCAGAGCCCAATTGGACAGCCTTTGGCTGCCCAAATGCCCAAACGTGGGGAAACGATCTCGGGTCAATGACTTCTCCAATCTGCCTTTTCTACAGATCCCAGCAGAACGAGGCTGCCTGCGCCAGCGGAAGAGCTGCCTGCGTGGAACTGCAGAGGCAGTCGGATGTGGTGGAGTTCCTCATCAACCACACCGACGTCCTCTTCTGCTCCAGCTCCACATCAGGCATCGGAGATGGAGCAGGTGAGCGTCTTCCTGCATGAGCTTTGTCTTGATGAGACACCTTGATCAAATGCAGGCCTTCTCCAGGATTGTTGAGATACGCTTTTGCTATCGAGGGGCCAGCAGGCTTGTGGGCTTAGATGAGAATATGGCAACCTGTGGCTGGATGCGGAGAATGTCCAAGCCCAAAGTTGAGCATGAGAAAACCGTCCCTGTCATGGTGATGTTTTGCGTGCAGGTGAAGCTTGATGAAAGGGTTTTGACCTCCTCTTTTTCCAGTGGTTCGGATAAGCAAGGCTGAGAGATGTGCGGCACCTCCCCCAGAACTGTGATGGCTGTGCCGCTGCTTTCTGATCCTCCCTCTTAGCTGTGGTCTTCCCTTCCAGGGCGCAGTTCTCCATCAGGGCCCAAGTCTGTGCAGGTGTCTTCTCCTGCCACCAAGCTGCTCACTCTGGAGGAGGCACAGGCACAGAGGGGAGGCCACAGCAGCTCTCCCGCTGTGACAGAGAGCAGGGACATGCAAGTGGAAGAAGGCCCCGCAGCTGCGCGGGGGAAATTCCACACAATCATTGACTTTCCGTCTGAAAGGTAAAGAGGACTTTCTTTTCCAGCAGCTTCCTATCAGACTTGGTTGGGTGGGCTTTTGTGGGTTTTTCTCCACTATTGCTAGTGCCAAAACTTGCAGAAGCTACGTGACGCTAATGGGGCGTGTGGTGGTGTACTGAATGTCCCCTCCCTTTGGACTCTGAGGTTCAACTAACAGGCATGCTCTGCATCTGGGTTGACATGGCTGAGGGGAATGTAGCCAGCAAGACTCCAGGGCTGAGCTCTAGAAATGGAACCATTGTCAACCGTGTGAATCAGAGCGAGCTTCTAAGTTGTGTTTCAGCAGGAAGCAGGCAGTGCTAGGAACAAGCAAGTGTTGGCAAGAGCTCAGGGCAGCTCTTCCCTCACCCTGCACCATGCACGACTCACACCGCTCCCTCTTTTCTCCCTCCAGACCAAGTCCACCCAGCAGGGTGAAGGAATCCCCAGCATGCAGTTGGTGTTCCTGCTTCAGGCCCAGAAAACCATCCTCTGTGGCCAAACGCCAACTGCAGCGCGATGCCAGGGAGCCCTCGGAAACAGAGGTGGTGGTCCTGGCAGGTAAGGGTGCACATCCAGCTGTCAAAACCCTGCTTGTCAGCGCCATCGAATTCATGCTTGGAGTCCACACAAAAGAGAAAGACAAACAACAAAAGCGCAACAGTTCCTTTCGAGACAGTGCTCCTACTGTTGCTATTGTCCTATTGGCTTTGTCCTGCTGCCACTGCATAAGCAAATCTCAAGAACCACTCTCATCATTCAGCTTGTGCAAGTTTGCCACTAACTGTTTGCCTGTGTATCTACTCCTTCCTAGGTGAACCGAGCCCTCGTCCACGCAGAAGAGCCAGAGCGTATAGCGATGGTTCACTGTGTGCTTCCATGTATGGAGAGCTGCTAGGAAGCATGAATCGCTGCAGCTCGGATGACAGCCTTCCATATAACATCAGTGAGGGAATGAAGGTGTTGATCCAGGTGGAAGCCCTCATCTCTCCCGGCTGTGCAGAAGACGCTGACCTGAGCCTGCCAGAAACAACAGTCACCGAGCTGGACTGTGACGGGGCACCATTGCAGTGCAGCCCAGCCCAAGCACAGCCCGAGTGCCCCGACAGCAGCAGCTCCATGCAGGAGCAGGTCAGCGTCAGCCAGGAGGAGCCGAGCCTGGTGGAGGGGGACGTAGAATCAGAGCTCCAGTCCCAGGCACCGGGCAGCAGCACGAGCTCTGAGCCCCTCTCTCCTTCACCAGAGACGATGAGTCCCATCTGTACACCGGACCTCTCACCAAAAAGCCCTCCTGGCTGTGAATGAATAAAAGCACGCTGGTGCTGGATCAACGCCTTGACTGCCTTCTGAGTCTTCATTCCCAGGGATTGGGATGGATGCAAGCAACAGCAAGGCAGCTCATGTTGCAAGGCTATGGCTGTGGGCTGTGCGTGCAGCAGAGCTGCGGGTTTGTTCCCATTTTGTCTGGCTGTGGGATGCCTGCAGCGAGAGCTGTGCACCCGTAGTGTATGGTAGCAAAGAATCTCCAGCATCCGGGATGCTGCTCATGATCATGGCCAGCTTCCGTGCTATGGCTGTGGCTTTGTGATGCTTTTGAGTGAGGGCTTTTGGATGCTCTTGGATGCCTCGGCTGCTCCCCGACAGCTCTCTCCTCTCTCCCGCCGTGTCCATTCCTGGCTCCCAGCTACGAGCTGGCCCTGCAGAGCATCTCCAGCCCTGTCAGCATCAGCATCCAGCAGCGGCAGGAGGAGCTCCCCCTGACCAACGCCAGGCAGTAGTGCTCGGTCTGCAGGTTAGCTGCCATTTACCTGTAGGTGGCTCTTGCAGAAGAAGACTCAAACAGCAGAGCGTTTTCCTCATCTGCAGCACGCAAATGCTACAAAAGCAGAAACAACCCAGGAAGCTGTGGGTTTGGGAGTCTGCATGGACATGCACTGAGTGTGTTGATGGTGCTCTGCCATCCTTTATTTCCTTCTCCTTGCTCTTCCATAAGCTGCTCAGGATTGGAAAGCTGCATGTCCCATAATTCCCCAGAACCCAACTTAGGTGACTGGTTGCCTGAACAGGTAAGGACCGTGTAAATATACAAATCTTTCTCATTGCACAACACAGCAGTGCTGCCAGACTTTGTTATGGCTCTTTAGGGCACCTTGCAGACTGTGTGTCATTTTCCTCTCACCTTTCCCTTTCTTTCCCCGAGGTTTTGCCTTGCTTTGCCCTTTTATTCCTGCTACCTTCCTCTGTGTTGCTCAGGTGTTGCAGTTCCTTTGTGAATATCAAATCCTGAAGCACTGCCACTCCACAAGAGAGCTATCCTCTCAGGTTACGTTGCTTCACTCCTGCCCAGGGCCTTTTTCTGGGGCCCTCGAGCATAGAAGCGAATGGCAGCGGGAGGCCTGAGTGGTTGGGGTGTAGCCTAAATTTTAATCTTGACTGCGATGGTGACCTAAAGGCCTGCAAGTAAAGAACGATCCTGGGATGGAACAAAGTATTCTGACAGTTTTGAGACAGCTTGTA
>ERZ791614.1857-NODE-1857-length-10031-cov-2.383320_pt1 | contig 10031 bp, 5 predicted proteins | sample MGYA00510274_ERZ791614 | MGnify/ENA primary metagenome ERZ791614 (study PRJEB30046, sample SAMN00715221) | human gut metagenome | study: EMG produced TPA metagenomics assembly of the A metagenome-wide association study of gut microbiota in type 2...
ACGCTCTCCCGAGGGCGTGACGTACTTAAAAAGCGGAAACTTCGCGTGCTGACGATCGTTCTGCCAATCCCCTTTAACCAACGCCTGGTAGGTCTTGTGCATCTCTCCTTCGCGGATCATTTCGTGGAGTCGCACCAAAGCTTTCCGAGTTTTAGCCAGCACCAATACGCCAGAAGTCCCTCTGTCCAAGCGATGGACGAGTTCCAGGAACGGAAGTTCCGGGCGGCTCGCTCTCATTCGTTCGATTAGACCGTAAGAGATGCCGCCATGGCTTGCCATACCGGCCGGTTTGTCCACGACCATGATGTTTTGATCTTCAAAAAGAATCGGCGGCATTTCCGAGAGCTTCAAGGGAGGTGCCGAATGTTCGGATTCTTTTTCGGTATAGCGGATCGGCGGAATACGAACTTCGTCTCCGCTCTGCAGACGAGTGTCGACATGAGCTCGTCCTTTATTGACTCGGACCTCGCCGGAACGCACTACGCGGTAGATCAAAGATTTCGGCACGCCTTTAAGCTGTGAAAGCAGAAAGTTATCCAGTCTTTGACCGTCATTGCTTTCGTCAACCTTCTTGAAGATAACCTTCGGCTCGGCGGCTTTTCTTTCTTTCGGTTCTTGTGCCGATGTCTTCACCCTTGGTAAGGCAGTCTTTGGCTTTGGGCGCTGAGTGACCTTTCCGGTCGACGCGGAAATGTTTAAGTCTGCTAACAAATCTTTTCCGCTGCGGGTGCGGCTTTTCGCAGAAGTACGACCCTTTTTTGGGTCTGTTCGCTCATTATTTTGGCGAGATTTCATCATTTGTTCTAAAATCCTGTGCGAGAGTTTGACCGTCAGAACAACTCGGCGCCGCAGGTTTGCGCGTCTGAAATCTGTCGGTTCAACTGTTCTCAATGACCTCCGCCGATTGTAATCTTTTGACGACAAACGGAATGCGATGCGTACCGATTCTAGGGTCTCTCCGCTTGAGCTGACCGATGATGAACGGAACACGCTAAACATCGTTTTTCGCAACGATGCCGGCAGGAGATTTTGTAATGAATGATAGGCGGTGCTCCGATTTTCGAATCGTCGCAGCTCGCCAATGGCCTTCGGGTCATTTGCTGTAAAGAATTTTTATTAACACGGGGCGCAGCATCCGGTTGATGCGCGCACAAATTTTGGAACACATGCTGCACTCGTGCAGCAAAAGTATTGGAAAAAAGAGAGTGGCTTACCTCCGCTGTTTCGATCGGCCTGCCTATTCCTGCCTAACGGGAAGGGATAATTGTGCCTGCACTGCGGTCTCCTCTCTCGATTTTATAAAGCCTCCTGCGGACAATTTCCGCGATTCACTCAGGGAGATCCCTTTGCCCGTTCCACTTGTTCCGGAACCTGTTTGATATCTTTTCTCTACGGCACGCCTATGGTCCGCGTCAGTGACTGAGGAGTGCTTGATGAAGCGCATGTTATTTAACGCCACGCATGCTGAGGAGCTGCGTGTCGCTATTGTTGAAGGTCAGAAGCTCATTGATATTGATATCGAGTCTTCCGAACGTCAGCAGAGAAAGTCCAATATCTACAAAGGCGTAATCACCCGTATTGAACCGTCTTTGGAAGCATGTTTCGTCGATTACGGCGAAGAACGCCACGGTTTTCTCCCTTTTAAAGAAATTTCCCGTTCTTACTTCAAAGAAGGTGTTGATGTTCGCACTGCGACCATCAAAGAAGCACTCTCCGAAGGAACCGAGCTCATCGTTCAGGTTGAAAAAGAAGAACGCGGCAACAAGGGAGCGGCACTGACCACTTTCATTTCCTTGGCCGGTCGCTACCTCGTCCTTATGCCGAACAATCCTCGCGGAGGCGGTGTCAGCCGTCGTATCGAAGGCGAAGAACGCGAAGAGCTTCGTGAAAACATGTCCAAGCTCCCGACACCGAAAGGCATGAGCCTCATCGCTCGTACCGCTGGTATCGGCCGTACGGTCGAAGAACTCAAATGGGACTTTGATTACCTTCTCCAGCTCTGGCAGGCCATTGTTGAAGCTGCCACACCGCAGTATGAAGACACCGAAGGCAACTTCGTCACCGCTCCCATCGGTCCTCTCGGCCAGAAATACGAACGCGTGAATCCGGCCCCCTTCCTGATCGTTGAAGAAAGCAATCTCGTGATTCGCGCGATCCGCGACTACTTCCAGCCGGACATCGCTGAAATTCTCGTTGACACCGACGACATCTACGAACAGGCTAAGCAGTTCATGGGCCACGTCATGCCTGACATGATCAACCGTGTCAAGCGCTACACGGACGATGTGCCCCTGTTCTCCCGCTTCCAGATCGAAAATCAGATCGAAACGGCCTACTCCAGAACCGTTCCCCTCCCCTCGGGCGGCTCGATTGTGATCGACCACACTGAAGCTCTGGTTGCCATCGACGTTAACTCCGCCCGCGCCACCGCCGGCGGAGACATCGAAGCCACTGCCTTCCACACCAATGAAGAAGCTGCTGAAGAAGTTGCGCGTCAGATGCGTCTGCGTGACCTCGGCGGCTTGATCGTCATCGACTTCATCGATATGGAAGATCCGGCCCATCAGCGTGCTATCGAACAGCGTATCAAAGAAGCTATTCGTCACGACAGAGCCCGCGTCCAGATCGCCAAGATTTCCCGCTTCGGCTTGTTGGAACTCTCCCGCCAGAGACTTCGTCCGTCTCTGTACGAAGGCAGCCACATCACCTGCCCGCGCTGCAACGGTATCGGCGCTATTCGTGACACCGAATCCAGTGCGATTCAAGTGCTTCGTATTCTCCAGGAAGAAGCGCTCAAAGACGGCACCACTGCTCTTCAGGCCCAGGTTCCGGTCGATGTTGCAACGTACCTGCTGAACGAAAAACGCGACGACATCGCCAAGATCGAACATCGTCACCACATTGAAGTCATCCTGATCCCGAACAAGACGCTCGAAACACCGCACTATCAGATCGAACGCCTTCGCACCGAAGATCAGCTGCTGACAGAAGGTGCTCCGAGCTACAAGCGCGTGGAAGAGCTTGCTCCTGAGCCCGAAGCTCCTTACTCCAGAGCTCAGAACGTCGCGCCTTCTACTAAGCCTCGTCAGATCCCTGTCATCAAAGGCCTGCCCGTCAGAGAAGACGCTCCGAAGCACGTTGAGCCTGCCAAACCTTCCAAAGAACCTGCCAAGAAAGAAAAGAGCTTCTTCCAGAAGATTCTTGCTTTCTTCACCGGAAATTCTGAAGCTGAAGAGAAAGAAGAAGCCAAGAACAATTCCAGCCGCGGCGACAAATCTTCCGTCAGAAAAGAGCGCGGCGAGCGTAAGAATCGTCGTCAGGAAAGAGACGATCAGCGTAAGACACGTACGCCTGTCGCCAAACAGGAAAAAGTTGAGCGCGCGCCCAAACAGCCGCGTCAGGTAAAACCGACCAAGACTGAAGACAGACGCCAGAAAGAGACGGTTGAAAAAGCCAAGAATGTTCCTGCCGTTCGTCCGGCCGCTGTCGAAAAGACAGAAAAGCCTGAAAGAATCGAACGTACTCGCAAGGCTTTGAAGGAAAACAGCGCTTTACAGGATAAAAGAAGTGCTAAGCCCGTTCAGGCTCCGGCAGCTGTTGAAGAAGCAGTAAAACCTGTTGAAAAACAGAACGTTCCGGCACCCGTCGAAGCCGTCCAGGTTCAGCCGCAGGCTGAAAAACCAGCTCCGACTCCGACACCTGCCGCTGTTGAAACTCCGGCTATCCAGGTCGAAGAAAAGAAAGCTCCGGCAGAAACCGTTGAAGAAATCATCGAAACAGCAGTTCGTGTTGTGCCGTCCGTTGAATCGCAGTCCAACGCCACAGAACAGCGTCCTCGTACTCGCAGAGCCCGCCGCCTGCGCAAGGACAGAGGCGAAAGATCTGTTGTGCCGCCGGCACATGTATCTCCAGTCGTTGCTGCTATTGAAGACGTTGTGATGAGCGAACATGCCGTTCCTCAAGTGAATGCGGCTGCTATTCACGCCGACGAACATATGCCTCGCGTAGATACAAACCAACTGCATCTTACGGAAGAAACTCCCAAACATGCTCGTCCGAGACGTGAAAGAGCACCTCGTAAACCGGCAGCTGATTTTGTGACCAAGGTGGAAAGCCACGACTCCGAGGTTCAGGCCGTTAGTTCCGCCGCTCCTAAAGCAGAAGCCGTAAAAGAAGCTCCTAAGGATGCTCCTAAGGCCGATCAGGCGAAGACTGAGGATGTTAAGCCTGTTGTGACAGAGAAGACCGTCGTTAAACCGGCCGAAGTTAAACCCGTAGAAATCAAGCAGGTCGAATCGGACGCTCCGGTAAAAGCTCAGATGGAAGCTGTTTCCAACGACAAACCGGTCGATCTGAAGCCGATGCTTGAAAAAGCAGGTCTTGAGCTCGTCGGAACCACGAAAAAAGACGTTCCTGTCAGAGAAGAGGCTCCTAAGCCTAAACTCGGTCGCAAACGCATCAAGCGTGTTATCCAGGAGGACTCTGCGCCGCTTGAACTCGTTCAGACGAAGAAAGAGTAATCCGACTTATCGGATGTAATAAAACCGAATCGGTCTTGCGACCGGTTCGGTTTTTCTTTTGTCGCTTATTTCTGTTGTTCTTTTCGGCGTTCTCTGACGGTCTTGCCCCCGATCCCGTAGTTTTCCATCGGGATCTCGTCGATGATGACGACCATGTTTGAGGTATTCTTACCGAGCAAGTCACCGACGAGTTTTGTCACTCCGGAAATAAGTTCTCTCTTTTGTTCCGGTGTCGGGCGTTCTTCATCGCCGGTAACACAAATGCGTACGAAAGACATAGCGCAGCTCCTAAGGAAACGATACTTTCAATGTACAAGCCGAACAGACGGCGGTCAACGCTTCCGGATAGGAGTTCAGCAGGCAAAAATTTAGCGGGCGTCCCGAAGAACAACCCGCTATTAGCGCCAATTAACGGTTCACTTAATGCTGAGGCTGAGGCTCTGCAGGAGCCTCAGCTGCATGCTCGTCCTCTTGTTTTTCCGAAAGCATGAAGTTCAGTTCACGCTGCAGAAGGACAATAACGGTGTAGCGATTGATGATTTCGCGATAAAGCTGGAGGATGGACAAGTACAGTTCCGAACGATGAAGAGGCATCTTATTGACTTCGATTTCTTTCATCAGTTCAAGCTGGAACGCATTGACTTCCTCAAGGTTCGTATTAGACAAGCGAAGAAGCACTTCGTCAGTTGTCGAACCGTTCATCACGTACTCAGACAGAGATTTTTGGAAATTCGACAACGCATCAACTGCCTTCAGCAAATTGGCTCTGAGCTGACCTTTGAAGACCGAGTGGCTGTTTGCCAAATGCTGCTCCATCTGATTTACCGTGTTGCGGAGGTCTTGGGCAACATCTTTGACGTTTGAGAAGGTGCGGTAATAGTAGTTACGCGCGTCGTAGTCTTTGCCGGCGCCCTGACCGTGACTGATCATGAGATAGTACTGGCTTCGAAGCAGGGAGATATGGTCTAAAAGCTCCTGGGCCTCGAGTTTGTCTTTCTTCACCGCCGAATAGTCTTCCGAAAGGAAGTTCATTGTGGTGTTCGAGAAGATGTCAATTGTCTGCTTCAAGTTGCGGTCAATCGCAGCGTTAAAGCGCTTACGCAGCTCTTCTTTGGACAGGCCTGCTTCAAAATCTTCCATTGCTTCGACTTTCTTGTCTTTGCTGAAGAAGTTGGAACGGATCAGGAGTGCAACGACACAAACACCACCGATCACCATAAAGATCGGCCCGAACCAAATGCAAAGGAGAACCGCAATACCGGCGGCAATAAAGGCCGTAAAAGCGGTCAGGAACCAGCCGCTGATCACCGCCATTACACCGGAAATTCGGTAAACAGCAGTCTCTCTGTCCCACGCACCGTCTGCCAAAGAACTACCCATGGCAACCATGAAAGTAACGTAAGTCGTCGAAAGCGGAAGTTTCATGCTGGTAGCCGTAGCAATCAAGATACTGGCGAGTACGAGATTGACGGAAGCACGAACTTGGTCAAACGGCAGAGGAACCTCTCCTTTCTTAAGACGAGGTTTCTCAAAATGGTTGTCGATACTATTCAGTACTGAGCGCGGAAGAATCTGATTGATGATTCGGTTAATTCCGAGACCGGAACGAACCAAAACACGAGCACCGACAGTAGATCCGAATTGTTCTTTTTCACTGCGTTCGCTGGCGGATAAATTAATTGCAGTCTGGACGACACGCTGAGCTTTCGGACTAAACCAAAGCGTGCAAACCATGATTAGACCGGAGATGATGAGCCAAATCGTCGGAGTGACAACAGACTCCTTGAGGGCGCCCATATACAGCGTGGTAGGCGTCAGAGCGGGATTCGCAGCTTCAGCAGAAGCAGCTATGCCGGCACTTTGCATTGCAGCCAAAGGCACACCGACGAAGTTCACTAAGTCGTTGCCTGCGAAAGCAAAGGCCAAAGCGAAGGTACCGGCCAAAATAACGATGCGAAGTGCATTAAAGTTCCAGAACCAGATCAGGATCTGGAAAACGACGGTGATTGTCAGGAAGAAACTCCACATAAGAGTTTCGGTATTAGCATCCAGCCAGGCAATCAATTCCGGCGTCATGAAAGATGCGCCCTTTGCCCCCTTGACGATCAGGAAGTAAAAAATTGCCGTCAGGCAAAGGCCGGAGTAAACGCCGCCGACGTAACGATAGACTTTCTGATAACGGAACGTGAAAAGGTAACGGATCAGCCATTGAATGATTGTTCCGAAGGTGAAAGCGATCACTACCGAGGCCAAGATACCGATGATGATCGAAAGGGCTTTTTCGTTGTTGATGTAGGCGCCGAGACCGACGATGGTTCCGGTCGACACCCACAGCTTGTAAGCGGCGGAAACCACAGAAGCACCGAGAAGCTCGAAAACGATAGATACCGTGGTCGAAGTAGGAAGACCGAGAGAATTAAAGGTATCCAAAAGAAGAACATCTGTCAGCATCACCGCAAAAAAGATGAGCATGACATCCCAATAGGTAAAGAGCTGCGGATTAAAAATCCCGCTTCTCGCAATTTCCATCATTCCGCTTGAGAAGGTGCAGCCTAAAAGCACACCCGCGGCAGCAACACCCATAACGATGTTATATCGGGCGCTTTTAGAGCCCAGTGCAGAACCCAGGAAGTTCACGGCGTCGTTGCTGACGCCCACGAACAAGTTAAAACTTGCCAGGAGCATCAGAAAGACCATCGTGCACGTGAGAAATGTATCCATGATAGATGGTTATCTTTATAAAAAAACAATGGCGGATTCTAGAGGGTGAATGTGACGAGCGGATGACACAAAACTCAGCATTTCCCCTGCTCTTCAGCGTACATCTAATTAACGGACTAAATAATGGGTACTATCATGGAATACCTCCCCAATCTAGGCGAGTTAAGTAACCATTTCCGAGGATGCAAAACTCTATGTATTAGTATCAACCTCTATACATTTTTGAGTTAGCATTCCTTTGTTCAAAATTTGTAAGAGCAATTTCTAAAGAGGTTACTGTGAATTTGAAATCTATTACTGCTCATTCAGCTGTTGCTTTGTCTCTCGTTTCCGTCTGCTCCCTGAGCCATGCGAGCTTCTTTGACAACCTGTTCTCGAGCTCAACAAAAGAACCCGTTGCTCTTTCTGCGACAACTCAGGAGATCATGAAAAATCATCCGGTTTGGGTGATTGACGGTAAAGACACTTCCGCCTGGTCTGTCGTTGAAGGGAAAAAACCGCGCCGCGGGGCCGCACCGCTTTTACTGAAACAAGACAGAGGCGACCTCGGGCTGATCCCGGCCCAGACAGACGCCGGATATGTTGCCACTAAGACAGAAAAGATCTCTCTTTTCCAGCCGACCAGCGTCGTATTTGAAAAGAACGGCTCGGCTCTTCTTAAGTTCGGTGCAGGCAAAGCCCCGGTTCAGATCGGCCTGAAACTTCGCGCCTTTGACGTCAGCGGCTTAAAAATGGCCGAATTCCTAAAGAACCGCAAGGGTCAGCCTCTTGCCGAAGCTGAAAAAGTCGGCAATGCAGTCTTCCCTGCCGGCTCAATTGCCTACAAGGCCGACACGACTTTCCTGAATAATGAAATGGTCATTCCGGTTAACCAGAACTTCACCAGCGCAACCACCAGCGAAGAACTCCTGAAGAATTTCTCCTCTATTCCTTTCTGCCTCAAACGCGTCTCCGGACACGCCTACGGCATTATGTTTGATAACGCCACTCCTAAAGCCGTCAGCGGCACTTTCCGCGTTACTCCGGTTAAGAGAGAAACCATGTTCTGCACTCCGACCGGGGAAGCTGCCGTCGCCACCGGCAAATGGAACGTTGTCAACAACGGCCGCTCTCATGCTGTCGTGCTGACCATGCCGAAGGAAGTCACACCTGCTGAATACGGTATTGAAGAGCACGAAAGCGGTGTCTCTAAGATGGCTTTCGTTGCCCCGGGCAAAGGCGACAAGATTTTCCGTCCGGGCAAATTCTTCGCCAAAGGAACAACGCTTGAAAGCCGTCGCTTCTTCTTCAACACAACAGCTGCTGAGGCTATTCTTAAAGCCGCTAAATAATTAAGAAAAGGGACCCTTTCCCCTATTAATCCAAAGCCCGATTGACTCTGTCGACTCGGGCTTTTTCTTTTTCGAAAAATGAAAAATCCTGAACTCAGCAGTGAAATTCAGGACTTCATCAAATAGGATTCTCTAAGAGAAGAACTCTCTGTCCTCATCCGGGAAGGATTCAACATCCGCCCAACCGGCTTTGCCGTAGGCATAGCGGAAGATATCGGCACCCTGCTCTCGGATCAGCGCCGTATCGCTTAATGTCCTTCGCCAAACTTTCGCTCCTGCCAAGCCCGTCAGCAGTCCGTGCATATGCCGGCAGCAGGCCCGCAGAGAATGATCATCCGGCTTAATGAAGCGAACATACTCTTCCATGGCGTCGATCACTCGATCGCGCGTCACGGGAGCGTGTTCGTCGTTGTAAAGGCGGGCATCAACATCAGTGAGAAGCCACGGTGTGTAATAAGCGGCTCGACCCAGCATAACGCCGTCCACGTGTTTGAGTTCGGCTTCACATTCGCCTAGATCCTGAAGCGCGCCGTTAATGACAATGATCGCTTCCGGAAAATCTTTCTTAAGCTGATAAACCACTTCTCTGCGAAGCGGCGGGATTTCACGGTTTTCTTTCGGGCTTAACCCCGAAAGCCAGGCTTTACGTGCGTGGATGATGAACATCTCACACTCGCCTTTGCCGGAAACGGTGTTGATGAAATCGCAGAGAAATTCATAGCTGTCCTGGTCGTCGATGCCAATACGCGTTTTCACCGTCACCGGAATCGACACCACATCGCGCATCGCTTTCACGCAGTCGGCAACCAGCTGCGCATTACCCATCAGACACGCCCCAAACATGCCGTTCTGCACCCGGTCAGACGGGCAGCCGACATTCAGGTTGATCTCATCATATCCGCGCGCTTCTGCCAGCTTTGCACACTGCGCCAGCGCCGCCGGATCGCTACCGCCCAGTTGCAATGCTACCGGATGTTCTTCTTCACTGTACGCCAGGTAATCACCTTTACCGTGAATAATCGCCCCTGTAGTCACCATTTCGGTATACAGCAACGTATTGCGGGAAAGCAGACGCAAGAAATAGCGGCAATGTCTGTCCGTCCAGTCGAGCATTGGTGCAACGCTAAACCGACCACTCCAGTGAACGTCAGTTTTTTCAGGCATTGCGCTGGTTTGGTTGATTTTTTGCATTTCAGAATTACCGTGCATTTTCAAATGTAGAGATTATTTTATCGATATATCATGGGGTTATGTTATTCAGCATCACTGTTCAGGAGGCTCAATAGCGGGGTACTATACCATAACAACAGGAAGCGCCTGTCTCATTGCAAAAGAAAATTGAGATCCTCTCAAGGCATGAAGTTCTCACGAAGTGATGGAAATAATCTTATTAGCCGTTAGCTTTGTTAAGGCCAATGATAAACAATCCAGGTTCGACGATAAATAAAAATAACACATT
>ERZ791614.1862-NODE-1862-length-9991-cov-3.601952_pt1 | contig 9991 bp, 11 predicted proteins | sample MGYA00510274_ERZ791614 | MGnify/ENA primary metagenome ERZ791614 (study PRJEB30046, sample SAMN00715221) | human gut metagenome | study: EMG produced TPA metagenomics assembly of the A metagenome-wide association study of gut microbiota in type 2...
TTCATACATAATAAAATAAAAAAAAAGTCTGTCTTTGATAAAAAAAGACAGACTTACCCTAATAAAAAGATATAAAATATGGTTCAATTATAATCTATACAGAACTAATTGTCAATATCATGCTTCATTTTCCCAACGACGCAGCAAAGTGATAATCAATTCCTGCTTTTTATCTTCTGATAATTCAGTAAATTTCTTCGGTAAAACATCCTTATCAATCTTCATAGTGATATACTGGTGTTTCTTTCTTTCTTTCAGGACATGGTCAAATTCATTACTGGTTAAAGTACCATTTAACGGCTTCTTATCAATAGTGTCAGGTGCCTTTTCCTCAGACATCTGCACAACAGTACCCTCTGTCAGTGGTGCATCGCTTTTGGGAATATGGGTATGATCATACTCTGAAGCACTCTGAAATCCCATATCTGCAGGAATAGCCTTAGCAATTTGTTTATGTTCCTTTACTTCCTGTTCCATAACGAGCTTCTCGGTTTCTAGAATCTTCGCTTTATTGGCTTCTATCAACTGATCTAACTTGGATGCAGTCAATTTATTACCCTGTCTGCAATAATCAAATAATTCTTCCCTGAAATCAGCTTTCTGCTGCAACATTTTGTATGCAACAATAAACGCAATTTGCCCCTTATCAATCATGTGCAGAATATCGTCGGGCAATTCCTTTCCGGCTTTTAGATATTGTACTGCTGTTGTTTTGTTACCGATCTTGAAAACCTCAGCAAGTTGCAGATATCTGTCGAACTTCTCACCATTATCTTGTCGGTCTGTTCTTTGCCCCCTAAGATTTTCCAATGTGCTATCGTAGGCGATCATTGCTTTTACTGTTTCATAAAAACTTAATGTATCTCTGCCATTGAGTAAGTTTGTGTTCAAATGTACCAGCATTGCCTTATCGTCAGTCATATCCACTGGATATACATACGCCGGAACGGTCGCATGGTGCAGGTACTTTGCTGCCTGGCTACGATGATAGCCTGCCAGTATTTCATAATGCCCGTTTGTCAGCTCACGAACGGTAATTGGTGTAATGATACCATTATCATCAATATCACGAACAAGGGACTGAAATTTATCCGTTTTGGTATAGTCATAAAATGGTGTTTCGCCCTGGAACGGGATTAGATCCTGTACCGATATTTCCTGTATGGTGATATTATCAGAGTTTTTACGGAACGGCATACTGATGTCAAATTGAGGGCTTGCCAGCTCCATAAAAGAACTCTTGTTATTTTCATTGTCATTTTCTTCAATATTCAAATATTTATTAAAATCTTGTCTTGCCACTTTTCATCATCCCTTTCACTCTTTTTCCAGCAAAGACATCAATTCAGCAGCCAAATCCAAATATGCTGTCTGTGCAACGCTTTTTCGTGCATTAACAACCGTTTGTCCCTTCATAGGACTAATACGAATATTATCACGCAAAGGAATAAAAGTGTTAAATACATGAACACCTCGCATCCTTGCCAGTTTTATAGTTGCCTTTCTAATATGGTCTGATAAACCAGACTTACCGACCATATTCAGTAGGATACCTATAATGTTCAGTTTTGGATTGGTTGTCTTTATATTGGTTGCTATGATTCCCATCGTATTTTCCAAACCACTGTATGATAAAAATTCCATCCCTGTGACCACAATAACACTATTAGATGCGTTAAGTGCCAGATCCAAAAAGATATCCATAGATGGAGCCATGTCGATTATTACATAATCATAATCCAGTGGTTCTAATAACTCACGAAAAGCATAACAACGTTGAGGATCAGAAAGTAAATATCGAACCTCTTTATTATTCATAAGAGGATTTGCCGGGATAAAGTAAAAGTTTTCGTGTTCAATAAATACTGTTGCATACTCAACAAATTCTTTCATTTTTTCAGGATCATTTATCTTTATCTGCTGAAGCAGTAAGTCTGCGATGGACGGTCGCTTGATATTAGGTCTACCACCCAATGAATATGTAGCACTTGCTTGCCAGTCACCGTCGATCAGTAAGACTTTTTTTCCGTAACGGGCTAGTGCGGCGGATAAGTTTGTGGCAGTGGTAGTCTTACCTGTACCACCTTTACCACAATACAGCGTAATTACATTCATTTTCTCACATCCTTTTCAAATATAATTAAATCAATCCATCACGTCGCATAAATGAATAGGCGTCGGCAATTCCAGTCTGCATCCTTGTCCATATACATGACTGCATATAAGCAAGGGGATTTTGGATTATAGAAGACTTTTCTACACCCTTTGTATAATCACTCATAACGTCAAACATCAATGAACCTAAAGAAAATGGAGCATTGATATCTGATGTATCATTCCCGATTTCATTGAGCTTATCAATTACCATAGCATAGGTAACGTAGGCATTACGAACAAACATTTTATCCTGTTTACAACACATATCAATTAAAGCAGCATTGAAAAGATTATAAATGGCTTGTTCATACTCAGACCCCATTCCTGTGCCGGAATAGATATCCCAGGAAGTTAAATAGTGTATTGCGTGTGTCATTGCCCTTGGATCTCTATTATACTCATACGGAATTCTTTTTTGGGTATCCAATGTATGATATACCATTGAACGAATGACGTCATTTTCCACTTCAGACATATTATTGCTTTCAGTGTTATTCCATCTTTCAATCTCTCTGTTTTGTTTGCTATTAGATTGATTGATTGATTTTACAGACTGTTTATAATAAGTATTGTTAATATTAGGATTGTTATTATTAGTGTACCGATTTTCGGTGTGCTCATTTACCATGTGCTCATTTGCCATGTACTCATTTGCCATGTACTCATTTGCCGTGTGCTCATTTTTGGGGTACTGAATACCCGTGTCTTCGTTTTTGAGGTGCTGAATACCCGTGTCTTCATTTTTGGGGTGCTGAATACCAATGCCTTGATTTATGTGGGTTTGGATATCCGTGTCTTCATTTCTGGGGTACTGAATACCCGTGTCTTCATTTTTGAGGTGCTGAATACCCGTGTCTTCGTTTTTGAGGTGCTGAATACCCGTGTCTTCGTTTTTGAGGTGCTGAATACCTGTGTCTTCGTTTTTGAGGTGCTGATTGAAAACAGCGACAATAATATTAGTATCCGCATTTGCTTCATCTGGCTTATCATTAAGGTAGTAGTCTTTTATACTTAATTTGCCTCCTATATGGCGTTGTACGGAGCTTATATAGTTGAGCTGTGTCAGAATCTTATAAAATTTGTAGTAAGTGTTTTCGCTTATTACTAAATGGTATAAAATAGTTTCCTTTTTAGGGAAAGCATGATTTCCGGCACCTGTAAAAGAAGCAAAATAAGCGTAGATGCCTTTTGACTTAATTGGTAACCTTTGATCAATCATTACAGCTTTTGGAATCATTCCGTATCCAAGAGATCTTAGCCCAGAAAAGTAAATTTTACTGTATAAGCCATTCTTTTCTGGATTGTTAGGAGGTAATGTAAATTTTTTTGGATTTGATACTAAGGTATAAATATTGTTTCCAAACTGATTCGTTTCCTTGTCCTTACTTTGAGTAATGGTTATATAGCCCTGATCCTTTAACTGCTTAAAATGGGCGTAGAAAGATCTTTTACCAATTTGTAAATCGTACAGAATTTTTTCTCTACCAGGAAAGGCGGTCATTCCACTACCTGAGTAGCTGCAAAGATAAGCATAGATTGATTTTGCTTCAATCGACAAATCAGTATCCAACATTACATATTTTGGAATGATACCATATCCTTTGCAACCGATTCCTTCAATTCGTAAGAGATCAGGGAAAGATAATTTGTCCTGTTTATTATCCATTTATTATCCCTCCTCTGACTTAGGGATATAATCCTCAAGGATTATGTTTATAATTTCACATCTTTTTTTCCCAAGCACTTTTGTTATAGTTGGATTTAATAAACTGCCAAAAAATAATCGTTGTGGAAATTTATCTGCATACCAAGTTAGTAGCTCTGTAAAATCATCATTGCTTATTTTTCTTGCAAAATAATTATCACAAGCCTTTTTTATTTCAGAAGCTAATTCTTTTTGAGTGGAAGGAAATCTCATATAATCATTTCCCATTGTGTTTTTCATCCCCTTTACACCAATTTAGAATTATTAGAACCAAATATGAAACATTTATAATTCAATTTTGAACTATTTATACTAAATTTACACCAAAATTGAACTCCTGTCAATATGAACAATATTATCATAGGTTTTACAATATGACATATTTTTACATTTATTTACAATAAAATTCAAATAAATTTCATTTACTTTGTAGTCGAAATAATATATAATGATACTGACTATAAATCTTACAAGATTCTCTTGGATTTATAGATCGGGCGGATATCTTGAACCATCCACTGTGCGAAATTATTTCTTTTACAGCGTGGAATATTCGCATACTTGCTGGCTATTCAGTTTATTTTCCTGTTATCTGAAACGAATACCTAAGTACTAAAAGTGGAATCAAGATCAAAAAATAGGCATCTCCTTGGACAAGAGATGCCTATTTTTATTCTGTAAGGTTATAATCAACAATATCTAGGCTGATAGAATCTGGCAAGCAGTTCGTCGATACCATTAGATGTACGTCATCGTACAATAATTCATATTGAACTAGTGCATGATCCGTGTCGTACTGCTCATAGATTTTTTCATATCCATTTTTTTCAAGCAGCATTCCAAATTCTGCGAATATATCAGAATTAACACCTGTATAATTAGGAGGACAATCATAAATGTAGGTTGTCTTTTTTTTGTTTATATCCATTGTATTAGCAGCTATATCGGTCATATCTTCAAAAAGGGAACATAGACTAGCCGCATTTGTAAAGTCTGCAAGTGGCTGCACTGATGTGGTGGGGGTGGTACGTTCTTGGTTAATATCTACCGTAGTTGATGGCTTATGTATGGACGTGACTACGGCACAAGACGCTGCAACTACGATGACGGCAGCCGGAAAAATAATTTTGGACATTTTTTTCATGCAAATTCCTCTTTTCATTATAAATTGGGCGTATTTCTATATTATCATATATCGTAAAAAAAACAACTTTGGTAGAAATCCTACCAAAGTTGCTTGTGCTAGATAAAATAACAACATTTGTCATAATAAAAAGACTGTTCTGATTTGAATAGCGTTATCAGATCATCAAGGCTTTTTTTCTCTCTATATGATTTTAATGCTGCCAGGTATTCCATTCTATTATCATCTCTGATAATCAATGGAATGATTTGATGTTTTAGGCATTCACGATAGATCAGAAGCCGACCAGTTCTTCCGTTACCGTCCTGAAATGGGTGTATACTCTCATATCTTGCGTGAAATTCAGCCAGTGTTTCGATAGAAACAGGTTGGCAGGAATACCAGTCTAGCAACTTCTTCATTTCTTCAGGAACATTGTCAGGAAGGACAGTAGGATACATACCAACAATGTTAGGTCGTTTTTTGTATTCGCCAATAGCATAACCATTGGCTCGATCCTCGAAAACCCCTGACTTTAACTCATAATGGAATTTTTTGATCAAAGATTCTGACAGTGGTTCATCCAATGTATCCAGCATTGTATTAAACATAAGGAAATGACCGTTCATTTCCTCAATGTCCTTTGCTCGATAGTAACTGTCTGATTTTGGTAACATACCGTTATCAAAGAGAGCCGCTGTTTGTTCTTCTGTCAGAGTACTACCTTCGATCTTATTTGAGTTATATGCGATTACTCGTTGCGTAAAGGCATAGATTCCTGAACGATCAAATTTTTTTCTTTCTATCAGTAGCCGTTGTAATAAATCTGGATAGATATCTTTGTTCATAAGCCAATCCTCCTTGTTAATATATTACTTGAAAACATTTTTGCTGTAAATATTATTTGATTTCTCTTTTCGCTTCTTCAGTCATTTCAAAAAAGACAGACTTTGGAAATTACCAAAGCCTGTCTATGTTTATTATTCTTTATAAAAAATTTTCTCTGTCCCTAGAATAGATTTGCGGTAGACGGAATGTTTTTTATTGTCGAAGGTTACGTATTCACAATCCAGATGGTTCAAATTTTCAGAATCAATTTCAGAAAATTGGATATCGACTACTTCGTGTGTATCCGTATTGATAATACAGGATGATGTAACTTGCAGACAACCGTCCCATACAGAAGTGTATGTTGCAAATTTAGTGTTGCCACTTGGTACACTATTTTTCAGGAAAAAAAGTGTAGCAGGGGAGAGAACAGGGATTGAACATCTTTCTTGGACATCTTCTGTGAGGTTTCCCCAGGAAATGGAGCCAATGTTTGAAAGTTTAGATTTTTCGTTTCTGTTAAGTTTCGATGTTTCAACGAATTTCATATTTACCTCCTTTATGCAGAACGAATCTCATTTGTAAGAATTTCAGGTTTTTTCTCCAGAACAGCAGAAATAGCGTTGATCATAAATGCAGATGTTTTTTGAATAATCAAAAGAGATTTTTTCAAATCATCTGTGTTTTTCTTCGATGACCACGCTGCTACATACTTGAGAGCTTCACTGCTGCAATCAAAGCCAAAATGCTTTAATACGACGTAAGAAATGGATTCAGCCTGAATTTCTTTATCATACTTGCTGGCATTTTTGGTTAGTTGGTTAGTCAAACCAAAGGGATTATGAAGTTCATAATGTGCCCATTCGTGGATCATGGTCTGCAAGAGCTTCGCAGCATTAAAGGACGAATTGAGTACAATATGGAGATCATCTTTATTACTAAATGAGAAATAACCGCCAAGATTTTTTGACAGATCCTCCCGTTTGACAGGGATAGGGATTACCTGATAAATAGCATCAAATAGTGTTTTGACCAGTTCCGTTTCTTCTGTATAGATATCGGATAAGGTGATGTATTGCAGGCTCCGAATGAGTTTCTGTGCTTTTGGAGAGATAGTTTCAACTCCATCTTCTTGGATAGTCACAGGTTTCGTCTGTGAGATATCGAATATACGCACAATTCGGAAAGCGACACAGGTTTCCTCGTTATCTTCTTTTGTATCTGGAAGAATATCAGTAGTTAAATCCTGATCTTTTTTCTTCTTTTTATACAGTACAGGAGCGAAGATACGGATGCCTTTTTCACCTTGCTGTACCTGATGCCCATAAGTGTTCAGGAAAGTTTTATACCCGGCTAAGAATAGTGCATCTGGCTTTTGCATATAAATCAGAAGATTATTGTGCATAGAATAGGTTGGTCTTTTTGCCATGACGGAAAGAAATTCAACATACTCATTGGAACTGAACAGACTTTCCAATTTTTGTTCCAGTTCTTCAGATAGTTTTTTAACTTCATTTTTCAATTCTTCTTTCGATTTTTTTTCGTACTTCATTTAGATCACCCCTGTAAATTTGTTAAAAGAGATACGCTGTTCCAAAACCTGTTTTGTTGCTTTTCTTGTAGAAAATCCTGTATATTGTCGTAAGCGAGCAATAACAAAATTTTTGTAGTTTTGAAAGGTTTCTTGCACCACAATATCGTCTGGATAATTTTCGGCAATGGAGAGCAACTTTTTGTAATGATCCATATACTCAGCAAATGCTGACTGCTGTGCCCATTTGCTTGTGAAAAAAACCAAGTGTTCGTTAAATCTGAAATGTTTTCTTGCACGAGTGATACCTTTGCTTTCATCAAAGTCTTCGTAAAAGAAAAAGAAGCTTTCACCAGTGACAGTAATAACTTTTACTCCAATTCCTTTTCTGCGAAGTAATAAATTTCTCATAGAACTTTTTGTTAAACTCATAAACATACTCCTCTCTTGATATCATAAAAATTTTGAAATCCTTTCACTAGTGCCTGTAACATCGGTGTTGGGGAAGATGAGATTTTTGCTATATCAAAATCTTCTGTAAACAACTCCTTCTGGGACTGAACCCATACTGCAAATTTCAGGGCTAACCGAAATTCTGCTTTGAAAACATCATCCTTTGGAACGGAAGGTGACTGACCATGGAAAATACTTTCATAGTATTCAAAGATAGAAACCAACAATTTTGAAGTGAGTGGGTTGGTATCTTTGGTATTGAGGTCATTCACGAAACTTTCCCAGTAGCCTTGTTTCTTGCACTGGTATGGATGATACTTAATAGCCACCTTGTAAGCAGTGGAAAAGCACTCCTTACAGTTAAGTGGTTGCAGATCCTTTTTGGGTATGCCATACTTCTTGGCTGCGGTTAAAATACAATTCATTGGTGTAGAAATACCAAAAGCACTGTAATACCATAATTCATCAAATCCAGGAAGCATATCCATTGATTTGATAGTGGCTCCTTTTTGTCCAAAGTAATTACGGAAATGTTCATATACATTGATAAGAACATAGTCTTCGGGATTTGTGTTATGGTAGTAATATTCAGTGGTTAAGCAGGTGATTTGCTTTGTATCATCAAGTATTTCCGGCAGCAGTAAAAAAATCTTTTTTCTCTCATGGGGGCTCATTTTTTATTCTCCTTTCATAATTTAGACAGCAAAAAAAGACGGTCAAAATTTGAACGCCTTTTCATGTCTTGGGTTTATACATAATAAAAAAACAGCAGCCTGTTCAAAAAAAAGACAGACTGCTCCTAATAAAAAGATATAAGATATATTTTCAGTATAATCTATAATTGATAGCTTGTCAATCCGTTGAGGATAAGAATAAGTTTCTTTACTTTGGTAATATTTTTACCAAAGTGTTTGTAGTAAATGAAGATGGTCGATGGTTCATAATAGAATAGGGAAGAAAAAAACAACCTTGGTAGAAAGTCTATCAAGGTTGTTTTTTATGTTATTAACGATAGAGGGTACCTGAATAGTAGGCAATACAGTTGGAACCATCCATTTCTAAATCATCAAAATATAATGTCCCTTTATAGGTATATCCTTCTCTCTTAACAGATACATCAACAGTATCCGTAACTTTAGAAACGCTGCTGAAGACAACTTTATATCCGGCAACATAGATGGAATCGGCAGCACGAGAAGATTCGCTTTCTGTGACATAAGGAGCTATTTCTTCCCATGATAAAGTAAATTCGGGGGTAGGTAATACATCATTATCAGTTTTGACATCCATTGTAATTTCATATTTTCCAGATTGTAAGTCGGAACCAAACATGTAGCGAGGGCCTGCACCAAATGCACTAACAGTTCCGAGAGGAATTAACGTGGCAACAACGGCTGCGGTGACTGAAAATTTTTTGAATCTCATAATTGCAACAATCCTTTCTTTCATTACATATTTAGAGAAGCTATTGTAGAAGACTACCTGCTTAGGACGCTCATGATAGTCTTTATCTACCAGATGTACTAATTGTAACGCATAGGTTTCTCTATATTCTTTTCCAAGCAGCTTTAATGCACCACGATCGCAGGCAACTTCCATATCTCGATTGATATAATGGTACATTAACCAAATAAATGGATTGAACCAATTTATCATAACTATGAAAATAAGAATATATTGAATAACTTGGTGATGATATTTCAAGTGCATATATTCATGTAAAAGTGCCTGATCAGAAATTTCAGAGTGAGTGTAACAGAAATCTTTAGGAAATATGATCATTGGCTTCAAGATACCACAAGCAACAGGAGATACGATATTTTCGTTTTCACATAGCAGATATTTTTTAGAAAGACCATAAGATTCCAAGATTTCATATATATCATCTTTGTTTTCCATAGGAATAGAAGAACGCCGTAGCTTTAATGTTCCTAAAAAGGTAATAACGAATTTTTTTCCTACATAAAAAACACCAGAGAGCCATAATGTAAGAAGTATACATAGGAAAAGTTTATTTTGCATTAACTGAACCACAATAGTTGTAATTTTAAAGAATATTGAGCTGTATAATGATATATGCAAGATATTCTGAATGAAGTAAAAAAAGCCATTGTAAAAATTGTAATTAGTAGTTAAACAAAATTTTATATCTAATTTTTGATTATCCGTATAAACACTATACTTTCAAATATTT
>ERZ791614.1865-NODE-1865-length-9972-cov-2.764848_pt1 | contig 9972 bp, 7 predicted proteins | sample MGYA00510274_ERZ791614 | MGnify/ENA primary metagenome ERZ791614 (study PRJEB30046, sample SAMN00715221) | human gut metagenome | study: EMG produced TPA metagenomics assembly of the A metagenome-wide association study of gut microbiota in type 2...
TTTGGTTCTTTTACTACCGGTGCCTGTACCGGACGTTTCTGAGCCTGTGGATTTGCAGCCTGTTTCTTTTCCGGTTGTGGGGCTGGTTTTACAGCCGGCTTTGGTCCAACAGTTTTTTTAACTGGTTTTTCAGGTGATTTTTGAACCATTTGCGGCTTTACTGCCGGCCTTTCAGAAGGCTGTACCTTCTTTGTGGTTTCTGGGATTTTAGCTGCCGGTGCCTGTGGTTTTACAGCAGCTGCCAGCTTCATTTCTCTTACAGGCTCTGCCTCTTTAACAGGCTGTTTTTCTGCTTTTTTTGCTTTGATACTGTCAGAAGTACCAATGCATTCAAAACGCTTTGCAAGCCCCGGATATACCCGGTGAAGTTCTTCTAAACGCTTTGCAGTATCGATCAGGACAACATTCATTCCTGTCTCATCTCTTGCCATCAGCTGGTTTAATTCCTGAAGAATGGCTTCTGTCATATCACCTGCTTTTTCGATGATCAGGTCCTTTCCTGTCAGTTTATCAGCCAGGGCAAATACACCTCTGCGGTTTAATTTTTCCCCGGAGATCTTTGCAGCCTGGTTTTTTACACCCGTTTCTTTATGTACCTTGCGCAATGCTTCAATAGCCAGTTCCAGCCCTTTTTCAGGAACCTCAGCCTCGATCATCAGATGGTTAGATCCTGTGTAAACCGGACCTTTTCGGATCTCTCTGATATCTGCAAGAGCTCTTGTCTGTGCCATTTCATCTTCCGGAATATCTTCTTCCATAGCTGTAACAGATAATTTTGACATTTCTCTCGCAAGATTTTCCTGTGCCTGAGCTTCATGGAAACGGGCACGGATATCTTCATCTGCGGCAGCTGTCTCATAAATAGCCTCATCTTCAGAAACCTGTTCTTCTTCCGAAACAACTTCCCTATCTTCACCAGCTTCCGCTTTTTCTGATGTTGGTTCCTCTTCTGTCACATCATCTTCCTGAATGGTAACTGCAGGTTCCCGTACCGGTTCTTCCGTAAACTCTTCTTCATATTCTTCCGGTTCTTCTTCCTCCGGATATTCCTGCTCATAGCCAGCATCCTGATCCTGTGTTTCTTCTGCATAGACCATCTCATCTTCTGCCTCTTCTTCACGATCCAGCTGACGGCGGTCTGTATTTTCTACAGGCTGAACAAAGGATGTGCCCTGGCGGTATTCCTGCTCTACTGCCTTTAATTTTGCTTCATATTTGTCTTTATTTTCTACCAGATCCATCTGGTACTTATTCAACGGTGCATACTGAAGCTTTAACTCCATAGCCTTGTCTACATATTTTCCAAGACCAAACATAAGCATGATCTTATCGCAGGTCATAACGCAAAGCTGCTCCATTCCAGCCTTGTTGTACAATTCTGCCAGCTCATACATCCATTTTTCATCCAGCTCTGCATTGCAATACTGCTCTAAGGTATGGATCAGCTGTTCTGCAGGTGCACCTTTGGCCTTTAAGATCATATATCTTAAAATATACTGACGCGCATCATCTGCAGCCAGGTCGCAGAATTCCTTATAATAGTCCTCCGCCTCTTCTATACTGCCTTCCTTTAATGCCAGCTCTGACAATTTATAAAGCAGGCGTTTTCCAATAGGCGCACGTTCGAAGGCCAGAAGCAGGATATCTTTTGCTTCCTGGAACTCTCCATTTTTCTCATAAATACCTGCAACCATAGACAAAATATTTACATTGCGGACTCTTCTCCAATCAATGGTATCCGCGATCTTCATAGCTGTCTCATAATCGCTTTTGTTGATCAGTTTTTTAATCTGCTCAACTTTAATATTAAACTCGTATTTATCCATCTTATGCATCTCCTAACTTCCTGCCGCGGCAGAAGTTTTATTGTTACTGTTCACGCATACGTGCCCAGTAACGTTTTATTTGCTCACCGGCTACAGCTCTGTACGCCCATCCAGCGCGCGCAGAAGCGTTACCTCATCAATATATTCCAAGTCGCCCCCGACCGGAACGCCGCTGGCGATTCGCGTCACCCGGATCCCTGTCGGCTTAATCAGCTTGCTCAAATACATCGCGGTCGTCTCGCCCTCCAGGCTTGAGTTGGTTGCGATAATGACCTCACGAACCTCCTCTTTCTGCAGGCGAGTCATCAGCTCCTTGAGCCGGATGTCGCCCGGTCCGATCCCCAGCATCGGGGAGATCGCCCCATGCAGCACATGATAGACCCCGTTGTATTTTCCTGTCTTCTCATATGCCGCCAGATCGCGCGTATTTTCCACCACCATGATCGTCTCATGATCACGCCGGTCGCTGCTGCAGATCGGGCATAGTTCCTTATCAGTCAATGTGCAGCACTCCTTGCAGTAACGCACATTCTGCTTGGCTTCCAGAATCGCGCCGGACAAGTGCCTGACCTGTTCTTCCGGCATATTGATGATATGAAATGCAAGACGCTGCGCCGATTTACTTCCGATTCCGGGAAGTTTTGACAATTCTTCGATTAGCTTGCTAATCTGGCTGCTGTAATAATCCATCGCTTAAAACGGGAATCCGCCTCCCAGACCGCCAAGGCCACCGGTCAACTGGGACATCATCTGGCTGCTGTCCTCTTCCGCCTGACGGAATGCCTCGTTGGTCGCCGCCACGATCAGATCCTCTAACATCTCGATATCATCCGGATCCACTACTTCCTCAGACAGTTTCACGGAAAGAACCTCTTTTTTACCAGATACGGTCACGGTTACAGCGCCGCCGCCCGCGGATGCGCTGTACTGCTTCTCCTCCAGCTCTTTCTGCTTCTCTTCCATCTGGCGCTGCATTCTCTGCGCCTGCTTCATTAAATTGTTCATATTGCCCGGCATACCGCCTGGGAAACCGCCACGTTTTGCCATGGTGTCATTCCTCTCTTTCACTTCTTTTTATTTATATTCAGACTGGCTGCCGATTGCAGCCGGTTCTATATATCATATAAACCCACTAATATCATTTATCTGCATTTAATCACAGCTTCTTGCATTACAAAACAAGGCTCATCTTTGGCAAGCTCCACTACACGGAATCATCCTCTTCGACAATCACATCGGTATGGATTGCGTTCTTTAAATCCTCATCACTGACATAAACCGTTCTTTGCGGCACAGCAGATGATTCTAAACGGACTTTAAATTGCAGAGTCTTTTTGTATTTTTCTTGCACTACTTCCTGCAAATTTTTAAGTTCAGGCTCCCGATTGATAATTCCAAACGTATTTTCATCTGTACACACAATGCAAAGGCAGCCTTCGCCCGCCGGTTCTACACTTGTCTTGGGAAGACTGAGTCTAATCGAACCCACAAGCTGGCTCAGGGACGCAATCCGTCCCCATTCTTTCCGCATCAGCATCAGATCTTCGTACTGTGCCGGCGGAAGGGATACCGTCTTCGGCTCAGGCGGCGTTTCCACCACAGCCGTTTTGGAGGATGCCGCCTGCCCCGCTGCCGGTGCAAGGGACGCCAGTTTCTGTAGATTGTCCGGCATTTCCTGCATTTTCTGCTCTAATAGCGTAATCCGCTGTAAAATGGAATCAAGATTCTGTTCCATCGACGGCGTCGTCAGCTTGATAAAGGCAATCTCCACCAGAATCCGCTTCTGTGACGCGTAGCGCAGCTGCCCGGAAAGTTCCGAGAAAATACGGATGTAACGCATCAGCGTTTCCGTATCAACGCCTGCCGCCTCTTCCTTTAAAACTGCCAGATTTTCCTCCGACATATCGAGCATATCGCCCGGTTCGTCGGTCGTCTTGGCAATCAGGAGATTTCGCATATACCAGACGAAATCGTTGACGAGCTGCGAAAGATCGCGCCCCTGGATGATCATTTCCTCAATCTCACGGATGCACGCCTTCGTATCACTTGCAAGCACCGCCTGAAACAGCTTGCTGAACACGCGGTTATCGACCGCGCCCAACACCTCGAGCACATTGTCATACGTCAGCTTTTCCCCGAAATGGAACGCCACGCACTGATCGAGAAGACTTAACGCATCTCGCATCGAGCCATCCGCCGCACGTGCCACATACCTAAGTGCCCGGTCGTCTACATCGATCTGCTCCGCCTGCGTCAGCTCCGCCAGCCGTCCCGCGATGGTATCGATCGAGATCCGCTTGAAATCATATCTCTGGCACCGGGACAGGATCGTGATCGGGATCTTGTGGACCTCCGTCGTCGCCAAGATAAATATAACGTAGGACGGCGGTTCTTCCAGCGTCTTTAAGAGCGCATTGAACGCGCCGATCGAAAGCATATGAACCTCGTCAATGATGTAGACGCGGTAGCGCCCATCCGTCGGCGGGTACTGCACCTGCTCCCGGATATCGCGGATATTTTCCACACCATTGTTGGATGCCGCATCGATCTCCACCACATTGAGGGAAGCTCCTTCCGCAATCTGGCGGCACATACTGCACTCGCCGCAGGGGCTGCCGTCCACCGGATGTTCACAGTTGACTGCCCGTGCAAAGATCTTGGCAATACTCGTCTTACCGGTTCCGCGCGTCCCGCAGAAGAGATACGCGTGCCCGATCCGCCCGGAGTTGATCTGATTTTTCAGGGTCTTTACGATATGGTCCTGACCCCGGACCTCTTCAAAGGACGTCGGACGCCATTTTCTGTACAGTGCTGTATATGACATAAACTACTACTTCCTTACTATTCGTCGCCGAAGCTGATGCCTACATCCTTAGCTTCCCGGATAATATCGCTCTTCGGATCGACCATCTTTAATTTACCGGCAATGTCCGCGAGCGGAATTTTTTCAATCTTATTGTTGTTTAAAGCGACCATATAGCCGTATTCTTTGCGGCGGATCATCTCTGCTGCCTCCGCGCCGAGGCGCGTCGCAATCACGCGGTCATACGGGCATGGCTCGCCTCCGCGCTGCATATGCCCCGGAACCGTCACACGGATCTCCTGCCCCGTCCGCTCGGAAATCTGGGCGCCCAGCTCGTAAGCGACCGACGGATAAACCGGTCCATTTTTCTTCTTTTCTTTTAATTCTTTCTTGGTCAGGGCTGCATTTTCCTTGGAAATCGCGCCCTCTGCGACCGCCAGAATCGTGAAATTCTTGCCATTTTTAGTACGGCTGCGGATCGCATTTACCACCACATCAATATCATACGGGATCTCCGGCAGGAGAATGATGTCAGCTCCGCCCGCGATGCCTGCATAGAGCGCCAGCCATCCCACCTTGTGGCCCATGATCTCCACGATGAAGACTCTGCCATGAGACGCCGCCGTCGTATGAATACAGTCGATGGCATTGGTCGCTACATCAACCGCACTATGGAATCCAAACGTAAGATCGCTGCCCCAGAGATCATTGTCTATGGTCTTCGGAAGAGAAACGATATTGAGTCCTTCCTCCCGCAGCAGATTTGCCGTCTTCTGCCTGCCGTTGCCGCCTAAAATGACGAGACATTCCAGTTTCAGCTTGTAATAGGTGTGTTTCATCGCTTCCACTTTATCCAGACCGTTCTCGTCCGGCGTCCGCATCAGCTTGAAAGGCTGTCTGGAAGTTCCCAGAATCGTACCTCCGCGTGTCAGAATCCCGGAAAAATCCGACTGTTTCATAATCCGGTAGTCTGCATACATAAGACCTTTATAGCCGTCTTCAAATCCAACTATCTCTATGTCATCGAACATCTTGTACAGCGATTTTGCCACGCCTCGCATCGTCGCATTTAAGCTCTGGCAGTCGCCGCCGCTGGTTAACATACCGATTCTTCTCATGAGCGCTTTCCCTTTCTTCATAACCGTCCAGTACCTTCACAGTTACCCTTATTCTAAGTTTCCAACAACCCCCATATCAGGATAAACTACACCCATTTTGTAATTATAATACAATCATATCCCGCGGGCAAGAAAAAATTCCTTACAAATATCATAGACATAAAAATACCGGGATACGCGCTTTTAATCTGCCCCGGCACGGTATTCCTACCCCCTGGCAAATCAAATTCCACATATCCCGGCTATATTCACACACCTGCAAAAATGCTTGTTTCTGTATCTATTATTTTCTATTTTTTATTTCATAGGAAGCAATTTCCTATGAAATAAAAAAATCCGCACGCCCGGCTTCGAACGTATGCCATGGACGTTACCCTGACAGTTAACTCGGTCCAGGCTGCCTTGCGGCACACAGAAGGTTCTGCTTAGTGCTGCTGCATTCCTGCCCTGACACGGTTCACAGATTTCTGTTGCGCAAGACCCAGACTTCAACGCCACTTTTCAGGGGCAGCCCCACAGTAAAAACGCCCTCGGTCGGACAACACCCCTGCTATAGCGGATTGCAGGTACAGGGCACCGCTAACTCCCCGGCTGTGCGGAAACTTTATGACTTGATCTTATATGACGGAATGACCTGCAGACCGTCAGCCTGTTTAGTATACATGGCAACCGCCGTTTTGTCAAGCCGGAGCTTGACTAACAAGCATTGTATAAAAATACACAAGAATACATTTTATTGTTTTTTTATCATTTTTTATCCCAGAATCTTGCAACAGAAGAAAGAAATCATTATAATAGGTATAAATCTAGCGACTGCAAAAAGTCAAACAGTTACTAAATCATAAAATTCTGTAAGATTGGAGCAACGATTATGGAGAAGAAAAATATCGACTGGAGCAACATCGGTTTCGGCTATATGCCAACGGATTACCGCTATGTTTCCATGTACCAGAATGGTTCCTGGGACGAAGGCGTCCTTACCTCCGACCCGAATATTACCTTGAATGAATGTGCCTGTGTTCTGCAGTATGCACAGACTTGCTTCGAGGGTCTGAAAGCGTATACGACCGAGGACGGCCATATCGTTACGTTCCGTCCTGACTTAAACGGCGAGCGTATGGAGAATTCCGCAAAAGGTCTTGAAATGCCGCCATTCCCGAAGGAGCGCTTCGTAGACGCCATCACAAAAGTAGTAGAAGCCAACGCAGCATTCGTACCGCCGTATGGTTCCGGTGCAACCCTGTACATCCGCCCGTATATGTTCGGTTATGATTCCATCATCGGCGTTAAACCGGCAAACATCTATCAGTTCCGCATATTCTGTACACCGGTTGGCCCGTACTTCAAGGGCGGCGCTAAACCGATCACTATCCGCGTCAGCGATTTCGACCGTGCAGCACCTCACGGAACCGGTCACATCAAAGCCGGATTAAACTACGCGATGAGCCTGCATGCGATCGTCGATGCTCATAAGAACGGTTTCGATGAGAACATCTACCTGGATCCGCAGACACGTACCAAGATCGAGGAGACCGGCGGCGCAAACGTTATCTTTATCACCAAAGACGGCAAGCTGGTAACTCCGAAGTCCAACAGCATCCTTCCGTCTATCACACGCCGTTCTATCCTGCAGGTTGCAAGAGATTACCTCGGCATGGAGACCGAAGAGCGTGAAATATACTTAGACGAGGTAAAGGATTTCGCAGAGTGCGGTCTGTGCGGTACCGCAGCTGTTATCTCCCCGGTTGGCAAGATCGTTGACCACGGCAAGGAAATCTGCTTCCCGGCAGGTATGGAGAAGATGGGTCCGGTTACCCAGAAACTCTACGAGACACTGACCGGCATCCAGATGGGTCACATCAAAGCTCCGGAGGGCTGGATCCACGTAATCAAATAAGGACTGTATTTTTCGGTTTGAATGGGAAATATGGAATGCAAAAAGCTGGTGGAAATCATTCACCAGCTTTTTCTTCTTTCTTCTTTTTTCTCTTTTCACGCAATTCTTTGAAAAATTCTTTCAACATCATCGAACATTCCTCGCCCAAAAGTCCTTCTTCTGTCTCCACCTGATGATTGAATCCTTTTTCATCCAGAAGATTCAGTACCGAACCGGCGCAACCGGCTTTCGGGTTCATGGAACCGATGTAAACTTTTGGAATCCGCGCCTGCACGATCGCCCCTGCACACATCGGGCACGGTTCCAGCGTCACGTACAGCTCGCATTCTTCCAGGCGCCAGTCGCCCATGCGCTTGCACGCTTTTTTGATTGCCGCGATCTCCGCATGTGCCAGCGCGCTATGATCGACCATCCGGCGGTTGTAACCCCTGCCGATGATTTTGTCCTCATACACGATCACGCAGCCGATCGGCACTTCTCCGAGCGCCCAGGCTTTCTTCGCCTCGCGGATCGCCGCTTTCATATATTTCTCTTCCCGTGTCAATTTTGCTGCCACTGTTTTTTCCTCTTTCTTGTTTTATATATTTCTATCTTTTTCCTCCGTCCAACAACAGACATCCTTATCCCAGTTTCCCGGCAAGTTTGCTCCGCTGCCAACCAAACACCTGAAAACATTTGACCCGTGTCCATCCTACCCAGAAAAGCTATCCTTTGTCAAGAGTTCACTAAAAGGATCGACCGGCTTTTATGTAAAATTCAAATCCGTATACCAATACCCGAACCGGCTATCGCGCGGCGGCTGGCGGGTAGAACGGACAAAGCGGTCAAAGCCGAACATCGCCGCCATATATTTTTCATTGTTTCCATAATGTCCCGGCACGCCCAGAATGTAGCGCCCCCGTTCGCCGGGTTTCCCCAGTCTCGCCAGAATCAGATATCGGTAGTTGTAGTAACCGTGCAGAAGAAAGCTGTTATTTCCATACACCCAGTTTTCCCGCGGCAGAAGCCCGATATCCTGCGGTTTGATTACCAGAATCTCGCAGCCGTCGGCGCATTCGAAGGCGGTTACTTTGGGATAGGCAGCACGCAGACGGTTCCAGAGGGACTCGGCGGGATCTTCTTTCGAAAATTCCTTGGATGAATCTGGTTGCGGTTGTTTTTGATTTTGAGAGTCTGACTGAAATGCCTCTTGATGGTCTGGTGGAGAATCTGGAGGCATTTCTTTCTGGACTTCCCGGGTGGATTCTTGAGAATCTTTCCGCCCTGCTTCTGTCTGTGCTTCCTGATAGGATTCCTGAAAACTTTCCTTCGGTGTTTCCGTTTGCACTTCTTGAGTGGATTCCTGAAAACTTTCTTGCGGTGTTTCCGTTTGCGCTTCCTGATTGGATTCCTGAAAACTTTCCTGCGGTGTTTCTGTTTGCGCTTCCTGAACAATTTCTGCCTCTTGATGATCGGATGTTTCTGAGATATCTGGAACCGCTTCCATGGTTTCCGTGTCCTCGAAAATCTCCAGGTTTGAATCCTCCAGCTTTTCTGGCTGGGGCTGGCTGATTCCGAAGTCCGTTTCGTTTATATTCACAGCTTCTTTCTTCTCTGTCTCCGTGGATGTGTCCTGACTCTCCATTTCTCCCGACCGGGTAAGTTCTGACGCCTCATCCAATTTTTCTTTCCCTACAGACGCGCTGTTCACTTCCCCAGATACATTCTCTGTCTGTTTCCGCGTTGCCTCTTCCTTCTCCGCTTCCTGCTCCCGCACTTTCTCAGCAGTCACATCCGCCAGCTCAACCTCTGCCGCATGCGCGACGGCATCTTCCCAGATCGTCGTATAGGCACGCCATGCGCTGTCCGTCTCATGAAGAGTCAGACCACAGCACTCTTCCATATTGCAGCCGCTTCCTTCAATATTTTCACAATTGACGACGGCACGGAACTCCCCATTTCCGCCACGGACAAACAGGGTGCCGATACGGATCTCCTCCTGCCCTGCCAGAAGGTATACGCCGATCGGGCTGCCGCCCGCAAAGACACGGCGGACGCTGACCTGAATCCTGCAGGAAGTTCCCCGCGTCTCCAATTTCGCAAATCCCGTATTTTTCCCTTTGATTCCGCCCTCGTATGCATAGATATATGATATTAACCGATGATATGCAGACATGTTTTCACTCCTTTGCTTTGTATTATATGCAAAAGAAGCGCCGGTTTATGACAGGATTTCTATATCCTGATATAAACCAACGCTGCAAATACGTCCGTATAACGCAAAATCGGGAACAGTTAAAAACTGTTCCCGATACTGCCGGCGACCGGAATCGAACCGGTACGAAGTTT
>ERZ791614.1868-NODE-1868-length-9959-cov-3.213752_pt1 | contig 9959 bp, 7 predicted proteins | sample MGYA00510274_ERZ791614 | MGnify/ENA primary metagenome ERZ791614 (study PRJEB30046, sample SAMN00715221) | human gut metagenome | study: EMG produced TPA metagenomics assembly of the A metagenome-wide association study of gut microbiota in type 2...
GCGGGTTGATATCACCGCCGCGGCTGGCGTTGCGCTCATCGGCATCGCCGTTTTCCAGCAGCTGTGCGAGCATACGGATCGTCTCGCCGCCCATGCTGTGGCCGACCAGATGCACTTTCAGCTCGCTGTCGGGGTTATTCAGCTCCGGCAGAACGCCCGGGAACGTGCGGCCATAGCGCGCATGGCCGTTGGTGGCGGAGTGATATGCGCCGTAGTCCACCGTGCCGCCGACGAGGTAGGCATACAGCTCACAGGCGCGGTCCCAGTTGCTGGCGACGGGGCCGATGGACGGGGTGTAGACCTTGTAGCCGGCATTGTTGAGAATGTCGCGCAGGCTGCTGAAGCCGCCCCAGTAGTTCAGGCCGAGCACTTCCGTGCCGCCCCAACCGAACAGGCCGTGCACCAGCACGATCGGATAGTGGTTGCCGTCCGAGGACAGCAGCTCCGGCAGATCCGCGTCCGTCAGTTCGTCAGCAGAGGTCGCACGATCGGACTCGAAGTCCGTCGTATCGGCAACGCTTGCTGCGAAACCGGGCATGCAAAGCACCATCGCCAGAACCAGAACGGTGGCGAGCACTCTGCTCCACGTTTTCTTCATGAAAAATCCCTCCAATAGATTTGGGACAGCATCGAAATCTGTCCCCTTTTTATGGTTGCACTATAGTGCCGCTGCGAGAAAAGCACAATCCCCACTGCGGTACAAATGTAACACTTTTGCGCATTTTCCAGCGCTTGATGAAACACACGTCACCATTGTGTGCGCCCCGATACAGAATGCGTATGGACAAAAAAAAGCCTGCCGTCCGTGGGATGCGGACAGCAGGCTTTGCACTGCGGGATCAGATCATAATGCCGCGCTTTTTGGCCTCGAAGGTCAGCTCGTCGCGGAAGTCGGGGTGCGCGATGGCGATCAGCTGGCGGGCACGCTCGCCAAGGCTGCGGCCGCGCAGATGCGCCACGCCGTACTCGGTGACGATGTAGTCGACATCGTTCTTGCTCGTCGTAACGACGGCGCCCGGGGTGAGGATGGACTTGATCTTGCTGATCGTGCCGCCCTTGGCTGTGGACGTGAAGGCGATGAAGCTCTTGCCGCCGCGGGACTGGCAGGCGCCGCGGACATAGTCGATCTGGCCGCCGGAGCCGGACATGTGCTTCGTGCCGACCGACTCGGCGCAGACCTGGCCGAAGAGGTCGACCTCGACCGCGGCGTTGATGGAGATCATGTTGTCGTTCTGGCAGATGATATCCGGATCGTTGACGTATTCGACCGGCAGGATCTCGACGGCCGGGTTATCGTCGATATAGTCATAAATGCGCTGCGAACCGAAGGCAAACGTCGTGACGGTCTTGCCGCGATGGATCTGCTTTTTGCTGTTGTTGACCGCGCCGCACTCGATGAGCTCGACCATGGAGTCGGTGAACATCTCGGTGTGGATACCGAGGTCGTGCTTGCTCTTGAGCGCCATGCCGGTCGCGTCCGGGATCGCGCCGATGCCGAGCTGCAGGCACGCGCCGTCCGGAATGCGCTCGGCAATGAGGCCGCCGATCGTCTTGCTCACCTCGTCGAGCTGGACCGGCGGCAGGACCGGCAGATCGTGGTTATACTCCACGATGGCGTCGACCTGCGAAATGTGGATCAGCGAGCCGCACAGGCCGCGGGGCTGGCGGTCGTTGACCTCGAGGAAGATCCGCTTGGTCTTGTCGAGCATGGCGTCGATATACGAGCCGTTGAGCGCCAGGCTGAAGTAGCCGTGGCGGTCCATCGGCGCGACCTCGACGCACACGGCGTCGTAGTCGTACTCCGTGCGGATGCGGGTCGGGAAATCGCGGTAATATGCCGGGATGATATCGGCATAGCCGGCGTTGACCGCCTTGCGCGCCGCGCTGCTGGAAAACCAGCTGTAGCCGGTCATCTTGCCGGCCAGCGTGGGGTCGGTATAAAACTCGAACGGGTACGCATCGAGCAGGGCCTGTACCTTCACGCCCGTAATATCGCTGTTGCGGATGTGCTCCGCGATTGCGGTCATGATGGCCGGCGTCTGCGAGGTCGCCGTATCCATGCCGAGCAGCCAGCCGGACTGCACCTGCTGGGCAAGCTGCTCCGGCGTCGTCAGTTTTTCCTGATACATCTTCTGATAGTCTGTCATAATTTGCTCTCCTAAAACAAAAAATATGAACACATGGGTACAAATAATATACACGATTCGAAAACGTAATTCAAGAGGGCGCACGTCCGTTTTGCGATCCTTGCAAAAAATCCGTCACATTTTCAGGAAAATGAGAGGTTTTCTCACGTGAGAAAGTATGATATGATGTTGTAAGATTTGTTTGAATTCTTGAATGAATGGATCTTTATCCTCTATTTTTCATGCGGCTCTCATTTTTTCCGGTTACAATGAGCAATGTCGCATCATGCGGCGGGACGCTCCTGCCAATTCAAAAAACAAGGAATGATACGACAACATGACGATCACGATTGTCTGTGATATTCTGGGCGAAGAAAACAATGGCACCACGATCGCCTGCATGAACCTCATCCGCTTCCTGCGCGCGCAGGGGCACACGGTGCGCGTGGTCTGTGCCGATCAGGACAAGGCCGGCAACGAGTGCTTTTACGTCGTGCCGGAGCTGAACCTTTACCTGCTCAACCCGATCGTGGAGCGCAACGGCGTGACGCTGCCGCGCCTGGACCGCTCCCTGCTCGAGGACGCGATCCGCGACTGCGACGTCGTGCACACGACGTTCGTGCTGCAGCTGTCGCACACGGCGGTGAAGATCGCCAAGGCGTACAACAAGCCCATCACCTCCAGCTTCCACTGCCAGGCCGAGAACGTCACGGCGCACTTTCTGTGCAAGGATCTCGATGCGATCAACCGCGGCGTCTACCGCGCCTGCTACCAGATGGTGTATCAGTATTCGGACATCATCCATTACCCGACGCAGTTCATCCGCGACACGTTTGAGGCCGTCGTCGGCCCGACGAACGGCCGCGTGATCTCCAACGGCGTCAACAGCATGTTCACGCCCGGCCCGGCCAAGCGCCCGGCGGGACTGGAAGGCAAGTTCCTCATCGTCTCGACCGGCCGCCTGTCGAGCGAAAAGAATCAGGAGATCCTCATCGAGGCCATCGGCCGCTCGGCCCACCGCGAGCAGATCCACCTGATCCTCGCCGGTGAAGGGCCGCGTGAAGAGCATTACCGTCATCTGGCCGAAAAATACGGCGTCGACATGGAGATCGCGTTTTTCTCACGGCAGGACCTGCTGAATCTGCTGCGCTGCGCCGACCTCTACTGTCACCCCGCCGAGGTGGAGATCGAGTCCATCGCCTGTCTGGAGGCCATCGCCTGCGGGCTGGTGCCGGTCATCGCCAACTCCCCGAAGAGTGCGGCCAAGGCATTCGCGCTCGACGAGAAATCTCTATTTAAAAATAAGGACCCCGAGGATATGGCCGCCAAGATCGACTACTGGGTCGAGCACCCGGCCGAGCGCGCGGACTACAGCCGGAAATATCTCGAGAGCGGCACGCAGTTTGAACAGCAGAGCTGCATGCGCCAGATGGAGCAGATGCTCTTTGACGCCGTCGCCCTGCGCGGTGAGCCGACATGAGCCGCAAGACCATCTATTATCACGACCCGCTGCACGACGACTTCGCGCCGACGAACGGGCACATCCGGCCGAAGCCGATCGGCGCCGACTTTCCTTATGAGCACCCCAGCCCGGTCTGGCAGGCGCTCGCGTTCGTCGTCTACCGGCTGATCATGACGCCGTTTCTGTTTTTGTACTGCAAGCTCGTTTTCGGCCTGCGGATCGAAAACCGCAAAGTGCTGCGCGAGCTGCCCGGCGGCTATTTTCTCTACGGCAACCACACGAACACGCTGGCGGATGCCTTCATCCCGACGCTGCTGGCGTTCCCGCGCCGCGCAAACATCGTCACCGCGGCGGACACAGTCTCCATTCCGGGCGTGCGCAACATCGTGCAGATGCTTGGGGCCGTCCCGCTGGCCGACACGATCGACGGCACGCGGCAGTTTCTGGCCGCGATCCACCGGCGGCTCGAGCGCCGCCAGGCCGTCATGATCTACCCGGAGGCGCACATCTGGCCATATTATAATGGCATCCGCCCGTTCCCGGACACAGCGTTTGCCTATCCGGTGCGCGAGCAGGTGCCCGCCGTCGGCGTGGTGGTCGTCTACCGGCAGCGGAAGCTGCTGCGGTTTCTGCCGCCGTGCATCACCGTCGTTGTCGGCGAGCCGGTCTACCCGGACGCATCCCTGCCGCCGCGCAGCACCCGCCGGGCCCTGCATCAGAAAATCTATACATTCATGTGCGATACCGTCGCCCGGCGGCACAGCTATGCGCACATCGAATATCTCCCCGCACAGGACACACAACCGGCCGCGCAATGACCGCGCCACACGACCAGAAAGGTGGGATCCCGCTTGGCACATTTGACTGAAGCCGCCATCCAGGATGCATTCCTGAGGCTGCTGTCCGAGCAGCCGTTTGACAAGATCACCGTGACCCAGCTCGTGGACGAGTGCCAGATCACGCGCCGGACGTTTTACTACCATTACTCCGATCTGTACGAGCTGCTGGACACCATCCTCCACCGCGAGACCGAGCGCGCGCTCGATGAATTTGAGGCCACCGGCAGCTGGGAGGAATGTATGATCTCCGCCTCCCGCTTCGCGCGCGAGCACAAGCGCGCCGTGTACCACATCTACACCTCCTCGCACCGTCTGGAGCTGGAAAAGCATGTGGACCGCATTTCCGGGGAAATGATGCACAGCTATGTGGAGGCTCAGGCCCACGGCCTGCGCGTGAGCGAGGCGGACAAAAAGCTCGTGTGCGACCTCTACCGCTTCGGCATCACGGACATTTTCTACGAATGGCTCGAAAACGGGATGAAAGAGGATCTCGAGGCGCAGATCCGCCGCCTGAGCCTGCTGTTCACCGGCAACATCCGCGCCTCCCTGTCCCGGGTGCAGATCCCGGCCGAATCGTAACCATCCCCGGCGGGCACAGCAGCGTGTCCGCCGGGTCCATTTCACCAGAAAAGGAGATTTGTCATGCCGATTCTCGATCATCTGGAGCCGCGCGCTGTCTTTTCCTGTTTTGAGCAGCTGTGCGCCATCCCACACGGCTCCGGCAACACGAAAGCCATCAGCGATTACCTTGTTCGCTTCGCAGCCGAACATCAGCTACGCTGCATTCAGGACGCGCACAACAATGTCATCATCTTCGCACCCGGCACGCCGGGGTACGAGACCGCCGCCTCGGTCATCCTGCAGGGGCACATGGACATGGTCTGCGAGACTGCGCCGGACTGCACGAAGGACATGGCCCGCGAGGGGCTCGACCTCTTCGTGGACGGCGATACGATCGGCGCACGCGGCACAACGCTCGGCGGGGACGACGGCATCGCCGTGGCCATGGCGCTGGCGATCCTGGCTGCGGACGACATCCCCCACCCCCCGCTCGAGGTCGTCATCACCGTCGATGAGGAGACTGGCATGCTCGGCGCGGCCGCACTGGACGCCTCCGTGCTGAAGGGGCGCACGATGCTCAACCTCGACTCCGAGGACGAGGGCGTGCTCACCGTCAGCTGCGCCGGCGGCAACGTGTCCGTGTGCACGCTGCCGGTCACGCGCGCGCCGTTTTCCGGCACAGCGCTGACCGTGACGGTCGGCGGTCTGCTCGGCGGCCACTCGGGCGCAGAGATCGACAAGGGCCGCGGCAACGCAAACCTCCTCATGGGCCGCGTGCTGTACGCCGTCGGCGCGCGCACGCCGCTGCGGCTCGTCTCCGTCGCCGGCGGCCTGAAGGATAACGCCATCCCGCGCGAGAGCCGGGCCGTCATCGCCGTGGACGATGCAGCCGCCGCGCAGGCGGCGATCGCGGACATGGACGCCGCGCTCCGGCACGAATACGCGGCCGCCGACCCGGATGTGTCCGTGCGCGTTGACGCAGCCCAGGCGCAGCAGCCGCCGATGGACGAGGCGTCCACGCAGCGCGCCGTGTGCATGCTCTGCTGCCTGCCGAACGGCATCCAGGCCATGAGCCGGGACATTCCGGGTCTCGTGCAGACGTCGCTGAATCTCGGCATCCTGACGACGGATGCGGACACCGTGCAGGCGTCGTTCTGCGTGCGCAGCAGCGTGTCCACGCAAAAGGAGATGCTCGTCGCGCGTCTGCGCTGCCTGATGGCGCAGCTCGGCGGCACGGTGGCCGTCTCGGGCGACTACCCCGCGTGGGAATACCGCAAGGACTCGCCTCTGCGCGAGCGGATGGTCGCGGTCTTCCGCGAACAGTACGGCCGCGATCCGAAGGTGGAAGCCATCCATGCCGGCGTCGAGTGCGGACTGTTTGCCGGGAAGCTGCCGGGGCTCGACTGCGTGTCCTTCGGCCCGGACCTGACAGAGATCCACACCTGCCGCGAGCGGATGCACATTGCCTCCGTGCAGCGCATCTGGCGCTACACGCTCGAGGTGCTGCGCCGCTGCAAATAAGCGAACATGCAAAAACCGCCCTGCACCGATCGGTGCAGGGCGGTTTTTCTGTTGGGATGTTACTTGCGCAGTTCGTGCTCGTCGCTGCGCTTGCGTGCGGCCACGGCCACGATGCCGGACAGCGCGACGAGTGCGATCATGTTCGGCAGCACCATGAGCTGGTTGAACATATCCGTCAGCTCCCAGACCAGATCATTGGACAGGCAGGAGCCGAGGAAGATGAAGATAATAGCGATGATAGAGTAGGCAAGGTTTGCCTTCTTGCCGAAGAGATAGTTGACATTGATGCGGCCGAAGAGGTTCCAGCCGACGATCGTCGAGAACGCGAAAAACAGCAAGCAGATGGCCACGAACGCATTGCCGAGCGTATCACCGAACACGCTCGAGAACGCGAGCTGCGCCATGTTCGTCTTGGAGATGCTGTCGACCGCGCCGTGGGCCAGCGGGCCGTTGCCGGCGTAGAGCGTGGAGATGACGACGAGCGCCGTCATGGTCAGGACGACGAACGTGTCGATGAACACGCCGATCATTGCGACCGTGCCCTGCTCGTGCGGGCTCTTGACGTTGGCCAGCGCATGCGCGTGCGGCGTGGAGCCCATACCGGCCTCGTTCGAGAACAGGCCGCGCTTGGCGCCCTGGCTGATGGCCGTCTTGAGTGCGTAGCCGATGCCGCCGCCGATGATGGACTGCGGCACGAAGGCGTACTTGAAGATCATGCCGAAGGTCTCCGGCACATAGCGGATGCGGGCAAAGAGCACGATCAGGCCGCCGACCAGATACAGGCAGGCCATGATCGGCACGATCTTCTCCGTGACGGAGGCGATGCGCTGCACGCCGCCGATGAAGATAAACGCCGCGATGGCGGAAACGATCAGGCCCATGACCCAGCTCGGGATATGGAATGCGTTCTGGCACGCCTCACCAATGGAGTTGGACTGCACCATGGAGCCCATGAAGCCGAGCGCCAGAATGATCGCGACCGCGAAGAAACCGGCCAGGAACTTGCCGAAGCCGTTCGGGAATGCGCGCTTGATGTAGTACACCGGGCCGCCGAGGACCGTGCCGTCCGGCTCGACCACGCGGGTCTCCTGCGCGAGCACCGCCTCGGCATAGATCGTCGCCATGCCGAAAAACGCGATGATCCACATCCAGAAGATCGCGCCGGGGCCGCCGATAAGGATCGCGCCGCAGGCGCCGACGATGTTGCCGGTGCCGACCTGCGCCGCGACGGCCGTCGCCAGTGCCTGGAACGAGCTCATGCCGGATTTGTGCTTCTCGCCGTTGAGACTGAACTCGCCGAAGAAGCGCCGCCAGCCCTCGCCGAAGCAGCGCACCTGCACAAACCGCGTGCGGATGGTGAAATACAGGCCCGCGCCGAGCAGCAGGATGATCAGCACATAGTCTGACAGGTACATGTTGATGGTCTGCACGATTTTGAGTAAGGTATCCATGTTGTTTCTCCCTCTGCATTGAATTTTTGCAAAGCAAAAAGCTGCCGGTCGTTTTGACCAGCAGCTCCAGAGAACAAACAGCGCTTGAACGCCCGCACACATCGGGCACTCGCTCTGTCCTTTTGCCTGAGAGATTCGGCTTTCGCCTTGCACCTTCGGCACCCGCTTGACGCGGGATTCTCCAGAGTTCCTCCGCCTCCAGTCTCAGCCGAGCCGATCCTTGAGGTTTCGACGGATATTTATTTGATTGCGTCGAGTATTATTACATACACACGCAGGGCTTGTCAAGCCCCAACTTCAAAAAAAGTTTACAAATTGCCGGTGCCGTACATCAGCGCCGTGAGCGCGACGACCGGAGCCGTCTCGCACCGCAGGATGCGCTCGCCCATGGAGCAGATGTGCATGCCGAGCTTGCGGGCCATGTCGGCCTCGAACTCGGCAAAGCCGCCCTCCGGCCCCGTGATGATGGCCGCCGATGCGATCGGGGACGCCGTGTGCTCGATCGCGTCGCGGATCGTCTCGCGCTCGCCGGTCTCGTACATGAACAGCGGCAGATCGGTGTGCAGCGCGTCGTTGAGCACAGCGACGAAGTCCGCCTCATAGCGCACCTGCGGGATGATGCCGCGGCCAGACTGCTTGGCCGCCTCCTCGGCGATGCGCTGCCAGCGCTCGAGCTTCTTTTCCATATTGACGGCCTTGGCCACACAGCGCGTGCAGGAGAAAAACACGATCTCGGCGGCGCCCGCCTCCGTGCACTTCTGCACGAGAAAGTCGCTGCGCTCCCCCTTCGGCAGGCCGGCAAACACCGTCGAGCGCACAGTGGGCTCTGCCTTGCACGGCACGACCTCGATGACCTCGGCCTCGGCCTCGTGCTCCAGCGTCTGTACCAGGCGGCACTTATAGTCGCGCCCCGCCCCGTCGCAGATAACAATATCATCCCCCGCGCGCAGACGCAGCACGCGGATGTGGTCGGCGTCGCGGCCGCGGATGATCGCCCGTCCATTCGGGAAATTCGTACCTGCTATGAAAAATCGAGCCATAATGGTCGCCTCCGACGGAAAAGTCTCTGCCGTGATTATGGCACACTTCGCACGTTTTTGCAAGCCGGGCCATAGCATGGTGTGGGGGTATGGACGATGCAGGATTCCGTTTTTCTTGACAACCGCACATTTCAGCGCGTCTGGCAGCGTGTAGCGGGCAGCATGGACGCGCCCGTGACCACGCCGCCGGAAGCCGACACGCTGACCGATCTGCTCGCCGAGTGCATCCGCGCCAAGGCGGCCGGGGCTGCGTTTTACACAGCGCTCTCGCAGCGCATCCGCACCGGGCGGCAGCAGCTGCTCGGCATCGCGGCGCAGGAGCGGGCACATCAGAAGGAGCTGCAGGTGGAGTATTTTCTGCGCACGGGCGAGCGCTGCGTCCCGCCCGCCGCCTGCCCGCGTCTGGGCACGGCCGCGCAGGATCTGCGCTGCGTCTATACGCAGGAGCTTAAGCTGGCGGAGCGGCTCGACGCGGCGGCGAACACTGCGCCGTCCCCGCTGCGGGAAACACTGACCGCCATGGCGCAGCAGGACCGCTGCCACGCCCAAGCCGTGCGAAACCTGCTCGCCTGTCTGCTGGGCTGAGACAAATCCGCACAAAAAATGTGTTTCTTTCAAAATGGGACTTGACTTTATGACGAATCTTGATTATAATATGCAAGCTGACAACTTAAAATGTAAGCAACCCGAACAGAACGTGGAGAAGTCGCGTAGCCTGGTCGAGCGCGCACGATTGGAAATCGTGTATACCCCACAAGGGTATCGAGGGTTCGAATCCCTCCTTCTCCGCCATAAGTCCACCGCAATTTTGATAGAATTACGGTGGACTTTTTCTATGCCAGAAAGGTCTGAACACCGCTTGAAATCAGGCTTTTCGGCTGTTTTCGTATACTGCGCGGTAACGGAGGGTTTTTCAACAGCATAATGATTCATAGATTTTTTGAAAGCCTCCCTGCTAT
>ERZ791614.1872-NODE-1872-length-9930-cov-2.085063_pt1 | contig 9930 bp, 6 predicted proteins | sample MGYA00510274_ERZ791614 | MGnify/ENA primary metagenome ERZ791614 (study PRJEB30046, sample SAMN00715221) | human gut metagenome | study: EMG produced TPA metagenomics assembly of the A metagenome-wide association study of gut microbiota in type 2...
TCTTATATCGAAACTGACGATGCACAAGGAGGAACCAATATTGTCCTTGATGTTGCAAATCAGCCGGTGAAACATCAAAATAAGATGTTGGTAATTATTTTAGGAATTGGGATTCTGGCAGTTGGTATTATAGCTGGTTTGGCAATTAAAAGGAAACAAAGAAAGTGAAAGGGAAGCCCGGATGAAACATTTCTAAAAACGAAAAGCTTGTAACGAAGAAACAGGTGCTATCTGAGAAAAAGAGACAGCACCTGTTTTTTATAGAAATTCCGGAAAATAATGCCAAAAATTCAGCACGGCAGAACGTGAATTACTGCGTTACAAATTTTTTATACACAGCAGCCCGGAATCAGAAATCCGATGTAGCTGATGAGGAACAGTACCAGCCAGATCGTTCCAGGCAGGAGTGTCAGATGGCAGGAGGCGCGCTTCCACTCGGCGGGAAGTTTCGCGGTGAGAGAAGAGTAGCCGTCGTCGATCCAGATCATCAGAGGGACGAGCGCCGGCATCAGGTAGCGGCCCTGAGACTGGTAATCGCTGAAATACGTGTTGTACATGTCCATGAACAGCGTGACCAGGCAGGCGAGGAACAGCATCACAAAGAGGAGAAGCTGCGGCTTTTTGCGGAACCAGTGCGGAACCATGCCGAGGAACAAAAACACTAGGAATCCGAATGCCATCAGGGCGCCGTACAGCAGATAAAGCACCATCGGGAGATGGACGGTCATGTAGGAGAACGAGCCGATGAAGCTGCTGACGGTCGAGAACAGCCAGTTGGAGGTGCGGCCCTCCGGGGTCTGTAAATACGTCTGCTGGAAGCTCCAGCCTTCGGATGCCGGGGTCTGACGATTCTCTGGTTTGTATTCATCGGCTGCGTACAGCGCTGCGGATTTATTCGAGGTGCGCATGCCGAGCAGATCGCCGTCGTGGATGACGGCATTGCGGATGAAGAACCAGCCGCCGATCAGGAAGGCGATAGCGAAACCAGCCAGCGCTTTGACAAAAATTTCTTTTGCCGGTTTCCGGAAATGAATCATCAGCGCGAAGAACAGCAGAATGCTGCACAGCAGGTACGCGTAGGCGTTATAGTACGACAGCGCGCAGAGTCCGCAGCCTGCTCCCAGGCCGATACAGTCTTTTTTGCAGAATGCGCTTTTCATGCCGCGAATCCAGAAATAGATGATCAGTGCGACCGTGAAAACGGCGAACGAGTCGTTGTTCACATAGCAGGAGAGGAACACAAACTGCGGCAGAAAACCGACGAAAATACCGCCGAGCAGTGCGGATTCGCGCCGTTCAAAGAGCTCTTCGCCGATCAGAAACACAACGATCAGTGTGCCGGTGCCGGAAAGGACGCTGGTGAGGCGAGCGGCAGTTAAAAGAGCCGCTGCACTTTTCGTAAACAGCGATGTAATGGCCATAAACACGGAGCTGATGATCGCGGTCAGATACGGATACAGCGCATAGGAGAATCCCCACAGCGGATGGCGCACCGATTCTTCCATGCCGTTCGGCAGTGTGTGGTGTGAGACGATGTATTCCGGAATCAGCATCCGCATCGCCTCATCGGGGGCGTGTTCGGTTTTCAGGAAAATCGAGGTGCCAAAAGAGATGCAGAAAAAGCTGAAAATCAGCATATACTTGGCCCAGTAGTAGTCTTTTTTATTCATAGAGTCTCCTAAAATCTCCAGTCCCGGACGGGAAAAGTCCGGCGTAATGTTTCGCGGCGGAACAAAAATGGAAAAGCGTCCGTCCGCGGATACGTTATAGTATACATGATTCTTATGGTAAAAGAAATTGATTTTTCGTCGAAAAACAAACAAACTGCTCCATGGCTTCACCGTTTTTTCACAAATTTTCCAGCAAATTATCACATTTTCAGAATAAGATAAAGTGTCTTTAGAAAATGAGAGCATCTCCGGCTCTTTCACCCCCAAGGGCGGGCTGGGACTGCTTTAAGAAACAAGGAGGAAGGAACATTGATAGAGGTTAAAAACCTGGTGAAACGCTATGGCGACCACGTAGCTGTCAACAACCTGAGTTTTACCGTAGAAGAAGGCCAGATCTATGGTTTCCTTGGCCCAAACGGTGCCGGAAAATCAACGACCATGAACATCATCACCGGTTATCTGGCATCTACGGAGGGCGAGGTGCTGATCAACGGGCACAACATCCTGGAGGAGCCGGAGGAGGCAAAAAAATGCATCGGCTATCTGCCGGAGCTGCCGCCGGTCTACACGGACATGACCGTTCTGGAATATCTGAAATTCGTGGCGGAATTAAAGAAAATTCCAAAGGATCAGAGAAAGAAACAGATTCTTGAGGTCATGAATCTGGTGAAGATCACCGATATGCAGAACCGTCTGATCAAGAATCTGTCGAAAGGATACCGACAGAGGGTCGGACTGGCACAGGCAGTGCTCGGTTATCCGCCGATCATCATCCTCGATGAGCCGACGGTAGGCCTGGATCCCAAGCAGATCATTGAGATCCGCGACCTGATCAAATCACTGGGTAAAAAACATACCGTTATCTTAAGTTCCCACATCCTCTCCGAGGTCAGCGCCGTCTGCGATTACGTCATGATTATCGCAAAGGGACAGCTTGTTGCGAGCGACACCCCGGAAAACTTAAGTAAACTGATGCTTGGATCGAACACGGTTACATGTACCGTTCACGGAACGAGAAAGCAGCTGGTTCCGGCGCTTAGTGCGCTCGATGCAAAAGAGATCCAATATGAAAATACGCCGAATGAGGAGAAGATTAAGGTAAAAATTACCACTGAAAAGGATAGGGATATCCGCGAGGAGCTGTTCTATGCACTGGCAAAGGCCAACTGTCCGATCCTCGAGCTGACTTCCTCCTCGATGTCTCTGGAAGATGTCTTCCTGGAGCTGACCGATGATTCCGGAATGGCTGCAAGAAAGCTGAAAAAAGCAGAGAAAGAACAGCTGAAGCAAAAAGAACGTGAAAAAGAATGTGAACCAGAAGCAGACAAAACGGCTGTCGGGGAAACGTCTGAAGAAAAAAGCACAGATGCAGCGGAATCAGCCGCTGAAACAAAACAGGAGGAGGGAGACGCACAATGACGGCGATTTATAAAAAAGAGTTAAAAAGCTATCTGACAAGCATGATCGGATATCTGTTTATGGCGTTTACTCTGGCGCTGTTCGGCCTGTATTTTACGGCCATCAACCTGCAGCAGGGTTACCCGGAGATCGGATACGCGCTGCAGAATTCCGCATTTATTCTGCTGATCGCAGTACCGGTTCTGACAATGCGTGTCCTGTCGGAGGAGCAGAAAAATAAGACGGATCAGCTGCTCCTTACCGCACCGGTAAAAATTTCCGATATTATCCTTGGAAAATATCTGGCACTTCTCACCATTTATGTGATTCCAGTGCTGATTATGTGCCTGTATCCGCTGCTTCTTGGAACCCACGGAACAGTTTCCTACGCTGTATCCTACACTTCGATCCTTGGCTATTTCCTGCTGGGAGCAGCCTATATTTCGGTCGGTGTGTTCGTTTCCTCCATCACCGAGAGCCAGGTCATCGCAGCCGTTGTCGGCTTTGTGATCCTGTTCCTGTGCTACGTGGAGAGCGGTATCGCAAACTTCTTCCCGGAAGGAGCCGGAAGCTCTTTCTTTGCTTTCTTTATCATCATTGCACTGGTATGCCTCTGGATCGGCAGTATGATTAAAAACCCGATCATTACAGGTGTGATTGCCGTGATCGGCGAAGGCGCGCTGACGGCAGTTTACTTTACAAAATCCACCCTTCTCGAGGGCAAAATCCAGGATCTGCTCGGTGTATTCAACATGGCAGGCCATATGGATAACTTTGTGACGGTATTCTGGACATTGGCGGTGTTGTTTACTACCTGTCCGTCATTGCAATCTGCACTTTCCTTGCAATGCAGTCCCTGCAGAAGAAACGCTGGAATTAGGAGGTGGAGACGATGAGCAGCGAAAAGAAAGAAAAGAAACAGCATAAAATGAATTTCAACATCAAAGAAAAGCTGAAAAAGACGTTCTCCAAAGAACATCTGAAGGAAGTGTTTACCGGCGAGGAACAGAAAAAGCACCTGAAACAGGGCTCTTATTCTTCAATGATGACGGTGATTGTTCTGGCTGTGATTGTAGTTATTAACCTGATTGTGGCGCAGATTCCGACCAGCAAAACACAGATTGACCTGAGTACGCAGAAAATGTACTCCATTACAGATGAGACGAAAACGGCATTAAAGGATCTCGATCAAGACGTTACCATGTATTATATTGTGCAGAAGGGCAGTGAGGATGACACCATCGAGAAGCTGCTGGAGCACTACGATGAGCTTTCTGACCATATCAAAGTAGAGACAAAAGACCCGGATCTGTATCCGAAATTTACGAGTCAGTATACCGATCAGACGGTAGCTGCAAACAGTGTAATTGTCGTATGCGGCGATAAGAGCAAGGTGGTCAGCAACAGTGATATGTGGGAGACTTCCACAAACTATCAGACCTATCAGACACAGACAACCGGCTTTGACGGCGAGGGTCAGATTACCAGCGCCATCACGTATGTGACGAGTGAAAACAACCCGAAGGTTTACTGGGTAACCGGCCACGGCGAGGCTTCCGAGAGTGATCTCTCTACAAACTTTAGTGATGCCATTAACAAAAACAATGTGGAAATCAGTGATCTTGCCCTGATGACAGACGATATCCCGGAGGATGCCGAGGAGCTTGTAATCATGTCCCCGACCACCGATTTTTCAGAGGATGAGGCAAATAAAGTCATTACCTACCTGGAAAACGGCGGAAAACTTCTGATGTTCACCAGCTATACCGGAACGGATATGCCAAATCTGGATTCCATTCTGGAAAATTACGGCGTGAAACGCTCCAGAGGAATTGTTGTGGAGACCGATTCCCAGCATTATTATCCGCAGATGCCGTATTATCTGCTGCCGAACATTCAGAGTGATGACATTACAACCGAAGTAAAGAGTAATTACATTCTGATGCCGGTTGCACAGGCAATTCAGAAGCTCGATTCTTATCGTGATACCATTACGATCAAGAGCCTTCTGACGACCACCGAGGACGCTTATATTGAAAATGATCCGGAGAACAGCACCTGGTCGAAGAGCGCGGACAGTGAGACGGGCGCATTTGACCTTGGCGTTTCCATCACAGAGACCGTAGATGATAAAGAGACACAGATCATTTATTTCTCGAGTGCATCGATGCTGAGCAGCCAGATTGACCAGGCAATCAGCGGTGCGAACTCAAAGCTGGCAGCGACTGCACTGACCTCCATGTGTGATGTGGAGCAGACCGTTGTTATTCCAAGCAAGAGCACAAGCTATACAAACCTGGTATTTACACAGGGGGCAGTTAACACCTGGTCTATTATTACCATTGCGGGAATTCCGCTGGTACTTGTTGTGATTGGCGTGATGATCTGGATGAAGAGGAGAAAACAGTGATGAAGAAAAAAGGAAAGATGGCGGCCTGCCTGATCCTTTTGGTACTGCTTCTTGCCGTACTGGCGGTGCTGACGAAGAAAAACAGCACCGCCGATGCGGACAGCGGCAGTTCGGATTCTGGTGCAGACGCCGAAAAAGTGGTTGATTTTTCAAAAGATGATGTAACAGCGCTTTCGTTCCAGATCGATGGAGAGACGGTGTCCTTTACGAAAACAGCAGGAGACGATGATACCGATATCTGGACATATGACCAGGAGGATGGATTCCCATTGGATGAGGGCAAGATAACGAGCGTTTTAAGCTCTCTTAGCAGCATGACAGCAGAAAGAGTCATTGAAGGCGATGAAATCGATTCTATGGCCGATTTTGGACTCGAGACGCCGTCTCAGGAGGTTGTAGTGACTGCGGGAGACGAGAAAACGACGATTCATGTCGGAGATAAGAACAGCTCGAGCAGATACTATATTTATCTGAACGATGATACGAGTAAGGTTTATCTGGTAAGCACATCGCTTGGAACGATGTTCCCGTCCGATATGATGGAGTGGGCGACAACGGAATCCATGCCATCTGTGACGGCGGAAAACATTACGAAGCTGCAGGTGGAGGGTGAGAACGGATATACGCTGACAAAAGAAGTAAGCGCTGCTGATTCGGCACTCCAGACGGATGAATGGCAGGTTGTGGACGCAGATGGAGCGGCACATGGCGGTGATGCGGATTCGATCGGCACCATGACAAGTGCGGTGGCATCTCTTAGCTTTGGAGATCTTGTTACGTACAACGCATCGGATCTTTCCCAGTACGGACTGGATCAGCCAAAGACGACGATCCGCGTGCATTACACAGAAGAGCAGGAGGTTGAGGCTGACGATACAACAACGGCAGATACTTCTTCGGATTCCACAGCAGATTCTGCATCAAGCGACAGCACTGCAACGAGCTCTTCTTCCGAAACGACAACCGTTACGGTGGAGAAGGATCTGGTATTGTATGTCGGCAATGCAAATGAGGACGGCGGTTCTTATTACGTGAAGCTGGACGGCTCGAATGAAGTTCATCTGATGACGGCTTCGAATGTTGAAACCTTCACCGGAAAGAAGGCATCTGATTTCTGGAACATGTATATCGGCATGGAAAATGTATCGGATCTGACGAGCCTTGATATTACGTATAACGGCGAGACGAAGACGTATGTACGCCATGTGGAAGAGAAAAAGGATGACGACAGCGATTCCACAACACAGGAAATCAGTTACATCTGCGGCGATGAAACGATTGATAAATCAACGTTTACCACATTCTATTCTTCACTCATTGGCCAGAAGGCGCAGACGAAGGATGAGAGCCTCGTACAGGCCAAGGATGCCGAGTTTACCGCAGTCTTCCATATGACAGACGGCGACCTGACATTTGCTTACAGCCCGTATGATTCGAGCTTCTATTACACGGTAGATGAGGACGGAGTGCCGTCTCTTGTGAATAAAAATAACGTGAAGACCATGCTGGAAAATTACGGGAAACTGCTTGCGGCAAAGACGGAAGATGACAGTTCTTCAGACAGCACGTCAGAATCAGCGGAATAAAGAGTCATTAAAATCTGGTTAAAATTGAAAACGGAGGATTTACTGAGAGTGAAAAAATCAGTAAATCCTCCGTTTTTTTTGTCTCATTTTTTCGCTCGAGGCCGGGAGCAGAAGGGGGTATTACTGTACCGGTGCGAAGAAGATCTGGATCTGGTCTAAGAGGGCCTGCGGGGCCTCCATCTGCGGCATGTGCTTTGTTTTCGGCAGGATCTGGGTTTCGATGGAGGTGTTGAGCGCTGTGTACAGCGCAAAGGTTTCTGCGATGCCCGGTTCCTCCTCACCGCCGATGAGGAACATGCTGTTGTCGATGTGTTTTAAGGCGTGGCCGATGTTGAGGTTCACGTAATTGCCCACGAGGCTTGCGAGAAGGTACTTTCCGGCGCTGTTCTGGAGGTGTGCGGACTCGTAGAAGGCGTCTACGTCCTCCGGTGAGCGGTGGAATGGGTTGTGATAATAGCTCTCAGTGAATAAAAGCTCGATGTTGGAGCGGCCGGTGAGCGTGTGGTACAGCAGCGTGCCGACGAGCGGGAGCTCGATCATGCGTTTCAGGAAGCGGCTGCGTTTATCCGGGATTTTGTTGAGCTTGGCAAGGTCGGTCGGGTTGATCATCATGATTCGGCCGAAGCATTTCGGGGCTGTATTGCAGGCGGTTACGACGAAAGAGCCGGATAAACCGGATGCAATTACGTCGGTTGGACATCCGATGACCTGTTTGATGAAGGTGACGATGAGCTGTACGTATAAAAAGTTCGTGTACGTGATCGCCGGCTTGTCGGAACGGCCGCAGCCGAGGAGATCGAGTGTGTAGACGGTGTGATCCTGGGCGAGAGCATCCTCAATATACTGCCATTCGCGGCCGCTGGAGGCACAATGTAAGTCATGAAGTAAGAGCATCGGGGTTCCGGTGCCTTTTTTTGTGTAAAAAATATCGCCGAACTGCCAGGAAAAGATCTCTTTTTCAGCCGAGGCGAGCAGGTTTTTCCGTACGGCGGCGGTATCGAGCGTTTTATTCAGAAAGTAAATCGCTGCGCCGGACATCGTGGTGAGGACACTCAAGGTGACCAGTTTTTTGCTGTGTTTCATATGATAAAACTCCTTTCAGGGGTCTCCCGGAGGGGAGGAATCGGTTCGAAACGTTGTGTTGAGCTTATTATAAGCGAAAAAAGGGAAAGATACAATGCAAAAATTAAGGGAAAAATGAGAAAAAGAGACGAAAATAAGACGCAATTTGACGAAAAGCGTAGACAATTCAAGGAGAACTACGTTATGTCAACTACTGGCGAATGGCATATTTAAATGGTTTACATAACTGCAAAAAACAGAGAAAAAATGATGCAATAATACACATAAAAGCATGAAAACGGCACTATGGGATAAAATCCTTCCAGATTGGTAAAAATCCATGAAAAAATGGTCCCAAAATGCGTTTAGTAAATGGTTTGGAAAATCCGAAAAAACGAATGTAAAAGTTCAATTCATACGAAAATATAAAAATATAATTAAATAATTTAATAAAAGAGAGAAAACAGAGACGAAAAACTACGTGAAACACGCGAAAATACAGGAAAAATGTAGAAAAGACGGAGAAAATCAAAGATAGAATAGAAAATACGATTATTTTAAAAATAAGAGAAGTGAAAAATGAGAGTGATTTTCGGAAAGCCGGGAAGCAAATCGCTTCTCACTGATCGCCGAAGACCGAAAATCGTAAAAAACGATGTTTCACGTGAAACATTTTGAGAGACGTGAAACGTGAAAAATGAGACGAGGAAAGTGACATAAGTAGAAACGAAAAAATGAAGGATGATCTAAAAAAATGGCAAAAAGAGGGTGTAAAACGATGGAAGAGGCGGAAAAAGCAAAAAAGATAAAAATGAGTTGAGAAAAGGCAAAAAACGACTGAAAAGGGGAAAATGTAGTATAGACATGGGCGAAAAGAATAAAAACGGGAGGGAGAGGCAGTGAAAGGCAAGAAAATGGTGTGAAATGGCGATGAGGGATAAAAAACGGAGAGAAGGAATAAAAAATGTTGATAAAAGAGAAAAAGTGAGATTGTTTACAAAAAAAGAGAAAGGTAAGCCAGAAAGATGGAAAAGAGGATAAAAGACGTGGCAGCGAGAGGAAAATATTAAAATCATAAAAACAGAAAAATTATAGTGAAATCAAATAAATCGATAAAAAACAGAAAATGTGCAGCCTGGCCTGTAAAATAAAAAAATCAAAGAAAAACCGCCCGAAAAGAGAAAAAATTGAGAAAAAATGAAAAAGAGGATGTCTCACGGATTATGCCTCTTACTGATGAAGATAAAGAGAAAAATGCTGAAAATTTGAAAAAAGCGAGGAAGAACGATGAAAAAACAGAGCCCTGGTGAATAAAAATACATTTTATATACAAAAGAGACATTTACGATCACCGAACAACCATAAACAGTTTTGATTCCTGATCTATGTATCAATAATATCCTGATAAGTTGATTTTTTCTTTCTAATCACATGAGATTTCCTTGAAAAAGAGCATCACACGATTAAAATAACGTTTCCAGTATATTTATACCTCAAAAACGTCAAAAATTAAAATGTTTCACGTGAAACATTTTATAAAAACTGTGTGAAACAGAAAAAAATGTTCTGACATTGCAGAATTACTTGGAAACCATCAAAAAATGCAAAATCATCGCTGAAAAAATTCCAAAAAGCCTTTAAACAGCGTAAAAACCGAGAAAAATTATTGTAAAACAGTGCTTTTCAAAATGTTTCACGTGAAACATCGCCAAAAATCTCCAATTTTCTTATGCTTCAAACCGCCTAATCATGCAAAAATGCAGAAAATGTTTCACGTGAAACATTTCCAGTAGTAAAATCCGGC
>ERZ791614.1874-NODE-1874-length-9924-cov-2.791874_pt1 | contig 9924 bp, 4 predicted proteins | sample MGYA00510274_ERZ791614 | MGnify/ENA primary metagenome ERZ791614 (study PRJEB30046, sample SAMN00715221) | human gut metagenome | study: EMG produced TPA metagenomics assembly of the A metagenome-wide association study of gut microbiota in type 2...
GGGATTTTTGAAGCAAAAGTTGTTCCGTAGCTACGATATGTCCGGCTTTTGCCCATACGCAATCCTTCTTTAGTTTTATTTCAAGGTTCAAATAATATTCACCTTCTGAAGTTAAATAGCGGGAATAAGGTATCTGCACCGCACGATGCTCTCCAGGCTTACCATCGGGTAGGCTGAACTCTTCTTCCGCTATCGGCACACCATCTTTCAAAATCACATAGCGCAGATTAAAATCATGCAGATTCAGGAAAGCATAGCGGTTACGAACGCCGATACTGTTTTCAGCATTCGGTTCCAATGTGATATATTGGTAGACTTTCTTCACTTCCCACAACTTAGGAGTAACTTGACGATCAGCCGTCACAATCCCGTTACAACAGAAATCATTGTCGTTAGGGCGATCACCGAAGCTGCCTCCAAAATAATAATGATCGGCAGGCTGTCCGGGCATATTAATGCCCTGATCCACCCAATCCCAGATGCATCCTCCGATCATACGTTTCGAATGATGCTCGATATAATCCCAGTATTCTTCCAGATTACCGATGGCGTTGCCCATCGCATGAGCATATTCACAAAGGAAATAAGGCTTGTTACGGGGTTGCTCGTCCTGTTCGATCATACTTTCAATCGAAGGATACATACGGGAATCCATATCGGCCACATCGTTCATTCCTTCATAATGGATATAACGGTCGTCTATCGCTTTGGCTGCCTGATAGGTAGCCTCAAAGTTACGACCACCACCGGACTCATTGCCCATTGACCAGAAAATGACCGAAGGATGATTCTTATCCCGTTCCACCATACGCACCATCCGGTCGACGTAAGCTCCTTCCCAACTTTCACGGTTTGACAGCGACATATTGCCGTGACACTCAATATCGGCCTCATCCATGACGTACAAGCCATAATAATCATACAGCGCATACATCTTCGGATCGTTCGGATAATGACTGGTACGAATCGTGTTGAGATTGAAACGCTTAAAGAGAAGAATGTCCTCTATCATGCTTTCCACCGGAACAGCTTTTCCAAACTGCGGATGTATGTCATGCCGGTTGGCTCCTTTAAAAAGGATCAATGCATTGTTGATATACACCTTATTATTCCGGATCTCTATCTTACGGAAGCCATATTGCTGGCTCGTCGCTTCAAGCACATTGCCTGCGGCATCAAGCAGTTCCAGTTGGACGGTATACAGAGAAGGAGTCTCAGCACTCCATAACCGAGGGTCACGAATCGTAGTCGTACCTTCACAGACGTTTTCCTGTCCACCAGTTATCTTACCGGTAGGTATGATAAACGAACTCACAGGCTTTCCTTCCGTATTCAGCAAAGAGACACGTACGGTAGCTTCCTGTACTTTCTTTCCGTAATTATGCACATCCGTTTTCACTTTCAGTTCCGCTTTATCCAGACGGTCGCTGATCTGAGAAGTCAGGTGAATGTCACGTAGACGAACTTTCGGACTGGCTACCAAATAAACATCCCGATGAATACCACTTAAACGGAACATATCCTGATCTTCAAGGAAACTGCCGTCACACCAGCGGTAAACTTCTACGGCAACCGTATTATTACCCGCTTTGACGTAAGGAGTGATACGAAATTCTGCATCATTACTGGACCCTTGCGAATAACCGACTTTCTTACCGTTGATCCATACATAAGCTGCACTATAAATTCCATCGAAATGGATAAAGACTTCTTTGTCTTTCCAGTCGGCAGGAAGAGCAAATTCACGGCGATAAGATCCTACCGCATTCGGCTCTTTCTCTACAGCATATCCACGCTGCCCCTGTATAAAAGGAGGATTGTTACGGATGGGATAAGTAATATTGGTATAAATAGGTGTACCATATCCGTGCATCTCCCAGTTGGAGGGAACAGGAATCTCTTTCCAGCCAGAGACATCATAACTCGTTTTATAGAAATCCACCGGACGTTCCGAAGGTTGTTTCACCCAGTTAAACTTCCAGTTTCCATTCAACAGCAGATAACGGGAAGAGCGGGTACGCTCCCAAGGACGGGTATAAGCGGGATCCGCCTTCATCTCTTCCGAATTGGCGAAAGGAATAAATGTAGCCCTGCCTTCTTCTTTATTGATTGCATAGATACGTTCATTTTCCCAGTCATTATGACTCGTTGTTTTCAAGGCTTCCGCCACTACTTTCAGGTTCGATTTCCGTATCTGCCACTGCTGGTTACTTTTCGAAGCTTCCGGTTCTAACTGAAAGACAGGCTCTCCGACCAGTCCGGCATCAGGAAATCCTAAGTTATAGCCAGTCCCGACATTGGTTAATACGTAATTCCCATTCGGCAAAGCCGTTATTTTCCATTGCTGATTCGGATTTTTAGGGTCTGCCGACCATTGAATCACGGAACATTCTACTTTTCCTTTACCACTATTATCTACATTCATTTGAGTCAAGGGACTGGTTATCGTATAGCATCCCTCTTGTTCGCATGGAATCAGGTTCCAGACCTGCGATTCTTTGTCTGCCTCCCGCTTACTGATAAATATTTTCGTATTCGTATCCAGACTCTCCTGATTGTCCAGCACTAATCCGTTGACCGTATGGATTTCATATCCTTGCTTCGGATCAAACTGCTGCGCCACAACCGCAGAGGCGGAAAACGACAGTGCAATCAATGCACTTCCCAAGATTTTTAATCGTTGCATCATTTAGTAGTCTAATTTATATTATAATTTGAAAACCGGTGACTGTTTATATACGCCAAAAGTATGGATAGCCGGACAAGCCTTACCGTCCTGAATACGCAAACGTATCTGCTTTGCTTTCACCGGTGCCAGACGTACAATCCATTTATGACCAATGGCCTGCTTGTCCGTCGCCTCCGGAATTGTGATCCAGTTTTTGCCATCAACAGTGTACTCCACACTCCACTTCGTCGTCCGATGTCCCAATTCGATAACTTCTTCGATCATCAGACAATCAAACTCAATAGTTTTGGGCAAGGTAAAAATTATATCCGCTTTTACCTCTCCGTCTTTTCCGGCAAAATAAGTGTTTTTCTCATTGTCCAGCATTTTTTCCGGACTATACTTTGCACCCCGTACATTGGTCGCTTTCACTTTGGCTCCTCTCAACAGATTCGTACTGAAAGTCTCATCAATCCCCTGTTTTAACAAGGCGGCGTGCAGCGAATCGGTCGAATGAATCAAACCACGTCTGTCGGGCGGGAAATTCAGAAGCAATACACTATTACGCCCCACGGAGGTACAGTAGATATCCCAAAGTTCACGGACACTCTTCACACGGCTATCCTCTTCGGCATGATAGAACCAGCTGGGACGTATTGAAACATCTGTTTCTGCCGGAATATACGCATTACCATCCGGCATACCCTCATTCAAACCTTTGTAATACTGAGCTTCATCACGAATAGCTACTGAGTCAGTCGTCGCCCAACAAGGATCACCCGCTTCTCCCGCTTCATTCCCCATCCAGCGGACATCAGCAAACGGATAAGAATTCTTTGTACCGAAGATAACGCAATCCGGCTGTTTTTCACGGACAATCTTATACCAATGACGATAAACAGGCGTTGTCAATTCGTCGGCTCCCGCGCCGTCCCACCATGTTTCCCATATCTTACCGTAATCACTCATCAGTTCGCCAAGCTGGTGGGCATAATATTCCTTGTAGCGTTCGGTCGTATATAAAGGTGAAAGGTGTTCGTGACGGTCATGAGGTCCCAGATAGATTCCTGCCTTCAATCCATACTCTTCACAAGCATCGACAAACTCGCGGACTACATCTCCTTTACCGTTCTTCCACGCTGCATTCTTCACACTATAATCTGTGTACTTGCTAGGCCACAAGCAAAATCCGTCGGCATGCTTGGCAGTCAGAATAGCAGCGGGAATCCCCGCTGCTTTTAATGTCTGCATCCACTGCCTGCAATCCAGGGCTGTTGGATTGAAAATTGCCGTACTTGCCTTCCCGTCTCCTTCATTCACATATTCTTCAAATGTATTGATTCCAAAATGAAAGAAAGCAATCATCTCCCGATTGTACCATTCAAGTTGACGGGCACTCGGAACCAACCCGCAAGGAGCTGGTGCTTGTTGAGCTATGACCGGCAGAGAACTGAATGCAGCAACTGCCGATGCAACTAATACTTTTATGTTCATAATAAATAACTTACGAGTATATTCGTTTATTTAGGACCCAGATTTTGTTTCACCAGCTGCACGAATTGATCGACCGGAACAACACGCACATTGTCATTCAATCCATCAATGACGGTTTTGATACTTTGCTGGTTCTTTGTCCAGCAATGTACAAATACAAAAGTATATCCGTCGGCACTATGCGGATTGGCAGAGCGGCTATTGATCTGAGAAATGACAGTCGATTCTTCACCTCTGTTCGAGCCACCGTCGATGCCTTCCCATAATACGCTTCTCTGCTCAATCACCGGCTTGCCATTATCCGAAAATTTGATTCTTCCATCCCCTTTTTCTCCATATCCTGTGTAGAAAATCGCATCGATATTAGGCTGAGCCAGATACTTATTGTAAACTTTCGGATTATCCATAATCTTCTGATCCAGAATATTACAGATATTCAAGCCTGACTTATCGACATACTCATTCAACTTAGCCAGATAATCGTCCAGGTCGGCATCCGACATCTTACTCGGGAATATATAGCTGCTGCCACTCGGACCCGCTACAAAGTAATCGCCTTCTTTGCTATTCTCATAGTACCAGCGTAAAGCAGCCGGAGCCAAATCGTACAGAGAAGGTGAAATGGTATATCCGAGTGGGAATTGACCGTGCAGGTCATGATCCATGTATCCTTGTTGCCCCCAAAGGTTAAACGCAATATTATCACCGTCACTGACGAGGAATGTCACATAGTGCACATTCTTTTCGGTAACCACTTCTTTAGTTGCCGGACGCTGTTTCAGTCCTGTTGTATCATATATACTACTCAACGTGGCCAGATTAGCCGCCTGATCGGTCGGCAACATAGAAACACCCAATTGAGAAGCATTATTCACCATGCCCCATTCATCCAGATCATAATAACCGAAACAATAAGCTCCTTTATCCAGATCTTTCAGTATAGAAGTACGCCATGACCAATCCCTGCGCGCATTGTAGTCATAAAAAGCAAAAGCATTGGTCATTGTGATATAATCGCGCAGGTGATGGAAGATTTCCGGTTTCATATCGGCTGCAAGACTCTTGTCCAACTGGTCTTTATAATTCTCGTACAACCACTTCTCATCATAAGACCTTACGTCCATAAGTTCGGTTGTCACTCCCATTGCCTTTACCTTATCGACAAGAGATTCCGGTACCGCAATCCCCCGAAGCAACCCACATAAAGAAGTAGCTACATTGATCGAATGAGATTGTCCTTCCGAATAAGGCGTATAGACAATATACCCCTTGATCACTCCGGTTTCTACATAATGCTGTACCAACGGAGCCAAAGCATTATAAGTATTTACCGGAATTCCGTACTTATTCTGCATCTGCTTCAACCATACGGAAGAAGAACCTCCTTCATTGATATAAACCTGATCGCCCGTCACTCTTGCCGCAAGCCCTGCCAAAGTGGAAAGAATTACTTTCTCGCCATCATTCAGTCCTGTGATGGAAATAGAATTCAGGGATTTCAGTTCACGACCTTTCAGATGCATAAATCCCCTGTCCAGCGGTTCTGCCGGATCTATCAGCCCATCACCCGGTTCTTCACCCGGACCTCCCGGATTCTCGGTAGACGGAGTATATTTAGGAACGACCACACCTGCCGTCGGATCTTCCATACAGGAGATTAACAGACAGAACGTCAAAAGTATATAAATGTATTTTTTCATGGTAATCGTTTTTTCTGTTATTTAATAATAGAAATCGCATTAATCTCTGCTACCGCTGTTGCCCATTTGCCACTATACACGGCAGTTATTGTCAGACGGAAATAACGTGCCTGCTTAAATCCCGGAAAATAGGAACGGAATTCCTCTTTTGCCCCCGCAGGAAGGTCGCTGTAAGTTCCTGCCGACTCCCACTTCGAGCCATCCAGACTGGTTTCCATCGTCATCTCCTGCGGCCATGCTTCACCATGATCTCTGGATACATACTGAAAGCCCAGCATTTTCACTTCCTGCCCCATATCTACTACGATATGATGTGGTGGCTGAGGCTCGTTGCCTTTCCATTGTGTATGCCAGAAAGTTCCTTTCAGTCCGTCAAAAGCGTGGATAGCGTGACCGTTCTCTGATCCTTCGCCGCTCGTCTCTTCCGAAGAAACTTCTACTACCTGCCATGCACTGCGGTCGGCCAATGGCATCGCCCATACATCCTCCGCACCACTCAAAAGGTAATATACTGTCTGCTGAATATGATCCGCCTGCGCACCTTCTACCGAAGTGATAGTGACCGGCAACAAATAAGAATCAAACGGCTGGATTTTTCCCTGTGCATTTACCGTAAGCACCAGATCGGCAGAAGAACTCTCCTCGGCCGGAATCACAGTTTCTGTTGTCAGCGTATAGCAATCGGAAGGAAGCAAAGGATAGTCTGTCCCACACAAAGAATTATACTCCTGCACCTTCGCCTCATCCACAGTCAACTGTACCTTTACATCTCCTCCCACTTCCTTACCGGAACGGGTCACATAGTCACTGGCAGTCACAGCCACATGAAATACTTCTCTCAGTTCTTCACCCAAATCGAAGTTTTTAATCTGCAAAGTTTTGGCTTCCGGAATATATACTTTACAAACATCATCATCACTACATCCACTCAGCAAGGCAAACGAACAAAGTACCGCACTTGCCGCCATGACAAATCTATTTAGTTTCATACGAATAATCTTTCAAGGTTTACATTCTTTATTAATATCCGGGATTCTGCCCGTTTACCCATCCGTCTTCACCACCATTTTGCTCGCGGATCACCGGATTCTTGTCTATCACATACTGCGGAATGGGCTGATAATACATACGTGGCAGGAAGGTACGTTTACCAACTTCATGATAATTGTATTCCCACACACCATCTCCATTGGTATCTTCTATTTTCATACCGCCAATCGGTTTATTCATCACTCCGTTTTCACCATCACAAATCTTCCAGCGAAGAATGTCCCACCAACGCTTATCTTCAAATGCCAATTCTATACGGCGATCTCTCCGAATGATTTCCCGCAACTGATTTTCTGTGATTCCCTGCGGATAAGTATCGCCGATAGAAGGCATATTATCTCCACGTGTTCTCACCATATCCAGATATTCGATGGCAGTCGGTTTATCTCCCGCTTCCAAAGAAGCTTCTGCATACATCAGCAACACATCTGCATAACGAAAGAAAATATAATTTGCCATTCCGTTGCTCATTTGCAGATTGTCCGCTCCATTCACGGATTCATCAATCGTTTTACGAGTGTAGTATCCCGTATTCGTAACGTCACTATCCGAAGAAGTATCAATCTCATTGGGACTACCTACTCCTACACGAGTAATAATCTCTTCCCCCTGCCACATAGATCCATCATACAGGATGCTCTGGTAGAAGCGTTTCTCACGATTTTTATAAGGATTATTCTTATTGTAACCGGATGCAGGATCAGTGATAGGCAATCCGTTGGCCATGCAATAGTCGTCAACCAGTTCCTGTGTAGGCTGCATATTTCCCCAACTGGACTGTACTCCTTTTACAAACACCGGACCGAACAGACCTTCACGACGCCCTCCATTCTGCTTAGACATCTGGAAGTCGAAGATCACTTCATCGTTATTGTTGGTAGCTTCTGTCCAAAGGTCCAAAATAGTCGGTTGCAGATGATAGACCTGTAAGTCAATTACATCTTTCAAGGTAGCCGCAGCTGCTTCCCAGCGTTTCTTGTCTTTGCCCGGATTACGCAATTCACTGGCATGAAACAGTTCCACCCATCCTTTCAGTGTCAGAATTGCTCCTTTGGAAGCACGCCCCAGATCGGAACCGCTACGGCGCGGAGGAAGATCATCTTTAATCTCGTCCAACTCTTTGTCGATAAACTCAAATGTTTTCTGTGCAGTCTCACGCGGATAAAAGATATCCGTACTCACGTTATTATCCAGCACTTCCGTGATGATAGGCACACCACCGTACGCCATCCAAAGATAGTGATAGAACCAGGCACGCAGGAAACGCACTTCTGCAAGGCGTTCTTTCTTATATTCTGCCGAGAAATCGGATTCTGTTACTTTCGTAATGAAAAGATTGCAGGAACGGATTCGGCCATTCTGTCCTTTGGCGTCGTCATTATTCTGACGTCCCCATTTCCACATATCCCAGGGGCCGGGTATCCAGCTGGTAGGAGATAATGCTCCGGTATAAATCGTTGTACGGGCATTCATCCATTCCGCACCTACGTATGAATTATCCGAATATTGGTCCAGATTCTGTGTTTCATTGTTCAGATGCGGCAACTGATTATAGATATCATTCAGAAACATATCGGCATTTTCTTCCGATCCCCAAACCGTTGTATCTCCAAAACGGTCTTTCGGCTCTATTTCAAGCCAGTCTTCACAGGCAGACAGTAAGGCCAATGAGCCTGCCAGGCAAACTGTTTTTATTATATTATGTATTCTCATATTCTATCTTGTTATGATGGTTAACTAATTAAAAAGTAATATTCAAACCAAAAGCATATACAGCCTGCTGCATATAGTATTTACCATTAGCGGATTTGGCTTCCGGGTCGATCAGCTCTTTCATAAACGGAGTCCATGTCCAGAGGTTTTGTCCGGAAGCATATACACGGGCAGAGCTGATACCAATAAAGTTCAGTGCCGAACGAGGCAAGGTATAACCGATTTCAATACTCTTCAAACGGATATAAGTAGCATCACGTACCCACCACGAAGAAGGTTGACGATGGTTATTCACCGTTACTTCACTGGTCAGACGGGGATAAGGTGCGTTCGTGTTATCCGGCGTCCAGTGATCACTGAATTGTAACTTAGTAGCCGAACCGGAATCAAAGAAAGGCATTACCAAAGTCTCACCCAATGAGATACTGGTACGGGTAGCCCCTTGAATCAATGCGTTCAGGTCGAAGTTCTTCCATTGGACAGTAGGAGCCAGACCGAAAATAATTTCGGGCGCCCAGTTAGAGAAGCCGATCACTGTCTGGTCGTGTTCGTCAATCTTTCCATCAGGCACGCCGTTAGGACCGCTTAAATCTTCGTAGCGCAAATCACCCGGATATACCTGTCCCCAAGGTTGAGTAGCGATGCCGGCCTTTAAGGAACCGTCAGGATTGAAGTCGTCATAAGTAAAGTACCCCAAAGCATTGTATCCGAACATTGTTCCGTCGGGACGTCCTGTTCTGCGACGATTCGGATTATTAAAGGTGGCTTCCGTCTCAAATACTTCATCCAGAATATTACGTGCGAAAGTGAAAGTACCTTTTGCACTGATCATCCAGTCTTTGCCGATACGTTTGTTGAAATTCAGAGATAAATCAATACCTTGATTGTGCATACTTCCCGCATTGACCTGTGACAAAGGAATACCATATTCTGCCGGAACCAATGCATTCGGAGCCATCAGCATATTCGAACGCTTCTCATAGAAATAGTCAGCTTCCAGAGAAAACATACCGTTCAATACGGAAAACTCCACACCGAAGTCAAACTTCTTAGCTTTCTCCCAAGTAATGTTCGGGTTCCCCTGCAAGTTCTCCCACATACCCATCATAGGTACACCGCCAAAGTTTACAGCGTTTCCGAATCCGTAATCACTCATATATTGATAGGAACTACCAGCCAAATTTCCGGACTCACCATAAGAAAGACGCAATTTCAGTTTATCCATCCATTCGACATCTTTCATAAAGGATTCTTCCCGCAAGTTCCATCCCAGTGAGAAAGCAGGGAAGAAACCAAAAC
>ERZ791614.1887-NODE-1887-length-9887-cov-1.940195_pt1 | contig 9887 bp, 9 predicted proteins | sample MGYA00510274_ERZ791614 | MGnify/ENA primary metagenome ERZ791614 (study PRJEB30046, sample SAMN00715221) | human gut metagenome | study: EMG produced TPA metagenomics assembly of the A metagenome-wide association study of gut microbiota in type 2...
TGAGGCGGCAGGTGCTCACGGCGTTATCATTCCAAAGAGAAGAAGTGCTTCATTGAACGCAACTGTTTTCAAAACGTCCGCAGGTGCAGCAAGCTGGTTGCCTGTTGCAAGAGTTTCAAATCTTGCAGCAACTATTGATATGCTTAAAGAAAACGGTGTGTGGATATACGGAACTGACGGCGAGGGACAGAGCTATACTGAAGTTAAGCTAACTGGTCCTATAGGGCTGATAGTTGGCTCTGAGGGCTTCGGCATGGGACGTTTAATAAAAGATAAATGTGATTTTTTGCTTAGTTTGCCTATGGCAGGCAAAGTCAATTCTTTGAATGCTTCCGTTGCGGCGGGCATTTTTATGTATGAAGCCGTAAGACAGAGAAATCTATAAGGAACAGGGAGGTTAAAGCTTTGGCTGATAAATTCTCAATAGACGATATAATTTCAGAATACAGCGAAAAAGTTGAAAACGATTTAAAGACTGACGAGTCACAGGAAAACGATGAAAACTTAAATGAAGATACTAATATTGATGAGAGTATTGAAAAAGATAATGATACCAGCGATATAGATAGTGACGACTATGATCCAATAAAAGCAACAGATTTTGATGATGAATTGGCGTCAGACCATACGAACGAAAAAAAACGTAACGAGGAAAATGCTGCACTTATAAATAATCTCACCAAACATAAAAAAGGCAAGGCTGCAAAGCAGAGCATTCCGCCTGTGAACAGGGCAAGCCTTAAAGATATCAAAATGGGACTGACGGGAAAAATAATCCCGAAAACAGAGGAGTTTGACAAGGCACTTATCCCTGATGACGCCACCTATGAGGAAAAATCCTCTATATTGTCACAGCACAGAAAGAAGAAAGTTGACAGCTTTGTTCTTAAAACTGACGAGCAGGAAAGCGAGCCTGACAGTGATAGTACAAACAATAAAGACAAAGCAGGGCAGACGGAGTTTAAGAAGTTTGATGACGCCGAAAAGGTCTTTGGCTCTATCCGTCATGTGAAGAGCAATCTTGTTCTAAGGCTTTGTGTGCTTCTGTTTACGGGCATTTTCAGCACATTCATCACGGTTGCAAATGACCTGGAACTGCCTCTTATAAAGACATTTGACAGGACGATAACCCCTGCGGCATATCTTTTTGCAAACACTATTTTGGGTCTTATTTCTATAGCGGTGTGCTATAACGTGCTTCTTGCAGGAATGAAAAGCCTATTTAAAAAAGAGGCAGATAATGATACAATAGCAGCGATAGGTATTTTTATTACAGTCATTGCAGGAATAATAAATCTATTTGACCCTGAGTCTATTCGTGACAGTGTTTACCATGTTTACATATCCGTTGCAATCGTGGGTCTGATATTCAATACTCTTGGAAAACTTATGGTGGTAAAACGTACTGAGCGTAATTTTAGGTACGTTGCAGGAGATTTTGAGAGATATGCAGTTACATCCGTTGAAGATGAGGAAATAGCAGAAAACTTCACAAGAGGTGCTGTTGCAGAGCCAAAGATAGCAGCTATGCGCAAGACCGAGTTTGTGGACGATTTTATGAAGAACAGCTACACTTCTGATATCTCAGATGAGTATTCAAAGAAAATAAGTCCTTATATCCTCGTTGCAGGCGTTGTTATAGCACTTTTGTCACTTATATTTGATAAGGGTGCGTCAAACATGAAAGAACGTTTGTTTATAGCACTTGCGGCTTTCTCAGGCACTGTTACCATGTGTTCTTCGTTTGCGGTAATGCTTATAGTAAATGTACCTTTGGCAAGAGCTACAAAGAAGTATTTGCAGTATTCAGCGGTAATGCTGGGATATTCTTCTGTTGATGAATTTGCTGACACAAATTCACTTCTTGTTGACGCTGAACAGCTTTTCCCTAAAGGAAGCATTGAGCTTGCAAACCTTAAGCTTCTCTCAGCTATTTCTATTGAAGACTGCATTTTAATGGCGGCAAGCCTTAGCTGTCAATCGGGAAGTGTTCTTAAGTCTACATTCTACAAAATGCTCAGAGGCAAGACTGAGTTGCTTTATCCTGTTGAAAGCTACATTTATGAGGACGGTCTTGGACTTTCGGGCTGGATAGAAAACAAACGTGTACTTCTTGGTACAAGAGAGCTTATGGAAAACCACTCTATTGACGGCCTGCCGTCAGAAGCAAAAGAGAAGGAGTATACAAATGGTAATGTTGCTGTCTATCTTTCTATTTCCGGAATAACAGCAGCAATGTTCGTTATTCAGGTATCGCCTAATCTGTCCGTTACACGTTGGCTTCAGGAGCTTGAACTTGAAGGTATCACAACAGTAATAAGAACAGTTGACGGCTTTCTTTCACAGCGTTTTCTCTCTGACCTCTTTGATATTGAAAGCGACAGCGTTAAGCTTCTCAGCTTCAGATATCACAAGGATTACGAAAGCGAAACCGAGTACGTTCCACGTCAGGCTTCATCAATGCTTTGCAGCGGACATTTTCCGTCATTTGCAATGCTTGTGATAGGCGCAAAAAGGCTCAAATTTACCGCAGAACTTGGTGCGTCAGTGATGTATGGTGCAACGATACTTGCGGCGCTCATAGCCCTTATAATGATGCTGGCAGGTTCATTTGTTCAGCTTACTCCAACGCTAGTTATCGTCTACAACCTCATTGTAATGGGCGTAGCGTTGCTTATACAGCACATCAAAAAACTATAAAAATAAAACCTCGGCCTGTAGTGATACAAACCGAGGTTATTTTTTACTTATTGCTTATTGTCCAATCTATTGGCTGAATATTGTTGTTTACAAGGAAATCGTTAACCTTAGAAAAATGCCTGCATCCGAAAAAACCATTATACGCAGACAATGGAGATGGATGAGCTGCCTTGAATACTGCATGAATAGGGTTCGTTATAAGTGGTGCCTTAGCCTTCGCATTGCCACCCCAAAGGATAAACGCAGTAGGCACATTACGCTCATTAAGCTTTTTTATTACAGCGTCAGTAAGCTGCTCCCAGCCTTTACCCTTATGAGAATTAGGCTGACCCTGACGAACAGTAAGAACAGTGTTCATCATCAGCACGCCCTGCTTAGCCCAATCGGTAAGCTCGCCATTATTAGGGATAGAGATACCAAGATCAGCATTAAGTTCTTTAAAAATATTCTGCAAAGACGGTGGTGGATTAACACCAGCTTTAACGGAAAAACAAAGACCATGAGCCTGTCCCGGACCATGGTAAGGATCCTGCCCAATGATAACAGCCTTGACGTTTTCATAAGGCGTGTACTTCAATGAATTGAAGATATCATGCATATCAGGATAAACAGTGAAGTGTGAATATTCGTATTTCAAAAATTCACGGAGTTTCAAATAATATTCCTTTTTAAACTCATCAGCCAGAATATCGTCCCAGCTATTTCCGATATGCACCATTATACAGCACTAATGACAGTTCCGACGATCAGACCGAGTATAAGTGCGGCAACCAAAGCGAGAACGAGTATTCTCATGACCATAGGTTTCTTGTCGTTCATTAACTATCGTTCCTTTCATAAAATATATTACTATAATTTTATCATATTTTCGCTGTAAAATCAACTGTTTGGAGGAAATTTATAAAATTAAATAGGAAAAAAACTAATTTATTTTATTCAATATCCTTTATAGGTTCCCAACAATAATACCCATTAAAATTTTTATTTGTACAAACAAAATAATGTGCCTTATTTGATGTTGTATTAACAGGGATGTAATAACCATATGTAGCATAGCTTGACAGCCCACAAAGTAGGGTGTATACTTAAAGCAGTGCACAACGGGGAGAGCCGACAAAGCGTAAAAGAGCCACAAACAACCCCTCGCACAGCGTGTACAGAAAGTTTCACTAAATAAAAATTTAGTGAAACTTAGAGAAGTGATAAATAAGGAGAATAGATATAAATGAAACAAGCATATGTAGATGATTGCCCATATTATCTTGACGATTTTCTAACTAACATGAAAGTTGTCAAAGACCGTTCTGACCGCACTGAAGAAGCTTATTTTATTGATATCCGAACATTTCTGCGATATCTTAATGTCAAGCACCATGCAGTTCCAGCCGAAACGCCTTTCGATAAAATAAAAATAAAAGAAACGCCAATAGAATGGCTCGAATGCTTTTCACTAAACGATGCTTATGTTTATTTAAAGTATCTCAAAGATGAGCGCAATAATTCCACAAAGACCCGTGCAAGAAAATGTTCAGCTTTGAAACAATTCTATGTTTATCTTTGCCAAAAAGCCAAGCTCATTTCAAACAATCCGCTTGATGATCTTGAATTGCCACATATAAATCAAGCCTTGCCTAAATATCTGTCCCTTGAACAAAGCCTTGAGCTTCTGCGTAATATCGACTCTAAAAATCAGGTGCGTGATTATTGTATCATTACTCTGTTCCTTAACTGCGGTATGCGTCTGAGCGAGCTTGTGGGCTTGAATTTAAGCGATTACAGCCGAGATAACAGAACTCTGCGTGTCCTCGGCAAAGGCCGCAAGGAGCGCATTATTTATCTTAACGACGCTTGTGTTTCTGCACTTGATGAGTATATTGACACTACCCGCCCCCATGTGGAACAAACTGCCATTTTTTTATCAGCTAACAAAACAAGGATAAACAAGCGACGTGTTCAACAAATAGTAGATGAACAGCTCCAGCGTGCAGGACTTAGCAATTTGGGTATTACCACCCACAAGCTCAGGCATACAGCCGCAACCCTAATGTACCAACACGGTGGTGTGGATACGCTTGTACTGAAAGATATACTCGGTCACAAAAGCATTGCGACTACAGAGATATACACACATCTATCTGATGAAAACATTAAAAAAGCCATGGAATCAAACCCATTGTCTGAAGAAATTGAAAAGAAAAAGAAGTAAGCAAAAAGCCATGTGAGGAAAATCACATGGCTTTTTTTGCTATTTTTTCATACGAATTATAGAATGTTCCGGGAACGTCAGATCTGATCTTATCGACATCTTCATAGCTGCATGATTTGCAGTATCTATGGAGTTGTCGTATTCATCAAACATTTCCTCCACGGTGAACTTCACAGGGCTACCAACAGGTGAAAGCACTTCAATCTCGTCGCCCTTGTTGAATTTGTTTTTTTGAGTACAGTATATTCTTCCACCGCTACAACCGTCAACCACAGCCACAACATCATATTCACGAATATACCCACCATTTTCGTAATACTGGCTCTCCTTTGGGTGACCAAAGAAAAATCCTGTGCAGTATGCTCTGTGGCTTACCTTGAAAACTTCGTCCTTAAGCCACTGTGGCAACTCAAAATGCTCCGGATCAGACTTATAGATATCCATAGCCTTTCTGTAGGCATTTGTGATAACGGACACATAATACGAAGATTTAGCTCTGCCCTCGATCTTAAAGCTGTTCACGCCTGCCTCTGCAAGCTTATCAATGTGGTTGAGCATACACATATCCTTTGCGTTGAGGATATAAGTTCCTTTTTCGTCCTCAAAAACAGGATAAAACTCATTGGTGCGCTTTTCTTCCATAAGGTGGTATCCCCAGCGGCAAGGCTGTGCGCACTCGCCACGATTTGCGTCACGGTTTACAAGGTACTGGGAAAGCAAACATCTGCCTGAAAAACTTACGCACATTGCACCATGTACAAAGCACTCAATTTCAAGATCTTTAGGGGTCTTTGCTCTTATTTCGGCGATCTCCTCGAGAGAAAGCTCTCTTGCAAGCACTACCCTCTTAGCACCCATGTTATAAAATTCATTTGCAGTAACATAATTTACTATACCAGCCTGTGTGGAAACATGAATCTCCATATCAGGTGCATATTTTTTTATCAGTGAGAAAACACCGATATCGTTGGCTATCATAGCGTCAACGTCTGCCGCAAGAGCGTCATTCACAAACTGCTCTAAATGCACTATCTCGTCATTATGAGGAAGCGTATTGCAGGTCAGATACACACGCTTACCCCTGCTGTGAGCCTCGTCACAGGCTTTTTTCAGAAGCTCAGCGTCAAAGCTTGCAGAGGCGGCTCTCATTCCGAAAGCCGTACCTCCAAGATAAACTGCATCAGCACCAAAATCCAGCGCCGCATACAGACGTTCCATATCTCCCACAGGAGCAAGAACTTCAAGCAAATTATTTTCAGTCATTAAAATTTCAATCCTTTATTACTTTTTCTTTGCAAGTCCAGCCTTAACAAGATTTTCCTCATGCTCGTCAAGTGTCTTTGCATAGAATGTTTCGCCCGTCTTAAGATTATTACAGAAGTAATAGTAATCAGTCTTCTTAGGCTCAAGAACAGCGTTTATTGCAGCCATACCAGGGTTGCATATTGGTCCTGCCGGCAAGCCCTTGCACTTATAGGTATCATAACACTCGGTATAATGCTCGATAGAAGCTGTGTTGTCAGCCTCGGTCTTTATAACATTCTTAATATAATTTGTTGTTGTATCAGACTGGAGCATAGGATAGGTGTCAGGGTCGTCAAGTCTGTTCAGGAATACCGAAGCTACCTTTGGCATTTCGTCCTCAGAAGCGGCTTCAAGCTGAACGATAGAAGCAAGGGTCATAACTTCGTTAAGTGACATACCGGAATTTTTGATCTTAGCTTTGACGGTTTCGTATTTCTTTTCAAACTGCTCTCTCAGCTTCTTGGTAACGTTTCCTGCGCTGTCATTCACATAAAACTCATATGTATCAGGATAGAAATAGCCTTCCATGCGATAGAACATATCACCGTTATCATCAACATCATTTTCAAAGTCAAAGCCTTGATTTTTATTGAATTCAAACAGGAAGTCGTCAGCAGTGCAGACCTCATTATCTTCAAGCTTTTTAGCTATGTCAAGAAGATTTTCTCCCTCTGTGAATGTAATGCTTACAGTCTTGTATGACTCTCTCATTTGTGAAAGTTTTTCGATTATTTCAGAATATCCGCTTGATGGCTGAAGTGTGATATCACCAGGATATATAGCTGCGGGCTTTTCAAATTTCAAAGCAAGCATAAACAACTTTTTGTTCTTTATAACTCCCTCATTTACAAGTATATCAGCTATCTCACTGTTTGTTGAGCCAGCAGGGATATTAAATCTGATATCCTCGTCAGTTTTTCCGATACCATAATACTCCATGCCAATAGAAATGCCGCCCACTGCAAGCACTAAAGAGACTGTAAGAATTACTATAACAAGTATAATTCCGCCAAACACCGAATTATTCACCTTGCTTTTCTTTCTTTTTTTCTTTTTCTTCTTGCCGCTTTTTGACTTTTTTTCTTGCTTTTCTGGCTTCTCAGGCTCTTTATCCTCGTCTTCTTTGCTTTTGTCTTCCTCTGGCTCGTCCTCGTGAAAAGCTAGGATAGGTTCAGGCTTGTCATCGGTCGCTTCTGGAGTTTCCTGTGGTTTCTCGTCAGTATTATCTGCCTGTTCACAGGCTTCGGAACTGTTCTCAGTGTCAGCGATAGGCTCTGCTTCAACGCTTTCTTCGTCTGCTTCATTTTTCTCGGCAGACTTTATCTTTGCGTTGACATCATTTATTATATCGTCAACATTAAAATTCAGATCGTCCATTATTTACTTCCTTTCCTTTGTGTTTATAGTATATATATCCTTATCAGTAAATACCTTATCTACAGAGATATCATAGCCGTCATGACAAAAGCTTTCTGACATACAGTTATCGTAACATAAACCTAGCTTCATGCCATTATAATCAGCCAAAAATCTGTCATAAAAGCCCATACCAAAGCCAAGCCTGTATCCGTCTTTATCATACGAAAGTGCAGGCACGATACACAATGCATTGTCAAAAACGCTGTATTTCTCACAACTTTCATCAGGCTCAAAAATGCCAAACCTACCCTCTTTGAGATCATAGGTGCTGTTTATTCTGTAAAAATACATAATATTGCCGTTTTTTTCACATCTCGGGCATAGAACTATCTTGCTCTTTAGCGCCTTTCTTACTATCTCCGCCGTAGACACTTCAATGTCAGAGGAAACATATGCAAGCACAGTTGTACAGCTTTTATACTCCTCGCTGTCAAGGAAAGCTTGCTGAACAGCCACATCTGCCTGTTTTCTTTCTTCCGCAGACATACTAAGACGTATCTCTTTGAAATGCTTTCTTAAAGCTTTTTTATCTGTCATTTGCTCTGCATACCTGATTCAAGGGCTTCTGCCTTTTCTTTTGAAACAAGAAGCTCTACAAGCTTGATGCTGCAGCCTGCGCCCTTTGCAGTGATGAACTTACCGTCAACAGCCACAAGTCTGGCAGAATGTATCGCACCTTTAAGATCTTTCTCATAGCCTGGAAAACAAGTTGCATATCTGCCATCAAGAAGACCCTTATGACCGATTATGGACGGAGCGGCACATATTGCGGCAATGTATCTGTTATTATCAGCACAGTAATCAACTGCACCAAGCACATCAGGGCTTGCTTCAAGATTTAAAGTACCCGGCATACCACCTGGGAGAACTATCATTTCAAGCTCGTCATTAAGAACTATCTTATCCACTGTTGTATCGGTCTTGATAGGAATGTTGTGTGAGCTGACTATCATATCAGAGCCTACACCTACAGTAAAAACTTCAACGCCTGCTCGTCTGAGCAGATCCACAGGAGCAAGAGCCTCCATTTCCTCAAAACCATTGGCAAGAAATACATAAACCATAACAAATGACTCCTTTCGATCATCTGAAAGTAATTACATTTTTATTCAAAAGAAAAGCAGGATTATAAGAAAGTTTTGACTTTCTAAGACCCTCTATTCCTAGATCCTCTTCCCTGTTGATGAAGCTGAGACCCTTTGCATTATGCGACGCAAACTGACTACACAGCATAGGATATGCACCCTGAACGTCAGCGAGTGCTTTTTCTATATGCACCACAAAGGTATCCGAATTTATTTGTTCACCAACCGTAAAGCCTGTCATTTTATCATTTCTGTAAAGCACAGCGCCTTTAAGTCCGAGCCTATCCATATTCGTAAGAAAAAGATCAATAGCATATTGCTCAACCACCGCCGAAGGATCGTCAGCGTTGTCATTCTTATTATAAAACTCAGCCGAAAATTCAATACAGCTGTCTATTTCCTTATCAGTAAGCTCTCTGTATTCCCAAGGCTCGTCCATGAAACGCTTTATGTGGTTACGCTTGCCGTGATACTTTTTGCCTTTAAGCTCGATAAGGTCGGAAGCATTGTAAATATAGTCTGAACTGTCCCTGTCATACTCGCAGATGATTTTATCACCATAATATTCTTTTATCCAGCTTAGGTTATCATCTGTTACAGAAGATACGATAAGCGGCTTTCCCTGGGCGGAAACATATTCTTTAAGCTCATCAAAAAGCCTGATATATTTTTCTTTACCCTCAACGTCTATTTTAACGCCCGCAGGAAATGTAAAATACGGCTGACCGTCCTCAAAGGAACAGCTTATATAAAAATCACCATGATGTGTTATTACAGTGTCATTAAGTCTTTGCCACGCCATATTATTTGCAAAGCAATATTCTGCTCCTCTGAAATCTGATACTGCAAGACACTTGGTTATCCATTCTTTGTCCTCAAAACTTATTTTTCTGAAATCAAACATTAAACACACATTACTTTCTATTGATTAACCCCAGAACATCTCCGAAAATCTTATCTTTTGTATAAGGCTCGCTGCCGTCGCTGCAAGGAATAATATCCCAACCCTGTTTCTCAGCGGTAAACAAAGCGGCTTCACGGCATTTTTTCAGATACTCCACATTTGCTTCATGAATATCCTTTTTGCTTTCATCTCCGCCGTATCTTCCCGACATCAGCTTTTGAGATATCTCTATTGGCATATCCAAGAATATCACCTTGTCAGGTCTTGG
>ERZ791614.1900-NODE-1900-length-9852-cov-2.968868_pt1 | contig 9852 bp, 8 predicted proteins | sample MGYA00510274_ERZ791614 | MGnify/ENA primary metagenome ERZ791614 (study PRJEB30046, sample SAMN00715221) | human gut metagenome | study: EMG produced TPA metagenomics assembly of the A metagenome-wide association study of gut microbiota in type 2...
AAATGAAAAGAGTTCTGGCGTGTGCTTTATCAGCGGCCATGATTGTGACATTCGTGTCATTTGGCAATATGGGAGTTGGAATGGTACATGCTGCTGTAGATATCGAGAACGAGTCTGTAACTGTAGAAGAAAAAGTTTTAAAGGAGATTGAGTCAGAAGTTCTGAAGGCAAATGCAAAAGCAAATTCGGAGCAGAAACCGGCAGCTTGGGATAATGATGGTGAAGCTGGGTGGGCATTTGATGATGAGAATCATTGGTGGCATTCTAGATATCAGGGAAATCCTGTAGAAGGGGAAGTAAACAGTGGATTAGTAAGCGCAAGCAATCCTATTTGGATTCAGACAGGATTTGGAGAAGCAAAAAAAATTAAGAAAATAACTTATCTGTCAAGAGACAATGGTATGGGTTCTATTAATGCATATAAGGTTCAATATGCCAATGTTCAGCAGGGCGAACCGAGAGATGATGATTTTCATGATATTGCAGGTGCGGCCGGAAATTTGCAGAATGCTCGTACTGCACAGGAGATTGTATTTAACGAAGCAGTAACCGCAACGCATATCCGTCTTGTTGCAACATCGATTTATGCGAATGGCGGACAACAGTATGTGGCGGCAAAGCGCATTCGTGTGTTTGAAGAAACTGAGGGAACAGAAGGAGTAACTTATAATTTCTATAAAGAATCAGATTTTTGGGATTATGAAGTTGCATATGGCAATTTGGCTGATCAGACAGAGAATGCAGATAGATGGCATTATCAGATTAAGAAGCCTTCAGAAGGAGGGTGGATTGATATTCCGGCAAATGCATTAAAAACAAAAGATAACGGTGAAAAAAGCTGGATGAATGATGATAAGGGCTTGGATGGCACATATTATTACGCAAAGCTGAATAAGGATGAAATTACATCTACATTTCAAGGTGAGGCGTATACAGCAGTAGCATATGCGTGGAAAGCTCCAAAGAATGGTTATTTTAAGATGACATTGGAAAGTCCGATAACACAGGCAAGCAGTCCGGCACCGAGTTTCTTTGTCTGCCACTCAAGTGATAATCAGGATGGCAAAGATTTATTCCGTAATATCGTTGGTGCAAATAGTACAATTACAAGTAAAATTGCAAGAGTCCACACAGGAGAATGGCTTCGTTTAGGAGCAACTACAAAGAATGCATGGGCAAGTGGTTTGAAACCGGTAGTGATGGAAGTTACTGCAAAAGATTATGCAGTTCAGTATTTAGAAGAAGTAAGTGGTATTGAAGAAGGGAACAGTTATACAGAAGCTTCCAAACAGGCAGTTAAAGAGGCACGATCAGCATTACAAGAAGCGATTCTGCCGGAAGTTCCGGATATGGTAGTTGTTGAGCAGAAGATTACAGCGTTAGAACAGGCGATTGCAGGATTGCAAGAGTATGTTCCGGTAACAGAAGTTACATTAAATGTAACTGAGGCCAATTTGAAAGTCGGTGAGACAGTACAATTAACGGCTATAGTTGCACCGGATAATGCTAGCCAAGAAGTTCTCTGGGTATCTGATGCAGAGGGTATCGCTTCTGTTGATAGTGCAACTGGATTAGTTACAGCTAATAGTGCGGGAACGGCGATTATTACAGCAACTTCCACAATGAATCCGGAAAAGAAAGCACAATGTACAGTTGTTGTTACTCGTGATGATACAGCATTAGATGTAGCAATCAAAGCAGCAGAAGAGAAAATACGGGAAGAGAATTTTGAAAATAAATATACAGAAGCTTCAAAAACAGCTCTTAGAGAAAATTTGGAGAATGCGAAACTTGCGAAAGAGAACGCGAACCTTTCTGTGGAAGATGTGAAATTAGTTGTTGATGCATTAAATGCTTCAATCGAAGAATTACAATTAAAAGCAGTAGTTACAATCAATAATAACGATCAGATAGAAACAAAATACTGTGAAATCGGAGAACAGGTGAGAGTTGTTGCACAGACTGTGAAAGACAAGAAGTTCTCACACTGGACATTCAATGGAACTCCTATCTGTTATTCGAGTCCGTATACTTTCACAGTATATGGAGATACAACGATAGAAGCGGTTTATGTAGATGCTGGAGAAGAAGTAACTCCGCAGGCAGCTATGTTGTGCAGCGTGTCATACAATAAATCTACGCAGACTATTAAATATACGGCAAAACGTTCAGTACCTGAAGGATGTAAGATTGTAAAACATGGAATGATTTTAACAAGCAAACCAGCATGGGAAGCCTTGTATAAAGATAATCAAGAAGCGTTTAAGCTGGAAGCAGACAGAATTATTACTAAAGTAGCAACGACCACAGGTTTAGCAGGAAATTATTCTGTTAGTGTAAAATGCACAAAGCCGAATATTTGGTATGCAAAAGGTTATGTTGTATACACGGATAAGAACGGTGAGGAACAGACTGTATATAGTGATGTTGTGAGCTATGAAGTAAAATAATAAAATTAAGAGGAGAAGAGAAAGATGAAAAGAGCATTTTTAGAGCCGGGGATGGAAGTTATTAAATTTCAGGATGAGGATATCATTACAACTTCTGTTATAGAAGATAACGAAGATGGTGGGACTATCGAGGGTGAGGATCCGTAAAGTAACATTTCTGGCAGAAGTAATGTGGGGTATCGTACGAGATGCGATACCCTTGCTTTTTATCATTATATATTGATTGAATTTTATGTTTTTTGAACAGAAAAAAAGATATATCTGTTGTATTGGGATCTGAATAAAATTAAGATAGAAAAGTAAGCATATGAGGCAATGAATTTATGCGTAATACATCTTTGGAAGAAGAACTTCGATCGGGGAAAGCTTGTGTCTCCACAACGGTTGGAGACAGCATGGAACCGATGCTGCGTAATCGAAAGGATACAATTATTATAGAACCGGTTCATGGAAGACTGAAGCGATATGACCTTCCACTTTATCGAAGACCGGACGGGAAATATGTACTGCATCGTATTCTGCATGTGAAGAAGAATGGGTATGTTATCTGTGGGGACAATCGTTGGTGGAAAGAGAATGTGCCGGATGAATGGATAGTCGGTGTAGTGACAGAGTTTTATCGTAGAGAAGAGCATATATATATAACAGATCGGAAGTATCGTCTGTATGTTCATTTATGGTGCGACTTCTTTTGGATTCGTGTGTTGATCCTTCGAGTGAAACATATTTTACAGCGAATAAAGAAGAAATGAATACAGGAAAAAAGTAAGAAAAAGTAGGTTTGCGAGAATAGAGAGTCTTGTCGAACCTTTCTTTTTTTTGTATACTTTAGTAGATTATAAATTATGAGAGAGTGTGAAAAGTAGCAGGGAAGGGAAATGATATGAAGAAGAAAACACTGCTTATTAAAACAGCAGATTTATGTATCCGAATTCATTATAAATATCCGTATATTGAACAACAATGTGAAACATGGAGGGTGAATGAAGGATACGAACCGGATATTGAAGTGTCTGTTACAGATGAAGAAATTGAAACGGAATACGCGGGGTATCGTGCAGAAAGCGTGAGCAGAGCTTTGTGTGAGAGTACATGTATTTACCGTGCGATCGCAAGAAAGCTGATTGCCTTTCAGGCATTTGTTATGCACGGCGCCGTATTGGAGTTAGACGGAAAAGCGTATGTATTTACCGCGAAGAGCGGAGTCGGAAAGACAACACATACGAAGCTGTGGGTCGAGTATTTTGAAGGCAGAGCAAGTTATATTAACGGGGATAAGCCGATCATCAGATGTAAAGACGGCGTATGGTATGCATATGGCACACCGTGGATGGGAAAAGAAAAGTTTGGAAGTCAAAGTTCTGCGCCGATTCAGGCAGTTTGCTTTATTGAACGGGGAGAAGAAAATAAGATTCAAAAGATTGCTGATAAGGAAGTTATAGACAGAGTGTTTCATCAACTGTTTTTCCCTGAAGATCCTGAGACGTTGATCGAGTTCATGGGATTGGCAGACGATTTTGTTCAAAAGCTTCCGTTTTTTGTATTAAAGTGCAATATTTCAGCAGAAGCTGTACGGGTGGCTTATGAGACTTTGAGTAAAGTATAAGTTTGAAGAAACACAATTAAGGCGATAAAAAAGAAATAAAATCAGGAGAATACGAAGATGAAAATAAAAGAAGGATTTATCAAACGTCAGGTAGGAGAACGCGTCGTAGTCGTTCCAATTGGAGAAGCGGCAAAAAACTTTCATGGTATGATCAACCTTAATGAGACAGGCGGAGAATTGTGGGATCTTCTGAAAGAAAATACAGATGAGGATAAGTTGTTAGAGTCCATGCTGGAGATTTATGAGATTGAACCTGAGCAGGCGCAAAAAAGCATGAAAACTTTTCTGAGAAAATTAAGAGAGGCGGGGGTTTTGGAGGAATAAAGAGAAAGCCTTGCAGTAAGTTTTAATTGAAATCTTATAGATGTTAGTATATACTAAAATAGGCAGAAATTTTGGTTTATTTAAACAAATTTATTTATATGGAGGGCTAAAATATGAGCTACAATGCAACAGGAAACTCAGCGGGCAGAAGAATTGCTACATTGCTTGATGAGGGAAGCTTTGTTGAGATCGGCGGCGCAGTTACTGCCAGAAGCACAGATTTCAACTTGCAGGAAAAAGAAACTCCGGCTGATGGTGTTATTACCGGTTATGGAGTGATTGACGGCAATCTTGTGTATGTGTACAGTCAGGATGCCGCAGTGCTCAACGGAGCGATTGGAGAGATGCATGCAAAGAAGATCGCAAATATCTATGATATGGCGATGAAGATGGGAGCTCCTGTCATCGGTCTTATCGATTGTGCCGGATTGAGACTTCAGGAAGCTACGGATGCTTTAGAAGCTTTTGGAAGTGTTTACTACAAGCAGGCAATGGCATCGGGAGTTGTTCCGCAGATTGCGGCGATTTTCGGTATGTGCGGCGGCGGACTTGCAGTTGTTCCGGGACTTGCTGACTTTACATTCATGGAAGAAAAAAGCGGAAAGCTTTTTGTAAATTCTCCGAATGCGCTTGCAGGAAACGAGATTTCAAGATGTGATACTTCCGCTGCAAAATACCAGAGTGAGACGGCAGGTCTTGTCGACGGTATCGGAACAGAAGCGGATATTTTAAATGAAATTCGTTCTTTGATCTGCATGATCCCGGCAAATAATGAAGATGATCTGTCCTATGAAGAATGTATGGACGATCTGAATCGTATTTGTCCGGATGTTGAAAATGCGGCAGCCGATACTGCAATCGTTCTTTCACAGATTGCAGATGATCAGATTTTTACAGAGATGAAGAAAGATTACGCAAAAGAAATGGTGACAGGGTTTATTCGTCTGAACGGTATGACGGTCGGGGCTGTTGCGAATCGTACAAAAGTTTACGCAGAAGACGGAACAGAGGCAGCATCATTTGATTGTGCACTTACAGTGGATGGCTGTAAGAAAGCGGTTGACTTTGTGAATTTCTGTGATGCATTCTCGATTCCGGTGCTCACATTGACAAATGTAGAAGGATTTTCAGCTACGCTCGACTCTGAAAAAGATATGGCAAGAGCTGTGGCAAGAATGACTTATGCGTTTGCTGAGGCAACAGTGCCGAAAGTGAATGTAATTATAGGAAATGCTTATGGAAGCGCATACATCGCGATGAACAGCAAATCAATCGGTGCGGACATGGTATATGCATGGGAAAATGCAAAGATCGGTATGATGGATGCAAACCTTGCGGCTCGTATCATGTATGATGACGCGGACATGGAAACACAAAAAGAGAAAGCGGCAGAATATGAAAAAATCCAATCCAGTGCTAAATCAGCGGCTCGCAGAGGATATGTTGATGCGATCATCACGCCTGCCGATACGAGAAAATATGTGATCGGCGCATTTGAGATGCTGTTTACAAAGAGAGAGGATCGTCCGAATAAGAAACACGGTACGGTTTAGTGAGGTGAGGCGAAGTGAAGAAAAAAATCAGTTTATTAGGGCTTATCCTCATTCTTGTTTTTAGTTTTTCGGGATGCGGAAAGTCTGATGATACAGTAGAATATGATCAGGAACAGCTTGAGCAGTATGCCGATTTTATAGTTCAGAATTTCAGTATGATGGGAGAGGCGGATTTTCAGAACTTTTCCGATATGTCTGATCTTGAACTTGAAATGACTCTTCTTCAGGCAGGCGTACCTGTAACAGGAGAAAATTTCCTGACGATGATGGGGGCGTGGGATGCCGGAGAACAAGAATGCGGAGAGTTTGTCGGCTTAAAAGACGGTTATACAATGGAAACAACAAATGAAGGCGCACTTCTGACTGTTGAAGGAGATTTTGCGGAAAGAGACGGAGCGCTTGAATTTGCGTTTGATAAGAAAGGAAATATCGAGAGTCTGACGATCGGAGCACATTACAGTACGGCGGAGATTTTGAAAAAAGCAGGACTTAATACGATTCTCGGAATGGGAACGGTTTTTGTTGTATTGATCTTTATTTCATTTATTATTTCACTGTTTAAATTTATTCCGGCGCTTGAACAGAAGTTTAAAAAGAGTGCAAAAACAGAGATTGTAAATGAAAAACCAACGGCAGCTTTGAAAACGGAGATGCCGGAAGTGTCGGAAGATGTTACGGAGGATACAGAGCTTGCAGCGGTAATTGCGGCGGCAATCGCGGCATCTGAAGGAACATCGGCAGACGGATTTATCGTTCGTTCTATAAAGAGAAGAAAATCAAATAAATGGAATTAAAGAAAAGGAGATAAGAAAATGAAAAATTATACAATTACAGTAAATGGGAATATATATGATGTAACAGTGGAAGAAAAAGGCGCAGGCGCTGTTCCGGCTTTGAAACCGGCTCCGAAAGCAGCTCCGGCTCCGAAAGCGGCACCTGCTCCAGTGGCAAAAGCAGCGGGCGCAGGAAACATTCAGGTGAAAGCAGGCGCGGCAGGAAAAGTATTCCAGATCCCGACAAGCGTAGGTCAGAGTGTTCAACAGGGTGATACAGTGATCGTGATCGAGGCAATGAAGATGGAAATTCCGGTTGTTGCACCGGAAGCGGGAACGATCGCAAGTATTGATGTGGCTGTAGGAGATGCGATAGAATCAGGAGCAGTATTAGCTACGTTAAATTAGTTACTGACGGAGGTTTTTAACAAATGGAATATATTTCAAATACACTGGGAAACCTCATTGAACAGACAGCGTTTATGAATCTTACGGTCGGAAACCTGATCATGATCGCAGTTGCGTGTGTGTTTCTCTATTTAGCAATCAGACACGGCTTTGAGCCGCTTCTGCTTGTACCGATTGCTTTCGGTATGCTGCTTGTAAATATCTATCCTGATATTATGCTTCATGCCGAGGACTCAGCGAATGGTACGGGTGGATTACTTTATTACTTCTATGTCCTTGACGAGTGGTCGATCCTTCCGTCTTTGATCTTCCTCGGTGTAGGAGCAATGACGGATTTCGGACCTTTGATCGCGAACCCGAAAAGTTTCCTTCTCGGAGCTGCCGCTCAGTTTGGTATCTTTGCTGCATATTTAGGCGCTATGGCAATGGGATTTTCAGATAAAGCTGCCGCAGCGATCTCCATTATCGGAGGAGCTGACGGACCGACATCTATTTTCCTTGCCGGAAAACTGCAACAGACAGCGATTCTCGGACCGATCGCGGTAGCGGCATATTCTTATATGTCACTTGTACCGATCATCCAGCCGCCGATCATGAAACTTCTTACGACGGAGAAAGAACGTAAGATCAAGATGGAGCAGCTTCGTCCGGTATCAAAATTAGAGAGAATTCTTTTCCCGATCATTGTAACGATCGTTGTTTGTACGATTCTTCCGACGACAGCTCCTCTTGTAGGTATGCTTATGCTCGGAAACTTGTTTAAAGAGTCCGGTGTTGTAAGACAGCTTACAGAGACCGCTTCTAATGCGTTGATGTATATCGTTGTAATTTTGCTCGGAACATCTGTGGGAGCGACAACAAGCGCTGAGGCGTTCTTGAATTGGGATACTTTAAAAATCGTTGCTCTCGGACTGATTGCATTTGCGTTCGGTACAGCGGCGGGAGTGTTGTTCGGTAAAATCATGTGCTGGGCAACGAAAGGAAAAGTCAATCCGCTGATTGGGTCTGCGGGCGTATCTGCAGTTCCTATGGCGGCGCGTGTTTCACAGAAAGTGGGAGCCGAGGCTGATCCGACTAACTTCTTATTGATGCATGCGATGGGTCCGAATGTCGCGGGTGTTATCGGTACTGCGGTTGCAGCCGGAACATTTATGGCAATCTTTGGCGTTAAGTAATTGATGGAGGAAAAATAAATGGCAGAAATTGAAAAAAAACCGGTTAAAATAGTAGAAACGATTCTGCGTGACGCGCATCAGTCATTGATCGCTACAAGAATGACTACAGAACAGATGCTTCCGATCATTGAAAAGATGGATCAGGTCGGTTATCATGCAGTTGAATGCTGGGGAGGAGCTACGTTTGATGCGTCTTTGCGCTTCCTGAAAGAAGATCCATGGGAGAGGCTTCGTAAATTCCGTGACGGATTTAAAAATACAAAACTTCAGATGCTGTTCCGCGGACAAAATATTCTGGGGTATCGCCCGTACGCAGATGATGTAGTAGAATACTTTGTACAAAAATCAGCGGCAAATGGAATTGATATTATCCGAATTTTTGATTGTCTGAATGATATCAGAAACTTGAAGACAGCAGTGACGGCCGCAAATAAAGAAAAAGCACATGCACAGGTAGCGATGTCTTATACACTTGGCGATGCGTATACTCTTGATTACTGGGTGGATCTTGCAAAGAGAATCGAAGATATGGGAGCGAATTCTATTTGCGTTAAAGATATGGCAGGACTTCTTGTTCCGTATGAAGCGACAGAACTTGTCACAGCGCTGAAAGAGGCAGTAAATATCCCGATTGAAATGCATACACATTATACATCGGGAGTTGCTTCGATGACTTATATGAAATCTGTAGAGGCAGGAGCTGATATCATTGACACCGCAATGTCTCCGTTTGCTCTCGGAACGTCGCAGCCGGCAACGGAAGTGATGGTGGAAACGTTCAAAGGTACGCCGTATGATACTGGATTAGATCAGAAACTGTTATCTGAGATTGCGGATTATTTCCGTCCGATCAGAGATGAAGCGCTTGAAAGCGGACTGCTTAATCCGAAAAACCTCGGAGTTAATATTAAGACTTTATTATATCAGGTTCCGGGAGGAATGCTTTCTAATCTGACATCTCAGTTAAAAGAACAGGGAGCGGAAGAAAAATTCTATGAAGTGCTTGAGGAAGTACCACGCGTGCGTAAAGATCTTGGCGAGCCGCCGCTTGTTACTCCGTCTTCTCAGATTGTCGGAACACAGGCTGTATTAAATGTACTTACCGGAGAGCGTTATAAAATGATTACAAACGAGTCAAAAGCCCTTCTTCGTGGAGAATACGGTCAGACCGTAAAACCAATGAATAAAGAAGTACAGAAAAAGGCAATTGGCGATGAAAAGCCAATTACCTGTCGTCCAGCCGACCTTCTTGAACCGGAATTATCTAAGATTGAGGCAGAGATGAGCCAGTGGAAAGAACAGGACGAAGATGTGCTTACATACGCATTGTTCCCACAGGTAGCAACCGAATTCTTTAAATACAGAGCGGCACAGGAGAATAAGATTGATCCTGCAAAAGCCGATGTAAAGAATGGAGCATATCCGGTGTAGGATTGATTTAGATTAAAAACAGACGAAAATGAAAAAGGATACTCCCCTCAAGATGTAATGTCGGAGTGAGTGAAAATGCGACTGAGCATTTTGCTCGAACGACTATCTTTACAGCTTGAGGGGAGTATCCTT
>ERZ791614.1913-NODE-1913-length-9791-cov-2.683751_pt1 | contig 9791 bp, 10 predicted proteins | sample MGYA00510274_ERZ791614 | MGnify/ENA primary metagenome ERZ791614 (study PRJEB30046, sample SAMN00715221) | human gut metagenome | study: EMG produced TPA metagenomics assembly of the A metagenome-wide association study of gut microbiota in type 2...
GAGCCGTATGATACGGTAGAAGCAACCCTGCGGATCGATGCGTTGGGCGAAAGCGAGGCCGCGCGCCGCTCTTACCGGGCGAAAGGGATTTTTCTGCGCGGCAGCACCTATGAGCCCATCACGGTGACGCCGCGAGAAAATGTTTCTCTTGCCTGCCGCCTGCTGGAAATGCGCAAAGGGATGCTGGCTGCTCTCAATCGGTATTTGCCAGGGGAAGAAGGGAAGCTCCTGGGCGGGATGCTGCTGGGGGAGACGGCTCCTGTTTCGGAAACTGCCATCCGGAATTTTCGTATCTGCGGCGTTTCACATCTGCTGGCTGTATCGGGCCTGCATACGTCGTTGTGGGCGATGTTCCTTTTTCGCATGCTGCAAAAGCTAAAATGGAGCCGCCGTGTGTCGGCTGCCTGCTCGATGGGATTTGTCCTGTTTTTCATGGGGCTGGCCGGTTTTTCCCCGTCTGTCACGCGGGCAGGGATCATGATGCTTTTATATCTGGGTGGTTTTCTCTTGCGGCGGGAGCCGGATTCCCTTAATTCGCTCGGCCTTGCAGCGCTGGTGATCTTGTTTGCCAATCCCTTTGCCGCGGCGGACCTCGGCATGTTGCTTTCCTTCAGCGCAACCGCCGGGATTCTGCTGCTGCAAAAGCCTTTTGCGCGTGTGCTGGAGCGCCCGGCGCAACAGATGCCTGCCGGATTCCTGCGCAAAGCATGCAAGGGGCTGGCAGGGCTTTTGGCGGTCACGCTCTCTGCCATTGTGTTTACGCTGCCGGTGAGTATCTTGGCGCTTGGGCAGGTTTCTCTGATTGCGCCTCTCGCCAACCTGCTGTTTGTCAATGCAGGCGGGGCGGCGATGCTCTGCGCCGGCCTGTGCGCAGCGTTTTCGCATGCGTGGATTTTTTCATTCCTCGCCTATCCATTTGCATTGATCGGCGGCTTGCTTTCCCAATATTTGTTGGGTGGGACGGCCCTGCTTTCTAAGCTTCCGTTCGCAAGCGTTTCGCTGGAGCCGGGCGCTCCGGCGCTATGGCTCGCTGGATCGGCGGTGTTATTTGCAATCGTATTGCTTGATCGGAATCGGACGAAACATCTCGCCCGGTTGGCGGCGCTGTGTTGCGTCTTTGCGCTTTTGGCAGGTATTTTTTCTGACACCTTAATGGGACGCAACCTGACGGCCATCACGCTGGCGGATGTGGGCAACGGCACGGCAATTGTGCTGACCCGCGGGCGCCGGGCTGCTGTGATCGGATGTGGCGGCGATTACGATGCTGCGGCGCAGGTGGCCGCGGTGCTGCAATCGCAGAATATTGATGCGTTGGATCTATTGTTTTTACCCCGTGCCGCACAGACGGAGGCTTCCGCTGCCGGTCAGCTTCTGGAGACTGTTCCGGCCAAAACGGTTGTTTGCGCCGAAACGGTTCATGAGCTGCCGGATGGCACGCATGTAATAGCTGCGGGAGCGGGCCGGGTGCGGTTGTGGGGCGACGTTACGCTGGAATATATCACGCAGGGTACGCTTTCCTGCGCCCTGTTGGAGATTGGAACGCAGCGATTTTTCCTTTCTTTCTGCCCAGGCGGCGATGTATCCCGGCTGCCGGAAGGTTGGATCTGCGCGCCGGTGGCCTTTTGCCGCGCGCAGGGGCCGAAAGGCCTTCATGCGGGGGTGACTCTGTTTTCCGGCGAGGGCGACCGTGCATGGAACACGGCGCGCGCATACGCCCAAAATGGCAGAAAGGCCTTTGCCACAGGCGGGAAAGGCGCGTTGCGTATTCGGACGGATGGTGCGAAAAGTCTGGATATCAAACGGCTGCCTTGAGCAATTAAAATCGAAGGAGGGTTGAACGATGGCGGAAATCACTGAGAAAGAGCTCAAAAAGCAGATTGCCAACGGCATGTTTTCACCTGTATATCTGCTATATGGGGAAGAGGCGTTTTTAAAGCAGTATTACGCGGGGCTGATTGCGGAAAAATCGGTTGCCAAAGGGTTTGAAACATTCAATCTGCACAAGTTGGAGGGCAAGGAGACCTCATTGGACGAAATTGCCGACGCGGCGGAGCAACTGCCCATGATGGCGGAGCGCACCTGTGTGCTCGTGCGGGATTTTGACCTGAAGGCGCTCAAAGGTGCACAGCGGGAAAAGTTGGAGGCCTTTCTCTCAGATCCGCCGGGCACCTGCTCTGTGGTGTTTTGGATGGATACGGTCGAGGTGGCCCCTAAGCAGAATAAAGATTGGCAGGGGATTATCAAGCTGTTTGCAAAGAGCGGTGCTGCCGTCCGCCTCAGCCGCCGTACCAGCGTGGAGCTCACGCGCCAGCTTTGTGCGAGTGCAAAAAAGCGCGGCGGAAGCTTGCCGTTGGAGGCGGCTTCCTACCTTGTCGCCTATTCCGGCAGCGATCTGAACCTCCTGATCAACGAGCTCGATAAACTCTGCGCCTATGCGGCGGGGCGGGAGATTACGCAAAGGGATATCGACGCCGTGTGCATTAAAAGCGTGGAGGCAACGGCCTTTGATATGGTCAAAGCACTTTTGCGCGGTAAATATGCCGATGCCTACGGGATGCTGGATGCGCTATTTGCGCAGAAAACGGAGCCGGTTATGATCGCCGGCGCGCTGATTTCCTCCTATGTCGATATGTATCGCGCTAAGGCGGCTCTCGCCTCCGGGGAGCGTGTGGAGGCCGTGGCGCAAGCATTCAATTACAAAGGCCGGGAGTTCCGGCTGCGGTATGCCGCGCAGGATGCTTCCCGCCTGACGCTTGCCCAGCTTGGGACGTGCCTCGACATATTGAGCGAAGCGGACGAGGCGCTCAAAAGCACACGGGCTGAGAAACGGCTTGTGCTGGAAGAGGCGATGCTCCGGCTGCAATGTGTCGCCAGTGGATGAGGGCGCAAATCGCGGCTGCCCCCTGCCCGCTCATGCAAAGGGTTCAGAGAAAAAGGATGGTCCTGCAATCATGATCCGTATCAAACAAGCTGTGATCGTGGAGGGGAAGTATGATAAGATCAAGCTGTCCTCCCTGCTCGACACAGTGATTATTCAAACCGATGGGTTCGGTATTTTTAAAAATAAAGAAAAGATGGCGCTGATTCGCCGACTGGCGCAGACCAGGGGAATTGTTATCCTTACGGATAGTGATTCTGCGGGTTTTAAAATCCGCTCCTATATTGGCGGGAGTCTGCCGCAGGATAAGGTGATCCATGCTTATATCCCGGATATCATCGGCAAGGAGAAGCGCAAAAGCGCGCCCTCGCAGGAGGGAAAGCTGGGCGTGGAGGGGATTCCCTCTAAAATCCTGATGGAGAGCCTGGAGCGCGCGGGGATTACATGTGAAGAGGCGGTAGAGCCCGGGCGTAAAATTACGAAAAACGACTTATATGAGGATGGCCTAAGCGGCCGCCCAAACAGCAAGGCGCTAAAGAAAAAGCTGCTTTCGCAGCTTCATCTGCCGGAGCACCTTTCTTCCAATGCGCTGGTCCAGATTTTGAATTTATTCATGACCTACGACGAATATAAGCAAGCGGTTCAATCATGCTGCCAATAGCATGAAATAGGGAGGAAACAAATGAAGAAAAAATGGGTTGCCGGAGCCGGACTGATCAAACTGATTAGTCTGGCACTCGCCGGCCTTCTTTGTGCGGGAATGGGAGGCTGCTCGCCGAAACCGATACAGGAGGAAAAAACAGTGGATACACAAGTTTTGCGCGTGGGGATCATCAGTGATACCCAGCTGGCCCCCAAAGGTGGGTCTGACGTTTATGACAGCTACCTCAAAGGCGCGTTGGAACTTCTCAAGCAGAAGGAGATTCATATGCTCATCCATGCGGGCGACTACACGGATGTAGGCCTGGCGGATGCTTACCAAAATTTTAAAGATATTTATGAAGGCGTTTATCCAGGTAACAGCAGCCCGATGAAGCTGTTCATCATGGGCAACCACGATTATTGGCTCAGCGATTTCGTCAAGTGCTGGGAGATCCCGTTCAAGGGCAAGATGCGCCGCCGGATGGAGAAGTATACCGGTGAATCGCCATGGTCCCACAAAGTGTTAAACGGCTATCATTTTATCGGCCTGAGCCCGGTCAACGGCAGCATGGAGGATGACGCATACGAGGGCAAACTCGAATGGGCTGAAGAAGAGATCCAAAAGGCGATTGCCGCCGCGCCCAGCCGGCCTGTGTTTGTCATTACGCACAACAACCCGAAGGATACGGTCTACACCAGCGACGACTACGGTGACTCCAAACTGGATGCGCTATTTGCGAAATATCCGCAGGTGATCTCCATTTCAGGGCACACGCACGCCTCCATTCTTGATGAACGCTCCATTTCTCAAACCTCTTATACGGCGATCAATACGCAATCCCTCTCCTATACGGATTTTGAGGAAGGCGCGTTGTTGGAAGAGCCGGGCGATGTGGAGGCGAATCCCATGTGCATGATTATGGAGATTGCGGACAACCAGATCACGATCCGCCGCTATAGCGTGCTGGGGGGCCAGGAGGAGAAGGAGCCTTGGGTGATACCGCTCCCGATTGATCAAACGCAGTTTTCTTATACCGATCAGGCGCGTGCGCAGCGGCGCAAAGCGCCCGCTTGGCCGCAGGATGCAAAGGCCGCCTTCAGCAAGGAAGGGGAACGGCAGCTGCTAACCTTCCCTGCGGCTACGCATGAGGATTTCGTTCATTCTTATCGAATCGTGCTTTCTGATTCCAACGGAAAGGCCGTCTCCTTTGGTGAAGGGGAAGATCTGAAGGAGGAGCTGATTTATATCAGCGATTTCTATGCGGGAATCGGAAAAATGTCAAAGTCGGTGCAGCTGAATCTTGCGGACGCATTAAAAGCGGTGCCTGCCGGCAGCTATACGGCAACGATCTACGCGCAGGAGTCTTTCGGCAAGGAAAGCGCGCCGATTACATGCCCGGTGACGGTTTCCTAAATTCCCTGCATGTTCAATTCTTTGTTTGAATAATCAGATAGAGGCGGGGGCCTGCCGCAACGGCCCTCGCGAAATTTTTAAATTCCGGTATTATTTTGCCGGATCAATGGAAATTTGGTCTTGCACGATCTTTTCTAGTATGCTATTCTGATGGTAGCAAATGGAAGATCGGGAGGTGCAGCTCCCCCTTCTCCATATGTCATTTTGTCAGGAGGGATGGCAGTTGATGCGCGATCAAAAAAAACGTATTGTGATTGCTCCGGATTCCTTCAAAGGCACTATGACCGCCATCGAAGTGTGCCGTATTATCCGTAAAGCGTTCCTGCAAGTAGATTCAGCGCTTGAGATCTGCTGTCTGCCTATGGCAGACGGCGGGGAAGGGACGGTAGACGCTTTTTTATCTGCCTTGGGAGGAGAGCGCAAAACTGTGCGGGTGCATGGCCCGCTGTTTGCCATGCATAACGCTTCCTTCGGCATTTTGAAGGATGGCACAGCCATCCTGGAAATGGCGGCCGCCGCCGGCCTTCCGCTCGCAGGAAAGGATGCTAACCCAATGTATACCACCACCTTCGGCGTGGGGGAGCTGATCCGTGCCGCACTGGATGCCGCAAAATCCGCGTTGGGGCGGGCGGCAGTGCGACGACGGATGGCGGGATTGGCTGCCTGACGGCACTCGGCGCCCGCTTCACGGATAAAACGGGCGAGGAAGTGCCGCCTATGGGCTGCGGGCTGAGCAGGGTGGCCTGCATCAATTTGGATGGGCTGGATGAGCGGCTTCGGGAAGCGGATGTGACCGTTCTATGCGATGTGAAAAGCCCGCTATATGGCGCGCAGGGAGCGGCGTTTGTGTTTGCCCCGCAGAAGGGCGCTTTGCCTAAGCAGGTGCAAACGCTGGATAACGCGCTCAGAGCCTTTGCACAGACGCTGCTGCGCTATACGGGCAGCGATATTCGGAGCCTTGTGGGCGCGGGCGCAGCAGGCGGCCTTGCGGGCGGCCTGTGTGCAATGCTCGGCGCGCATCTGGCCGGCGGGGTAGAAACATTGCTTTGCGAGGCGGGGTTTGATGCGCTCGCCCTGCGTTCTTCGCTCGTTGTCACCGGGGAAGGCCGCATCGATGAGCAAAGCATGCAGGGGAAAGTGCCTTGGGGTGTGGCAAAGCATGCGCCGCACACGCCGGTGATCGCAATCGCTGGAGGCGTTCAGGGTGATCGCTCCACACTGGCGTGCCAGATGGGGCTTGTGCGGATTTATGAGGCGAATTACCGCCAAAGGCCGCCGCACGAAATCGGGCGTTATTGCCGAGAGGATCTGGAATATATTGCCGTTCGTGCCGCAAAGGAATTTTTACAGGACTGCAAAGCAAGCGCTGATTGAATGGCTAAAACGCTCCTATGTGCGGATTCTTCCGTGCGCAGGAGTGTTTTTTTCTTGAAGCGCGCCCGACGGTATGCTATACTAGCAGCAAGCAGATCAATCCCGCTTCGGGCTGGCCGAGGCAGGGCTATTTCAGGCGACGGGGAGTGTTTGTTTGATCAAAGCAAAGTGGAGCGCGCCCGGGGAGGAATATAGCCAGGCGGCTCAAGTGCGTTTGGCAGTGTTTGTGGCGGAGCAGGGTTATCCGAAAGATCTGGAATTCGACGAGCTGGATAGCGGTGCGTGGCATCTGACCTTGTTCGATGGGGCGTCGCCTGTGGCGGCGGCGCGTTTGGTAACGCTTTCTCCCGGCGTGCTGAAGCCTGGGCGGATTGCCGTGCTGCGGGAATACCGCAAGCAGCATCTTGGTGCACGCCTCATGGAAGAGCTCCTCAAAAAAGCGGAGGAGCTGGGAGCGCGTGAGCTTCATATCGGCGCGCAGGTGCAGGCACAGGGGTTTTATGAGAAATTTGGCTTTCACACCTGTGGGGAGCCTGTTTATATGGATGTCCATATCCCGCATGTCGATATGGTGCGGCATTTGAGTGGGGAGGCCTAACGATGGGAATAGAAGAGCGCACGCAGCAGATTGGGATTCGCCCCTATCAACAGAAGGATAAACAGGCGGTGCGGGGCATTTGCATTGCAACGAGCGGCCTGCCGGTTGAAACACAGCGTCAGAAAGAGCCGCTTTTGCTGCAATATTGCGATTATTATCTGGAGCAGGAGCCGGAGGCGTGTTTTGTAGCAGTGGATAAAACCGATACGCCGGTTGGATATATTCTGTGCAGCAAGGATTATCAAGCATATCAAGCGCGGTTCCGCAAAAGCTATTTGCCCCTAATTCAAGCGCGCAGTATTTTGCGTGCTGCTCTGGCGCGAATGGATCTCCGGATTGCCGGCCGATATGCCGGGCAGTATCCGGCGCATATGCATATCGACATTCTGGATGCTTATCAGCGTATGGGCATTGGGCATCAGCTCGTGAATACACTGACGGCCTCTTTGGCCGGGCAAACTACGAGGGGGCTGATGTTAAGCGTCGGATCAACAAATAAAAAGGGTGTCAATTTCTATAAAAAATACGGCTTTCAAAGGATAGGAACGGCGGCGTTTGGCTCCATTGTCGTGATGGGCTTAAGGCTTTCTTAAAACAGCTCAGGAGGAATTTGTTTGAATATTTGGCATGATATATCAGTGGAACGTATCCGTCCGGAACGCTTTACAGCGGTGATTGAAATCCCCAAGGGCAGCAAGGTAAAGTATGAAATGGATAAGGAAACAGGACTTTTGCGCCTTGACCGCGTACTTTACACATCAACTCACTATCCTGCGAACTACGGATTTATTCCGAGAACGTATGCGGCGGATAATGACCCGCTTGACGTTCTTGTACTTTGTCAGGAATCAATAGTTCCGATGACGCTTGTTGAATGTTATCCGATTGGTGTTATGAAAATGATTGATGATGACCAAGTTGATGAAAAGATAATCGCAATTCCGTTTAATGACCCGTCATATGCGGAATTTAAGGATATTAACCAATTACCTCAACATACTTTCAGTGAAATTTCTCACTTCTTCAGAGTGTATAAATCTCTTGAGGGTAAGGAAACTGTTGTAAATGAGGTGCTTGGTCCGGACGAGGCAAAAGAAGTTATTAAGAATTGTATTGCGGCATACAAGGATATGTACTGCTAACGAAAATGACTGTCGGTTTATCGGCAGTCATTTTTTTGTTCACTTTTGAAATAAAATGTCGCATTGTGAAAAGTGTTGTATAATTATAAATTAGAAATAAAATATTTTTGCAGGTTTTACAAATATTCCTTGACTTTTTGGAATTAAAATGATATACTACGGTTTGTACTTATATCAGAGGGAAGAATAGGTGACGGTATTGGAAACGGAAAGAAAAAATCTAAAGACGTTATCGGACGAAGAACTTGTTAAAGCCGCTCAAAACGGTGATGACGAGGCTTTGGAGGCGATATTGTCGAGATATAAAAATCTTGTTTATGCAAAATCAAAACCTTATTTTCTTGCCGGTGCCGATGATGACGATATTATTCAGGAGGGACTTATAGGACTGTACAAAGCCGTTATGGATTTTGACGGCGACAGATTTCCGTTTTTTAAAGTCTTTGCGGGAGTATGCGTGACAAGGCACATTATAACTGCCGTTAAAGCGGCGTCGAGAAAAAAACACCTTCCCTTAAATTCTTATGTATCACTTGATAAGAATACTTATGACGATGACAGCGATACAACCTTGCTTGACATCATAGCGTTCAGTGAGCTTCAAGACCCTGAGGCCATATTGATTGATCGAGAGAATATGGATGGTATGGAGTATAAAATCAATAAAGTACTCAGCAAGCTTGAAACAGAAGTGCTTGTATATTATCTTGAGGGGCTTTCCTATCAGGAAATTGCGGAAAAGTTGGGAAAAGATACGAAAGCGGTTGACAATGCCGTCCAACGTATTAAGAAAAAACTTGAAAGCACTTTGCGTGAGGGCAACGAGGGGAATTATTGAAGGCAGAAAACAAACAAATAACCAAAGTGAGGTAAAAACAATGTACGAAGACAAGACATTAGTATGTAAGGATTGCGGTAAGGAATTTACATTCTCAGCCGGTGAACAGGAATTTTACGCTGAAAAGGGTTTTGAAAATGAACCTCAGCGTTGTAAGGAATGTCGTCAGGCAAGAAAGAACAGTATGCGTCAAAACAAGGAGATGTATGAAATAGTTTGTGCATCTTGCGGTAAGGTTGACAAAGTTCCTTTTGAACCGAGAAACGACAAGCCTGTATATTGCAGTGAATGTTTCGCAAAACAAAACAACTAATACGGTCCAAGACCCGTATGAATAATTGTCTTTCGGACAGTTTTTCATAGAAATGATTTAAAAACAGTATCTTTCCTCAAAGATGCTGTTTTTGTTTTGCACTTTATGACGTTAAAGTTGCATAAAATGTGTTTGAATGTTTTGGAAATATCGTTAATTGACAATCTTTGCGATATGTGATAAAATTTTATTGTATTTTTGTAAAAAGGAAGGATTGATAAGGAAAATGACAGGTGAAGGTTTTAAGACGTTCGGCGAGATTTTGAAACAGATCGAAGGATTTGTATGGGGAGTTCCGCTTATTGTATTGATAATTCTTACAGGTATTTATCTTACAATCAGAGTAAGAGGATTGCAGGTAAGACACCTTGGTAAGGCTTTGAAGTTTATGGTAAAAAACGAAGAAGGCGGAGAGGGCGAAGTTACGAGTTTCGGTGCTTTGTGTACGGCACTTTCGGCGACTATCGGAACAGGTAATATTGTCGGTGTTGCAACTGCTCTTGCGGCAGGCGGTCCGGGTGCGTTGTTCTGGATGATTGTAGCGGCATTTTTCGGAATGGCTACAAAGTATACCGAGGGGTTCTTGGCTATT
>ERZ791614.1918-NODE-1918-length-9750-cov-2.080041_pt1 | contig 9750 bp, 9 predicted proteins | sample MGYA00510274_ERZ791614 | MGnify/ENA primary metagenome ERZ791614 (study PRJEB30046, sample SAMN00715221) | human gut metagenome | study: EMG produced TPA metagenomics assembly of the A metagenome-wide association study of gut microbiota in type 2...
CGGAGAGGTACGTTTTCTGGCGGCGCAGGAAGAACAGGTTTTGTCATGGTCAGGGATGGGCGCAGGGGATACAGATGCTTCTTATTCCATGGAGGTACCGGAAGATTTGACGGTAACAGGTATTCGTATGCCCATGGAAAATCATTTTTCCGATCTGCTGATGGTAAAAGACGGGGAAGGACAGCCCATGACGTTTCCAGCGTCCTATCAGCAGGGGGATACCCTTTCTTTGGAAACAGAACTATCTCTGACGGAGAAGGACAACCGTGCCCATATGGTCATTGATGTGGTGCCTGTGCTGGAAATGGAAACAGCCACAGGAGAAAAAGTATGTGCCTATCTGTATGACAGCATGAAATATACGCCGGATATGAATATACTGGAGATTTACCGTATTCTGCACATGAAAGAAGACATGTAAATGAAAAACATCAGAAATTGGATGCTTTTTGCCATGGTGCTTCTTTTCTTTGATGTGCATATTGGTATCGTCAATCTGTTGCCCAATTGGGCAGCTTATCTGATTTTGGCATACTGCGCCAAAAAGATGATGGCAGAGAAAGGCGGGTTGACGGCAGCGCTTGGCATCTGCGCTACTGTTTTGCAGATCATATTTTTCTTTTTCCAAACAGACAATGCTTTGCTGACTTGGCTGTTCAGTGGTATTTTCTGGACCATGGAAATGCTGCTGTTTTACGGCTTACCTACAGTACACCCAGATTTGTAGTCCCAGTAGAGGAAAAAGAAGGTCTATGGATCCGGCGAAAAATATTATTGATGTTGTATGCCATTTCCATTGTAGCCTGCGGTATGGCGCTGAATGTAAGACCAATGTTCATCCTTGCGGGCGTTATGATGTTCTGTGCCAGACTTTATTTTCTGTTTGGGATTTGGCGTTTGATTCCGAAAGAAGAACAAACAGAACCAGAGGAAGAAAAAGAGGAAATTTTATAAGAAAACGATACAGCTGGAATCCTTGAACCAGAAAGGGTTCCGGCTATTTTTTTGAGTGAAGATTGCTTTTTGGCAGATAATTGTCGCAGTTTGCCTTAAGAAAAGATGATTTTTGAGAAAAATGAGAATTTCATTAGAACAAAGAAAGGTCGTTGACATTTATCAGAAAACCAGTATAATGTTTCATGTAAAACAGTTCGACGGCTAACAAATTAAAAAGGAGGAAAAATATGATGCAGGATAAGCCGGTATTGTTGATGAAAAAAGTAATCAATCTGTTTTTTCGTGAACTGGATGCGATGAATACAGAAAAGCTGCAGGAACCCATTTCGGGGCACAACATGATCGTCATTGAATATTTGACTAAGCATGAAGAACCTGTTTATCAGCGTGATTTGGAAAATCATTTTTTTGTACGTCGTTCCACGGTTTCAAAAGTGCTGCGTTTGATGGAAGAAAAAGGCATGATTGAACGCCTTTCTGTTCATGATGATGCTCGTCTGAAACAGATTGTTTTGACAGATTATGGACGCAGAATCCATGGAGCAGCCGTCCATCATGCGAATATGCTGGAAGAAAAGCTGTATCGCAATTTCACAGAAGAAGAAATGGATACACTGCTGCTTCTTTTGAAAAAACTGGAGCATAATATGGAAGAAACAGAAAAGGAAACTTTTTGTTAAGAACCCAATATGCTTTCGAACAAAAAAGGAGGTTTTGGAATGGTTAGAAAGTTGCTTCGCAGCGTCAGGGAATATAAAACCAGTTCCTTACTGGCGCCGCTGTTCGTGACCTGTGAGGTCATCTTGGAAGTTATCATTCCCATGTTGATGGCAAACCTCATCGACTTTGGGATTGAGGCAGGTAACATGCAGTACATCCTGAAAATGGGTCTTGCATTGGTCATCTTCTGTATTGTTTCTCTTACCTTTGGCGCACTGTCCGGGAAATACGCGGCAGTGGCTTCTGCGGGCTTTGCAAAGAACCTGCGTGAAGATATGTACAACAAGGTACAGGAATATTCTTTCTCCAACATTGATAAGTTCTCTACCGCAAGTATCGTAACGCGTCTGACAACAGATATTACCAATATCCAGAACGCGTACATGATGTCCATCCGTGTAGCGGTACGCTGCCCGATCATGTTGATTTTTGCTTTGTTTATGGCTTTCCAGATCAATTCCCATCTGGCACCCATATTCGTTATTGCCATCCCCATTTTGGCAGTTGGTCTGGTAATTATCATTTCCAATGCGAAACGTATCTTTGAACGGATATTCCGCACATACGATAAATTGAACAACGTTGTACAGGAAAACCTGCACGGCATCCGCGTAGTAAAATCTTTTGTACGTGAAGACCATGAAACAGAAAAATTCTGTTCCGTTTCCAAAGAAATTTATCAGGACTTCTCCAAAGCAGAAAAAATTCTGGCGTTCAACGCGCCTTTGATGCAGTTCTGCGCATATGGATGTATGCTGCTGATTTCTTGGCTGGGTGCAAAACTCATTGTGGCTTCCGGTAACAACCCCGCTGTGGGCATGACCACAGGGGACTTGACCAGTATGTTCTCTTACACCATGCAGATCCTTATGAGTCTGATGATGTTCTCCATGGTATTCGTTATGATTACCATTTCTTACGCGTCTATGGAAAGAGCGGAAGAAATTCTGGATGAAAAAAGCGACCTGCATAACCCGGAAAACCCTGTTTATGAAGTCAAAGATGGCAGCATCGAATTTGACCATGTCAATTTCGTATACGGCAAGAATGCCGACAAACTTTGTCTGGATAATGTAAATCTGAAAATCCCTTCCGGTGCGACAGTAGGTATTATCGGCGGTACCGGCAGTTCCAAGAGTACATTGGTACAGCTGATTCCACGTCTGTATGACGCCACAGAAGGCGCTGTCAAAGTCGGCGGCAGAGATGTCAGAGAATACGACATCGAATCCCTCAGAGAAGAAGTTGCCATGGTACTGCAGAAAAACGTACTGTTCTCCGGCACCATCAAAGACAACCTGCGTTGGGGCAAAGAGGACGCAACCGACGAGGAAATGCGTCACGTCTGTCAGCTGGCACAGGCGGATGAATTTATCCAGACCTTCCCTGACGGTTATGATACCTATATCGAACAGGGCGGTACCAACGTTTCCGGCGGTCAGAAACAGCGTCTGTGTATTGCCAGAGCGCTGCTGAAAAAACCCAAAATCCTGATTCTGGACGACTCCACCAGTGCCGTAGATACCAAAACAGATGCCCTCATCCGTATGGCATTCCGGGAAGAAATCCCCAACACTACAAAAATTATCATTGCACAGCGTATTTCTTCTGTAGAAGACGCAGACCTGATTTTGGTATTGGATGACGGTAAGATCAATGGCATGGGCACCCATGAGGAACTCCTTGCCAATAATGAAATCTATCGTGAAGTATATGAATCTCAGCAGAAAGGGGGACTGGAAGAATGAGTGGACATATGAGAGGTCCCGGACGTGGCGTACCCATCGGACGGGCAAAAATGGACAAAGTCACCATGAACCGTTTGCTCAGCTATCTGAAAGAGTATAAACTGCGTTTTACCGTTGTTTTGATCTGTATTCTGATCAGTGCGGTGGCAGGTGTTGCAGGTTCCCTGTTCCTGCAGGTAGTTATCGACGATTATATCACACCACTGCTGAAAACAGCTTCTCCTGATTTTGCGGGACTGTTCCAGGCGGTGCTGACCATGGCTGCCATTTACCTCATTGGTATTCTGGCAACACTTTTTTACAACCGTACCATGGTTTCCATCTCCCAGGGGATTTTGAAGAAAATCCGTGACCAGATGTTCTCCCATATGCAGCGGCTGCCCATCCGGTACTTTGATACCCATACCCATGGGGATGTCATGAGCCGTTACACCAATGATACAGATACCCTGCGTCAGATGCTTTCCATGAGCGTACCTCAGATGTTTTCTTCCATCGTTACCATTGTGGCAGTTGTCTGCGCAATGCTTTACACCAGCGTATATCTGACCATTCTGTTAGCCATTGTGGTATTCTTCATCATGAAGGTATTCAAATTCATTGCCAGCCACAGTGGGAAGTACTTCATCAAACAGCAGGAAACACTGGGCGATGTGAATGGTTATATTGAAGAAATGATTAACGGGCAGAAAGTTGTCAAAGTTTTCTGTCATGAAGAAAAAGCAAAAGAAATTTTCCGTGAAAAGAATGCGGCTCTGTGTGAAAACGCTACCAAAGCCAACCAGTATGCCAATATCCTCATGCCTATCATGATGAACTTGGGGAACTTACAGTATGTGCTCATTGCCATTGTCGGCGGTGCACTGGCAGTAAATGGCATCGGCGGTCTGACACTGGGCGCCATTGCTTCTTTCCTGCAGCTGTCCAAGAGCTTTTCTGCTCCCATCAGCCAGGTTTCTCAGCAGATCAACTCTGTTGTTATGGCGCTGGCAGGTGCGAAACGTATTTTTGAACTGCTGGATGAAGAAGAAGAAGCCGATGACGGTTATGTAACACTGGTAAACGCAAAATATGACGATAACGGCGAACTGGTGGAATGCCCCGAACATACAGGTCTGTGGGCATGGAAACATCCTCATGAGGATGGTACCACCACATATACCCAGCTCACAGGGGATGTACGATTCTTTGATGTGGATTTTGGTTACACAGAAGAAAAAATCGTCCTCCACAACATCAGTCTGTATGCAAAACCCGGTCAGAAAGTGGCTTTCGTTGGCGCAACTGGTGCTGGCAAGACCACTATCACCAACCTGATCAACCGTTTTTATGATATTGCCGACGGTAAAATCCGTTATGACGGCATCAACATCAATAAGATCAAAAAAGAAGACCTGCGTCATTCCTTAGGGATTGTATTGCAGGATGTCAACCTGTTTACAGGCACCGTAATGGATAACATCCGTTACGGGAAACTGGATGCTACTGATGAAGAATGTATTGCGGCGGCAAAGCTTGCCAATGCCGACAGCTTCATTCGGATGCTGCCCAACGGATATAACACCATCCTTTCCGGTGACGGCTCCGGTTTGTCTCAGGGTCAGCGGCAGCTCATCTCCATTGCCCGTGCGGCGGTGGCAGATCCTCCCGTTATGATTCTGGACGAAGCAACATCTTCCATCGATACCCGTACAGAAGCCATTGTACAGAGAGGTATGGATGCCCTCATGAAAGGCAGAACCGTATTTGTCATTGCCCACCGTCTGTCTACGGTTCAGAACTCCAATGTTATCATGGTTCTGGAACATGGACGCATCATCGAACGTGGTACCCACGAAGATTTGATTGCGGAAAAAGGCAAATATTATCAGCTTTATACAGGTGCCTTTGAACTGGAATAAGTTTTCATAGGAACAGAAAAGATAGCTGGAATCTTTGTAATGCAAAGGGTTCCAGCTATTTTCTTTTTGTCGGAAACATTTCAGCCATTGCTGTTTTTGAAAACATGCTCTTTTTTGTATGGAAATTTGTACAGAGCCTGTTTTTTTGCAGAGAATATGGTATCATAAAAGAAGAAGATTTTCCGAAAAAAGCATTGCGGCAGGTACTTTTGGATGATATACTAAGCAATGGTGCTTTTTTACGAGAAAAGCGAAAAAGAGGAAAAAAACGGCAGAAACAGGGTGTTTTGCCGGAAAAGATACATGAAGGAATGTGGAAGGAGGAACAACATGTTTACCATTCGGGAGTATGTGAAAGTTTCCAGTCTGGAAGAAGCATACGAATTGAATCAGAAAAAGGCAAACGTGGTATTTGGCGGCGGCGTATGGCTGCGTCTGGGCAGAAAGAACATCCAGACAGCCATCGATCTGTCCGGTTTGGGTCTGGACGAAATTACAGAGGATGAAAAGGAATTTTCAGTGGGATGTATGGTTTCCCTGCGTCAGTTGGAAACTCACAAAGGCATTGACGCTTACACAAAAGGTGCGGTGAAAGAAAGCCTGCGCCATATCGTAGGGGTACAGATGCGTAACTGCGCAACAGTCGGCGGCAGCATTTACGGCAGATTCGGTTTTTCCGATATTCTCTGCTGTCTGCTGGGTCTGGACTGCGACGTGGAACTGTATAAACAGGGCAGAATGCCTTTGGCGGATTTCGCGAAGATGAAAAAAGACAACGACATTCTGGTGCGTGTCATCATCAAAAAGACACCTCTGGAAACCGTATACCTGTCCCAGAGAAACACAGAAACAGACTTTCCTGTGGTTTCCTGCGCAGTGACAAAAGACGCAGAAGGTTATTATGCGGTCATCGGTGCAAGACCTTGTCAGCCTGTTGTGGTCCGTGACAGCGAAGGCATTTTGGCGAAAGCAGAAGTGACAGCAGAAGATTTGGCAGCTTTTGCATCCAAAGTGCAGAACGGCATGGACTTTGCCGACAATACCAGATGCAGCGGCGCATACCGCAGACATGTGGCAGGCGTTCTGGTGAAAAGAGGACTGAAACAGCTCATGGGAGGGGACAAATGATGCAGATTACTGTAAAACTCAATGGAAAAAGTGTGACTGCTGAAGTGGCACCGGATATGGCTCTGCTGGATTTTGTCAGAGATCACGGCTGTTACAGCGTCAAAAGAGGCTGCGAAACATCCAACTGCGGTCTGTGTACCGTTCTGATGGATGGCAAGCCCGTTTTGTCCTGCTCCACACTGGCAGTTCGTGCGGACGGTCATGAAGTGGTGACCATGGAAGGCTGTCAGGAAGAGGCGGAAGAATTCGGTGCGTTTCTGGCAGATCAGGGGGCAGAACAGTGCGGTTACTGCAGCCCGGGCTTTATTATGAATGTACTGGCAATGTGCAAGGAAATGGAAAATCCCACAGACGATGAGATTCGGGAATACCTTTCCGGCAACCTTTGCCGTTGTTCCGGCTATGAAGGTCAGCTCCGTGCCATTCATGCCTATCTGGATTACAAGAAAGGGGCGAAATGAGAATGAAATATGTAAATCAGCCCATTCGGAAAAAAGACGCCATGGCATTGGTAACAGGCAAACCTGTTTACACTGATGACATTGCGCCTAAGGATTGCCTGGTGGTAAAGGTGCTGCGCAGCCCCCATGCCCATGCGGAAATTCTGGAAATCAAAAAAGATATTGCGGAAAAACTGCCCGGTATCGTTTGCGTCCTGACTTATGAAGACGTGCCTCAGAAGCGTTTCACCATGGCAGGGCAGACATATCCCGAACCCAGCCCCTATGACAGACTGATTCTGGACAAGCGTGTCCGTTTTGTTGGGGACGCTGTTGCCATTGTGGCAGGGGAAACAGAAAAAGCCGTAGATCAGGCAATGAAAGTCATTAAAGTAAAATATGATGTGCTGGAACCTGTGCTGGATTTCCACGAAGCAAAGGACAATCCCATTCTGGTGCATCCTGAAGATAACTGGCAGGCACTTTGCCCTGTAGGTGCGGACAACAAGCGCAATCTGTGCGCAAGCGGTCTGGAAGAACATGGCGATGTGGATAAAGTCATTGCAGAAAGCGATGTGGTTGTGGAAAACACTTACCACACAAAAGCCGTACAGCAGACCATGATGGAAACATTCCGTACTTATACCCAGATGGATACTTACGGCAGACTGAACATCATCAGCTCCACACAGGTACCTTTCCATGTACGCCGTATCCTGTCTAACGCACTGGATATTCCCAAGTCCAAGATTCGTGTTATCAAACCAAGAATCGGCGGCGGGTTTTGGTGCAAAACAGACGGTTGTAGCGGAAGTATATCCTGCTATCGTCACACTGAAAACAGGCAGACCTGCGAAAATCATTTATACCAGAGAAGAAAGCCTCATTGCTTCTTCTCCCAGACATGAAATGGAAATCAAAGTGCGCATTGGTGCCAACAAAGACGGTCACATCCGTGGCATCGAAGTGAAAACACTGTCCAATACAGGTGCATTCGGGGAACACGGTCCTACGACAGTTGGTCTGTCCGGTCATAAATCCATCCCTCTGTACAGCAAGGCAGAAGCATTCCGTTTCCAGTATGATGTTGTTTATACAAACAAAATGTCCGCAGGTGCGTACCGTGGTTACGGCGCAACACAGGGTATTTTCGCTGTAGAATCTGCCATCAACGAATTGGCAGTGAAGCTGAACATGGACCCTGTGGCATTGCGTGAAATGAACCTGACCAGAGAAGGCGACGTGATGCACGCATACTATGGCGAAACAGCAAATAGTTGTACACTGGATCGTTGTCTGGAAAGAACAGCGGAAATGATCGGCTGGAAAGAAAAATATCCCAGACGTGTTATGCCTGACGGCAAAATCCGTGGCGTTGGTATCGCCATGGCGATGCAGGGTTCCGGTATTTCCAGCGTGGATACTGGTTCCGTTTCCATCAAGATCAATGACGATGGTTTCTATGCTCTGACCATTGGTGCATCCGATATGGGTACTGGCTGTGACACCATTCTGTCCCAGATGGCGGCGGATTGTCTGGATTGCTCTGTGGACGATATCATCGTTTATGGTGTTGATACAGACGTTTCTCCTTACGACAGCGGTTCCTACGCATCCAGCACCACTTATGTGACAGGTATGGCCACAGTGAAAGCCTGCCAGACACTGGTGGATAAAATGAAAGCATACGGTGCGGAAAAACTGGGCTGCTCCGTGGATGATGTGGAATTTGACGGGGAAAAAGTATACAGCTTGAAAGACGGCAGCAGCATCAGCCGGAAAGACATCGGCAATGCCATCATGTGCGCAGGGGAAAATGCCCTCTTTGCTACAGAAGCTCATTCTTCACCTGTTTCTCCTCCGCCTTTCATGGCTGGCGCTGTGGAAGTGGAAGTTGACCCGGAAACAGGCAGCGTGAAACTCATCGACTATGCGGCAGTGGTAGACTGCGGTACCGTTGTGAACCCCAACCTGGCGAGAGTACAGGTAGAAGGCGGTCTGGTACAGGGCATCGGTATGGCGCTCCATGAAAATATTACCTATAACGAAAAAGGTGAACTGGCTGAAAATTCTTTGATGCAGTACAAAATCCCGACTCGTATGGATATGGGCAAACTGCGTGTGGAATTTGACAGCAGCTATGAACCTACAGGACCTTTTGGTGCGAAATCCATCGGGGAAATCGTGATCAATACACCGGCACCTGCCATTGCACAGGCGATTTATAACGCAACAGGCCTGCGCTTTACAGAACTGCCCATCACACCGGAAAAAATCGCTATGGGCATGATGGATAAATGAGAATCCACTGGATATTACTGGCGGCGGGATTGAGCAGAAGATTCGGGGAAAATAAGCTGCTCTATCCCGTCAATGGGAAAAAGCTCTACCACTATAGTCTGGAACGCATGGCGGCGTTGGCAGAAAAGCGGCAGGAGCGTCTGGTGGTGGTCACTTCCCATGAAGCTATTCGACAGGAACTGGCAGGAGAGAAGGCGGAAGTGATTTGGAATCCAAAGGCGGAAACAGGCATTGCATCCTCTATTCATTGTGCTATCAGGCATTTGGGCGTATCAGAGGATTGTGCTTACCTGTTTTCCGTGGCAGATCAGCCATTTTTAAAACAGGAAGATCTGGGGGCGTTTATAGAAGGCTTTCTCCGTTCCGGCAAAGCCATGGGCTGTATGGCACACCAGGGTGTGTGGGGAAATCCTGCTGTTTTTTCCGGGGAGTATGTGCAGCGGCTCCTTTCACTGGAAGGAGATCAGGGCGGCAAAAGAATCCTGCTGGCATCACCGGAGCAGGTATTTGTCTTTGACTGTGCAGAGGAAAAAGCTTTCTACGATATAGATGAGA
>ERZ791614.1921-NODE-1921-length-9743-cov-3.774566_pt1 | contig 9743 bp, 3 predicted proteins | sample MGYA00510274_ERZ791614 | MGnify/ENA primary metagenome ERZ791614 (study PRJEB30046, sample SAMN00715221) | human gut metagenome | study: EMG produced TPA metagenomics assembly of the A metagenome-wide association study of gut microbiota in type 2...
GATTAAAGCCGTCTATCCTAATGTGAAGAAATATATTCATGTATGGAAACTTGATAAGGAAGGGCTTGTCGTCCCTCGTAAAGGTGGATGGACCTGGGGAGATTGGGGAGATAATAAAGATCTTGTTTTATTGTATAATCTCTGGTATTCATTGGCTCTTGAAGGTTTTCATTTAATGGCCGATTTGCTTGGTGAAAAAGAAGACTCCCAGTGGGCTTGTCAGGTTAATGAAAGATTGAAACGCACTTTTCATACGAAATATTGGAACGGTAATTTTTACATTTCTCCTCATTATAAAGGCAAACCGGACGACCGTGCCCAAGCATTGGCGATTGTTGCGGGTGTTTTGCCTGAAAGTGAATATCCGGTAATCCGTCCTTTCTTCAAACAACAATATCATGCCAGTCCTTATATGGAAAAGTATGTTCTTGAAGCTTTGTGTATGATGGGGTATTATGAGGATGCTTTAGAGCGAATGAAAAAACGTTATCATGATATGGTAGAGAGTGACTTGACAACTTTGTGGGAAGGTTGGGGTATCGGTAACAAAGGCTTTGGCGGAGGTTCATACAATCATGCTTGGAGTGGAGGTCCTTTGACGATTCTTTCTCAATATTTTGCAGGTATATCTCCTATGAAACCAGCGTTTAAAGAGTTTGCTATAAAACCTGCGTGGAACTGTTTCGAGCATATTCAGTCTGTAACTCCGACTCAGTGGGGAGAAATAGAACTTAATATTACGAATGAATCGGATATGATAGTTATGAAAGTAAAAATACCTCGAAACACAAAAGGATATTTTTATATTCCTGACAGAATTAAAAGGTATCGGATAAATGGAAAAGAGAAAATAAACAAGAAACGTGAAATTTTAAAAAAAGGAATATGGGACATAGAATTATATTGACTGTTATATTATTGAGTTTTACTATATGCTCTTTTGGAGATAATATCTTTAATGGTGCACAATGGATATCAGTTTCAGAATCTCAAAATACTCCTAATCAATGGTTTTGTTTTCGAAAACAAGTGGAGTGTGAGAGGAAGCATAGTATTGCAGAGTTAAATATAGCTGTTGATTCCAAGTATTGGCTTTGGGTAAATGATAGCTTAGTTACTTTTGAAGGTGGGCTTAAACGAGGGCCTAATCCATTGGATACATATTATGACTGTGTTGATATATCCAGGTTCTTGAAAAAAGGTCTCAATATAATTGCCATACAAGTATGGTTTTGGGGTAAAGACGGATATTGTCATAAGAATAGTGGGAGGGCGGGATTACTTGTTGACCTAAGATTAGGTAAAAAAGAGCGGGTACTTTCTGATAAAAGTTGGAAAGTGAAAGTGCATCCGGCATATGGTGAATCTTCATTACCTCATCCTAATTATCGTCTGCCGGAGGCAAACGTACATTTTGATGCACGAAAAGATATAGAAGGATGGCAGTCTTTAGATTATGAAGATCAATTGTGGGGTTATGCAACGGCATGCGGAGAATATCCATGTTTACCTTGGAATAAGGTGCATCTACGTCCTTTTCCAAATTGGAAAGATTCTGGCATTATTCGTTATGATTCTTTGAAAACTGATGAAGCGGGGAAAATAGTTGGTTTTTTGCCAAAGAATATTTCAATAACTCCTTATTTAAAGATAAAAGCTGATGCGGGAAAGTTAATTGATATAAGAACGGATAATTATAAAGGTGGAAGTGAATATAATGTCAGAGCTGAGTATATAACCAAGGAAGGGGTGCAAAGTTTCGAAGCTTTTAATTATATGAATGGTCATTCGGTGGTTTATTCGATACCTCAAGAGGTGGAAGTGATTGAATTGGGATATAGGGAAACTCGTTTCAATACCGAATTAGAAGGTTCTTTTGTTTGTGAAGATGAATTTTATAATAGACTGTGGTGTAAGGCTTTGAATACAATGAATTTGAATATGCGTGATGCTATTCAAGATCCGGATAGAGAACGTTCGCAGTGGTGGGGTGATGCTGTAATTGTTTCCGGAGAAATATTTTATGCTTGTGACTTAAATGGGAAATTACTGGTGAAGAAAGCTATTAAGAATCTTGTGGATTGGCAGAAGGATGATGGAGTTTTATATTCTCCTGTACCAGCCGGTTCTTGGGATAAAGAATTGCCAGTGCAGATGCTTGCAAGTGTTGGAAAGTACGGTATTTGGAATTATTATGTTTATACAGGTGACTCTGCTACTATAAAAGAAGCATATCCTGCCGTGAGGAAATATTTGTCATTGTGGAAGCTGGATGAACGTAATCTTGTCAAACATAGAACAGGGGGATGGGATTGGTCTGATTGGGGACAAGATATTGATGTCTGTGTTCTTGATAATGCTTGGTATAGTTTGGCTCTTGAAGGTCTAGCCAATATGGCTACTCTGTTAGGTGATCAGCTGATAGCCGAGGATTGTCTTTTTAAAATGAAAAAAGTTCGGGAAGCTGTAAATAAGTATTATTGGAATGGAAGGTTGTATCGGAATCCATTTTACAATGGAAGAACAGACGATCGTGCAAATGCTTTGGCTGTTTTGGCGGGATTTGCTACTGAGAATCAATGGAAAACTATTCAAGAGTATTTAAGTAACTATCAAGCTGCAAGTCCTTATATGGAGAAATATATTTTAGAAGCTTTTTTTTGTAAAGGGGATATAAAAGGAGGGCTTCAAAGGATGAAAAATAGATATCAATATATGGTAAATCATAGATTGACAACTTTGTGGGAGGATTGGAATATTGGTGGTGCTGGAGGTGGAAGTATTAATCACGGATGGGCTGGAGGTCCATTAAGTTTATTGTCACAATATGTTGCGGGTATTGCTCCTTTGACGGCTGGATGGAAAACTTTTATGATAAGACCAAGTGATGTCTTATTTAAAAAGATAAAATGTAGTGTCCCCTTAGGGCAAGGAGTAGTTGTTTTAAATATGGATGCTTATCAACGTAAAATAAATGTGGATTGTGATGTAAATCAAAATTTTATATTGGCTGTTCCAAGGACATGGTTTAAGGGGGCCAGTTTATGTATATTAAACGGAAAAGAATATGATATACAGGAACTAAAAGGAATACAGAATAAGAAAATAAGTTTTGATTCAGAGGATACACAGTCTTTTTATTTTAAAATAGTGGATCAATCAGTTCAGATTCATATCATTTGAACCCAATCCTTTTTGATATTGGAATAATAGATATTTTATTTGTGTTGATATAATTTTGATGTTGTTTTATGAAGAAGTTATTAGCCTTTTGTTTTTTTATTTGTTTTTGTGCTGTTTTTCTGTTGGCGCAAACCACTGCCCACAAATTTGAGGCGGGCAAGAACACATTCCTGCTTGATGGAAAACCATTTGTAGTGAAGGCGGCGGAGTTGCATTACACCCGTATCCCACAGGCTTACTGGAGTCATCGCATAGAGATGTGCAAAGCATTGGGAATGAATACGATTTGCATTTATATTTTCTGGAATATCCACGAACAGGAAGAAGGAAAGTTCGACTTCTCTGGTCAGAATGATATTGCCGCTTTTTGTAAACTTGCGCAGCAACACGGAATGTACGTCATTGTCCGTCCCGGTCCGTATGTGTGTGCGGAATGGGAGATGGGAGGACTTCCCTGGTGGCTGTTAAAGAAAAAAGACGTGGCCTTGCGCACGCTTGATCCTTATTATATGGAACGGGTAGGCATTTTTATGAAAGAGGTCGGCAAACAACTGGCTCCGTTGCAAGTGGATAAAGGAGGAAACATTATCATGGTTCAGGTGGAGAACGAGTATGGCTCTTACGGAACCGATAAACCATACGTTTCTGCCGTGCGTGATTTGGTACGTGAATCTGGTTTTACCGATGTGCCTCTGTTTCAATGCGACTGGAGCAGTAACTTTACCAATAACGCACTCGACGATTTGATTTGGACTGTGAATTTCGGAACTGGGGCTAATATCGACCAGCAGTTTAAGAAACTGAAAGAGCTTCGTCCCGAAACTCCATTGATGTGTAGTGAGTTCTGGAGCGGATGGTTCGACCATTGGGGACGGAAACACGAAACACGTCCTGCAAAAGATATGGTACAGGGCATCAAGGATATGCTCGACCGGAATATTTCTTTCAGTCTCTATATGACTCACGGAGGGACGACTTTCGGTCATTGGGGAGGTGCAAACAACCCTGCTTATTCCGCTATGTGCAGTTCGTATGATTATGACGCTCCGATCAGTGAAGCCGGATGGACCACCGAAAAGTTTTTCTTGCTTCGCGATTTATTGAAAAACTATCTTCCGGCCGGTGAATCATTGCCTGAAGTCCCCGCTGCTTTGCCTGTTATTGAGATTCCCGAAATTCATTTCAATAAAGTGGCTCCACTATTCTCGAATTTGCCGGAAGCCAAACAAACAGTGGATATTCAACCGATGGAACAATTCAATCAGGGATGGGGAACTATTCTGTATCGGACCACATTGCCTGAAGCAACCCTCGCAGGAACCGTTTTGAAGATTACGGAAGTGCACGACTGGGCGCAAATCTATGCCGACGGCAAACTTCTGGCGCGTTTGGACCGTCGCAAAGGAGAATTTACAACGACTTTGCCCGCACTGAAGAAAGGTACGCAACTGGATATTCTGGTGGAAGCAATGGGACGTGTCAACTTTGACAAATCCATTCACGACCGCAAAGGTATCACGGAAAAGGTGGAACTAGTTTCGGGTAATCAGACTAAGGTATTGAAAAACTGGACTGTGTACAACTTCCCGGTAGATTATTCTTTTATTAAAGACAAGAAATATAACGATACAAAAATACTACCGGCTATGCCTGCTTACTACAAGAGCACTTTTAAACTGGATAAAGTAGGAGATACATTTCTGGATATGAGCACATGGGGAAAAGGCATGGTTTGGGTAAACGGAAAGGCGATGGGCCGCTTCTGGGAGATCGGACCTCAGCAGACTTTGTTTATGCCCGGATGCTGGTTGAAGAAGGGAAAGAACGAGATCATCATCCTCGACCTGTTAGGCCCGGAAAAGGCTGTAGTGGAAGGCCGGAAGGAACCGATCTTGGATATGTTGCGGGCTGAAGCCTCGGCTACCCACCGTGAAGAGGGGCAGACGCTGAACCTGAAAGGTGAGAAACCGGTTGCCAACGGTGCGCTGAAACCCGGAAACGGCTGGCAGGAAGTGAAGTTCGGCCAGACTGTCAAGGGCCGCTATTTCTGCCTCGAAGCATTGGATGCACAGGATGGCAAGGACAATGCCGCTATGGCCGAGTTCTATTTGTTGGACGAAGACGGCAAGCCGCTCCCCCGCCAACATTGGAATATCTCCTATGCGGACAGCGAAAGCACGCAGTGGGGTAACTTCACTGCCGATAAGATCTATGACTTGCAGGAATCTACCTATTGGAGCACGAAGCAGGGAGACAAATATCCGCACCAGGTCGTGATCGATTTGAAGGAAGAGCAGACGATATCCGGTTTCCGCTACCTGCCCCGTGCAGAAGAAGGATTCCCCGGCATGATCAAAGGATATAGGGCGTATGTGAAAGCTACACCTTTTGCGATGTAATTCTGTCTTCGCTCTTCCGGGCTAGCACAGGAACGAATAAAAGAAAAAAGGTTATAGGGTAAAATAAAATTCCCTATAACCTTTTTTCTTTTACTTTATAACGTATATGATTTTACCTTACAAGGTATATACTGTTTGTAGACGAGCCTTAGAAAATGTCTATTCCAGCAAGGGCGGCAGCCTCCGTACGGGCGGCGATTTCCGCTGCTTCTACTTGGACGTAGCGGGCTTTTACCGTTTGCTTGAAATGATGGTAGCGTTTGGACGGGTCGTTGATCAGGTTGCCGAATTCGAAGCGTTCCACCTCTTTCCAGTTTTTCCCGTCGTTGCTGATCCGGATGATACCGGCTACCGTGCCCTTACCGTCTTGTTTTTGCGGGGTGAAGGCAAAGCCGCTTACCGTTTGCTGGCTGCCGAGGTCGATGGCAAGGGATTGCGCGGTCTTGTCGGCTATCTTCCATCCCTTCTTGACCAGCCCAAACCGTTCTTGTAAGATGGCTCCCTTTTCTCCGTTCAGGATGGCTACCGCTTTCAGTTCGCTGTTTCCCATCAGGAAAGGTGCTTTATATTCGGTAGAGCCAGCCGATGGTTCCGTTCCGTCTGTCGTATAGTAGATCTTGAAACCTGCGTTCAGGTTCTCGGCAATGTTCTCACCGTGTGCTTTCCAGCCGAATTCTTGTGCCATCGGTTCGATGGTAACCAATCCGTCCATGCTTCTTTGTGCGCTCAACCGGGGCGGACGGGCTTTGTAGTGATGGGCGGAGATGGTGCAGATGGCGGGTGTCAGGCGGGATTCGAGTATGCGGACCCGTATCTTGTCCGTCGTGACATCCGGGAAACGCAGGATTCGTTTGTAGCCGATGTTGGTGGCATGGGCGATCTCTTTCCATCCTCCGTCGATCCAGGCATCCACGGCGTGTTTCTCTACCCGTTCCCCGTTGGTGGCAATCGCTTCCTGGAGAACCAGACGGTTGAGGGTGACAGGTTGGGGAGTGGAGATGACGATTCCCGCCCCGTCCTTATCGGCCGTCACATAGGTGTCTGCATTTTGGTCGAGCACCTCTTTCGGGCCTTTTGCCTGACGGAACAGGTCGGTCCCGTAGGTTTCCCGGATTCGCTGGCCGGTTTCTTTCAATACGGCTACATCCGTCGGAGAGAATTTTCCGTCCCGGTTGGGCGGGATGTTCAACAGGAAAGTGGAGTTGCCTCCTACGGCGCGTTCATAGATGTCGAACACATCGTCGGTGCTTCGTACTTTCTGGTGCGTATCGTCTCGGTAGAACCAGCCTTCGCGGATGGAAGTGTTGGTTTCGGCCTGCTGGTAATGCAGGTATTTGGCTTTATAGAGCTGTTCACGGCTTCCGAGGTCTTTGTCCGTCATATCGGCGAAGTTCGACATCGTGTCCGGATTTGCCTGGTAGGGGATCACGTTCCATTCGGTCGACCGTGTGCCGCCGGCTTCATTGCCGCACCACCGGACATCTTCCCGTCCGAAGATAACGGCATCGGGGGCAAGTGCCTTGATCAGTTTTTTCCAGGCGGGATAGTTGTAGGTCTGTCCGCCTTTCCGCTTGGGATGTGCCCCGTCGAACCATACTTCGTGGATCGGGCCGTATTCGGTCAGGATCTCGAAGAGTTGGTTGAGGAAGTATTCGTTGTAGTCGTCCACTACGAATTCGAAACGGGTCTTGTTGGCAAAAGGCCGTCCGGGGACTTCCCGCGGGATGGTCCGTTTGGTGTATGGGCTGAGGTTGCCGTACAGCCCTTCCGGGTTTTCGATATGGTACAGGTCTGCCGGTGACAGATAGACTCCTAACTTCAGCCCGTACTTGCGGCAGGATTCCGACAGGTCTTTCAGGATGTCGCCTTTGCCGTCGCGGAAACCGGTGGACATGATGCCGTGTTTTGTGTAACGGCTTTGCCACAGGACGAACCCGTCATGGTGCTTGACCGTCAGGATCACCATTTTCATGCCGGCGGCTTTCATGGCCTCGCACCACTGATCCGTGTCGAGCTCTTTTAGGTCGAAGACTTTCGGGTCTTCTTTTCCGCTTCCCCATTCCAACCGGGTGAAACTGTTCGGTCCGAAATGGATGAAGGCGATAAACTCGTTTTGCAATGCTGCCAACTGGTTGGGCGAAGGCACGACATGGGCCGCTTTCGCGATGATGTCCGCGTGGCTGTCGCCAGCTTCGACCTTGATCGTGTTCTGGAATTGCATCTGCTTGTCCTGAGCTTGCCCCTGTAGGGACAGCATGGCTCCAAGCAGGAGGATAAAGGTGTGTTTCATGTTTATAAGCGATTATTATTGAATAGTGAAATTATTTGTCTCAACGACTTGTCCGTCCCGGAGGAACACGACCTGATAACCGGCCTTATCCGTCCATTCTCCCTTCTTGGGGGTAAAGGCCAGTTCCGTTTTCTCATACGGTTTTAGCGCCTTTATTTTCCGACTGCCCATTAACATTCCGTTCTGTTTGACCTCGATGGTTGTCTCCCCGGAGGCCGAAAGCCCGAAGTTCCGGATTTCGACTCTGACTTCGTTTTTGTCTTTCCGGTAGACGGGACGCAAGCTGGACAGCAGGGGCGGCGTATAATCGGCATACGGCAGGCTCGCATAGCCGAATAGCATCTTTCCTTGCTTGTCTTTCCCGATCATCTTCGGGGCGAACTCATCCGGTGTGATACCGCTTCCCCGTCCGTCGAACGTGAGGATCAGGTCTTTTCCGGAGCTTTCGGTCCGGATCACTTGGCTTCCCCGTCCGAAGTTCACTTCGTTGTATGAACCGAACCGCAGGGACGGCACATCGATCTCCCGGACCGGATCGAAGCCTTCTTCCGCTAGGATCTTGACCTGGATGGTTTCAGTGGAGGCTGTTATCGGTGTTCGGTTCAGGACGGACAATAACATCCCCTTGTTCATCGGGATACAGATATTCTTCGAACTGTGGTTGTCATTGCCATGATCATCCCATTTGACGGTATCGATGACGGCAAAGTTCATCTGCTCTACACGTCCTTGTTTGTCTTGGAAGACTTTAGGACGTTCGTATTTGAACCAATGCTCGACATGCCCGTCCCGGTGGAAGGAGATTCCGGGTACATAGGCTTCCCCTTGCTCCGTCACCCAGTGGATGCCGTCTTTGGAACGTTGGTAGAAGGCGATACGCCCTAACCAGTCATTCACAATCAGGTGGTATTGCAGGGAGTCCCGCCAGATGACCGGGTCCTCGAACTCTCCTTTGACAGGCGGATAAACCCGCTTGTCCGTGATCTGCTCGTAAGGAGCGATGCCGTCTTTGCTGATCCAGATGCCTCCTCCCCGGCAAACCATCAGGTAGGAACCATCCTGCCTTTTGGCAAAGCTGAGGTTGCTCAGTCCTTCGATGATCTTCCGGTCGCGGGGATTGAACGTGAACTTTCCGTATTGCCAGGGGCCATTGACCTGGTCGGCTATATAATATCCGTCGATGACATATACGACGATCCGTCCGTCGTTGAGGACGAAAGCCTCCGGGTTATGCCCTTTCCCGATCGTGTCTTGGATGGTGAAAGGCCCGTGCAGGCGATCGCCGGTCGCATGGTAAACGGTTGAATTGGGCCATTCCATATGCCCTTTGGGAGCGCTTTCCGGCCATCCGCATACGAACAGGTGGTATTTCCGGTCCGGCGTTTGCAGGATGTTGCCTCCCCAGAAGGAGATATCGGGACGTTCGATACCGTTATCGATATACCGGGGGCGTACGCTGTCCGCTCCCCACGTGTCCCCGGAGAGCGTACCTTCTGGCATTGCTTCGAAACGGTCCATGTAGCGTCCGCCTGTAATGAGGTGCTTCCATTCTGCTGGCCGTTCTCTTTCCGTGATTTGGGCGATGAGTGGCAGGGGAGCCAAACAGGCTGTTGCTAACAGTAATTTCAATTTTTGTATGTTCATATGCTTCTGTATATACGATATTTGCCCAGCAACGATTGTTACAAGGCAAATATAGCAGTCTTTCTTCACATAGTTAGTAAATGGATTCGGGTTTTTCCCGCGAAGCAGGTCCATACTGCGCATGATCAATTCTCTATCACTTCTAAAACATGGTGTTTTATCATATGGTTGGAAACCAGTGTATTGCCTTCTTTTGCTTTTGAAAAAGCATATAAAATAATCGAATA
>ERZ791614.1925-NODE-1925-length-9719-cov-37.727959_pt1 | contig 9719 bp, 8 predicted proteins | sample MGYA00510274_ERZ791614 | MGnify/ENA primary metagenome ERZ791614 (study PRJEB30046, sample SAMN00715221) | human gut metagenome | study: EMG produced TPA metagenomics assembly of the A metagenome-wide association study of gut microbiota in type 2...
GGCGGGTCTGGTCGAAGGAGGACAGGGTGATGGCCTCCGGGGTATCGTCGATGATGAGGTCCACGCCGGTGGCCGTTTCCAGCGCACGGATGTTGCGGCCCTCGCGGCCGATGATGCGGCCCTTCATCTCATCGCTGGGCAGCGGCACCACGCTGACGGTGGTCTCGCTGCAGTGGTCGGCTGCACAGCGGGCAATGGCCTGCCCGATGAGGTTGCGGGCCAGATTGTCGCAGTTCTCCTTCAGGTCGGTCTCATAGGCTGCCACACGGACGGCCTTTTCGTGGGTCAGTTCCTCGTCCACCTTGTGCAGCAGCACTTCGCGGGCGTCTTCCTGGCTCAGACCGGCCAGCGTTTCCAGCCGCTCCATCTCCTTGGCGCGGATGGCGTCCACCTCCGCCAGATGGGCGTCGGCTTCCTCGTTCTTCTTCTTCAGCTCTTCTTCTTTTTTCTCCAGAGCTTCGGTCTTGCGGTCCAGAGCTGTTTCCTTCTGGTCGATGCGGTTCTCCTGACGGGTGATCTCAGCGCGGCGCTGCTTGATCTCCTTGTCGGCTTCCGCCTTCTGGGCGTCCACCTCCGCTTTCAGGCGGAAGGCCTCGTCCTTTGCTTCCAGAACAGCTTCTTTTCGTTTTTGGTCTGCGGTCTTGATCGCTTCGTTCACCAGTCGGGTCGCCTCGGCTTCGGCGCTGCCGATCTGGGCCTCGGCGGTCTTTTTACGGTTGTTATAACCAATAAAATAACCCCCGCCGATGCCGGCAGCAGCTGCGATCACGGCCACGATCAAAACCAATGCGATCGTGGGCATCGTGTTCACTCTCCTTAACGTTAAAGTTCAAATTCAACGAAATGCTGGAGACGCTGCCAGGCAAGGCGTGGGCAACAAGACAAAATCAAGCTCTCAACACAAAAGAAGCCGGACTGGAACACACCACCGGAAAGACCCTTCGGGTGCGCGTTCTGCACTTCTTTTTTATTTACAAGGTTTTCATATAAAAACGGGCAGATGAAGCCCCATTGAAATTTGGTTGCGGAATACCCCTGCACACAGCGTCATGGATTCCATACTACTTCTTATATTACGAAACATTTGAAGCAATGTCAAGGGAAGCGGGCGCAATTTTGAAAATTTACTCCAGATACATCCGCCGCAGACGCATCAGGCGGGCCGGGGTCAGGCCGTATTCGGCTTCGAGGTAGGCCTCGGCGCTGCCGCATTTTTCCCGGATGGCGGAGAGCACCAGGTCCACCGATTCGGGGTGCACCCCTGCGATGCCCTGATAAAACTTCTTCTGTTCCGGGCGGGCGGCGATCTCGTCGGCATGTTCGGCCCAGATCTTTTCCAGCTCCGGACGGCGGCATTCGTTCGTCCGGACGAAATCCTGACGGATCGTCTCGTCCGAAGCGCCCAGCGCCAGCAGGATCAGCATAGCCGCCACGCCGGTGCGGTCCTTGCCGCCGGAGCAGTGGAAGAGCACCGGGGTCTCACCCACTTCCAGAGCACGGAACAGCTCCTTGTAGGCCTTGTTGCCGAAGAGCATCTGCCGGTACATGGCATCGGCCATCCGGCGGCCTTCGTCCGGCTTGCCTTCCAGCAGGCGCTCGCGGTCCTCCGGCGAGAAATCCACTTCCTTGCCGTCGTTCAGGCAGAGCCCGCAGATGCGCACCATCCGGGCACCGTCCGGCACATAATCCGGCATCTTCTCGGCCTCCTGCTCGCTGCGCAGGTCGAGGATGAGGCGCAGCCCCAGCGAATCCAGCAGCTTCCGGTCGGCGTCGCTCGTCAGCAGACCGGTGGGGATGCCCCGGTAGATCTGCCCCCAGCGGACGTGTTTGCCCTCATCGGCCGGGTAACCGCCCAGCTCCCGGAAGTTGTTCCCGCCCGCAAAGGGCAGCTGGGTTCCGGGCGTGGGGTGGGGCGCAGGCTTTTCCACCGCCGTACTGGACAGCACCGGACGGCTGTAGAACGGTTTGGCCGGGCGGCCCCGCCGGGGCGGCAGCGATGCCGTACCGCCCAGCACCTCCATCAGGTAGCTGCGCAGCAGGTCCAGATAGGCCGAGTTGTGGTCCCGCCGCTGCACCATCGAGACGCAGAGCGGCGGCATATCCTCGATGAGCACATCGCGCACCCGGTCCAGCTCCCGCCGTGCCCCCGGCTCGTACCGGGTCAGACAGGTACACAGCTGCTCCTGCACCAGATAATAGGCCTGATAGAAGCTGGGGCCGATCTCGGCGTCGGGCGCAAAGCCCGCCTTGGCGCAGGCGTCCCACAGGGGCGCAAACAGGTCCTGCCGCAGGCTGGGCAGCAGCACCCGCTGCCCCCGCAGCGCTGCCAGCGGCACCCGCTCCTTTTCCCAGAAGGGGTGGCCGCGCGGCACCAGCAGGCAGGCGGGGTCTGCCCGCAACGTGGTGCGGGCCAGCACCTGCGCCGCGCAGCCCAGGTCCATGACCAGCCCCGCGTCCAGCTCGCCCTGCTCTACTCCGTCGGCCACGGCATCGTTGTCCAGCAGGCGGAACCGCATCTCGATGTGCGGGTACTGCTGGCGGAACTTGTCCAGCTGGGTCTCCAGACCGGGCAGATAGTCCGGCACCAGCGAGACGCTGATGCCGATGCGCACCGGCTGGGCGGACTGGATCTCGGCATGGAGGGCCGCCTGCATCTGCTGGAACTGCTCCACCACCGGGGCCGCATGGCGCTGCAGACTCAGCCCCCGCTCGGTGAGCGAGAGCTTGTGATGGGCGCTGACGAACAGCGGCCCGCAGAGTTCGGCTTCCAGCGCGGTGATGCTCTGCCGCAGCGCCTGCCGCGACAAAAACAGCCGCTGGGCCGCGCGGGTGTAGTTCATCTCCTCGCACAGGACCAGAAAATAATGCAGCTGGCGGATATCCATGGGGCTCCTCCTGAAACAGTGGTTGGTACATAAAGAATACCGCCTTTTGCGCGGAATGTAAAGCCGGACGGCGAAAAAAGTGCCGAACGATTGACAGCACCCGCCCGCCGGGTGTAGACTCAGCATAGCAAACACATTTCACATCTCAGATGAAGAAAGAAGGAGTATCCTATGAAAGTGATCGCTACAGAAAAGGCCCCCGGTGCCATCGGCCCCTACTCGCAGGGCTTTCTCACCAACGGTTTTGTTTACACCTCCGGCCAGATCCCGGTGAACCCCGCCGACGGCACCATCCCCGAAGGCATCGCCGCACAGGCGGAGCAGAGCTGCAAGAACGTCGGCGCCATTCTGGAAGCCGGCGGCAGCGGCTTTGACAAGGTGATCAAGACCACCTGCTTCCTGGCCGACATCGCGGATTTTGCGGCCTTCAACGAGGTTTACGCCAAGTTCTTCACCTCCAAGCCCGCCCGCAGCTGTGTCGCCGTCAAGGACCTGCCCAAGGGCGTCCTGTGCGAGGTCGAGGCCATCGCAGAGGCGTGACCCGCCGCCCGTACCCGGTTCCGGGTGCTGCATGAAGCTGCAAAAAAGCCAGAACTGCGCTGCCGTTTGGCAGACCAGTTCTGGCTTTTGTTATTTTATGATCGGGCCGGACGCGCTGCCCTGACGTGTGGCGCGTCGGTTACTTCAAAAACTTGTGCACAGCACGGGCGACGATGCCGCCCAAGATGCCGGACACCAGGAACTCGGCCACGCCCTGCACACCGACCAGCAGGACGACGAACATGAACGGGTTGGCCGCGCCCTTGACGGACACGAGGTTCTGGACATAGTCGCAGCCGTAGAAGGCCAGCACGATGTAGCCCATGAAGAACAGGGTGTTCAGAGCCGGGGCGCACATGGCGCTGAGGATGTAGCTCCAGGTGCCGGGCTTGTCCAGCTTCTTCAGGCCGTTGAAGATGAGGCCGACGCACAGGCCCATCAGCACACGCATCCCCACGCAGAGGATGAAGGTATTGACCGGGCTGACCTGGAACAGGGCACCGGTCATGGCCGAAGCGCCGGTGATGGCGTCATAGAAGCTCACCGCGCCGAACACGCCGCCCAAGATGGCGCCCGCAGCGGGGCCCATGGTGATGGCACCCACGGCGATGGGAAGGGTCAAAAAGCTCATGTAAAGCGGGCCCATGGGCACACTGCCCAGGCCGATGGCCTTCATGACCAGCTCGATGGCGACCAGCAGTGCCAGCCGGGTGAGAGTACGAAGATCGTTGTTTTTCATTCTGTTTTCCTCCTGCTGCCGTTCCGCCCTTACGTCGGATACGGCGCAAACCTGCCCGCTCTATGCGGGATAAATTTTGTTTATACGGACTTCAGACACGCTTGTCAGGGCATTGTCCGTGGTCAGAACTTGAGTCCTGCTGACCGCCGGGCCACGGTCAGCACCTTGCTGACGGCCACAGAGGTATCCAGCATCCGGCTGCAAAGCTCCTGGTCCCCGCCCTCGATGGCGCGGGCGAACGCATGGAACTCGGCCGCCTGCCGGGGGCGGCCGCCGTTGAGGTTGTAGTGCTCTTCCTTGCCCTCATTGGGGTGGAAGGTCACACCGCCGCACCAGTTGGCGGTGGATTTCTGCAAAATATAGCCCTTCGTGCCCTGGATGACATACCGGGCCGGGGCGCCGCAGTCCTTGGCGGCGATGCTCACCGCGCGGAAGCTGTTGTACTCCATGGTCAGGATGCCGCTGGTGTCTATGCCGCGCTCGATGTTGGCGGTGTAGTGCACCTGATTCGGCTCACCGAACAGGCCCACGATGTAGCTGATGTTGTAGACGTTCAGGTCCATCAGCGCACCGCCCGCACGGGCCGGGTCAAAGGAGACCGGCGTCTCCCCGGCGCAGAAGGCATCGTACCGGCTGGAATACTGGCTGAAGTTGCACTGCACCAGCTTCACCTTGCCTACGCGGGGCAGCAGTTCGCGGATCTTGTTGTAATTTTCCAGATACTGGGTGGTCATGGCCTCGAACAGGAAGACTTTCCTGCGGCGGGCCAGGTTCGCCAGCTCCTCTGCCTGCAAGGCATTGGTGGCCATCGGCTTTTCCACGATGACGTGCTTCCCCGCCTCGATGGCCACCTTGGCATAGCGGGCGTGCTGGTTGTTCGGCACGGCCAGATAGACCACGTCCACGTCCTGTAACAACTCAAAATAGTTGGTGGTATGCTGGGGGATGCCGTACTGTTCGCACAGCTCCCCCGCCGCCTCTGCGCTGCGCTGGGTGCTGCAGATGCACTGCACTGTAAAAGGCGAGTCCGCCCCGGTCAGCCACGGCAAAAATTCCCGCACGATCATGCCCGTGCCCAGAATCCCTAATTTCATTCTCTTCTCCATCCTGTCTGTCGTCAGCCTGCTTTGGCCTCATCCTCGCGGCGCTCCCGGCGCTGCGGGTGGGGTCGGCGGGCGCGGCGGAAGTTCTGGTTCCACTTTTTGCCGCCGCCTGCGTGGTGCTGCGGCGCGTTCATCTGGTACAGCAGCGCCAGACCCTTCATCAGCAGTTCGGGGTCGTAGGTCAGCGGGTGGCGGCAGAGCGGGGTGACGTATTTGGCCAGACCGCCGGTCACGACCAGCGTTGCCGGGCGGCCCAGTTCTTCTTCGATGCGCTGGGTGATGCCGTCCAGCAGCACCGCTGTGCCCAGCACCGAGCCGGACAGCATACAGCTCTCAGTGTTCACACCGATGGCGCTCTTCGGGGAGCCGAGACGCACCTGCGGCAGCTGGGCGCAGCGCTCCCCCAGAGCCCGCAGCCCGGTGGACAGGCCAGGGCAGATAACGCCGCCCCGGAACACCCGGTCCTCATCCACCACATTGAAGGTGGTGGCCGTGCCCAGGTCCACCGTGATGACCGGCAGCGGGAACTTTGCCGCCGCATAGGCAGCATCGACCAGACGGTCCTTGCCCACGGTATGGGGGTCGGGCACGCCCATGGTCAGGCCGGTGCGGATGTCCGGCGATACGATGACCGGCTTTTTGCCGGTGTAATGGCGGGCGCACTCGGCCAGCGCCCCCGTGATCTGGGGCACAACGCTGGTCAGCACCGCGCCCTCAAAGCGCATGGGGCGCTCCGGGTGGCGGCGGTGCGAAAACACCTTTTCCATCTCGGCGCGGTACTCCGCCGCCGTGCGGGTGCGCACCGTATCCATGTGGGCCACAAAGCATACACGTCCGTCCTTGATGCCCCCCAGGGCGACGGTGGTGTTGCCTATATCAATGGCTAAGATCATATTTGGGAAACCTTTCTGAAGATACGTACAACCTCTCAGTCTGCGAAGCATTGACTGAGAGGTTCCTTTCACTCTAAGTCAAGGGTTATTTTACCGCATTTTGCCTTCCGATACAAGTGCTGCAAAAAGATTTTATTGTGCTGGCGGCAATTTTGCATTATACTAAGGGGAGCAAACCAGAGATTTGGGAGGTTTTTGGATGGATCTGAACGGAAAATGCGTCCTTTTGGGCGTCACCGGCGGCATTGCCGCCTATAAAATGGCGAATGTCGCCAGCGCACTGCGCAAGCTGGGGGCCGACGTCGAGGTCATCATGACCCGGAACGCCACCCAGTTCATCACCCCCATCACGTTCGAAACGCTCACCGGCCACAAGTGCATGGTGGACACCTTCGACCGGGATTTCAAGTTCGAGGTCACTCATATCGCACTGGCCAAAAAGGCCGACGTCATCCTCGTTGCACCGGCCACGGCCAACGTCATCGCCAAAATGGCCCACGGCATCGCCGACGACATGCTGACCACGACCGTCCTCGCGGCCAAATGCCCGAAGCTGGTCTCCCCTGCCATGAACACCGGGATGCTGGAAAACCCCATCACCCAGGACAACATCGCCACGCTGGAGCGTTACGGCTTCACCGTCATCCCGTCCGAGAGCGGTGTGCTGGCCTGCAAAGATGTAGGTAGCGGCCGCCTGCCGAAGGAGAACGTCCTCATTGAGTACATCCTCCACGCCATTGCCCGCCCGAAGGACCTGGCTGGGCTGCGCATCGCCGTGACGGCCGGCCCCACCCAGGAACCGCTGGACCCTGTGCGCTACCTGACCAACCACTCCACCGGCAAGATGGGCTATGCCGTGGCCCGCGCCGCCGCGATGCGGGGCGCAGACGTCACCCTCATCCACGGCCCCACGGCCCTGCCGCCGGTCCGGTTCACCGAGGACGTGCCCATCACCACCGCACAGGACATGTACGACGCCGTGACCAGCCGCTTTGACGCAATGGACATCCTCGTCATGGCCGCTGCCGTAGCCGACTACCGCCCCGCCACCGTCGCCGACGACAAGATCAAGAAAAAGGACGGCGACCTTTCCATCCCGGTGGAGCGCACCGCCGACATTCTCGGCACCATCGGCCCCTGGAAGACCCGGCAGTTCCTCTGCGGCTTCTCGATGGAGACCCGCGACATGCTGGAAAACTCCTCGGCCAAGCTGACCCGGAAGAACCTCGACATGGTGGTCGCCAACAACCTGAAGGTGGCCGGTGCCGGTTTCGGCGTGGACACCAACGTCGTCACCTTCATCACCCCGGACGGTGCCCGCGAACTGCCCCTCATGAGCAAATCGGACGTCGCCGACGCCATTCTGGACGAGATCCTGAAGCGGCGGAACGGGTGAACAGACGGTTCGCATCCCACAAAAAAGCTCCCCGCCGCACATTTTGTGCCCGGCAGGGAGCTTTGGTTTTATTGGTCACCGGATGCGGCGGCTTCAGTCCTTTGCCACCATCATCTTGCTGGCCTTATAGATATCGCCGCAGCCGAGGGTGATGACGAGGTCACCTTCGCGGGCATTGTCCTTGACCCACTGCGCCGCAGCTTCCAGGCTGTCCACCAGGACTGCGTTCGGGATCTGGGCGGCCAGCTTGGCGCTGGTGATGGAGGGGTCGTTCGGCTCACGGCTGCCCATGATGGGGGTCAGCACTGTGATGTCGGGGATCTTGAAGACATCCACGAAGTCGTTGAACAGCATCTTGGTCCGGCTGTATGTAAACGGCTGGTGGACAGCGATGAGGCGCTTGTAGCCCATCTCGCGGGCCGTGGTCAGGGTCGCACGGATCTCGGTGGGGTGGTGTGCGTAGTCGTCCACGACCACTGCACCGTTGCACTCACCGTACAGCTCAAAGCGGCGGCCTGCGCCCTTGAAGTTCAGAGCTGCATCAGCGCACTGCTCCACGGTCAGGCCCGCAAAGCGGCAGACGGCGCACATGGCCAGCGCGTTGTATACGTTGTGACGGCCGGGCACCGCCAGACGGATGTGGCCGGTGACCTTGCCCCACTCCTGGAGGTCGAACTCAAAGAAGCCGGGCTTGTACTCCTGCACATTGACGGCGCGGTAGTCACCGTCGTTGTCGATGCCAAAGGTGCGGACGCGGCGGTCCAGGGTGTACATGACATCCATGGTGTTCTTATCGTCGGCGTTGGCGAAGATCATGAACTGGGTCATCAGGGCGAAGCGCTTGAACGCGAACTTCAGCTCGCCCATGCTGCCGTAGTAGTCCAGATGGTCGTTGTCGATGTTCAGCACGACTGACAGATACGGGGTCAGCTTGAGGAAGGTCTCGGAATACTCGCAGGCCTCGATGACGATGTCGTCGCCCTTGCCGGCCTTGCCGTAGCCGCCGATGAGGGGCAGCTTGCCGCCGATGACGGCAGAGGGGTCGCGGCCTGCCAGCTCCAGCGCCGTGGTGATCATGGACGTGGTGGTCGTCTTGCCGTGGGTGCCGGAAACGCAGATGCTGTCCTTATACAGGCGGCTGACGTAGCCCAGCAGGACGCTGCGCTCCACGGTGGGGATGCCGTAGGAAGCCGCCGCATTCAGCTCCACATTGTCCTTCGAGATGGCAGCCGAGTAGACCACGAGGTCGGTGCCAATGACGTTGTCGGCACTGTGGCCCAGCGAGACCTTGACGCCCATCTCCCGCTCGTACTGGATGATGCTTCCGTCCAGCACATCGCTGCCGGAGATCACATAGCCCTTGGCGTTGAGGATCTGGATCAGCGGATACATGCCGCTGCCGCCGCAGCCAATGAAGTGGATCTTCTTCACATGATCAAGCAGATGCTTGGTATAGTCGGTAACAAACATAGTAAGGCAACCTCCAAATAAACATAAAACGGCCGCAGCGCAGACCGATCTCATTCTGATCCATCGTGTGGTACTACTTATTATATAATTTTTGGCGGACAAAATAAACAGTTCCGAGCGAATTTTCGGAAAGAACCATAAAAAACCGGTTTATTTTGTGACAACTGTACACAAATGCCAGCCTTTTTCCGCCAGAATCCGCTTTGCCGCCAAATATTCGCACCGCGCAAAAGCACCCCACCGGCAGCAGGCGCTGCGGATGGGGTGCTGTTTGCTGTTACGGGTGGATGGAGGTGCGGACGAGAGCGCGCTTCAGGCGGGCCTGAGCCAGCTCATAGTCGCGCTTGTCCAGATTCTTCTGTGCCAGAAGCTCTTCGGCGCGCTTTTTGGAGGCCTCGGCGCGGGCCTGGTCGATCTCCTCGGCCCACTCCCAGGTGGTGGCGACCAGCCGGACAGTTCCGTCCAGCACGGTGAGCATCCCGCCCATGCAGGCAGCACGGCGGCGCTGGCCCTCCGCGTCCACGATGTGGGCCTCGCCCATGCCCAGCGCGGTGCAGTAGTCGCCGTGCTTGGCCAGAATGGCAAGGTCACCGTCGATGGCGCGGCAGACCACCCGCTCGGCCTGCCCGTCAAAGGCACAGCCGTCCGGCGTGACCACCGTCAGATGAAAGGTCGTCATGGTTTACCCTTTCT
>ERZ791614.1927-NODE-1927-length-9702-cov-2.436198_pt1 | contig 9702 bp, 10 predicted proteins | sample MGYA00510274_ERZ791614 | MGnify/ENA primary metagenome ERZ791614 (study PRJEB30046, sample SAMN00715221) | human gut metagenome | study: EMG produced TPA metagenomics assembly of the A metagenome-wide association study of gut microbiota in type 2...
CAGTCAGCGGGGAAGATGCCATCAGCATTGCGGAAATGCCGATCGCCATAGCACGAATCACTTTTTCGTTCTTACTGTTTTTTCTCATATGATTTTTCCTCTCCATTCTATTTTTCAACAATATGTTCGAATAAATACTGCAACACTTCCGGCGTGAATTTTTTCGCCGAAATAGCTACTTTGAAGCTTCCGTCTTCCAGTGCTTCCTGCCTGGTGACATCCGCATATCCGCTACGATTATGATGTCTTTCCCCTTAAGATCAGGAGATCCGGCCGGCATCGTAAAAGCTATGCCCAGTGGGCTGACATTGCATGTTTCGACAAAAATGCTCTCTCCCGAATCACATACTACGATAACGCTCTTAGCCTGATAGCCAACACGGTCGATCCGTCTTCGTTCTTCCATGTCCCCTTTTGCTCCTTTCTTCCAGAGATGCCTGTTAAAACGCCCCTTTTATTCTGTCTTATCTATTAAGACTCTCCGTCTCAGAAAAAAGGTTCAGAAAAACAGAAATATTTTTCTTTTTTTTTACATTTTTTTCAAAACATTGTATTCTTAGCATTTTTCCCATCCCTTTTCCTTACACTCACCTCCATGGCCAGCAGATCCGCAAGCAGGATCATCCCTCCCAGCACCGCCGCCAACGGTTCTCTCCACCATCCATATCCAAACAATACCACGGCACCGGTCATTCCTACCCAGTTCACCCGGGTTCCATGCATCTTCATTCCACCTCTTCTGCCTCTCTTTCTAATACGCATCCGCATGCTTTAACAACACTGTCACCGTCTTGCACAAAATCCGGATATCCTCCATCAGTGACCAGTTATCAATATATTCCACATCCAGCTCCACGATCTTTTCGAAATCCGTCACCAGACTCCTGCCGTTCACCTGCCACATGCCCGTCAAGCCCGGCTTGATACTGATCCGCCGCCACTGCCTTGTGCCGTATTTCTCCACCTCGTCCGGGGTCGGCGGTCTCGTTCCCACCAGACTCATGGAACCTCCCAACACATTAAAAAACTGTGGCAGCTCATCAATGCTTAAATTCCGCAGGATCCTGCCCACCCGGGTGATCCGGGGATCCTCCCGGATCTTGAACATTACGCCCCCGGCGATCTCATTTTGCGACAGCAGCTCTGACTTTCTCTCTTCCGCATCCACATACATGCTGCGGAATTTATAGATCTGAAATGTCCTGCCGTTTTTCCCGACCCGGATCTGCCGGAAGATCACAGGACCGGGGGAATCCAGCTTAATGGCCAGCGCCGCCAATAACATCACCGGAGAAAACAAAACGATCCCTGCCAGGCCTCCTGCCACATCCATGATCCGTTTTATCACCTGTTCTCCGGTATTCAACGTCACCGTATGGTAGGTGATGACCGGATAGGTTCCCACACAGCTTACATAGCTGTCGGCTCTGCGCCTCTTATAGAAATCCACCACCATCCGTACCGTCACCCCCATATCAATGCACAGATCCACATATTTCTGCATGGAAAAAAGCTGTTCCTCGCGCTTTTGCAGAATATAGATCTGATCCAGATGGTACCGGCGGATCAGCATTTCCAGATCTTCCAGACTTCCCAGATATTCTCCTGCATCTCCTTCTGAAATCTGTGCCAGTTCCTGTGCCGATGCCGCAATATACCCCACAAGCTCCAAGGGGATGCTGGTATTCTTCAAAAAATACCGAAACTTGTTGTACTGCGCCCTTCTTCCCACAAATGCGGTACGCGGCACTTCCCCGCGATTTCTTTCCATGTCTCTGCAGCATCTGCCGTGTCGCAGCAACGGTACGCTTTCCAGACTGTACGCCAGGATCAGAAACAGAAAATATCCCCTCTGATCCTCTGTAATGTATGGCAGCAGGACCACGGTTGCCGCTGTTGCCACCAGAAACGATCCTGTTCTGCGCCGCTGTATCCTGTCCGGATAACCGAACAGGGTCACATTATACAGATATTGCTCTTCCTTTCCCAATACATAAAGCAGCACGAATATCGCTGCCAGTCCTGTCATACCCCCAAGTGTCCGAAGGCTCCATGCTCTTCCCATAAATAACACAGCCACTCCATAAGCCACCAGAAGCCGCAGCATATCCTTTACTATGTGTCCGATATCCTTATTTGCACTCGTATTTGACCGATTCATTTTTCTCCCCCTTCTCGTGTCACTTTTTCATCCGGTCTGTCGTTTTCCGCTGTCCTTTGTCTCTCTCTGTCGACCTTCCTTTGGTGACAATCGTTTTTCCCCCATGCTAAAATAGCACCAGCAAAGGAGGTAAGATAATACTATGTTCAAGCTTGTGCTGATCGATGATGATGCCGAAGTGCTGGCGATCAATCAGAAATATCTCACCGGTGCGGGATTCACCGTGTATACTGCCATCTCCCCCCGGGAAGGCGTCTTATCCATTCGAAAGAATCTTCCGGATTGTATCTTACTGGATGTTATGCTGCCCGAAGCCGACGGTTACCGGGTGTGCCGTTACATCCGCTCTTTTTCCTCTGTGCCGATCCTGTTTCTCACTGCCAGAAGTTCCGAGGAAGATGTGATCCGGGGACTTACCTGCGGCGGGGACGATTATCTGGTCAAACCCTACAGTCTCCGGGAGCTGAAAGCCCGGGTGGACCTCCTGATCCGCAGACGCAGACAACTGGCGCAGGCTTCCTCCGATCTGGTACTGACGATCGGAAATCTTTCCATCGACAGGGTAGCCCACAAGGCCTTCTACCGGGAACAGGATCTGTGTCTCGCCAACCGGGAATATGAAGTCCTGCTGTATCTGGCAGAACACCCGGACCGGGACATCACCTTTGAGGAACTGGGCACGGCTCTCTTCGGTGTCTACCGGGAAAGTGACAGACGCAGCGTTATGGTCAATGTCAGCCGTCTCCGCAAACGTTTTGAGGGCAATTACGAATTGGAGAACCGCATCGAAACCGTCTGGTCCAAAGGGTATCGTTTTCTGAAAGGAGGTATCTGACCATGGCACAAAATTCCCGCCCCGCTTTCCGTTCTCCCTCTCTCGAACAGGAGACCGTGGAAGAACTGTCCCGCAGGCTGCTGGAAATCACCGCGCAGCTAAATGCCAGCAATCGCTCCCTGCAGCACCTGCAACAGGAACGTACGGAAATGCTGGCCAATCTCTCCCATGATCTGCGGGCTCCCCTCACTGCCATCCGCAGTGCCGTGGATTATCTTACTTCCGGACAGTCTCTGTCTGCACAGGATATCGAAGGTGCCCTCACCCTGATCGATCACCGGACTGCGACACTGGAACATCTGATCCGGGATATGTATGAGTTGTTCACTCTGGAGGATCCTTCCCACGCCTTTTCCTTTCAGGAACTGGATGCCCCGGCCTTTCTGGAAGAATATTTCTATACCGCACTTCCGGACAGCCACTATGCCGGTCATCTTCTCTGTTTATCTGTACCGCAGGATCTCCATGCCACCCTTTTTGCAGATTCCGGAAAACTGGTACGGATTCTGGACAATCTGCTCGGCAATGCCGCAAAATATGCTCCCGCCGGAACGAAAATCACTCTGTCTGCCGCGCCTTCCGCTGACCTTACTTCTCTCCGGATCTCCGTGACCGATGAGGGGCCCGGCATTCCGCCGGAGGACCTCGAGCGGATCTTTAACCGCACCTACACCGTCTCCTCCGCCAGAACTCCCGGTTCTGCCACCGGCAGTGGTCTGGGACTGGCCATTGTAAAGACGATCACAGAACGTCACGGCGGAACCGTGTCCTGCGAAAATGCCCCCGGTGCAGGCAGTATCTTTTCTGTGACACTTCCTGCAAAATTCTTACAATCATGATACATTTCTTTACTTCCGCCCCTGTGTTCCCTATGCTGTAGTCACACAGGGACTTTCCCCGTGTACATCTCTGCATAAGGCAGACGGAAAGGAGAATTCTTATGAAGCATTGGACACAACCTGAACTGATGGAACTGAAGGTATCCGAGACCGCCTGTGGATGGTTTCCCTGGTACCCCGGACATCCCGGCGGAGGAGGACATCATCCCGGACACCATCCCGGTGGCGGCGACTGTCAGCCCCCGCAGCCTTCTGAGGAACCGGAAGAGTTCTTAAGCTGACACGACGTTTCGCAGTGCGTGTACTTCCGCTGCCACCTCGGCAGTGGAATCACCTGCTGCCGGTCTCCTTATCCAAAAGACCGGTATCTGCTCCGCTATTTTCAGGCAGTTCTGCCAGATTTCCATTCCCGGATCCTGTTTTTTCCACAGATGTCTTAAGAACAGATTGTCTTTATACACGATCATGCTGTCGGGGCCTGTGATTTTTTCTGCTTTTATCTTCCCGGACTTATCTTCCGCCTCTTTTTTCCATCGGATTCCCAGAAAAACAAATCGTTCCAGTCTGGCCTTTTCCCTTTGAAATACCCCGGTACAGGGCACCAGAAATTTGTCCTTTTTTTCATCAATATACAAAAGTTCTTCCGGGGGATATCCCTGCCTCAGCACCACATCCCTGCACAGCTTCATATAAGGAAAAGCCGGATACACCCACACCCCTTCTTTTCCGGAAATGTCCACCACTGCCATATCGTCTGCCAGAAAACGATACCCCCGTTTCAGCAGTTCTGCCGTCAGTGTGGACTTGCCCGCGCCACTCTCTCCGGCGATCAGGATCGCACCACCTTCCGGAGTTGCCAGCGCACTGCAATGTATGGGAAGTTTTCCCTGCTGAAGGCTGAGCATTGCTATTCCAAAGCCCAGCAGATAGGTTCGTACCGCTCCGGGATCTCCTCCCTTCCGGATGTGATACCGGATCACCTGTCCCCGCTCCACACTCATGGCCAGCGTACGATTACACAACCAGCCTTTTTCTGTACCCAAAAAACTTCCGCAGACGCAGTCTCCGTGTTCTTTCCGAAACTGTGCTTCCTCCTCTTCGTCCATCGCCCGGATCCGGACCTTTTCCAGTCCGAAGTCCCTGTCATCCTCCGGTAAACGTACCGGATCCAGCTGTACAAAGTCCAGATCCGCTGTTACCCTCATGCCGTACAGATAGTAGTGGTACTGCATTCTTCCGTCACACTCCCTTCCCGGATGCAAAGTTCTCTGTCACAATATTTTAAAACACCCTTCCTGTGGGTGATAAGCAGGCAGGTGGGTCTCGGTTCTAATGCCCGGAGCCCCTGCAATACAGCGACCTCCGTAGCTTCATCCAGCGCCGAGGTGGCCTCATCCAGGATCAGAAACGGTGCTCTCCGCAAAAAGGCTCTGGCAATGGCGATCCGCTGCGCCTGTCCTTCCGACAGGCCATGCCCTCTTTCCCCGATGACGGTATCCAGCCCCTCCGGCAGTGACCGGACAAAATTTTCTCCGGAAGCCAGTTTCAGGGCCGCCCACAATTCTTCCTCCGAAGCATCTTCTCTGCCCATCTGCAGATTTTCTCTCACGGTTCCGCTGAACAGAGTATTCCCCTGGGGGACATAGGCAATAAACTTCCGGACGAAAGCTCCGGTCTCCTGCCTCTGTCCGCTGCCATTGTAGAAATCCACCGTTCCCGCTCCCGTTTCCAGAAAGGCCATCAGAATGCGGATCAGTGTTGTCTTGCCGATACCGGACTCTCCTACAATGGCGACAAATTCTCCCGGACAGATCTTCAGATTCACCCGTTTCAGCACCGGTTCCCTGGTATATCCGAAGCATACATTTCGAAGCTCCACTCCGATCTCCCATCCACGGATCTCTCCGGCTGCCCTTTGCTCCCCGGGAATTCTCTGTAACTCCATGATCCTCCCGGCGGAAGTCAACAGGGCAATGATCCGGGGAATCTGCTGGGCCAGTCCCAGGATCGGCGCCTGTACCCGGTTCACCAGTGTCAGAAATACCGACATAGTACCGTAGGTGATCTGTTGTCTCGACAGCTGCCATGCCCCGTAGGAAAATGCTGTCAGATATCCTCCCTGAAAAGCCAGTGACATCACCGTGGAACTGGCGGTTCCCAGTCCGGTCTTGCGGTATACCCAGTAGAACCGTTCCTCCCGTAGCTTTGTCAGGCGCTCCACCGCCCGGTCCTCTCCGGTAAAAGCCTTTACGATCAGAAGGTTGGCCAGACTTTCCTGCAAAAAGGAACGGTATTCCGACTCACTCTCCTGCACTTTCCGCTGTAACCGTTTCAGGCGTTTTCCCAGCCACCAGGAGCACAGGGCTGCCACCGGTGCCACCAGCAGGGCAAACACCGCAAGGAGCGGGGAATAATAAAACAACATACAAAACACCAGTACCAACTCGATCCCCAGCTGTAAGATATTGGGGATCGTCCCCACAATACCGTCCGCCACATTTCCCGCATCGCTGGTCAGTCTTGTCATGAGATCACCGGTATGATAGGCCGTCACTTCCCGCCAGTCAGAATGCAGGATCTTCTCATAGATCTGCCGTCGGATCCCGAAGGAAAACCGCTCCGTTACCAGTGCAGTAAGCAGTGTCGACAACACCGAGATTCCCTGCATTCCCAATAACAGCAGCACATAACCCGTAAGCAGCCGTCCGAAACCGCTTCCCACTGTGGCATGATCAATGATCTCCTTGGTGATCTGCACCATGGCCAGCGAGGCAAAAGTCTCCAACAGCCCAAACAATAACAGCAGACCAATCCTGCCCGCATAGGGAGCGGTATATTGCCACAACCAGGAAATATAATCTCTTCCTCTTATTTTTCCCATATGTGTCTACACCTCTTCCAGGATCCCCGCCTGTTCCAGTTTGTCCAGAAATGCCAGCACCTCTTTTTCACACACCTCTTCCATCACTTCATATTCTTCCATCAGTTTATGTAAGATAGCCTCCACCGTTATGCCGTCTTCGCCTTCCTGCCCGTCCAGCATATCCCAGATGTCGTTTCCCACACCTTTGATGCAGAAATATTTCCCCTGTTCGAAATCCACCATGACCTTTTCTCCCGCCAGGTCCGTCACATTCCTTTTCGCTTTCATTCGGATTTTTGCCGTTTTGTCCATTTTCTGTTCTCCCTTCTTTTACACGCTCTGTCTCCGTCTGTTAATCGGGCAGGCGGACTCATCATATACACCAAAAAAGCCCATGTAACCATGAGCTTCCCTGATCCATTCTGGCTTTTTCCTCTCATACAGTCCAAAAACTACTGTACGTCTACGGTAGGTTCTCCGGAATTGCCGGAAGAAGGACCGTAAGTGGGGATAGTATACTTACCGTCATCGGACTGGTAAACGCCGTCCTCGATCAGACCTCCCTTAGGGCTGTAAGCCGTTGCTCTTACGTTCAGTTCCTCCATTTCGGGCTGACTCCATGCTTTCATTTTCCATTCCTCCTTATTACATTTTTATGATTTCTTACATTTCTGATTATAATAATTTCCCTGTAAAAATACCCTCTTTCTAACAAAACTGTAAGATTTTCGTTACGACCTCGTGGAGTGTATCCTTGTCCGACTGCCTGATCACTTCATAGATTCCGGCCTGCCCTGCGATCCGGACCAACTGTTCCATCAAAGGATACGGAATCCCGGTACTGTACCGGTAGGTATCCGCCAGATACAACTGGCTGCTCAAAGTCTCCAGTGCTTTCTGCCCGGTGAGCTTTTGGATACTCACTGCCTCTTCCCCGGTATTCTGCACCGCATCCTGCCACCCGGCCACAGCATCCTTTCGCAGCAAAAAAATCTTCCCGAGGAGCGCCGCCTCTTTCCGATAGCAATCCTGTCTGCGCCAGGCATATTTGTCCCTCTCTTCGTCAATATAGATCAGTTCTTCCAGCGGCTTCCCGCATTTCAGCACCATATCACGACAAAGCTTCTGCTGCGGGTAGGAAGGCTCCGCCAGCATCCCCATAGTTCCCGGATGCACCCTCACTGTGTCATCCGCCAGAAATCCAAGCTTTCTTTGCAACAATTCCATGGCCACCGTAGACTTTCCGGCCCCGCTCTCCCCACAGAGTAAAATGGCCTGTTCCCCGGTATACAATGCACTTCCGTGAAAAAAGGGTTCCCCCCTCTGCAGACAGACCAGTGCCATCCCGGCACTGAGCAACAGGGAAGTGATCACAAGCAGTTGCGGTTCCTCCGAAAGCTCAACGGTGATCCTACTGCCCCCTTCCACATAGACCTGTGTTCCGTCCCGGATGCGGAACCAGGCCGATACAAAGCCGTTTGTCCAGGTCCCGTAGCCCTTCTGTCCCGCTTCCAACAGGAAATCCGGCATCCTTCCGAATACAATTTTTACCTCTGCCTCTCCCGCCGTCTCCGGTACTGCCTCCGAAAAGGGGATCTGCGACTGCACCCGCAGTCCGTAGATTCTGTAAAAATATTCCATCATACCTCAAACCTTCTCCGATATTCCTGTGCCAGGCCCACATAAAAGCCACGCACCATGTCTGCTTTTGAGTGCCCGTTTTCCCCGGACATCGTCTCACCCGGAATCCCCGACAGTTCCTCACAGATCCGTTCCCACTGCAAGGCGAGCAGTTCCCCGCTTCCCACGCCCTGTCTTCCCTTGTGGAATTCATCCGCCAGAATCTCTTCCGGGATCTTCCCCTGTAAATACTGCCGGACCAGGCGTCTCTCCTGCCCGGCATGGGTGAACTGTTCCGCCGGGAGACTTAGCACCAGTGCGATCAGCCGCTTGTCTCTGGTGGGATCTCTGGGCACCACTCCGGTGGCCAGAGACAGCTTTACTTCATATTCTCCGATCTGCCGCAAGGCACTTTTGTCATACATATACCGGGACACCGCTTCATGATCCCCACCGGCTTCCGCCGTGAGAAGATCCACTTGCGGCTCCTGCGGTATTTTCTGCTGTAGACATTGATCTCCCGCACCAGTTCTTTGATTCTTCCCTGATGTAGCAGTGTCAGGAACAGGCTTCGAAAATCCCCATAGGATATGGTAATATTTCCGTACTGTCCCGACAGCAGGATCCCACAGTCTTTCTGAGCTGCCAGACGATAACTTTCATACATCCAGGGCAGATTCAGTACCGCTTTACAGGGAACTTCCAGAACTTCCCGCAGCCTCCAGTTCTCCGCCAGCAGATCTCCCCGGTTGGTCACCAGATACTCCGGTTCCAGATTCCCGTGAAATCTCCGCACCAGTTCCACACTGCTTCTCTCATCCTCCACAGCATACTGTCCCGGGATCCGTGCTCTTTCCTTCTCCCCCGGCACCGCAGTAAAGGAATACAGTTTCTTTCCTCTGGCGGCAAGGTAAGGTGCTGCATAAGCCGCCACCGCATTGGAGTCCAGCCCGCCGCTTAACAGAATTCCTGTTTCTTTTCCACCCCGGCCTTCCCGGATCACATCCTCCACGCAGTGCCGGAACACCGTAGTCACAAGCTCCCGGTACCCTGCTTCCGTCTTCCCCCGCAGGATCCTCCTTCCCGCAAAGGGATCCCAGTAATCCCTTCTGTGCACCCCTTCTTCAGTAAATACCACAATTTCTCCCGGAGCCAGTCGCAGGATCCCCGCATAGGGTGTCTCTCTGGGTTCCGACACCGCCCGCAGATCCCGGATGGTATAGAACCGGTCAAACCAGCCCGTATTTTCCTTCCAGTTCTCCCGTTCGCAGGTGATCCCCGCAAGCAGCGTGGAAAAATAGACCCTTTTTTCCTCCTGAAAATAATAGACCGAACGGTTTCCCACCGCATCATTGAACAAAGTCAGGGTCCGCTTCCCCGGCTC
>ERZ791614.1931-NODE-1931-length-9687-cov-2.818106_pt1 | contig 9687 bp, 7 predicted proteins | sample MGYA00510274_ERZ791614 | MGnify/ENA primary metagenome ERZ791614 (study PRJEB30046, sample SAMN00715221) | human gut metagenome | study: EMG produced TPA metagenomics assembly of the A metagenome-wide association study of gut microbiota in type 2...
CCCCCGGTTCACCCTGCAGCCGCTGGTGGAAAATGCCCTCTACCACGGCATCAAAAATAAGCGCGGCGGCGGATGCATTGTGATCCGCGGCTATGAGGATCGGAACGGGCTTGTCTTTGAGGTGGAGGACGATGGGATTGGCATGGATGAGGTGGAACTTGCCGCCGTGCGCGCCAAGCTGACCCTGGAGCCGGAAGAGGAACTTGCCCCGATCGGCAGCGGCGGATTTGGGCTACATAATGTGGTGCAGCGGATTCAGATGTATTATGGCGATCAGGCTGAGATCCTGGTTGAATCTGAAAAGAATATCGGCACCTGCTTTAAGGTTTATTTGGGAAATCAAAAAAAATCATAACTTTTTCAAAAAAAATTGTATTTTTTTAAGGGTACACCTGGAAAAACACAGAAAACGACAAACATCTCAAAAAAATAATATACCTTTTTCCAAAGATGCCCCGTATCCATGATGCGGGGTGCTTTGTTATAATAAATACGCAAAAACAAATATATTGGGTCTTATAAGGAGGAAACAGTATGAGAAAAAGATTAGTGTCCGCAGCTTTAGCAGCAGCAATGGCGTTATCCATGACCGCTTGTACAAGCAATCCGGCTGAGAAAGAGACGGAGGCAGCAGCTCCGGCTGATACAGAGGCAGCAGAAGAGGGCGAAGAGAAAGAAGCGGCAGCAGACGGCGATCTGATTACCGTAGGTTATGCACAGGTTGGTGCTGAGTCTGACTGGAGAACAGCCAACACCGAATCTTTCAAATCTACATTTACTGAGGAAAATGGTTACAAACTGATTTTCGACGATGCACAGCAGAAACAGGAAAATCAGATTAAGGCAATCCGTTCTTTCATCCAGCAGGGTGTTGACTACATCGTAGTTGCTCCGGTTGTTGAGACTGGCTGGGAGACCGTTCTGGAAGAAGCAAAAGAGGCTGGTATCCCGGTTATCCTTTCTGACCGTCAGATGCAGCTTTCTGATGACAGCCTGTATGAGGCATGGGTAGGCGGAAACTTCGTAAAAGAAGGCGAGACCTGCGGCGACTGGCTGGCTAAATATTTAGAGGATCAGGGACGCGGCGACGAAGAGATCAACATGGTTACCATTCAGGGTACCATCGGTGCATCCGCACAGGTTGGCCGTACGGAAGGTATGGACAACAAGCTGAAAGAGCACTCCAACTGGAAGATGCTTGACAGACAGTCTGGTGAGTTCACCCAGGCAAAAGGACAGGAAGTTATGGAGTCCTTCTTAAAGAGCTATGATGACATCGACGTTGTTATCTGTGAGAATGATAACGAGGCATTTGGTGCCATCGATGCTATCAAGGCAGCAGGCAAGACCTGTGGTCCGGACGGCGACATCATCGTTGTAAGTTTTGACTCCGTAAAGGCAGCTTTCGAGTCCATGATCGCTGGCGACTTAAACGCAACCTTCGAGTGCAACCCGCTTCATGGACCGCGTGTAGCTGAGATCATCCAGAAACTGGAAAAAGGCGAAGAGGTTGAGAAGATTCAGTACGTAGACGAAGCATACTTCGATACAAGCATGGATCTGGAAGAAATCTTAAAGACAAGAGCTTACTAATTCGCTATTGAATGGTATTTTTAAATGTTAATAATCGGACAGGCAATCGCTTTTGACCGTAAGTGAATGAGTGTCAGACCGGAGGTTTCGGCGGACGGCAGGCACTTGGCAATCAGGAGGCGCGGGGCTGGAGGCTTAGGTTTCCGTCCCTGCGCTTTCTTTTTCAAAAAATAAGGAGGCAAAGCTTTTATGGAAAAGGATTCCGTTCTTGAGATGAGGCATATTTATAAGACATTCCCGGGTGTAAAAGCTCTGCAGAATGTGGATTTTACCTTAAAAAAAGGCGAAATTCATGCCCTGATGGGGGAAAATGGCGCAGGAAAATCCACGCTGATCAAAGTCCTGACGGGTGTAGAGGAGTTTGAAACAGGGGAAATCATGATAGACGGCTGCGATCATGCGATCATCAACCGCAGCCCGCAGGAGGCACAGAACCGGGGCATCAGCACCGTGTATCAGGAAGTCAATCTCTGTCCGAACCTGACGGTTGCAGAGAATCTGTTTATCGGACGCGAACCGCGAAAAGGCGGATTGATTGACTGGAAAACAATGAATAAAAAGGCCAGCAAACTGCTGCAGGACCTTGACATACATGCAGATGTAACACAGACGATCGACAATTATTCGATTGCAATTCAGCAGATGATAGCGATCGCCCGTGCAGTCGATATGTCGGCAAAGGTATTGATTCTTGATGAGCCGACCTCCTCCCTCGATGATGGAGAGGTAGAAAAGCTCTTTAATCTGATGCGCCGCCTGAAATCCGAAGGCGTCGGCATCATATTCGTTACACATTTCCTGGAGCAGGTGTATGCAGTCTGCGATAAGATCACCGTTCTTCGGAATGGGCAGTTGGTAGGACAATTTACGACGGCGGAGCTTCCGAGAGTCCAGCTGGTTGCCAAGATGATGGGAAAGGATTTCGATGATCTGGCAGCGATCAAGGATTCCAAGAGTGAGGAGAAACACGGCGAAGCGGACATCGTCATCAAGGCGGTGGAACTCGGAAAGAAAGGATACATAAAGCCGTTTGATCTGGTGATTCACAAGGGTGAAGTCGTCGGATTTACCGGGCTTCTGGGTTCGGGACGTTCTGAAACGGTCCGTGTTCTCTATGGAGCGGAAAAGCCGGATGAGGGCGAGCTGAGCGTCAAGGGAAGACCGATCGCGGCGCGCCACCCGCTGATTTCGATGAATGCCGGCATGGCATATCTGCCGGAGGATCGGAAAAACGAGGGTATCATCTCGGATCTATCCGTGCGTGAGAACCTGATCATGGCACTTCAGGCAAAACGCGGTATGTTCCACCTGCTCAGCCGCAAGCAGCAGGAAGAATTTACCGATAAATACATTGATATGCTGCAGATTAAGACCGCCAGCCGTGAGACACCGATCAAATCACTCTCCGGCGGCAACCAGCAGAAGGTAATCATCGGACGCTGGCTTCTGCCCAACCCGGATTTCCTGATTCTGGACGAGCCGACCCGTGGCATCGACGTCGGAACCAAGACAGAGATTCAGAAACTGGTCGTAAAACTGGCAGAACAGGGCATGGCAGTCGTGTTTATTTCTTCCGAGATCGAGGAGATGCTCCGTACCTGCGATCGCATGGTCGTTATGCGTGATGGTGCAAAGGTAGGAGAACTTTCCGAGGATGAGATGAACCAGTCCAACATCATGTCAACCATTGCAGGAGGACAGTAGCTATGAAAAATATGACGTTCAAAAAAATTACCTCGCAGAGGCTGTTTCTCCCGATTTTCTGCCTTGCGCTGGTATTGCTGGTAAATATCGTCACGACGCCGAACTTCTTCGCGATCGAGGTGCGGAACGGCGTTCTCTACGGATACTTAATCGATATCATCAACCGTGCGTCAGAGCTGGTGATTCTGGCAGTCGGCATGACGCTTGTCGTATCGTCCTCCGCTGGAACGGATATTTCCGTCGGTGCGATCATGGCGGTCAGTGCGGCAGTCTGCTGCAACATCTTAACCGGCGGCGAGCGCGCAGCAACTGCATATGCCAATCCGCTGATTCTTGGCTTCCTGGCAGCGCTCATCGTCGGCGCGGCGATTGGCTGCTTCAACGGTTCTGGTTGCAAAGTTAAACATCCAGCCGATGGTAGCGACTCTTATCATGTTTACCGCCGGGCGCGGTATCGCCCAGCTGATCACGGATGGACAGATCACATACGTGCGCGTGGACAGCTACCGTACCCTGGGCGCTTCCCTTCCGGGATTCCCGGTTCCGACCCCGTTTATCGTGGCGGTCGTCGTTGTGGCGCTGACTTCATTACTCTTGAAGAAAACGGCACTGGGTATGTACATCCAGTCGGTCGGTATCAATAAACGGGCGTCCCAGCTTGTCGGCATCAAGTCGGTTATGATTATTTTCCTCACCTACGCGTACTGTGGACTCTGTTCCGGTCTTTCCGGTCTGATTGCTTCCAGCCGTATCTACTCGGCGGATGCGAATAACATCGGTCTTAATATGGAACTGGATGCGATCCTGGCAGTTGCCATCGGCGGAAACTCCCTCGGCGGAGGTAAATTCTCGCTGGCAGGTTCCGTCATCGGCGCGTATACAATTCAGGCGCTGACGACCACCCTGTATGCGATGCACGTATCCTCGGATCAGGTTCCGGTTTACAAGGCGATCGTGGTTGTCATCATCGTAGCACTCCAGTCTCCGGGATTTGCTAGATGGAGAAAATCCCTGGCACAGAAAAAAGAACTGAGCGCGGCAGGAAAGGAGGCGGCATAAATCATGAAAGAAAAGAAGAAATTAAATCAGAACACGTTCCTGCTTCTTGTCACGATCCTGCTGTTCTTCGTGATGTACGCGATCGGCTGCGTGCTCTTTAATGCACAGGGCTTTGCCAAGACACAGAACTTCTTAAACCTCTTTATTTCCAATGCGGGTCTGATTGTCATCGGTATCGGCATGACGATCGTCATGATCACCGGCGGTATCGATATCAGCGTCGGTTCCTTCGTGGCGATGGGCTGTATGATGCTGGCATGGATGATGGAAAAAGGCGGTATCGGTGCGGTTCCGGCGGTTCTCATCGTGCTGGTGACCGGGATTGTCTTTGGTCTGGTACAGGGATTCCTGGTTGCCTACATGGATATCCAGCCATTCATTGTTACCCTGGCGGGTATGTTCTTTGCCCGCGGCATGACTGCGATCATTTCCAAGGACATGATCAGTATTACGAATGAAACTTTCATGGCATGGGCGAAGATGAAACTTTATATTCCGTTCGGCGGCTATCTCAACAAAAAAGGCATGATGATTTATCCATATATCTATCCGACGGTTGTGATTGCGCTGGTTCTTCTGGTTCTGGCATTTATCATGCTGAAATATACGAAATTTGGACGCAGCATTTATGCGATCGGCGGCAACGAGCAGTCAGCGCTGATGATGGGCTTGAATGTGCGCCGGGTAAAACTGAAAGCCTATATCCTGGACGGTTTCCTTTGCGGCGTCGGCAGTGTCCTTTTCTGTCTGAATACGCTGGGCGGCTTCGTTGAGCAGGCAAAGGGCTTCGAGATGGATGCGATAGCTTCCTCTGTTATCGGCGGCACGCTCTTGACCGGCGGCGTCGGTAATGTATTCGGAACCCTGTTTGGCGTCCTCATCAAGGCGACGATCGAGGCATTTATCACTTTCCAGGGAACACTTTCTTCCTGGTGGACCCGTATCACGATCGCGGCGCTTTTATGCTTCTTCATCGTGCTTCAGTCGATCCTTGCGATGGTAAAGAAGAAAAAGTAGAAATTCTCTTCCGGAGACAGACAAACCGGCATGAATGTCTGGTATGACAGCATCAAGATAGAACAGTCAAAATGACGGGAAATATCCATGCAAAGAGAGAGAAGACATCTGAAAAAAGTACAGTACATATCAGAAACAATATAAAGTTGTATTCCCCTGATTCGGCATAATTCGAGAGGGAATCAGCGAACCTATACATGATGCATAAATATTTAGCGAAAATAGCCGCTTTAATTTATGCATCATTTGTATCTTTGATAAAAGAATGTCAAAATCGGACGTGAAATTTATAACAATCTACAAAATAAAATACAACTTTATGAAAAAATGCTCTTGTATTTACTTGCACAATTTGTCCTGGGTTGCTATAATAAAATTACTAAAAGTTGTGAAAAGCAACAAAGCAGTGCGGCTGGGGTGCCGCTTGCAAAGAAAATTTTATGGGAGGTAGTTAGAATGAAAAAAATGTTCAAACGTGCCGCTGCATCCATGACAGCAGCAGCGATGGCAGTGAGCATGACCGCATGCGGCGGCTCTGGAGCAGCAAATGCGACACAGGCAGCAGATGCTTCTGCAGCAGAAGGAAGCGAGGCAGCAGCTTCGACGATCGACAACAAAGACATCAAGATCGGTGTTTCCATCTGGTCCTCCACCGATGTACTTGGTTCCCAGTGTAAGCTGATCATCGACGAGGCAGCAAAGGCTCTGGGCGTTCAGGTTCAGTATGTTGACCAGGGTCATGTGTCGGAGAAGGTTACCGCATCCGTAGAGCAGTTAGCAGCAGCAGGATGCCAGGGTATCATCATCTGCAACTCTTCTGATACAGAGATGACATCCGCTATTAAGACATGTAATGACAATAAAGTATATCTGGCACAGTTCTTCCGTGTTATCAGCCAGGAGAACAGCAAGGATATCTATGATTTAGCAACCGCATCACCGTACTACATCGGCGCTGTTCATGAGAACGAGCCGGAGAACGGTGAAAAATTAGTTCAGATTCTTCTGGACAAGGGCGACAGAAACATCGGTCTGATCGGCTGGGAGCAGGGCGACGCTACCTGGCTTGGCAGATGGGAAGGCTACAAAGCTGGCGTTGAGAAATGGAACGCAGAGCATCCGGATGATCAGGCAAAACTGTCTGAGCCGCAGTACGCAGGTACTTCTTCTGAGGGTGGTTCCAAGGCAGCAGAGGCTCTGATGTCCGCAGATCCGACTCTGGATGCACTGATTCCGGCAGGCGGCGGCGGTGACCCGCTTCAGGGCGCTATCGCAGCAGTTGAGCGTGCAGGCAAGACTCAGGATATCGACATCGTTTCCACAGACTTCCTTCCGGATCTGGGCGAGAGACTTGAAAATGGTTCTATGGCCGGTGAGTCCGGTGGACATTATTGCGATCCGCTTATTGCTTTCATGATGGTTTACAACGCAATCAAGGGCAACTACACAGGTATCGAGGGCAACTTCGAGGACGTTCCGTTCCCGTATCTGTATGTATCTTCTCCGGACGACTACAAAGCATATGAGCAATACTTCGTAGATCAGCTTCCATACACCGATGAGGAACTGGTAGCTATGTCCGAGCTTAGCTTGGATGACCTGAAAGCAACTGCAGCTGGTATCTCCATCGAGGATGCTGCACAGAGAGCAGGCAACTAATTAGTTCAGAAACTGATTCAAATTATAGAATTTTAAGAGGCTGAATGTAATAGAAAAGGCCGGTATCGCACGGCGCGATGCCGGTCTTTTCTTTAAAAGAAAAAAGAAACTGAGCAGTTATGAATGAGGTATAAAATATGGGTTCTTCTGTTGTTGAAACAACCGGAAAGAAAAAACTTTCGGGAACTGCGAAGGGCTATCTGATCCTGTTTGGTCTGGTAGTGCTTTCCTGGCTGATCTTTAAGATCTCACGCACTCTGTCTACCGGCATGTTCATCTCTTCCGCGATCTCTTCGGGGGTCGGTTCTCTTCCCAGCTCCTGCAGCAGCTGTCTGCTCACGCGGATCAGTTTGTTGATGGTCTCTACCATATGCACCGGGATACGGATTGTTCTCGCCTGATCGGCGATCGCTCTGGTGATGGCCTGACGGATCCACCAGGTCGCATAGGTGGAGAACTTATATCCTTTACGATAATCGAATTTCTCTACAGCTTTGATCAGACCCAGGTTACCTTCCTGGATCAGGTCTAAGAACAGCATTCCACGGCCTACATATCTCTTGGCAATGCTGACTACCAGACGTAAGTTGGCCTCTGCCAGACGCTTTTTCGCTTCCTGGTCGCCCTCTTCCATTCTCTGGGCCAGTTCGATCTCTTCCTCAGCACTTAGCAGGGGCACCTTGCCGATCTCCTTTAAGTACATACGGACAGGATCCTCAATGCTGACGCCTTCCGGTACGGACAGGTCGATGTTCTCCACATCCACTTCGTCCTCATCGGTCAGAATGATCTCTTCGTCATCCACATCATCGTCATCGGTAATACGCAGCACATCTACGTTGTTCTGGTCCAGATACTCCAGAACCTTCTCCATCTGTTCCTCTTCCAGAGGCATGTCCGCAAAGAAGTCACTGATTTCCTGATACTCCAGCACATTCTTTTTCTTTTTCGCCATATTCAGGAGCTCTTTTATCTTCTCCGCAAATTTTGCCTGTGTGTTTTCATCCATTTTCGTGGTTCCATCCTTTCATTGCCATTATTTATAGCCATATTTCGTATTTTTTATAACTGTCCCGAGCCGCAAACCCTATTATTCCAGAGAAATGCGGGCTCTTTGTAATTCTTCCAGTGCTTTTTTGCCTTCCACCGCTTTTTTGACCGCGTTGACATCCGTACCCAGCTGCGCCATGTAGTACTGGTAGCTGTTGCGTTTGACTGACACCAGAATGTCATGGAAAGCTCTTTCTCTCTCCTGCTTCGTGGACAATTCGGGGAGCGTTGTATGGAACAGCTCCGCTGCCTGCCTCTGCTCCTCTTCATCCTCAAACATGCTGATGATCCCCGCCGGCTGAAACTGTCCGTTGTCCAGCTCTGCGAACATCTTCTCCGCCACCTTGCGATACAATTCCTCCGTGAAATCCTCCAGAGAAATGTACTTGCGTACAATCGTATACAGAGAAGGATCATCTCCGATCCAGGTGATCAGCAGTCTCTGGGACTTCCGTCCGCTCTCCGAAGGATCGCTCTTGTTCTGCACTCCGCTGCGGGGACGGGGAATCGGTCGGGCGATTCCCGTCTGGGAAGCATATCCTATGACCATTTTGCGCAGATCATCGGGACGGATCATATATTTTTCGGCAATGGCCTGCAAATAATTCTCCCGCTCCAGATCTTCCGAAAATTCGCACAGTTTCTGTGCGATCTCCCGGTGGAACTTCGTCCGCTGTTCCGGATCACTCTGATCGTATTGTTCACTCAGGATACGGATCTCGAAGTAGAAACTGTTCTCCGCCTGATCGATTCTCTCCTGAAAAGCCTCTTTCCCCAGATTCTTGATAAATTCATCCGGGTCCTTATAAGGACGCATATTGATGACTTTACCGGTAAGCCCGGCCTCCCTGAGAATACCGATGCCCCGTAGTGCCGCCTTGGTTCCGGCACCGTCGCTGTCGTAGGCCAGCAGGATGTTTTCCGCATAACGGTGTAAAAGGTTAGCCTGTTCCACCGTAAATGCCGTTCCCAGGGATGCCACCGCCTGGGTAAATCCCGCCTGATGCATGGCTATGACATCCATGTAGCCCTCGCACAGGATAATATTGCCCGTCCGGGCAGTCCTTGCGAAATTCAGTCCATAAAGATTCCTTCTCTTATCGAAGATCATGGTCTCCGGTGAATTCAGGTATTTCGGTTCCCCGTCTCCCATGACTCTGCCGCCGAAGCCGATGACCCGGTGGTTGATATCCTGTATGGGGAACATGACACGATTCCAGAACTGGCTTCGCAGTCCCCGCTGTTCAGAAAACATTGCCAGTCCGGAGTCTTTGATCTCTTCGTCCGTAAAGCCCTTTTTCCGCAGGTACTGTACCACCTGCTCGCCGTTTTTCCCGGCATAACCCAGTCCGAAATGATGCATGGTCTCATCGGTCAGCTTCCGCCCCGTCAGATACCGCATTCCCACTTCGCCACGGGGATCCCGCAGCATATAATAAAAATATTTTGCCGCTTCCTTATTGACTTCCAGCAGCCGCATACGTTTGCCGGCTTTTTTCTTCTGTTCCGGTGTCTCCTCCACTTCGGGAAGCTTTACCCCGGCGCGGTCCGCCAGGATCTTAATGGCCTCCGGGAAGGTATCGTTTTCATATTTCATAAGAAACG
>ERZ791614.1940-NODE-1940-length-9659-cov-2.511349_pt1 | contig 9659 bp, 5 predicted proteins | sample MGYA00510274_ERZ791614 | MGnify/ENA primary metagenome ERZ791614 (study PRJEB30046, sample SAMN00715221) | human gut metagenome | study: EMG produced TPA metagenomics assembly of the A metagenome-wide association study of gut microbiota in type 2...
AAAACGTTCCACAATATCAGTCGCAACCCCCGACACCAAATTTCCGATACAAGGCATCAGAAACTGAAACACACCGAAAAACAATCCCACTTTAAGCGCGTCATAAAATCGTATTTTTTTCACAATCATTCCGTCCGTAACCGCCGCCGAAAATGCGTCCATCGCAAGTGCAACAGCAAGGAACAATAAAGACAGTATATCCATAAACCAATCCTCCTACGTCCAATATATGCTCCGTCTATTCCTTTAATGTATAAAAAATCACTATATAATCCCCAATTTCATCCTATAAATTCTATATATTAATTTTCAAAAAAATATTGACAAAGCCTTGATTTTATTGTAGAATAGCCATATAGTATAGAAAGAGGTATGGAATTATGGATAAATTTTCAAAGGCAAATTTGAATAACCTCCTACTCCTAAGCTGAATCGACAATGTGGTCTTCAGTTTTGTTTTTCTGTACTGAACTGTATTGAAATTATGCTGGGTCACATTGTGGCTCAGCTTTTTTAGTTAGAAATTTCATATATTATTTTAGGCGTATTCGCCGGAAAGGCAGTGTTCATTATGAATTATAAAAAATATCAAAAAATGTACCATCCGATTCCGCTTGAGGATCGTCAGTGGCCGAACAATGAAATAACTCATGCTCCGATTTGGTGCAGTGTTGACCTTCGTGACGGTAATCAGGCACTTTACTCACCTATGACGACAGAAGAAAAAATCGAATTTTTCAAATTCCTTGTAAAGCTCGGTTTTAAAGAAATCGAAGTAGGTTTTCCGGCAGCGTCGCATACAGAATTTGAATTTGTTCGCCGTCTTATTGACGAAAATCTTATTCCTGATGATGTCACAATTCAAGTGCTTACACAGGCAAGAGAACATATTATAAAGAAAACCGTTGAGGCTCTGAAAGGTGCTAAAAACGCAATTATCCACCTTTACAATTCAACTTCAACACTTCAACGTGAAGTTGTTTTCAGAAAGAGCAAGGAAGAAATCAAACAACTTGCCGTTGACGGTGCAAAGCTTGTAATGAGCCTTGTTGACGGTCAGCTTGACGGAAATATTCGTTTTGAATATTCACCTGAAAGTTTCACTTGTACAGAGCCGGACTACGCGGCAGAAGTTACAAATGCCGTACTTGATGTATTCAAGCCGTCCGAAACAAACAAAGTTATCGTAAATCTTCCGTCAACTATCGAAGTTGCGACAGCAAACGTATATGCCGACCAAATCGAATATATGTGCAAGCACCTTAACAATCGCGAACATCTTGTTATCAGCGTTCACGCACATAACGACAGAGGTACAGGCGTTGCGTCAAGCGAACTTGCATTGCTTGCAGGTGCGGACAGAGTTGAGGGTACAATATTCGGTAACGGTGAAAGAACAGGTAACACGGACGTTATCACTGTTGCACTTAATATGTTCTGTCAAGGTATCGACCCTGAACTTCATCTTGAAAATATTGATGAAATCATCGAAGTATACGAAAAGTATAATCGTTTGCCGATTAACCCAAGACACCCATACGCAGGTGAAATGGCATACGTTGCATTTTCGGGTTCTCACCAGGACGCAATCAAAAAGAGTATGGATAAATTCGGTTCAAGTCCGTCAAATAAATGGGCTAACCCATACCTTACAATCGACCCTACCGACATCGGCAGAAAATATGAGCCTATTCTTATCAACAGTCAGTCAGGTAAAGGCGGTGTAAGCTATATTATGGAAAACAAGTACGGCTACACCCTACCCAAGCCAATGCTTGCGGAATTTTCTTCACTTATCACAGATATGTCTGACGAAAAGAAAACCGTACTTACAAATCACGAAATACATCAAGCATTCAAGGATACATATGTGAATGTGGCAGAGCCTATTAAAACCCGTTTCTATCGTTCAACGGAGGAAGATGACTGTACAATTCTTTCGGCTACTATCGAAAAGGACGGAAAAGTTACCTCTATCGAGGGCAAGGGTAACGGTCCTTTGGACGCACTTTGCAACGGTTTAAGACAATTCTTGGGTCAGCAGTTTGAAATCTGCAACTACACAGAACACGCCCTAACACGTTCATCAAATTCAAGAGCGGCAACATATATTGAAATCAATGACCACAACCACCACAAAACTTATTGGGGTGCAGGCGTTGACGCAAATATTAACACCGCGTCAATCTATGCACTTATTTCGGCAGTAAACAAAATGCTTGCTGATAATTAATAAAAAAGCGACAAAAGCGGCAGATAATCTGTCGCTTTTATAGCACTATTGAAAAAGGTTTATTATGAAAAAATCTATTTTAAATATAATCAGTTTAATGTGTTGTCTCACAATAATGCTCACTGCAACATCTTGCGGAAATAATGCAAAAAAAGAAGAAATAGTCGTTGACGGTATTATACCGTTAATATCTGAAAGTGAGCTTATTTTACGTTCAGACTTAATAATAGAGGGTACTGTTTCAGAAATTATGGACAGTAAATGGAGTAATCCCAATAATGAAAAAGGTGAAAATTTCAGAAATATTCTTCAGACAGACATAGTTGTAAACATTGATAATTACCTTTTCGGCGAACGTGACGATAATCAAGCTATAGTAAGAATAGATAAAGGCGAAGATGAAAACACAATCGTTTCTTCCGACGGTTATCCTGACTTTGAAGTTAATGAAAAAGTTTTATTATTCCTTTCAAGAGATGACAGCGACATTGCAACCGATGAAGACTATTATGTTTTAACAGGTATGCGACAAGGAAAATACGACCTATCAGAATCAGAAAACTCACGTTCGAGTAATACTATCAATACTTATATAAGTTCTATGGAAGTCGATAACGAAAGAGATACCGAAGTTATAGATGAGTTAAAAGACAAGATTGAAAAAGAACATAATATGCACCCTAACTATTCGGATGAACAAAAGCAAAAACAGATTGAAATTGATAACGAAAACAAAAAATTGTTCGGAGAATAATTTTAATTCGAATATCGATGTAAATTATTGACAAAAACATTCACAAAATGACCTGAAAAATCTCAAGAGCTATACTCTTGAGATTTTTTGTTTTGTCGAAAAAGCAATATTTAACCTCGCTATGCAAATTCACTTATAAAAACTGTTGAATTTTATCGAAAAACAGTATATAATATAATATGTATCAAAATTTTAATACAACGCGTATTTTAAGAGAGGATAAAGATTATGCAAAATGACAACAGAATCGGTGAAGAATGTGGTGTATTCGCCATTTATGATCCTGACGGTGATTGTGCAAGAACGACCTATTACGGACTTTATGCACTTCAGCACAGAGGACAGGAAAGCTGCGGTATCGCGGTAAATAACAATCGTGACATTACTCATTACAAGGATATGGGACTTGTCAACGATGTATTTAATGACGAAATATTGACAAAACTTGACGGTAAAATGGCTGTCGGTCACGTTCGCTATTCGACAACAGGCGAAAGTATGCGTGAAAATGCTCAACCGCTTGTACTTAGATATGTAAAAGGTAATATCGCCATTGCCCACAACGGCAACCTCGTAAACAAGGACGAATTGGCACAAGAACTAAGCGTTACAGGTGCTATCTTCCAAACAACAACAGACACAGAAATGATTGCTTACACAATCGCCAAAGAACGTCTTAATTCAAAGAGCGTTGAAGAGGCGGTTGAAAAGACTATAAATCACCTTGTAGGTGCGTTTTCACTTATCGTTATGAGTCCGCAAAAACTTATTGCCGCTCGTGACCCTTGGGGTTTCAGACCGCTCTGTATGGGTAAAAAGGGCGACGCTATTGTTTTCGCCTCGGAAACTTGTGCACTTGACAGTGTGGGTGCGGAATTTGTCCGTGACATTGAGCCGGGTGAAATTGTTGTCGTTCAAGACGGTAAAATTTCCACTATCAGAACTCACGTCGGCAAACAGCCACATACAATGTGTATCTTTGAATACTTATATTTTGCACGTCCTGACAGTATTATCGAAGGACAGTCTGCACACGATTCACGTATGCTTGCAGGCAAATACTTAGCGCAGGAATTTCCTGTTGAGGCTGACGTTGTAATCGGTGTACCGGATTCGGGACTAAGTGCCGCAATGGGTTATGCAAAGGAATCGGGAATTCCTTATGACATCGGTTTTGTAAAGAATAAATATATCGGCAGAACTTTCATTCAGCCGTCACAGGCAATGCGTGAAAATTCCGTAAGAATTAAACTTAACGTACTTAAAAGTACAGTTGAGGGAAAGCGTGTCGTTATGGTTGACGACTCAATCGTAAGAGGTACGACTTCAAAGAGAATTGTAAGCCTTTTACGTCACTTCGGTGCAACAGAAGTTCACGTTCGTTCATCTGCTCCGCCGTTTATGTTTCCTTGCTACTTCGGTACAGACGTACCGTCAAAGGATCAGCTTGTAGCCTGTAACTACACAATGGACGGAATTAAAGAACTTATCGGTGCGGACAGTATCGGATTTTTAAGCGTTAATTCTTTGAAAAAGATTATTCCTAACGCAAAATGTCAATTCTGTGACGGATGTTTCTCGGGTATATATCCTGTTGATGTTGACTGATAAAATTTAATAAGAAAGAATGAGGTAAATGATTACTGACTTGACAGAGGGCAAACCCTCAAAAATATTATGGAGCTTTTCGATACCTATGCTTTTGAGCGTGGTATTTCAGCAACTCTATAATATAGTAGACAGTATCGTAGCCGGAAAATTTGTAGGCGCCCAGGCATTAGCTGCTGTGGGCGCCTCTTATCCGATTACGATGATTTTTATGGCAATAGCCACAGGTGCAAACGTCGGTGCGGCTGTTATTATTTCGCAGTTGTTCGGTGCAAAAAATTTTGAAAAGCTCAAAACTTCTGTTTTCACTTCAATAATTTCAATGACTGTACTTGCCGCAATTCTTACAATCTTCGGAATTGTTTTCTGTTCAGGAATGTTAAAAATGTTATCCACTCCCGAAAATATTTTCTCCGACTCAATGACATATCTTAATATTTACATAGGCGGATTAATTTTTCTGTTTCTGTACAACATATGCACAGGTATTTTTACCGCTATGGGGGACAGTAAAACTCCGTTGTATTTTTTGATTATGTCGTCAGTCGGAAATATAATTCTTGACCTTGTTTTTGTAATTGTATTTAATATGGGCGTGGCTGGAGTCGGCTGGGCAACATTTATTGCACAGGGTATATCTTCCCTGCTTGCATTCGCCGTACTTTTAAAACGCGTTCACGGTATAAAATCGGGGACATATAAAAAATTTTCAATCCGTATGCTCGGACATATTTCAAGAATTGCAATACCGAGTATCTTGCAGCAAAGTTTTGTATCGGTCGGAAATTTATTTATACAAAGTCGTGTAAACAGTTTCGGCTCTGACGTTATCGCCGGTTACAGTGCGGCTATAAAGCTGAATACATTCGCTATAACAAGTTTTTCAACGCTCGGAAATGCAATGTCAAGCTATACGGCACAAAACACAGGTGCACGAAAGCTTCTCCGCATACCTGAAGGACTTAAAGCAGGTATTGTTATGCTTATCGTTGTTTCTCTGCCGTTTTTCATTTCGTATTTCGTATTCCCGAATACTATGATGAATATATTCGTAAAAAGCAGTGAGACAGGTATTATAGACGTAGGAAGAATATTTTTAAAAATCGTCACACCGTTCTATTTTGTAATTTCCGCAAAGCTTACATTTGACGGTATTCTTCGCGGTGCGGGACGTATGAGGGCGTTTATGGCAAGCACGTTTACCGACTTACTTTTAAGAGTTATCCTTGCGTATGTTTTCTCATACGCACTTAATTCGGAAGTCGGAATATGGCTTTCTTGGCCTGTCGGCTGGACTATCGCCGCAGTTATTTCGGCAGTATTCTATTTTATTTATTATAAAACAACAATCAAAAACGGTGCAAATTAATTGCACCGTTTTTTAGTTTTCCTCAATATGAATAAGCATTTGTTCTATAATCTTTTTAACGTGGTCGTCATCAATCGAATAAAAGGCATTTTTACCGTCACGGTGTGCTGGTAGGATGCACAGGAACACTTCACCCCTTGAATTCCCAAGGAAGTTTTACCGTATCTCTTATAAGCCTTGCCTGTTTTAAAGTTTTAAGCTGATGACTGATAGCCGACTGGCTCATACCGAGCGTGTTCGCTATATCATACACACACAATTCCTTATCAAACAACGTCCATAAAATTCTTATTCTTGTACTGTCGCCGAACACTTTAAACATTTCCGACAATTTATCCGTTACATCTTCATCGGGAAGTTGATTTTTCAATCTATCTAAAATCTGCGGATTATATTGACAGGTACTGCATTTATCCATTTATCTTCTCCTCTTTTCGGTCATATGTTCATATATTCATATTATACCCTTTTAATCTTGATTTGTCAAATTGCTTGAAAAATCAGATATTAATTTATAAAAATCAGAATTTATTATTAAATTTTCCCAAATTCTTTTTATAATATGATAAAATATAGTTTAGATACTTTGAAAAGGAGGATTTTAATACACTATGAATAAAAAGAAAATCATTTCGGCTATGCTTACAGTTGCAATGCTTGCAAGTTCGGCTGTTTCCGTGCTTGCCACAGAAGTAGGCGAAAGCCTGAAAGTCGGCGATTACACAGAATCCGCCGCCGAAACACAAAAATTAATCGACTCACGACCTGATATTCAGCGTCCTATGGAAAATCTAAACAGAGGTGCTGTTGCCGTAAGAATGGACGGCTATACATATATTTCGTGGCGTTGGCTCGGCACTGAAAGTGCGGATACGAGATATAACATTTATCGCGGCTCAAAAGAGATGTCCTCATACGGACAAAAATTAAATACAGAGCCTTTAAATGTAACAAACTTTACCGATGTGTTTACTGCCGATTCTAACACACAGTATTGCATTATACCCGTTGTAAACGGTGAAGAACAGGCAGACAAGGCTGAATTTTCTCAAACTTGGGATAACAATTATATGGATATTCCAATCCAAAAGCCCGAAAACAACAAAGTAAACGGCGAAGAATATTCATATACACCGGGCGACGCGTCTGTCGGTGACCTTGATGGTGACGGTGAATATGAAATCGTACTAAAATGGGATCCGTCAAACGCAAAAGATGCCGCACAGGCAGGTTTTACGGGCGAATGTATTCTTGACGCGTACAAGCTTGACGGCACACGTCTATGGCGTATAAATATGGGACCTAACATTCGTGCAGGCGCACACGATACGCAGTTTATGGTATACGACTATGACTGTGACGGTAAAGCCGAAGTTGCTTGCCGTACGGCTGACGGCACAATCGCAGGTGATGGTTCTGTTATCGGTGACGCAAACAAAAACTATGCCGTTGTAAGCAACGGTAAAAACCTTACAGGTCCGCTTTATCTTACAGTATTCAAGGGTGAGGACGGCTCTGTAATTGATACAGTTGACTATGACCCGCAAATCACAGGCAAAACCGCAAGCGGTCAAAAATGGGATATAAGCTCTTGGGGCGATACATTCGGAAACCGTTCCGAAAGATACCTTGCCGCCGTTGCATATCTTGACGGCACAAGACCGAGCATGGTTTTTGCAAGAGGTTATTACACAGGTCCTGAGGGTGAAACAGGTGGCAGAACCGTTATCGCAACATACGATCTTGTAGACGGCAAACTCGTTAAGAAATGGCGCTTTGACACAATGGATTACAACAATAAATATATCGGACAGGGCAACCACTCAATGAGTGCCGCAGACGTTGATTATGACGGTTGCGATGAGCTTATATACGGTGCGCTTGCAATAGACAACGACGGCAAACCTATGTATTCGACAGGTTTGGGACACGGTGACGCACAGCACGTCGGTGACCTTGACCCATCAAGACCGGGACTTGAAATTTACTCTTGCCATGAAGATACAAATTCAAAATACAGCTTTGAAATGCGTGACGCACGTACAGGCGAAATACTTGTCGGCGGCGAACAAATGGGCGGTGACAACGGTCGCGGCACATCTGACGACATAGATCCGCGTTATCCGGGTTGCGAAGGCTGGTCAGCCGCAGGAATACTTACCGCCGCAGACGGTACCGTCATTTCAACAAAATACACTATGCCGGCAAACTTCCTATGCTATTGGGACGGCGATTTGGGACGTGAAGTTCAGGACAACATTTATATCAGCAAGTGGAATCCCGAAAAAGAAAAGGTTGAAACTATCTTCACCGCTTCGGGCTGTACTTCTGTAAACGGTACAAAAGCTAATCCGTCACTTACCGCCGACCTTTTCGGCGATTGGCGTGAAGAAGTTATGTATCCGCTAAAGGACGGCAGTGCGTTGAGAATTTACACAACAACTACACCGACAAGCTACAAAATTCCTACACTTATGCACGACATTCAATACAGAATGCACGTTGCATACCAAAACGACTGTTACAATCAGCCTACACACCTAAGCTATTATCTTGGTTTTGACACTGAAAATGTGCCTGTACCGCAGATTTATACAGTAGGCAATAAAGAAAAAAATCCTGACCTTGCAAAGAAGTCTTGGAATATAAACGATTTATACAGCGGTGAAAAGGTTGAGCTTGTACTTGACACACCGACCGCACTTACAAACGGTGTTCCGAAACGTGTTGACAACGACAGCACAGACGTTGTACCGTATCTTGACGAAAACGAAAGAACGCTTGTTCCGTTGAGATTTATTTCTGAGTCATTCGGCGCAGACGTTGAATGGGTGGCAGATACACAGGAAATCAAAATCAACGGTGACGCCGTTACAATGAAAATCGGCAGCAACGATTACACTGTAAACAACGAAACAAAAACAATGGACACTGCACCGATTTTGAACAACGACAGAACAATGGTTCCGCTTCGTGCAATCGGTGAAGCACTCGGAAAGATTGTTTACTACAACGATAAATATATCTGCATAAGCGATATTGACTTAAATATGTCAGACGATTCCGCAATGTCAAGAAAATCTACAATCACATCTGCAAAAGTACCTGACAAAATTGAAGTTGTCGCAATAAACGGAACAGGTCAAAAATATTATCCTAACCAACTTGACGTTTTTGCCGTTGAGGCAAGCGACAATGACGGTAACGTTGAAGCAGGTGCGGTTGACCTTGATATAAACACGCGTTGGTCAAGTTACGGTAAGAGTACGCTTACGCTTGATTTAGGTGAAGAAAAGGACGTTTCTGGTGTTGCAATCGCAATGTGGAAAGGCAGCGAAAGAATTTATCCGTTCACAATCGAATACTCGGTTGACGGCAAGACTTGGGAAACTGCACTTCCAAAAACTCAAAACACAGGTGAATCAAGCGAATTTGAAAAGTATATGTTCCCTGAAACGGTAAAAGCACGTTATATCCGCTACAACGGTGACGGTGCAACAGACCCTGACAAGAATTACTGTCATATCAGCGAAATCGCTGTTCTTGGCGCTGAAGAATAAAAAAAGGAGCTGTCGACAGGCTGACAGAGGTCGAGAAATTAGTTCGGATTTTGTGAAAATGAACTCGTCGGCGTACGTGGGTACGTTAGAGTTTATTTTCGCAAAAAGTGCACAGGCAAGCCGTATATCGAAGAT
>ERZ791614.1941-NODE-1941-length-9657-cov-2.327328_pt1 | contig 9657 bp, 7 predicted proteins | sample MGYA00510274_ERZ791614 | MGnify/ENA primary metagenome ERZ791614 (study PRJEB30046, sample SAMN00715221) | human gut metagenome | study: EMG produced TPA metagenomics assembly of the A metagenome-wide association study of gut microbiota in type 2...
CATGATTGTATTGATGCAGCGTCCGTTTTCTCATGAGATTCTCATTGGATTTCTGAAAACCTGCGGCGGCACGTTTCTCATGTGCTCTTTGGGTGCAGTGCTGTTTTTCATCATCGGGAAAGCTATGAAGATGCAGTTTCCAGAACTGGGGCTATTCTCCGGCGGCGGTGTTTACAGCAACGTTATCTTCATGGGGCAGCCTTTGATTATGGCCATGTACGGCGAGGATGGGCTGATCTTCTGCGTGGCAGTCATGTTCACCTGCAACGTGTTCCTGTTCACCGTATGTTCTGTGCTCTTTGCCATTGGCAGTGGAAAACGCAAAACGGTAGGCAGAATGCTGCGGGAGGCGTTTTTGAATCTGATCTGTATTTCAGCAGTCATTGGTGTATTCTGTTTCGTGAACTCCATTTCCCTGCCTCAGCCTATTTATGACGCATTAGAGTTCTCTGCAAATACAACGGTTTGCCTGTCTATGATTTATATTGGTACACTGTTGGCAGTGGCAAATATCAAAGAAATTTTCAAAGACAAGAAAGTCTATGTATTCAGTTTTGTGACACTGATCATCATGCCTTTGTTTACAAAGGCTGTGGCAAGCCTGTTCCTGGATGGCATTGCCCTGAGCGTGCTGGTGGTGCTCATGGGTACGCCTGCGGCGGCAGCCCTGCCTTCTTTTGCGGAAATTTACGGCAATGATGAAAAACGGGCTTCGGAATACGTTTTCGTTTCCACCATTTTCTCTGTTGTCACATTGCCTTTGGTGGCACAGTTTTTGTGCATTTCCTGACAAGCAGTTACGACCTGCGGTTTTTGCCGCAGGTCCATTTTTTTGTAAAGATTGTGAAAAAAAGGACAGTTGTCCATGGGAAAGACGAAAATTTGCCGGGAAGAAAAATGAGTTTTGTTCGACAATAGAAAAATTTTTTTTCAAAAAAACCGTATCCCTTTGTATAAAGATACCAAAAATTATTGTGAAATTTAGTGCAGGCAGGCGTGGGGAAAAGCTTGTTTCTTTCTATGGTTTCGTATATACTATGAAGTGGGACGGAATATGGCTATCTCATTTTGGAAATATACAGAATACACGCTACCGGTGCCGAAGTAGAAAAACAGGGCTTTTTGCGGTGGGGCGCAGGGTGTGTATTTGTTTTTTTCGAAAAAAGACAGCCTGTTGGTTTTTTGTTTCACAAAAAAACAGCAATTATATTCTGATTATCTGTATTATCACCAAATTTATGAAACAGGGGGATTATTATGGAAAATTTGATGTATTTGGCGCCGGTGCTGGGCATCGTTGCGCTGCTCTTTGCCTTTGTCCTGGCTTCTAAGGTAGGCAGAGAAGAAGAAGGTACAGACCGTATGCATGAAATCTCTTCTGCAATTCGCGATGGCGCAAACGCTTTCCTGAAAGCAGAATATAAGATTCTGGTTATTTTCGCGGCTGTACTGTTTGTATTGATCGGTTTCGGTGTAGACTGGAAGACAGCTATCTGCTTCGTCATTGGTGCTGCTTTCTCCACACTGGCTGGTTATTTCGGTATGAATGTTGCAACCAAGGCAAACGTAAGAACTGCAAACGCAGCGAGAGTTGGCGGTATGAACAGAGCCCTGTCCATCGCTTTCAGCGGCGGCGCAGTTATGGGTATGTCCGTAGTTGGTCTGGGTCTGCTGGGTGTAGGCGCAGTGTATGTGATCACAAAAGACGCCAACATTCTGTTCGGTTTTGGTCTGGGTGCTTCCTCTATCGCACTGTTCGGTCGTGTTGGCGGCGGTATTTATACAAAAGCTGCTGACGTAGGTGCCGACCTGGTAGGTAAAGTTGAAGCTGGTATCCCTGAAGACGCCCCTCGTAACCCTGCCGTATCGCTGATAACGTAGGTGACAACGTAGGTGACGTTGCTGGTATGGGTGCCGACTTGTTCGAATCCTATGTTGGTTCCATCATTTCTGCTATCACACTGGGTATCGTTTACTACTCTGTAGAAGGCGCTGTATTCCCTCTGGTTCTGGCAGCTGTTGGTATTCTGGCTTCCATCATCGGTACATTCTTTGTAAAAGGCGACGAAAACTCCAATCCGCATAAAGCCCTGAAAGCGGGTTCTTACTCCTCCGCAGTGCTGGTGATCATCGCATCTCTGGCTCTGAGCTGGGTATTCTTTGGCAACATGAACGCTGCCATCGCTATCATCGCTGGTCTGATCGTTGGTCTGATCATCGGTGTTATCACAGAAGTTTATACTTCCGGTGACTACAAATCCGTTAAGAAAATCGCGGACCAGTCTGAAACAGGTCCCGCAACTACCATCATCAGCGGTCTGGCAGTTGGTATGGAATCCACAGCGATTCCTATCGTGCTGATCTGTGTAGGTATCTTCGTAGCTTATGCAGTATGTGGTCTGTATGGCATCGCTCTGGCAGCTGTAGGTATGCTGTCCACAACAGGTATCACTGTAGCCGTTGACGCATACGGCCCAATCGCAGATAATGCAGGTGGTATCGCAGAGATGTCAGGTCTGGATGATTCTGTTCGTGAGATTACAGATAAACTTGATTCAGTTGGTAACACAACAGCAGCTATGGGTAAAGGTTTCGCTATCGGTTCCGCTGCCCTGACAGCACTGGCTCTGTTCGTATCTTACGCAGAAGCTGTTAAACTGACAGAAATCTCCATTCTGGAACCCAGAGTTATCATTGGTATGCTCATCGGCGGTATGCTGCCTTTCCTGTTCTCCGCACTCACAATGCAGTCTGTAGGTAAAGCAGCCTTCCAGATGATCGAAGAAGTAAGACGTCAGTTCCGCAGCATCCCCGGCATCATGGAAGGTACTGCAAAACCTGACTACAAAAAATGCGTAGAAATCTCTACCACAGCAGCTCTGAAAGAAATGCTGGTTCCTGGTATCATGGCAGTTGCAGCTCCTCTGGTTGTAGGTATCCTGCTGGGTACTTCCGCTCTGGGCGGTCTGCTGGCTGGCTCTCTGGTAACAGGTGTTCTGATGGCAATCTTCATGTCCAACGCCGGCGGCGCTTGGGACAATGCGAAGAAGTACATCGAAGAAGGCAACCATGGCGGCAAAGGCAGCGAAGCTCATAAAGCAGCCGTTGTTGGTGACACCGTAGGTGACCCCTTCAAAGATACTTCCGGTCCTTCCATCAACATCCTGATCAAGCTGATGACAGTTGTATCTCTGGTATTTGCACCTCTGTTCATGTCCATCGGCAGCCTGCTGTAATCTTTACAGGCATTTGATACAAACACAAACACGGAATTCTCCATGGCACATCATGGCACGGATTCCGTGTTTTTTTGTCTTTTATTTTTCCCAGTTTTACGGTATGATAATAGGCGAAAGGAAGTGTTGAGTATGACAGACTTTACGGGTTTTACCCCCGAAACCATAGATTTTCTTTGGGAACTGCGAATGAATAACAATAAAGCGTGGATGGAGGAGAATCGGGAACGGTACCGCACAGTACTGAAAGAACCTTTTGACGCTCTTTCAGCGGCACTGACGAAGAAGTTTCTGGAAAAGAAAAATGTGCCCCAGATGGATTTTTCCATTTCCCGTATCAATCGGGATGTGCGCTTTTCCAAGGATAAAAGCCCTTATAAGGCAAGAAAATGGATGGTGCTGAAAGAGCCTATGACAAAGGCGGAACAGTGGAAATTCCGTCCGGTGTTTTACTTTGAAGTGATGCCCGAAGGCTATGAATATGGTATGGGATTTTATGAAGGCAGACCGGCTTATATGCAGGCATTTCGGAAAAAAGTGGACGCTGCGCCCGACGCCTTTGAACGTCTGGTAAAAGATACGGCAAAAATGAAGGAATTCGTTCTATACGGGGATTCCTATAAACGCCCCATGGGCAAAGGGGATTATAGCCCTGCCGTCATGGATTGGTATCAGCGGAAAAGTCTGGGGCTGACCGCATCCAGAGAAATTGACGATTTGCTGTTTTCTCCTGAACTGGTGGATTTCGTTGTGGAAGGCTGGGAAAAATTGCTGCCCATGTATAGATTCCTCCGGGAGATTCATGTGGAGGAGTAAAATAAAAAAGCTGACATTTCGTAAGAAATGCCAGCTTTTTTTTACGCTTTCCCGAAACTCAGCGCCAATGCCTTGATGGCCTTTTCGCCGATGATGGTTTCCCCATGCTCTGCCAGATAATACTTGGAAAGCAGTGTGGAAATATGTTTCTGTCCGTATTCATCCAGAATGGTTTCCAGATCGTCGATGGTTTCCTCGGTGGTGTATGTATTGCCCTGCATCACCAGGAAATATCTGCCTTCGTTTTTGTACAGAGAAGAAGCGCCGTGGAACAGGGGTTCCAGTCGGATGGACAGGTCGATGACGTCATCCAGTTTGCTGAAGGAGTAAACCAGCAGGTCGTCGTCCTCTTTGGCTTCCACTTCTTCTGTCGCCAGTGGTTTTTTCTTGAATCGGTGCAGATCTTTTGCCTGATGGAACAGCTCCGTAGGATTGCTGTTTTTGTCTTTGCTTTCTACCTTTGTGACGATGATCATGATGCCGTCCAGACCAACGGGTACGGCTTCCACCATCAAAGGTGTGTTTTCTGTGATGAAATCGCATTCTTCCATAGCCTGTTCCATGATGTCACGGAACAGCTGCTGTGTTTTTTCGCCGGGGCGGATGAGGTCTTCCAACTGGATGTCCCGTTCTGCCAGATCGGCTTTTGTCAGCGTCAGTTTCAGCTGTGTGTCGCTTACACGTTCTATTTTCATATATATCACGTCCTTTAACAATATGTGCTTTCTGCACGCGATTTTGTATCTGGTCTATACTATACAATTCTCTGGAAATATAGTATAGTATAATGAATTGCGGGGGATATGTAAAGAGGAGAATCCTGAGAAAAACAACAAAAAACCCAAAAAAATGGGATTTTGCCCCCGAAAATCATAAAAATCCGAGAGGAGTGGCATGAATTGAAAAAAAGCAAGTGGATTCCGCTGCTGTTGACGCTGATCATCTGGGCGGGAATGTATTATTATTATCTGCCGCCGCTGAATATTCACAGCAATGAAAGCTGGATGTTCTTCGTGGCAATGATCGTTGTGGCATTGGTTATCAATTTCTGGACCATTGCCAAGACATTGTTTTTCCATAAAGAAAGTCAGTGGGAAAGCAATCCGTTACTGAAAAAATTGCTCTATATCCCTTTGGCGCTGGTTGTCATTTACGGGGTAGGGGTGCTGCTGTCTTCTCCCATTCTGCGGGCATCTGCATACAGCTCTTTGCTGACAGTGCAGAATGGTGATTTTGCGGAGGATATCCACGAAGTCAATTACAGCCAGATTCCCATTCTGGACAGCGATTCTGCGGCGAAACTGGCAGAACGTGAAATGGGTTCCATGGTGGATATGGTTTCCCAGTATGAAGTCAGCGATTACTACAACCAGATCAACCTGAACAGCAAGCCCGTTCGTGTGACACCGCTGGAATACGGCGATATCATCAAATGGATTACCAACCGCGACACAGGTATTCCCGCTTATATGAATATTGACATGACCACACAGGATGTGGAACTGGTGAAGCTGCCAGAAGGACAGGGCATCAAGTATTCTCCTTTTGAACACTTCGGACGGAATCTGTATCGTTATGTGCGTTTCCGTTATCCCACAACCATGATCCGCAGCAGTAATTTTGAAGTGGATGACAACGGCGTGCCTTACTGGGTATGCTCCGTGGAAACAAAGACCATTGGTCTGTTCGGCGGTACAGACATTCAGGGGGCAATTCTGGTGAACGCTGCCACAGGGGAACACGCTTACTACGACGTGGCAGATGTGCCCCAGTGGGTGGATAAGGTTTATGACGCGGAACTGCTGGTGGAACAGTATGACTATTACGGCACTTTGCAGAACGGCTTCATCAACAGCAAATTTGGTCAGAAAGGCTGTTTGCAGACCACAGAAGGTTATAACTACGTTGCCCTCAACGACGATGTATGGGTATATACTGGTGTGACTTCTATCGGCGGCGATGAATCCATCGTTGGTTTTGTACTCATGAACAGCCGTACCAAGGAAACCAATTATTATCAGATTTCCGGTGCCAAAGAAATCTCCGCCATGGCTTCTGCCGAAGGGGAAGTGCAGCATCTGGGCTATACGGCAACATTCCCTATTTTGCTGAATATTGCCGATGAACCGACCTATTTCCTTTCTCTGAAAGACGCGGCAGGTCTGGTAAAGAAATACGCCATGGTCAATATCGAGAAATATCACATTGTCGCCATTGGGGATACGGTGGCAGAGTGTGAAAAGGTTTACCGTAATCTTATGGCAAACAGCGGCATCAATGTGACACCTTCAGGAGGTGGCACAACGGCAGAGGGAAAAATCACTTTACTGAAGGACATCGTTGTGGACGGCAATACCTATTACTACTTGATGCTGGAAGGTAGAGAGGAACTCTTTGCCGTGAAAGCTTCTGACCATCTGGAAGTTCTGAAAAAACAGGTGGGCAGTACCGTGAAATTGGAATATGTGACAGAAACGGACGGCACTTGTACCGTAACGAGTCTGCAATAAAAAACGGGGAAAACAGGAGGGGCTTATAAAAATAGCTGTCTCCTGTTTTTTTATAGTGTGGACAAAGGTGCGCATGTTAAAGAAATCCTTACAAATCACTGAAAATTCAACCCTTTTGTTGACACTTGCCCCGGAAGAATGTAAAATGAATAAGATGTAAAACAACAAAGTAGAAAACTCGTATGCAAAAAAACAGGAAAAAACTGTCTTTGGAGGTATCATATGGAAGAGAAAGATAAACTGGAAAATGGCAGCCAGGGCCGGAGTATGAGCGATGCGGATAAAGAGTATTACGCAGATTTGTATAATGACCTGCCCAAAGAAGTGCAGGATATTTTGATGCAGACGCATCCTCTGATGGGTCGTGCAAATGAGGATACAGAAGCGGCAGCATACCGCACAAGACGTCCTCAGCGGGAAGATGTGGAAGAAGTGAAGGAAGCAAGAATGCAGCAGGTAAGCTCCGAAATCAATGAAATCAAACGGGCACCTCAGCAGGAAGGCGACCCTACCCGCTATGTATCCCGCCGTGCAAGAAGCATGGAAAGCGAATATGCCGAAAGCCCCAGAGGTTCCATGGCAGAGGATGATTACAATGAGGATATCCAGTATGTGAGCGTCATGCCCGCACGGAAAAAATCCAGAATCATGGAAGAAGTGACCATCCAGACATCTGCACCTCAGAAATCCGGCATGAAGAAGAAAAAACAGAAAAAAGAACGGGAAGAAATGCCCTTCTCCGATATGGAACGTTCTGGCGATCGTCCCCGTTATGAAGACATCGACTTTGAAGAACGTGCAAAACAGGAACACTTGGACAGCCTGTACGGCGATGGTTACGATGACGACTACAGAGGCGGCGGAAGAAGCAAACTGCCGCTGATTCTGGGCATTGTTGGTCTGGTACTCATTGTGTTCCTGATTTTCAAGACTGTGACACTGTCCAGCCAGCTGGAAGAAGCACAGCAGAAAGTAACAGAAACACAGGATCTGAACGAAAAATATGAACAGGTTCAGCTGGAAAAAATGCAGCTGCAGGAAGAACTGGATGCTTTGCAAAATCCTGATGGCGCGGCAGCGCAGGAAAATACAGAGGGCAATGCCGATGATTCCGAAACGACAACAGGCGATTCCACATCCGGCAGCGATTCCAATACTTCCAGCAGTTCCAGCGGCTCCAGCAGCGGTACTACAGAATATACGGTACAGCAGGGAGAAACTCCTTGGAGCATGGCACAGAAATTCTATGGCAACGGCGCTGAATATACAAAGATTCTGGAAGCAAACGGCTTGCAGGAAGGCGAAAATATCAAGCCCGGTGATGTACTGAAAATCCCCGCAGCGTAATGGCTTGACCACATAGCTTGCGGAACAAAGGAGTCAGGTAATGATGGAAAAGGAAATACTGGAACAGAAAACCCTGATGGAACTTAGAAAAATGGCAAAGGAAATGGGACTTGGTCCCATTTCCGCCTTAAAAAAAGGCGAGCTCATCGCAAAAATCCAAGAAAAACAGTCACAATCCGCGGCGAAAAATGTCGAAGATGTGGCTGTTTGTGGTTTTTCTGAAGAAACGGCAGAAGTGCCCAGAGAAGAAGCCCATCAGCAGGAAAGCGGTGAACGCCCCCAGCGGGAAAATCAGGAGCAGGGCGAAGGCATTCTGGAGGTCATGACCGATGGTTTTGGCTTTTTGCGGACGGAAAACTTCCTGCCCGGCACAGGGGATATTTATGTTTCTCCCTCCCAGATTCGCCGTTTTCGGCTGAAAACAGGGGACGCTATCAAAGGTATTCTCCGTCCGGCAAGAGAAGGGGAGAAATTTGGTGCCTTGATTTTTGTAAAGACCGTCAATGGCGACCGCCCGGACGTGGCAGCCAGAAGACCTAATTTTGAGGAATTGACACCCATTTATCCTGAGGAAAAATTGCGGCTGGAAACAGGTGCGGAAGAATTGACGGGACGCATCATTGACCTTATTGCCCCCATTGGCAAAGGACAAAGAGGCATGATCGTTGCGCCGCCAAAAGTGGGGAAAACCATGCTTTTGACACAGGTGGCAAACGCCATCACCCAGAATCATAAGGAAGTCCACCTCATTGTGCTGCTTATCGACGAGCGTCCAGAGGAAGTGACGGACATCCAGCGTTCCATCGAAGGGGAAAATGTGGAAATTGTTTATTCCACATTCGACCAGCAGCCGGAACACCATAAACGGGTGACGGAAATGGTGCTGGAGCGGGCAAAGCGTATGGTGGAACAGGGGAAAGACCTTGTGATTCTCTTGGACAGTTTAACAAGACTTGCAAGAGCCTATAACCTCACCATTCCTCCCAGCGGCAGAACATTGTCCGGCGGTCTTGATCCGGCGGCGCTGTATATGCCAAAACGATTCTTTGGTGCAGCCCGGAATATCGAAGGCGGCGGCAGCCTTACCATTCTGGCAACGGCATTGGTGGATACGGGCAGCAAAATGGATGAAGTGGTTTTCGAGGAATTCAAAGGCACCGGTAATATGGAACTGGTGCTGGATAAAAAACTGGCGGAACGCCGTATTTTCCCGGCGGTGGACATCATCAAGTCCGGTACCAGACGGGAAGATAAGCTGCTCAGCTCCGCGGAAATGGAATGCAACTACACCCTGCGGCGTATGGCCGCATCCATGACGGCAGTGGAAATGACACAGGGCTTTTATGACCTGATGCATAAAACAAAAACAAATGCGGAATTTGTGGAACGTCTGCCTATCTGGGAAAAACAGCTGGGCAGAGGGGACGTTTAAAAAAACAGCGAAAAATGGCGGTATTTTCAGGAAAAGCTGTTGCAATCCGGGAAAATCTATGCTATAATACCCACGTTGTCTTTAAATAATTTCGGATTATTGATCAACAAATTAGAGAATGAGGTGAAAAAAATGAGAGAAGGAATCCATCCCGATTACAAACAGGTGACAGTAAAATGCAACTGTGGCAACGAATTCGTAACAGGCTCCACAAAAGATGAAATCAGAGTCGAAGTTTGCTCCAAATGTCATCCTTTCTACACAGGTAGCCAGAAAATGCTGCTGGAAGCAGGCGGTCGCGTAGAAAAATTCAACA
>ERZ791614.1947-NODE-1947-length-9631-cov-3.795008_pt1 | contig 9631 bp, 9 predicted proteins | sample MGYA00510274_ERZ791614 | MGnify/ENA primary metagenome ERZ791614 (study PRJEB30046, sample SAMN00715221) | human gut metagenome | study: EMG produced TPA metagenomics assembly of the A metagenome-wide association study of gut microbiota in type 2...
AGATCAATACGGTGGTATTCGATAAAACAGGAACCCTGACAAAAGGAACCTTTGAAGTACAGGCCTGTAAAAGTGCAGGCGAGGTTTCGGAAGAAGAATTAGTGAAACTGGTTGCTTCGGTAGAAAGTGATAGTACTCATCCGATTGCCAAGGCTGTTGTGAATTATGCGAAAGAACAAAATATTGAACGGGTAGCTGTTATCGGTACAAAAGAATTTGCCGGCTATGGTTTGGAAGCAACGATAGACGGGACTACGGTTCTGGTCGGTAATTGCCGATTACTGTCTAAGTTTGATATATCCTATCCGAAAGAACTGCTGGAAATAACGGATACCATCGTGGTCTGTGCTGTTGGAAACCGTTATGCAGGTTATCTGCTGCTGGCTGATGCCCTGAAAGAAGACGCAAAGGTAGCCATTGACAATTTAAAAGCTTTAAATATTGAAAACATCCAGATACTATCCGGTGATAAACAGAGTATTGTTACTAACTTTGCAGAAAAGCTCGGTATATCGAAAGCTTATGGTGACCTGTTGCCGGAAGGAAAAGTGAATCATCTGGAAGAGCTGCGGCAGGATGAGGCAAACCGGATCGCATTTGTCGGTGATGGAATGAACGATGCACCGGTGCTCGCTCTAAGTCATGTTGGCATTGCTATGGGAGGACTGGGTAGTGATGCGGCTATTGAAACAGCTGATGTCGTGATACAGACAGATCAGCCGTCGAAAGTAGCCGAAGCTATCAAAGTAGGAAAGTTGACACGAAGAATCATTTGGCAGAATGTATCACTGGCATTTGGAGTGAAATTGCTTGTATTGATTTTGGGAGCCGGTGGAATCGCTACTCTTTGGGAAGCTGTCTTCGCAGATGTAGGCGTTGCGTTGCTTGCCATAATGAATGCCGTCAGAATACAGAAAATGATAAAATAGGAGAAAGATGGAAGAAGATATTTATTTGGATAAGCTGGTCAGAAGAGACATTAAGCCAACTGCAATAAGGCTCTTGGTGATAAAAGAGATGATGCAGGCAGAGCGTGCAGTGTCATTGCTTGACCTCGAAACATTACTCGACACAGTCGATAAATCGACCATATCCCGTACTATTGCTCTCTTCTTGTCTCATCACCTTATACATAGCATAGACGATGGAAGCGGCTCGTTGAAGTATGCCGTTTGCGACAACTCTTGCAATTGTGTGGTACAGGATTTACATTCGCATTTTTATTGTGAGAAATGTCATCGTACATTCTGCCTGGAAGGTACCCATATCCCGGTGATTGATTTGCCTGAAGGATTTACTTTGCATAGCATTAATTATGTCCTTAAAGGGATTTGTCAGGAATGTTCCTCTCCAAAATAAGAAAACTTTTGTGATTATGTAGCGGAAAGCCTAAAGCTATTTATTAATTTGGACACAATAATCACTGTTTTATATGACTTAAGCGCCTAAAATGTCTATTTAGGCGCTTTCTTTATTTTAATCATTTTTTTATTCTATAAAATTTTCTCACCTTTGCAAAGTAATTGGGGCTGCCGATATTCTATGTGAAAAATACAAATAACGAAGAACGGCAATAAAAATATGCAAACATAACATTTTAAATGCATTGAAATATGACTAGAAAATTGTATTATTTAATTCCTTGCCTGATGATGGCAATGGTAACATTTACGGGGTGTGGTAACGACGATAATGATGGACCGACAGGCGGTGATGTATTATCAGCCGAGAAGAGTAAAGAGAAATTGAGTGAAATCGGACAGAACTTAATCAATCTGGTAAATGCTGACGATCAGAAACAGTTGTCACAAGTAGGGAATTACTTCTCGGAAATCGTAGGCTCTTTGGAAATTCAGGAAAAAGCAAATGTACAGCAGATGGTACATTCTTTAGTAGCTGCTTCACAGGGTAATATGGCTAAAGTGTACGCTATGGCGGCTGTCAACAATGAAATGTATCAGGCCAGTGACTATTATGGCGTTTATACCTATAATGAGAGCAGAGACGAGTGGGAACGTACCAACTCTGATTCTGAACTCGCGTTGAAGTTTGGTTATGAGGGTCAAACGGCTGAAATCAAGATTGCAACTACCGGCAATACAACAGATTTTACTTATGATGGGGTTACAGTGAAAGTTCCGGCTAAACTTACTTCTACTATTAAACTGGGAACAACTACTTTGACTTCTCTTGAGATTGCTACAGCAAACGTAAGCAGCTCTCCAAGAAAAGCAGATATTACAGTAAATATAGATGCAAACGGTTACAAAGTATCTACTTCAGTAAGCGCAACACCTCAAGTTGTGAAAGCCAACTATTCAATCAACATAAAAGGAACAGAAGCCGTAAAAGGTGAAGCTTATCTGAATGGTAGCAACATGACAGCAGACGAAGGCGCAAACGAGAATGTTGGAGATCGTTTTAAAGATGCTCGTATAGAGGCAAATATTATGGGTGAAGCTGCTGTGCTTATGCAATGTAGCAGTTACAAGGATTTGGCTCGTGAATTGGAACAAGTGGATGACCAGTATGATAATCCTACTGGAATGTGGGGTGAATCTCATGAAGCTGCACAAGCTACTGCAAATGTATTTAAGAAGTATCTTAGTGGAAGTCTGACATTCGGAGGAAGCAATGAAGCGTCTGCTACTTTGACATTCCAACCTTATATTGACTATTCATATACAGATTCTCAAGGAGTGAAGCATGAATACTGGTATACAGAACCTCTGTTACAGTTTGAAGATGAATCTTTGATTAGCTTTGAAGATTATTTTGATGCTGCTTCCGGACCATTCAAATCATTAGCTGACAGCTTCGATGCATTGGTTAGAAGTTTTGAAGGATTCATAGAATAAGCATGGGGTATAGATTAGATAAATGTGAGTAAATTGACGAGGACCGAGGAAGGGAATAATTCTCTTCTTCGGCTTTCTTTTTTATAAGTAAAGTGAGTTGAATGTGATAAGATACATATTGGTACTGTTTGCGGTATTGGGAGATATAGGTGTATATGCCCAAACGGGAACACGTGGCGATGATACGATTCGAATCAATTCTATTTGGAGGATTCAGGAGGTGGAAGTGGTGGCGTCCAAGAAATCTCCTGCGTTACAGCGTAGTGCAAAAGGTGATTGGAAGCTTGATCCGAATGCGGCAAACTTCATGCCGCGTATGCTGGGAGACAGCGATCCGATCAAGACTTTTCAGTTGTTGCCGGGAGTGACTACTGCCGGCGAATTGAATGGGGGACTTTATGTACATGGTAGCGAACCGGGACATAACCTGATATGTATAGATGGTGTGCCTGTGTATAACTCTTCACATCTGCTGGGCTTTTTTTCTATATTCAATAATGATCATTTTTCTTCTTTCTCACTCAATAAGTCTTACCAACCGGCAGACCGCGGTGGAAGATTGGCAGCGGTAGTAGAAATGACTCCTCGTGATTCGGTGGCGCAGCGGGCAAGCGTGTCCGGTAATGTCGGTATATTGGCTTCGAGAATTACCGGCGCAATACCGGTTACTCAAAATAGTACTATTTATCTATCCGCGAGAGTCACTTATGTAAATCCGATAATCTCTTTGATAGAAGGGGGATTTGAGGATAACACGAGGCTTCGTTACGGTTTTCAGGATTATAACCTTACTTATGTGTGGAAGCCAAACCCTAAAAACAAGATTGTTTTGAACAGCTATGTCGGCAATGACTTGTTGAAACTGAAAGAACACCAGTATCAGGTAGACTTCAAAATGCAGTGGCTCAACGCTGTTGCTTCTTTAAAATGGGAACGTCAGTATAATGAAAAGACGTCGTTGACGCAAAGAGTCTATATGACGCATTACCGTACCAATCTGCGGGCAAATCAGAATACGTTGAATATGACGATGCCTTCCCGATTGACGGATTTAGGATATATGGGAAATCTGGACTGGCGGTTGGGGACATGGAAGATGAAGACGGGTGGAAGTTTTATACATCATATACTTCATCCGCAATATCCTGAATCGGTGAATATTTTCGAAGGTATCAATGCCGGAAATCCCGGCAGATACGAAATGGAAGAATTTGCTATGTATGCCGAAGCAGAGAGAAAGTGGGGAAGATTGGCAATGAACATGGGGTTGCGTTATAGTGGCAGTGTACAGGACGGGTATTATAACGGAGGAACGGAACCCCGTATTCGTCTGGAATACGAATTGCCAAAGAACAGAACATTGAGTCTTTCCTATCAACTGAACAGGCAATATATGAATCAGATAACAGTATCAAGTGCCGGATTGCCCATTGATTTCTGGATGCCTTCGACGAAAGATATATCAGGGCAGAAAGTTCATTCATTAGACGTCTCTTTCTCGCAGCCGATTCGAAATGGAGAGTATGAATTGTTGGTGGAAGGTTATTATCGGAAATTATCTCATCAAACGATATTCAACGGCGGACTGTTGGATATGTTTAATCAGACGTATCGGATAGAAGACCATGTACTGACAGGGAAAGGACAGAATTATGGGGTAGAACTGATGCTGCGGAAAAGCAGAGGACGCTGGAATGGCTGGGCTATACACTGGCCTGGGCCGATCGACAATTTCCGGAGTTGAGAAAAGGAAATACATTTCCTGCCAAATATGACCGTAGACATAATTTAAATGCGATGGTTCATTATACGTTGGACGATCATTGGGATTTTGTGATGACATTTGTATATGCTTCGGGTAATGCGGTGACATATCCAAGGGCAATGTATATGATAGGTGAGAATGCAGTTTGTGTATATGATGAGTATAACAGCAGCCGTATGCCGGCTTATCATAGAATGGACTTGTCGGTGAACTACTGGCTGGGACATACCAAAAACAGTTGTATCAATCTGTCACTTTATAATGCTTATATGAGGCATAATCCGGTTTTTGTGCAGGTTGGCGTTAAGCCATCAGAAGATAAATCCGGCTTGCTCATTAAGAAGAAAAATATGTCTCTTTATAGTTTGTTGCCTTCAGTCAGTTATATATTTAAATTTTGAAGATGTTGAAAGCTTTTTTATATAGTTGGATAGTGATGCTGGTTGCAGTTTTTACCTCCTGTGAGCCGGATTGGGATTTTGACAGTGACTATGAATCGGAAGTCGTGGTGGAAGGTGGTATCACGGTAGACGGATTTGCAAAGGAATACCTTTCACAAAGTAAAATCCTGAATAGTACATGGGATAGTATAGCACTTTCCAAACTGCCTGTCATGAGCGCTAAGGTAACCGTTAGTGATGGGAGTCAGACCGAAATTCTGGTAGGAAGAATAGATAAAGGCAGATTGCCTTACTTTGTCTATACCGGTTCACAAATCAGGGGAGAAGTAGGCAAAGTGTATACGCTGACTGTCATGTATCGCGGGAAAGAAATAACAGCGCATACTACCATTCCTGAACCGATCTTACTGGATAGCATACGTTTGCGGCCAACCGAAGGATGTGATACGCTTTATCAGGCTACTGCGTATTTTAATGACCCGGAAGGTGAAGCCAACTATTATAAAATATTCACTCAAGTGGAAGAGAAAGATGAGGACTATTATAATGCGTTTATGGGTACGTTTTCTGATGAGATATTAGTGTCCCCTGTCGCAACAGCAGAGATTTACCGGGGATTCCGGCATACGGAACTCAACAAGTATACTCCTTTTTTTACTCCTGGTGAAAAGGTGGGGATTTGTTTCTCACAAATAACGGAAGAAGGTTTCCGCTTTTGGAGTCAATATGAAAATGAAGTAATCAACAGTGGTAATCCTGTGTTTCCCAATACGACTAATCTACCCGGTAATATAGATGGAGGATTGGGGATTTGGATGGGGTATGGAACTGCCGTTTATCATGTTGAAGTGAAGAATACCTGTTATCATTACAAGCATTGATTCTTTTTTTTGTTATCCCTGAACTTGAATAAAAAAGGCCGAAACCTGACGAACTTTTTATCGTTCCGGGTTTCGGCCTTCTGCTTTCGCTAATATTGTTTGATTAGTCAATATTGGGATTCAATGCGTGCCAGTCTTTAATAGCTGGGATGATCCCCATTTCAATCACTTCATCACGAAGTTTGCATAAATGCTCGTAGCTCTTTTCCAATTCTTCCTGTTCGGCAGGAGTTCCGGCTACTTCTTTATAAGTGACGCCGTCTTTAGTTATTGAAGTTTCCATCGCCATCATGATATGGTCGAACTTACTGTTAGAAACATACGTTCCGGCAGGCCAGCGGAAAGGTTGTCCACCCATAGCAGCGGCAATCATTTCGATAGAAAGATAAGCCGGGCTTTGGAAAGAAGAACGACCGCGCAGGTCGATAATATGCTTACCACCCTGGATGACACGTACTTTCAGTGCTTCCCAATCTGCCAATGGAAGACGGGTAGTGCCGATGAAATCGGTCAAAGGCTCTCCTTTTATTTTGGTTGTAGATGCGAATACAGCCATTTGTTCGCCATGACCACCATACGTACGGCAATTCTGAATGTCGGAAGCCGGGATATGGAAGAATTTCACCAGTTCGTTTTGCAGACGGGTGCTGTCCAAGGCAGCCAGTGTAGAAACTTGAGAGGGTTTCAAACCTGAATACAACAAAGTAATCAATCCGGTGATGTCTGCAGGATTAAAGATCACAACGATATGTTTTACGTTCGGGCAATATTGATGAACATCTTTACCGAATTGAGCGGCAATTTCTGCATTTCCCTTCAGCAAATCTTCGCGGGTCATACCTGCTTTACGGGCAGCTCCACCGGAAGAGACAATGTAAGAAGCTCCTGTCAGCGCTTCTTTGATATCGGAAGTAAATGTAAGGTTGACACCTTCAAAACCGCAGTGATACAATTCTTCAGCTACTCCTTCCAGAGCCGGGGCAAATGGATCATACAGGCAAATATTCGGAGTGAGTCTCATCATCATGGCTGTTTGTGCCATATTGGAGCCGATCATTCCGGCAGCTCCTACAATCGTAAGTTTCTCGTTGGTTAGAAATTCCATAAGTTTATATGTTTAAAGGTGAATAATTTACTTTTTCTTTTTGTCGCTACAAAGTTAACATATTAGAAAGCAGATTGTTCATTGCAAATAGTTTTTCTCGATAACGAAAAGTTATAGCTGACTGATTGAGGGATCTATTCAAAATAGATTATCTTTGCTGCTTATATAATATAATAGATAAGAATATGAGCATCGAATTAGGAAAGTTCAATCAGCTTGAAGTCGTGAAAGAAGTAGATTTCGGCGTATATCTCGATGGTGGGGAAGAAGGTGAGATTTTGTTGCCTACCCGCTATGTGCCCGAAGACTGTAAGATAGGAGATTTTTTGAACGTGTTTCTTTATCTGGATATGGATGAAAGACTGATTGCTACGACGCTGACTCCGTTGGTGCAGGTAGGTCAGTTTGCCTGTCTGGAAGTCTCCTGGGTGAATCAATACGGAGCTTTCCTGAACTGGGGATTGATGAAAGACCTGTTCGTTCCGTTCAGTGAGCAGAAGATGAAAATGCAGGTTGGGCGGAAATATGTGGTCCATGCGCATTTGGATGAAGAGAGTTATCGTATTGTGGCTTCAGCAAAGGTGGAACGTTATCTGTCGAAAGAAAAGCCGGAATATGCTCCGGGAGCAGAGGTGAATATTCTTATCTGGCAGAAGACGGACTTAGGCTTTAAGGCAATTATAGATGATATGTATAGCGGTTTATTGTATGAAAATGAAATATTCTGTCCGTTGGAGACAGGGATGGAAATGAAAGCTTTTGTGAAACAGGTGCGTGAAGATGGTAAGGTCGATTTGATTCTTCAGAAACCCGGTTTTGAAAAGATTGACGATTTTTCGAAAACGCTGCTAGACTATATCAAAGAGCACGGGGGACGAATCAACTTGAATGATAAAAGTCCTGCGGAAGATATCTACGACACGTTTGGTGTCAGCAAGAAAACCTTTAAAAAAGGAGTGGGCGACTTGTATAAGAAACGTCTGATAACCTTGCACGAGGATGGCATTGTTTTGGCGGATTCCTAAACAGAATAGGGATTTCCCTACATACGAATAGAGAGAATCATTGGGGTGGGGAGTTTCCTCACCCTATTTTTGTGGTATCAGATTAAAGATATAAATAATAAAAACTAGATAAGCTATGCGTAAGATTATAATAAGTTTCTGCATCCTGTTCGCTGCCCTCTCCTTACAAGCGCAGTCTGTTAACGGAATCCGTATCGATGGCGGGAATACTCCGATACTTGTTTACTTGGGAGGAAACCAAATCAGTTTGCCTACTACTACCTGCTTTATAGCCAATTTGAATCCCGGACATTATACTGTTGAAGTATATGCCACCCGCTTTACCCGTCCGGGAGAGCGAGTATGGAAAGGAGAAAAATTATATAAAGATCTCGTTTATTTTGATGGGAGAGGAGTGACAGAAATATGGGTAGACGGACGTGATAACATGCGCCCGGAAAGACCCGGCCGTCCCGAACAGGGAGAACATCGTCCGGGATATGGTTACAACAGGGTGATGAACGATCAGCTCTTCCAAACGTTTTATAAAGAGATGAAGAATGAGCCTTTTAAAGATGACCGTATGAAGTTGCTCAATGCTGCATTGGCTGGTTCTGATTTCACATCTGCCCAATGTCTCCAACTGACCAAACTATATACATTCGATGATGACCGGATGGAGATTATGAAGATCATGTATCCCCGGATTGTAGATAAGGAAGCTTTCTTTACGGTGATTAATACCCTGACATTTGGCTCCAGTAAGGAAAAGATGAAGGATTTTATCATAGGGTACGGTAAACGTTGATACTATTAACTAAAAACGATACGGTTATGAAAAAGATACATATTATGCTGTGTTTGGCATTGGGAATATTGGTCAGTGGCTGTTTTACCAGCTATGTATCTACCAAACAGATGATGGGTATATATCAGGGAATGACTCAATCGCAGGTAGAGTCCGTTTTAGGAAAACCTGATTTCCGGCGTTTTGACGGTGATATGGAAGAATGGGAATTCCATCGTGATAACGGTACGCCTGTACTTACTTCGGAACCTGTGACGATAATCGTTCAGTTTGTAAATAGAGAGGTGGTTAGTATGGATACGTTCAAAGGTTATGGCAGACCTGCACCGATGCATTCCGTTGTAGTACCGCCTGCTGTGAACACTACCGTTGAAGTCTTTCCTAATCATGAACAAGTGGAAGAAGCTCGTTTGATGACTGATCCGGAGTTTGATGAATTTATCAATAAGCTCAAAATAACGGTTATGAATGAAGACCAGAAGAAGCTTGTCGATCGGATGTTGAGAACGTATGATGTCACTTCAAATCAATGTGTGAAAATAGTGAAGGAGATTTCGTATACTCCTGACCAGGTGGAGATGATGAAGAAGCTGTATCCTTATGTAAGGGATAAAAGAAATTTTAATAAGGTGATCGATATTTTATTTTCTAATGCATATAAAGATGAGATGCGTAAGTTTATTGAGGAATATCATCAGAATAATAAATGATAGGAGATTGAATTATGAAACGAATACTGTTTTTACTCTTTGCTGTCGGTCTGACTGCCAATATGACCGTAATGGCTGGAATGAGCACTAGCAAGGTAC